>Ga0335077_10000629_pt1 | contig 39989 bp, 41 predicted proteins | sample Lox_Sample_31_FD_207151 | JGI IMG/M metagenome (GOLD analysis project Ga0335077, IMG submission 207151) | Soil microbial communities from Loxahatchee National Wildlife Refuge, Florida, United States - Lox_Sample_3.1 | ecosystem: Environmental > Terrestrial > Soil > Wetlands | place: USA... | reverse complement strand
TACACTTTCGAAGCCGCTCGCATTACCGCGCAAAAAATCAGGGAAGTCCGCGACTGCCTGGAGGTGCCCATTGTCGTCGAAAACGTCTCCAGCTACGCCGAGTTTCATGTCTCCGAAATGACCGAGTGGGAGTTTCTCAACGAAGTGGTCGAACGCGCCGATTGTGGCATCCTTCTCGATGTCAACAATATCTACGTTTCTTCCCAGAACCACAGCTTCAACCCGCTCAGTTACGTCAATTCCGTCCCCGCCGAGCGCGTCGCACAGATCCACATTGCCGGCCACTCGAAATACCGCAAATATATTCTCGATACTCACGACCATCCGGTGATCGATCCCGTCTGGAAACTCTATGACCGCGCCATCCAGCGAGTCGGCCACACTGCCACTCTTCTCGAGTGGGACGACCGCATCCCGTCGTTCAACGAGGTCCACAACGAAGCGCTGAAAGCCAACAAGTATCTCGCAAGCGCTTCTCTCGCGGCCGCGGTATGAATCTCGCCGCGCTCCAACGCGAAGTGGCCCGCGCGGTGATGGCCCCGCTCACGCCCTCCGAACGCATGCGCCGCAAAGGGCCCAGCGGAAAGTCCATGGCCAAGGTCGCCAGCCGCATTATCAAGCCCAACGACCGCCTCAGCTCGTTCGAGCGCCTCGAAATCTACAATCGGCAATACTGGTTCCGCGTGCTCGACGGCTTCTATGAAGACTTTCCCGGTCTGCACGCCGTTCTCGGAGATCGCCGCTTCGACGCCGTTGCCAAGGCTTATCTCACCGAATGCCCCTCGCGTTCCTTCACCATGCGCGATCTCGGCTCGCGCCTCGAATCCTGGCTCCGCAAGCATCCGCGCTACGCTGGCAATCGCCTGCAACTCGCTCTCGACATGGTTCGTCTCGAATGGGCCGAAATCGAAACCTTTGACTCTGCCGCCGAGTCTCCCGTCAGCGTCGGAGCCCTACAAAACGCCAACCCCACCATGCTACGCCTGAAACTGCAGCCCTACATCCGTCTTCTCGATCTTCGCTATCCCGTGGATGACTTGCTCCTCGCCATCAAGCACGACGCCGGCACCAATGACGCCAGTAACGCCATCGCCGAGCGCCAGAAACGCAAAAAAGTCTCTGCCGTTTCCCGCCTCAAGCCGGTTCCCACCTATCTCGCGATTCATCGCGTCGACAATATGGTTTATTTTCGTCGCCTCGACAGGGAAGAGTTCGCCATTCTCACTGCCCTCCACAACGGCAAAACTCTGGAACGCGCCATCGAAGTTGGCTTCCGCAAGAGCCGCACGCCCATCGAGCAGCAAGCTTCCGACGCCTCCGCCTGGTTCCGCAACTGGGCTGCCCTCGGCTGGTTCGTCGCCTCGTAGCAGGAAGTGCGCGTCTGCGGCCAGCCCGCAGTTGTAGTGGCGGGTCTTTAGACCTGTGCGTTTGCTTCGTTGGTGCCGGGTGCGCCTCGGCTTTCAATGGATCTCGGTTGCGCTTGTAACTTTTCCGCGTATCGGCGATCACAATTTCAAGTCCGCAGAAGACTCGCAGACTCGGCCAACTCATTGAGAATGGCTTTCACGAATTTACGGAATCCGTTTTTTGAATTTCGGCCTTATCTAGAGGAGCATCGTCAAATGAATTCCTTCATCTCTCGAATCCGCCGCATGTATGCCTGGGCCGTCCATGCCGCCAGCTCGCTCCAGTCGCCCTTTCTACTCTTCGTCCGTCTTTACTGGGGCTGGCAGCTTATTCAAAGCGGTTGGGGCAAGCTGCACAATTTGCAAAAGGTCACCGACTTTTTCACTAGCCTCAACCTGCCCATGCCTGGACAAATGGCCGTGTTCATCTCCTGTGTCGAGTTTTTTGGCGGCATCTTGCTGGTTCTGGGCCTACTGTCGCGCCTCAATGCTCTGGTCCTCGTGGTGAATATGATCATGGCTTACGTTACGGCCGACCGTGCAGCCTTCCTATCCGTGTTTTCCGATCCCGACAAATTCTCCGCTGCCGCCCCCTACGTCTTTCTAATCGCCTCTCTCATCATCCTCATCTTCGGCCCTGGACTCTTCTCCATGGATACTCTTCTCTTGCGCCGTTATCCCTATCCAACTAACACTGCCGCGCGCTAGCGCGCCCGCTCACCTTGCACCTTTAACCTTTCACCTTATACGGTTTTGCTCTTTCACTCTTTCACTGCTCCATTTTCTTTTCCTATCTCACCACGTATGTCCAATACCCCGGCCCCACCCGCATCGAATGATGCCAGGCCAATGGGAACGCCCACCAGATCAGCGACCCCAGCACCGCTTGCCCGATCGCCAGCGGCACAATATTTCGATTATTTCCGAACAACCATGCCATCGCCATTCCGCCCACAAACGTGACCGGCACAAGCACCGGGTTTGGCCAGTGCAGCGCTCCGAATAATAGTCCCGCCACCAGTGCCGCGGACCCCACCTTGCCGTTGAACGCGCACAGCAGGCGATTCATCACCAACGAATTCAGTCCCACCTGCTGCAGCACGCAAAACGCCAGGTAACTTGCGAATCGCCGTGGCACCAGCACGTGCGCCGGTGTGCGGTGCAGCATCCCCAGAAATACGCCCACCGCAAATGTCACGGCAAAACTCGCGCAAAAAAACTTTGCTGCCCCCATCGTCGCGGGCCACAGATTGTCCGCGCGCCATCCAATCGACTTCGCCGTATCCCTCCTGGCGAAATAACTCCCCACCAGCCACGCCAGGATTACCCAGCCGGTCCACGGCGCCTGTACCTGTAATTTCCAGATGTACCATCCCACAAAAGCAGGGAACGCCAGTGCCTCCATCAGGCACGACCACTGCTCCGTCGTCCATTTCACGCCGATTGTCCCAGCGCTTTCTGTTTCATCCGCGGCGCCTGCTCCGTCAGTTCCAGCAGGCTCTCAAACAACTTGTCGATGTCTTCCGTCGCCGCGTTTTTCCCCAGCAATTCCGTCAGTTCGAAATCGGGAAATCCCCTCAGTGTCACTCTTCCGGGCAGCCATTCTTTCAGTCGCCTTGTTGTGACCAACCCCGCTCGTACGATCTCTTCGTACACGATGCGATTCAAGTCCTGTGTGAACATCTCCGCCTGCAGCATCCCGCAAAGCCGCACCCGCGTCTGCGGTTCGATCAGTTCCGAGCACAACAATCTCAGGGTATCGCGCTCCAGTTGCGCTCGTGAGGACCTGTAACTCGGCGTCATCCCCATCATCTAAATCATCGTATAGGCCCGTTTAGGGCACAATATCCGTGCCCTATTCGCCAGCCTCGGCTGGGGTCAGCCTCACAGGGTCCGCCTTCTGCTTGTCCTGAGCTTCGAAGGGAGGCGGAGCGCTCTGGCTGGCGTAGTGCCGTAGCTTGAGCCCGAGCACGGCTTGTGTAGTGGCGGTTCTTGAAACCCGGGCGCGAGCGTAGCCAAGGCACCGCTGCGGGTCTTACGATTTTCGAATTTCGCCTTAGTCTTTTACGAGGCACATCGCTCATGCCCACCACCCAACACCGCGTTGTCATCGTCGGGGGAGGCTTCGCCGGCCTCGTCGCCGCGCAGACCCTGAAACGAGCCAACGCCGATATCACCCTCATCGATCGCCGGAACTTCCATCTGTTCCAGCCGCTCCTTTATCAGGTTGCCACCGGCTCTCTCTCTCCTGCCGAAATCGCTGCTCCGCTTCGCGCTGTCCTCTCTCGCCAGAAGAACGTAGAAGTCCTCCTCGGCGAAGCCGTCGATCTCGATCCCCTCGCCAAATACATCGGCCTCCGCGACGGCGGCCGCTTTTCCTACGACTCCCTCATCGTCGCCACAGGCTCCAAGACCTCGTACTTTGGCAACGATCAATGGCGCGACATGGCTCCCAGCCTTAAAACCATCGAGGAAGCCACCGCCATCCGCCATAAGCTTCTCTATGCCTTCGAACGCGCCGAGCGTGCCACCTCCGAAGCCGAAGCCCGCGATTGGCTCACCTTCATCATCGTCGGTGCCGGCGCCACTGGACTGGAACTTGCCGGCGCCCTCGCCGAAATCGCCCGCGAAACTCTGAAACACGATTTCCGGCACATTCGTCCCCAAGAGTCTCGCATCATTCTCCTGGAAGGCGCACCTCGGGTCCTCAGCGCTTATCCCGAAGATCTCTCCGCCAAAGCCGAGCAACTCGTCGCAAAGCTCGGCGTCGAAGTCCACAAAGGCACCATGGTCACCGGTATCGACTCCAACGGCGTCGATTACACACAGGGCAATGAAACCAAGCGCATGAACGCCAAAAACGTCCTCTGGACCGGCGGCGTTATCGCCACTAGCTTCGGTCGTATGGCTGCGCAACGCACCAACGCCGAAACCGACCGCTCCGGCAAAATCAAAGTGAATCCCGACCTCACCGTTCCCGATTTCCCCGATATCTTTATCACCGGCGACCTCGCCCATGTGCTCAACGAAGACGGCTCTCAAGTTCCCGGTGTGGCTCAGCCGGCCATCCAGGAAGGGCATTACGCCGCCAAAGTCATCCTCGCCCGCCTCCAAGGCAAACCTGCCCCACCCCCGTTCCGTTACTTCAACAAGGGCGACTTGGCCGTCATCGGTCGCGCCGCCGCTGTCGCCAACATTTTCGGCTTCCACGTCTCCGGCCTGCCCGCTTGGCTCATCTGGCTCTTCATTCATCTCATGTACATCGTGCAATTCCAGAGCCGCATCCTGGTCTTTATTCAGTGGGGCTTCTTGTACCTCACTTTCAGCCGGGGCGCCCGACTTATCACCGGCGCCTCCTCCGACGATTCCTTGGTCGGCACTCCCCCCGGCTCCGCTCCTCACAATCACTAACGGCACGGGCATTTCCGTCTGTGCTGTTTGATTACTGACTTCATCGCGACATTCCCCGCAATTGCTTCGTGGAGCGAATCCCGCTGCTGTTAGCCTATTCTCATGGACCTTCCGTTCGACCGTCCTGACCGCTGGACGCGCGTTTCCCGCATCGGCGGAGGGCTCTGTCTTGCTTTCTACTTGCTCTTCCTCCTCTACGCCTGGCGCGACACCTCCGGCTTTCTCTTCCTCGATTTCGCCAACCTCATGATTCACGAAGCAGGCCATCTGTTTTTTGCTTGGGGCGGCCACACCATCATGCTTCTCGGCGGTACCCTCGGCGAACTCATCGTTCCTGCGCTCTGCGCTGCCTTCTTCTGGTTTCACCGCCAAACCTACGGCCTCGCCTTCTGCGCGTTCTGGTTTTTCGAAAACTTTCTCTACATCGGCACCTATATGGCCGACGCGCGCACTGCCGCACTTCCTCTCGTCAACAGTGACGAAAGCGATTGGACCCTTCTCTTTGGCCAATGGGGAATCCTCGCGCACGATCAGCAGATCGGCCACCTCATGCGCACACTCGGTTGGCTCGGCATGCTCGCCGCCGTCTCCTGGTTAGCCTGTTGCCTCTATCGCGACTCTCAACCCGCGTCCCAACTCCGCCCTTTGCAACTGTAAAGGTGTCTCTCTGAACTGAATTCCTCTTCATGGCAACGCTGCTCTCCACCCATTCATCCCACTGCTGTAGCATTTCTCATGCGGTCTCCAGGTCACCACTGGCTCGCTGCGCTCGTGGCACAGACTTCCTTCTCTGTGCTCGCGCTCTTCTGTCTTTCCGTTCCGGCCCGTGCCGATACCGCCCGCCTCTCCGGCATCATCTTCACCATCGATCCCAACCACATCCAAACTCTCTGGCCCAACGTCCGCATCACCCTCAAACAAATCTCCGCGGGAAGGGAACTATCCACCGTCTCCAACGACCTTGGCCAATATTCCTTCGTCGACCTACTCGCCGGCGAATACGAACTCACCGTCACGCTCGCTGGCTTTGAGACTGTGACCAAGCCCGTAACCCTCAAGACCGATTCGCCCAATACTCTCGACATCCAACTCACTCCGCAGTCCCACTCCGAATCCGTTACTGTTACCGCCAATCCCACTGGCGTCGACACCGCTTCCAGTTCCGGCGGCACGCAGACACTGACCACTAGCACCCTGAAATCACTCATCCGCCTCAACTCTGATTTTCAGGAGGCCCTCCCCCTTCTCCCCGGCGTCCTTCGCGGCCCCGACGGTCTGATTCGAATCAAAGGCGGGAATGCCAATCAATCCAACGCCCTGATCAACAACGCCTCCATCGGCGATCCGTTCACCGGTCAACCCGCCCTGCGTCTCCCCGCGGCCGCCGTCGATTCCATGCGCGTCCTCTCCAATCCTTTCTCCGCGGAATTCGGCGGCTTCTCCGGCGGCGTTATAGAAGTCAGCACGCGCGGCGGTGGCGATGAATGGAAATATCTTTTCGAAGATCCCGTTCCGCGTTTTCGCTGGATCGACTACCACATTCACGGCGTGGAAAGTGCCACGCCCCACTTCGCCTTCTCCGGCCCGCTCATCAAAAACAAGCTGTTCCTGTTTCAATCCCTGTACTACGGTTACGACACCATCCGCACCCCCTCTCTTCCCAACCCCAACAACATCCGTATCGACGAGCGCGTCAACACGCAAACGCAACTCGATTGGGACATCAACTCCTCTCACCGCCTTACCGGCATCCTCACCTTCGATCCGCAAGACACCTGGCACGCCAACATCGACACCTTCAATCCCGAGCCCGTCACCGCCGCCGACCACCAGCGCGGCTTCTTCACCTCCGTCGCCGATCGCTGGATTCTCCACAACGGCGGTTTCGTCCAATCCCTCTTCTCCGTCAAACAACTCAACTTCCACGTCTTTCCCGACCAGCCCGCTCCCGGCATCATGACGCTTTATCCCGAACAGAACTCCGGCAGCTACTTCGAATCGCAGCGACGCTTCACCTGGCTCTATCAATGGACGCAAGCCCTTCACCTCCGCCCTATCGAATTTCACGGCCGCCATCTCTTCACCTTCGGCTACGCCTTCGCACGCTCCACCTACGACGGCACTATTTCTAATGTCCCCGTCAACGTCTTCCGCGAAGACAACACGCTCAGTCAGCAAATCACCTACACCACACCCTCCCTCCCCTCCAAGGTCGCCAAAAACAATTTCGGCCTCTTCCTCCAGGACAATTGGCAGCTTACGCAGCGTTTCACCCTCGACCTTGGCCTGCGCCTCGAGCATGACTCCCTCTCGGCCGAATCCCTCAACGCCGCTCCCCGCATTGGCTTCGTCTTCGCTCCCACGAAAGACAATCGCACCGCCATTCGCGGAGGCGTTGGCCTCTTCTACGACAAAATTCCTCTCAACGTCGCGATCTTTCCGAATTTCCCCGCGCAGACCATCACCCAGTTCGCCGCCGACGGCATCACCATTTCGCAACCCGCCACCACCTACGCTCACGTCATCGCTACACCTAAGGGCACTCTCCGCCTCCCCTACAGCCTCGGCGCCACTCTCCAGTTCGATCGCCAACTCCGCCGCAATCTGCTTCTTCGCCTTGGTTACGAACACCGTTCCGGCTACCGCGAATTCTTCGTCAATCCCGTGAACTCTACCGCCACGCAACTCGCGCAGCTCCAGCTCCTCAACTCCGGCCGCCAGTCCTACGATGAGTTCCTCGCTATGCTCCGTTGGAATCCCACCGAACGCACCTCGATTGTCGGCAGCTATGTCCGCTCCTACGCCCGAGGCGAACTCAACGACTACAATCAGTTTTTCGGCAATTTCTCCTACCCGCTCATCCGCCCCAATCAGTACGGCCCGCTCTCCAGCGACGCGCCCAACCGCGTACTCTTCTGGGGCATCATCGGCCTGCCCTACAGACTCCAATTCGTTCCCATTCTCGACGTGCACACAGGCTTCCCTTATTCCAACGTCGGCCCCAACTGGAACTACGTAGGCCAGCGCAACGAAGCCGGCCGCTTTCCCGCTTTCGCCAGTCTCGACCTCAAAATCCAATATCCCTTCGACTTCAAGTTCAAGGGCCACCACATTCAGTTTCTCGGCGGTCTTAAGGTCATCGACGTCACCAACCGCTACAATCCGCGCGACGTCCAGCAGAACATCTCCTCTCCCTTCTACGGAGTCTTCTACAACTCCGTCGGCCGCCTGTGGCGCATCGACGGCGACTTCGACTTCTAGTCCTCTGTCCAACCAGTTGACCTCGCCGAAACTCAGTACCATTGGTACAGTTGTCTTTTTCCGTCTCCTATTGAATAATGAGGCACTTTTACAAATCGCTTTGAGTACAGGCCCAATGGAGAAAATTGTCATCGGGTCCCGCGAGGTTGCTGAGGTTGTGGCGCCTCCGCCCGATCAACCGAGTCGTCTGGAACCCCACCTGCCGCATGCTCACGCCTGTCTTCCACCCGAATTTCGACGATTCGCAGGTTTGCATCGGCGATTTTTGGGCTGCGTCCGAAGGTCTCGATGACCTCGTCATGCGCATCGGCCGCATGATCTGCTATCAGGAATTCAACATCAAAAGTCCGCTCAACGGCTTGGCCGCCAAGTGGGTCGAACAAAATGCACGCTTGCTGCCCATCGACTCGCGCAGTGTCGCTCCCCCTTCCGGGAGGCCGCAATCGCCGGCTGAATGTGCCAGCGCCCCTGCCGTTCCCGAAGAGTACGCCACCGCGGCCAGCTCTTCCCACAGCGAGCCCTCGCCCGTGGTCCCACCCGCCCCCGACGACCCCTGGTCCCAAAAAATCTCCATCTCCTAATCTCCGGCGAGCAAGGGGTTGCTCTGCTACTCTGGCGCGACAAAGCTATAATCTCCTTAGCCTGTGACCGAGAGCCCCATCTCCGATTCGTTCTATCGCCAATCCGAATCCAGGATCTCGCTGCTCACGCTCATCATCGGGCTCTTGGTCGCCATTCCTGTTGCCGTGTTCCACAACTGGCTTTGGGGACTTGGCATCGTCATTGGCGCGGCGCTCGCTTGGCTCAACTTCCGCTGGCTGAAGCAGGGCCTCGATGCGCTCACCCTCGCGGCCACGGCCCAACAGGGCAGCGCAACAGTCCACGTGCCCATCGTCAGCTACTTCAAAGCCGTCTTCCGCTACGCGTTGATAGCCCTGAGTATCTATGTTATTTTTAAGTATCTGCACGTTCCCGCTTTAAGCATGGTTTTTGGTTTGTGTGCCCTGGGAGCGGCCACCATACTGGTCAGTGTGCATAGCATCCTTCGCTCAACGGATTGAGGAATGGAAGAACATATAAGCCGGATCACGGAGTGGTTTAACCGCGTTTTCGGGCCCTTGGCCCTTCGTCTGCTTCATTCTCTGAATCTTCAACCCCGCGACTTCGAGAGGCCGATCCCCGAGCATGTGGTCATGTCCTTTCTCGTGCTCGTCATCGGTACCATTCTCGCGTTGCTCCTTCGCTCACGCCTTTCCGTCGAGCGCCCTGGCGCCTTCCAGCAGGCCGCCGAATTGCTTCTCACGAATCCGCTCGGTTTCGGCATCAAGGATCTGCTCGAAGAGAACACTGGCGACGAGGCGGACAAGTTCATCGCCTTCACCGGTTCGGTCTCCATCTTCATCTTGTTGTCCAATCTCTTGAGCGTCTTTCCGGCGTTCACCTCGCCCACCGGCAACGCTGTCGTCCCTCTGGCCTGCGCGATTCTCACTTTTATCTATTTCAACTACCAGGGCATTCGCTATCACGGTGTGGGAGGCTACCTCCTCACCTTTGCCGGTTCGCCCAAGCATTTCGGTGATTGGCTGCTTGCCATCCTCCTATTTCCCGTCGAGATCATCTCGACTTCGGCGCGCCTGCTTTCCCTCACCGTTCGTCTCTGGGCCAACATTTTCGCTAGCGATCTGATTTACATGATTTTCTTGGGTCTGCTTGTCGGCCCGGTGCAGTGGGCTTGGACCAAGAGTGCCGTCCTCGGCATTTTCCTGGCAATTTTCCCGGTGGTTATCCCGATCGCGTTTATCGGACTGCACATCTTCGTTTCCATAATTCAGGCCTATATTTTCACCGTGCTGCCTTCCATCTACATCGGTGGAGCCATCGCGGAAGAGCACTAGGGTTTGGTTTTGTAGGGACGGCCTTCTGAGGCCGCCCGCCGGTCTTTGAGCAATCGTCATGGTGTTGTACCGTGGGACGGAGCTGCAGCTCCGACATTAGAGGTCGGATGGAATGGGCTTTAGCCCCTGAAGAATTGCCTCTCATCCAACGATTTTGTTCGTGCCGTTCAGCGTGAGACCGGTTTGCACCACGTCGATCCGGGAACCACCCACTGGCGGTAATTTCTCAGGAGGCTGTTATGAAGAAAGCTGTGATGCTGTTGGCTGTTCTCGTGGCCGTGACGATTCTTGCCCCGGCCGCGTTCGCTCAGGAGACCGGCGGTCCCGGTGGTAAGGGCGTCCTGGCCATCGCCGCGGGCTTCGGCATGGCGCTCGCCGCGTTCGGCGCCGCTCTCGGTCAGGGCCGCGTGGCCTCGGCTGCGTGCGAAGGCATGGCCCGCAACCCGGGTGCTGCCGCCGCGATCCGAGCCGCGATGATCCTCGGCTTGGTGTTCATTGAGACCCTCGCTTTGTTCACCCTCGCCATCATCATGTTGAAGGTATAACAGTCTCCTCATTGGCTTCCAAAAGCCCCGTCGGTTGGTCCGGCGGGGCTTTTTTATCTCGTTCTCCGCAGCACCTGAATGATGTGTGGCTAGTCCTTCAGCTAAAACAAAAAAAGCCACGGGTGCCGTTGGAAACCCGTGGCTGACCACCATCTAAACTCGCCTTACGACCGCTCACATAGCTGCCATGTGTTCCAAGGCCGACTTGTTCGTCACCAGCAGTGTCGACCCGTTTACTTCAACCAGCCGCTTCCGCTTGAAGTCGCTAAAGCTTCGGCTGACCGATTCCCGCGAACAACCAATCAGCTGCGCAATCTCTTCGTGCGTCAGCGCCAGTTTCACGCGTAGCACTCCGTTTGCCACCGGCGCCTCGGCCGACCACTCCACCAGGAAACGCGCCAACTTCTCTTCTACCGAGTTGCTCAGCCCGATCGAGCGGATCACTTCATATGCCGAGTGGCAATCGCGTCCCAGGTGCTGCGCCACGTGCAGGCACGCATCGCCGTTTTCCCTGATGAACTTCAAGAAATCCTCGCGCCCGATGTACGCCAGGCGCGCCGGCTGCAACGCTTCGGCCGTGATCTCGTGCGCCGTCCCTGAGAGCGTGGCGTTCAACCCCAAAATCTCTCCCGGCTTGGCAATCTTGAAGATCAGAGTTTTTCCGTCACTGTTTGTCGTCAACAGCTTCACACGCCCTTCGCAGACGATGTACACGCCGCGGGCCTGCTCGCCTTCCATGAACAGAATCGCACCCGCCGGATACGAACTCGTTCGGCGAATCTCCACCAGGGACTGTGCTGCCTTCGGTGAAAGCTTGCAGAAGAACGCATCCGTGCGCCGCTCGCAACTTGTGCATTCCTCCATCCCAGCGACCCCGTACGAGGCCCCAGCTCTCTTCGGCACGGTGCTGAAGTATGTGCTTTCCCGTTTCGCGGCGATCAATGTAGCGGCCATGGGTGGATTCCTTTCTGTACTTAGGTCCAAGCACTTTGGGAGAGTGCAAACCTGTGGCCAGAGTTGAAATTCGCTACAGAAATATTCCATAGCTCGCAAGTGACTGAAAACATGCGTATTGTAAGGCATGGCCGCCGTGCGCTGGAGGAAGTTGGACACGGCTTCAACTGGCGGGTGGGTCAAATCGCACAAAGATGTGTGATCTTCATCACTTCAGACTCAGCCTATGCGGGTATTTTCTCGTTAATTACGCTTGTTTCCCGTTTCAGCACACCACGTCCAGCAACTGCCGGATCTTCCTTCCCAGCGCATCATGCGTGAACGGCTTTTCAATGAACGCTACATCGTCTTCCAGAAGGGCGTGGCGTGAGATGACTCCCGCAGTGTGCCCTGACATGTACAGCACTTTCAGCTCCGGCCTCTGTCTAAGCAACAACTCCGAGAGCTCTCGGCCGTTCATATGCGGCATCACCACGTCCGTCAACAACAGGTGAATCCGTCCCGGGAACTCTTCCGCCACCTTCAGTGCCTCGGCCGCTTCGGACGCCAGCAACACGCGATAGCCGGCAGACAACAGAAAGTCCTTTGTGACTTTCGCCAGCAGCTTCGAGTCTTCGACCAGCAGGATCGTCTCCGTTCCGTTCGACGACTCTTCGGCACGTTGTACGACGGAATCCTCGCCGCCGGTCCCGGAAATCCGTGGCAAATAAATCTTGAATGTCGTGCCTCTGCCGGGCTCACTGTATACCCAAATGTGCCCGCCGCTCTGCCTCACAATTCCATAGACGGTTGCCAGTCCCAGGCCAGATCCCGCTCCTTTTTCCTTGGTGGTGAAGAAAGGCTCGAAAATGCGGCTTACGGTTTCTCGATCCATGCCTTGTCCGGAATCTGTCACCGACAATTGCACGTACGCGCCGGGCTCCACGTCGATATGATCCCGGGCGTAGGCCTCGCCCAGGTACGCGTTGCTGGTTTCAATCGTCAACCGGCCGCCTATACCCATGGCGTCGCGAGCATTGGCAACGAGATTCAAGATGACTTGCGAGAGTTGGCTGCGATCGATCTTCACTTCGCCCAACTCCCGCGACAGCGCCATCTCCAGACGAATATTTTCTTCCACGATCCGCCGCAATAGCGGCTCGAGGTCCGTCAGTACGAGATTCACGTCCAAAACCTGGGCTTCGCTCACTTGCTGGCGCGCAAACGCCAGCAATTGCCGGGTGACAGCCGCAGCCTCTTCGCCGGCCATCTTGATTTGTTCGACGCGTTCCAGCGCTTGTGCCGGGGCCTTGCCGGACTTCAGCAGCATCTCCGCATTGCCAAGAATGACGCCCAGCAGATTGTTGAAGTCGTGCGCGATGCCGCCGGCCAGTCGTCCGATCGCCTCCATTTTTTGCGTGAGCAGGAGCTGTTCTTCCAGTCGCCGCGCGCGTTCTTGCTCGCGGTCACGCTGCTGCATTGCCAACTCCCGTTGGACGATCTCTCCTTCCAGCGCCATGTTGCTTTTCATCAGTTCAGCGGTGCGCTCGCGAACGCGGGTTTCGAGCTTTTCTTTTGCATCCTGCAACTCGGTTTGGGCGGCTTTCTGTAAGGTAATATCGCGGATGGCGCTGAATACCAACACACCTTCTTGCGTTCGGAAGGGACTGAGGCTGATCTCAACAGGGAATTCCGTGCCGTCTTTCCTACGTCCGAACAATTCCTTTCCTGCACCCATGGGCCGAAGGCGAGGGTTCTCTCCGTAGTCGTGGCGATGGTGTGTGTGCCTTCCGTGGTAACGTTCGGGAATCAAAATCTCGACGGGCTGGCCCAGCAATTCCTTACGCTGGTATCCGAACAAGGTCTCGGTTTGTGCATTGACAAGCGTGATTTTGCCGTGGGCGTTCGCAATGACCATGGCGTCCGGAGCGGACTCCAATAGCGCGCGAAACTGGTCATGGGACCACAGCTCTCGGGAAGGTTGGTCTGGCCTGGCGGAGCGATGCCGGTCTTCCATAGGCTTACATTACCTGGACAATTCTGAGCTTTCCACTTGTAACAGCGTCAATCGACGCAAGCAATCTCTTTCTTCCACTTTCGAGTCTTCGACCTCGTAGTCACAGCGCAATCAGCGCGAAGTCACCATCGGATTCTGGGAGATCAGCAGGCCGAGGACGTGGTTGGGTAGAAGTCCGAGGTAAACGGTGATGATCGCTGCGACGGTAACAACCATCGCTGCCGTCGAGCTCAAACCCTGTTGGGCCTCCGCTGGTACAGGGCCCTTATAATCGTGCATATACATCACCACGATCAATCTCAAGTAGTAGTAAGCGCCGATGACGCTGTTGATTGCCATCAGGACCGCAAGCCACAGCAAATTAGATTTGATCGCCGCGTTGAAAATGTACAGTTTCCCGAAGAACCCCGCGGTAATCGGTAGGCCTAGCAGCGAGAGCAGGAACAAACTCAACGCCGCCGCCGCGAAGGGCTGACGGGTTCCCAATCCGGCGTAATCGTCCTGTGCCAGATGACGTTCGCCCTTGCCGCCGAGTTCCGAGACGATCGTGAAAGCGCCGACGGAAACCAGCGAATAGCTCGCCAGATAGAACAGTACCGCTCCATACGCTGGAATCGGCCCATCCGGGTTCGTCTTCATCGTCGTTACCGCCGCGAACGCGACCAGTGTGTACCCTGCGTGCGCGATCGAGCTGTACGCCAGCATGCGCTTGACGTTCGACTGCACCAACGCGCCAAGGTTTCCCGCGAACATCGTCAATACCGCAAGTATCCAGAATGCCCAGAACCAAAAGTCCGTTGCCGCCTGGCTCGTGCCAAAAATCCTGAGTAACAGCGCAAATGTCGCCGCCTTGGGTCCCGCCGAAAACAGCGCCGTCACCGGCGTCGGCGCGCCTTCGTACACGTCAGGAGTCCAGATCTGGAATGGCGCCGCCGCCACCTTGAACCCGAGGCCAATCAAGATCAACGTCAGCCCCAACCGCAGAAGATTGCCGGAAGGTTCGGCCTCCGCGAATTTCGAAAGGTAGGTTGATCCCGTCGCGCCATATACCAGCGCAATCCCGTAAAGGAAAAACGCAGTGGCGAACGAGCCCAGCAAAAAATACTTCATCGCCGATTCGCTCGACTTGATTGAGTCGCGGCGATATCCCGCCAGCACATAGCTTGAGATCGACGACATCTCCAATCCGATGAACGCTGTCAGCAGTTCTTGCGCGGAAGCCAGCACGCCCATTCCGGCGGTTGCGAACAAAATCAGCGCGTAGAACTCAGCCGGTTCCAGCCCTTCCCGCTCCAGGTAGGAATCACTCGACAGGATCACCAGGAACGCAATCAGGCCCACCAGCCAGTGAAAGAACAGGCTGAACGTATCGAACTGCACCAGCCCATTGAACCCAGAGCCGTACGCCGCAACAGAGGTGGTCAGAGTTCCGGCGGCTGCGCCAATCAATGCGATGAATGTCAGCCCCTGCCGGTTCTTCAGGAATGGCTGCAATAGCATCAACAAAACACCGAATCCGCACCAGCAGAGTTCGGGAAGCACGCGATGGACGTCGATGAAGCTAACGGGACTCATCTAGCGGGTCGCCACCCTTTCCACGGAATTTTCGGTCGCGCTGCCGCCGCTTTGTGCCGGCGGTGTTGGCAGAGACACCTCGTGCATCACGTTGCGATTCATCTGTTGCAGCACGGCCCCGCACGACGCGGCAAACCGGCGCGTGAAGAAGGGCGACCCGATGCCCATCCACAAGGTCACCACGGCCAGCGTTACCAGCATCCACTTCTCCCGCGATGAAATGTCCGGCAATTCGCGGTTCTTCTGGTGCGTCACTTCACCGAAAAATACGCGCTGATACGCCCAAAGCAAATAGCACGCCGAGAGGATTACGCCAGCCGCCGCCCAGGCCGCCCACTTCCAGTGCACCTGATACGTGCCGAGCAGAATCAGGTACTCGCCCACGAATCCGTTCAGCATGGGCAGTCCCAAAGACGACAGGGCGACAAAGAGAAAGAACGCCGCCAGTTTCGGCATCGGCGTAGACAGCCCGCCATACTCCGTAATCTCAAAGGTGTGCCGCCGGTCGTAAAGCATGCCGACCAGCAAGAACAACGCACCGGTGGAAATGCCGTGCGCCAGCATCTGGTAAACCGCGCCCTGCAGCGAAATATTCGTGAACGCAAAGATGCCCAGTACGACGAACCCCAGGTGGCTCACCGATGAGTACGCTACAAGTTTCTTCAGGTTTGGCTGGACCAACGCGACCAGCGCTCCGTAGATGATGCCGATAATCGCCAGCAAAGCCACCCACGGCGCCGCGCGGTGCGAAGCCTCCGGGAACAGCGGCAAACAGAACCGGATCATGCCGTACGTGCCCATCTTCAGGAGTACGCCCGCCAGAATGATGGAACCGGCCGTTGGCGCCTCAACGTGCGCGTCCGGCAGCCACGTATGCAGCGGGAACAGCGGCACCTTAATCGCAAACGCCAGGAAGAACGCCAGGAACAGGATCATCTCTGTTCGCGCCGGCAACAGTAATGCTCCGGTCTGGACCATCTTCTGAATCGCTGGCAGATCAAACGTTCCGGTGGCGTTATACAGCCAGATGATTCCAACCAACATCAGTATCGATCCGGCCATCGTGTAGAGCACAAACTTTACCGCGGCATAAATGCGCCGATCATGGCCCCATATGCCGATGAGGAACGCCATCGGAATCAGCATCACTTCCCAGAACAGGAAGAAAAGGAACAGGTCCAACGACAGGAACACGCCCACGACGCCCACTTCCAGCAGAAGCAGCATCACGTGGAATTCTTTGATCCGATGATGCACGCCGTGCCAGGAAGCCAGCACGCAGATTGGGGTCAGGAACGTAGTTAGAATCACCAAGAACAGGCTGATGCCGTCGACGCCAAGGTGATAATTAATCGCTGGTGAGGCAATCCACCGGCTGAACTCTTCCAGCGAATATCCCGCGGTTCCGATCGGCACCTTGCCGAGCAGCGCCAGTGACGCGAGAAATTCGACGAGCGACACAGCAAATGTCAGCCACCTGATCCACAACTCATCGTCCTTCCGCAGCAACAGCAGCGCCAGCGCACCCAAGGCAGGGAAGAAGATCACCAGCGTGAGAAGGTGTCCGGTGAGAACCATCAAGGCACCCCTCCGAACACGGCCGGATGCACAATCGGCCAGAAGATGATCGCAAACACCACCAGCGCTCCCACCAGCACCCACACTGCATAGCTGCGAGTATTACCCGACTGCGTATGCCGCACGGTGTCACCGACGGCCGACGTGCCATGCGCAATGCCATTGACCGTGCCGTCGATCACGCCGACGTCCACAACCTTCCAGAGCACGTTGCGCGATAGCCACATCAACGGCCCCACGACCACGGCCTGGTACAACTCGTCCACGTAGTATTTGTTGTAAAGAATTTTGTGGAGTCCTTCCGATTTGCCGCGCTTCACGTCTTTCGCGTACATCCGCCACGCAACAATCAAGCCGGCGAACGCCGCGGCCATCGCAACCCCCGAAAGCGTCAGCTCGAGGATGTGCGCATTCTCCAGTCCCGCAATCTCCCCGGCACCCAGCGCCGGCGAAAGAAATTCCGTAAAGTAATCCTTGCCACCCCACAGTGTTGGCAAGGCGAACCAGCCTCCGGTAAGCGACAGCGCTGCCAGAATCATCAGCGGCACGGTCATATTCAATGGCGACTCATGTACATGCACGTGATGTTCGTCGTACCGCTTCTGTCCAAAGAACGTCAGCCACATCAGCCGGAACATGTAGAACGAAGTAAGCACCGCGGCCAGCAGGCCAACTGTATACAGCGCTTTTCCCCCTGATTCGGAATTGAATGCCGCAAACAAGATCGCATCCTTGGAAAAGAACGCCGCAAAGGGGAAAAAGCCCGCAATGGCGATCGTGCCGAACAGCATGCACCAGAACGTTGCCTTGATCTTTGACGCCAACCCGCCCATGTGCCACATGTCCTGCTCGCCGCCCATCGCGTGAATCACGCTGCCAGCCGAGAGGAAAAGCAATGCTTTGAAGAAGGCGTGCGTCATCAAGTGAAAAATCCCCGCGCTGAACGCGCCCACGCCGCAGCCAAGGAACATGTAGCCAAGCTGGCTGACCGTGGAATACGCCAGCACTCTCTTAATGTCCGACTGCACCAGGCCAATCGTGGCCGCAAAGAACGCGGTTGCGCAGCCGACAATCGCCACCACGTGCATGACCGTCGGAGCATGGGAATACAACACGTGAGAGCGAGCCACGACGTACACGCCCGCGGTCACCATCGTGGCCGCGTGAATCAAGGCGCTGACGGGCGTGGGGCCCTCCATTGCGTCTGGCAGCCACACGTACAGAGGAAGCTGAGCGGACTTACCGGTAGCTCCCACAAAGAGCAACAGCGCAGCAACAGTCAGAGTTCCGAATTGCCCCATGGCATCAGTTGGCCGGTCGGCGATCTGCTTGAATAGGTCAGCGAAATCCAGCGTGTGGAATGTACGGAACAGCAGGAACATCCCCAGCATGAAGCCGAAGTCGCCGATGCGGTTCACGATGAACGCCTTCTTGCCCGCATCCGAAGCCGACTTTTTCAGGAAGTAGAATCCGATCAGCAAGTAGCTGCAAAGACCGACGCCTTCCCAGCCCACAAACAAAAGCACAAAGTTGGCGGCCAGCACCAGAATCAGCATGAAGAACATGAACAGATTCAGGTACGAGAAAAAGCGGTAGTAGCCGCCCTCGTGCGCCATGTAGCCGGTCGAATAAATGTGGATCAGGAAGCCCACGCCGGTCACGACCATCAGCATGACCACCGTCAACTGATCCAGTTGCAGGTCGAAGCCCGCGCGGAAATTGCCGGCGACAATCCAGTCGAAGAATTCCTTGCGGAACGGCTGCTGGCCGTTGGCCAGGAATTCCCGGACCGCCTCGACCCCGGATGCGAACGACAGGCCCGTCGACCCCAAGGCCACCATATTCACGGTCTTGTTGGGCCAGCCATGGCCAAACAGCCCGTTGATCGCCGAGCCCAGCAGCGGCAACAGTGGAATAATCCATAAATGATTGAGTATCGGCATCAGAGTTTTAGAAGGTCCACGCGCTCCACGTTGAGCGAACGCCGGTTGCGCGCCGTCAAAATGATAATTCCCAGCCCCACAGCCGCTTCCGCAGCCGCTACAACAATTACAAACAGCACGAACACTTCGCCATCCGTTTTGCCCCACGACTGGCTGAAAGCCACAAACGCCAAATTGACCGCGTTGAGCATCAACTCAATAGCCATAAAAATCGTGATAATGTTCCGCTTGAACACAAACGCCACGATCCCCAATCCAAACAGGATCGCGCTCAAGATCAGGTAATAGCTTGTCGGCACCATGTCAGTTCTCCCGCTGTGCCAGGACGATCGCACCGAGAATCGCCACGAGGATTAGGAACGAAGTCAATTCAAATGGGTACACAAAATCCGAAAATAGCAGGTTCGATAGCGTTTTCGTGGAGGTCAGAGCGCCGGAGGGCTCTGGTGCCGGCAGTGACCCGCTCGAGCGCGCGATGGCCGCCGCGATGAACCCGGCAATGGCCAGCGCCAGCGGGATACCCGCGTAGGTGGCCAGTTTCGAGAAATTCGTTCGCTCTTCTTCTTCAGCGTTCAGCAACATAATCACAAAGACAAAAAGCACCATAATGGCGCCGCCATAAACGATGATCTGTACGGCGGCGACAAACTCCGCGCCCATCAGCAAATAAAGCCCGGCAAGCGCTACCATCACCACGATGAGCGAGAGCGCGCTGTGAATCGGATGGCGTTGCAGGATCAGGCTGACCGCCGCGAATATCGCCAGCAACGCCAGAACGAAGAAAATAACCAGTGACGCGGTCATCAGCGCATTCTCCAGAGAATCACAACGCTGGTCAGCACCACGTTTGCGATGGAGACCGGCAGGAGAAACTTCCAGCCGAAACTCATCAATTGGTCATACCGGAAGCGTGGCAACGTACCGCGCATCCAGATATACACAAACAGGAATGTGAAGACCTTGGCGATAAACCAAAACGGGCCCTGAATCGCGCCGTTTAAAGCAGGGAAGAGAACCAACGCCGCGCCAACCACCGTCAGCGCCGTACCGACGCCTGGCAGAATAACCCGGCCAAACAGATTCTCGTACCGAATTCCGTCGTAGACTACCCAGAGACCGAAGGGAATCAGCATCACAGATGGCAGGTAATGCGTGAACGTCCACGATGCCGGGAAGGGCGACAGCCACCCGCCAAAGAACAGGATCGTGGCCAGACATGATACTGTGATCATGCTCGTGTACTCGGCGATGAAAAACATCGCGAACTTCATGCTGGCGTATTCGGTGTGGAACCCGGCCACCAGTTCGGACTCCGCTTCCGGCAGGTCGAAGGGCACGCGGTTGGTCTCCGCGATGGCCGCAATGTAGAAGCAAGCGAAGCCAATAATCTGCGGGAATATGTTCCAGGTGAGCAGCCCGTGAGCTGACGAAGCTTGCTGCGCCACGATGTTGCGAAGGCTGAAGTCTCCCGCAATCAGCAGAACACCCACCACGGAAAGGGTCAGCGTCAGTTCATAGCTGATCATCTGCGCCGAGCTGCGCAACCCGCCCAGCAGGGAATACTTGCTGTTCGAGGCCCAGCCCGCTAACGCGATTCCATACACGCCTAGCGCTGTAATCGCAAACAGCACCAGCAGGCTGATGTTCACGTCCGCGATGCCGACATGCGTCTCATATCCGAAAATCGTAAATTTCTGCGGCCCGAAGGGAATTACGGCCAGCGATGTGAGCGCCAGCATCAACGTAATAAACGGCGCCAAGAAATAAGCCGCCTTGTCCACGTGCGAAGGGAGCGGATCCTCTTTGAAGATAAACTTTACGCCGTCCGCCAGAGGCTGCAACAGGCCGTGTGGTCCTACGCGGTGCGGTCCCCAGCGAGCCTGAATGTGAGCAATCACCTTGCGCTCGATCCAGGTCAGGTAGGCATCGACGGTCAGGACAATGAACACCAGAATCGCGATCTTGACGATCGGAACGATCAGAAACGCATACTTGGTCAGAAATTCGGTCACGATTTCGCTTCAGCCTCCGGCAAGGATTGCATCATCGTGCAGAAGCGGCCGAGCGTGCCGCTGGTGAAAAGGTTGTCGTTGGCGGAACGAATCAGTTCCACCGGCACGTCGTACGGCGCGTGCCCATTTCGCGCAAACTGAAGCTGCGTCGGCTCCGCGCCTCCAGTCAACAGCCCCGCGGGCTGCAAGTTGTAACCGGGAACCACTTTTCGAATCTCCTCGAACACGGCCCCCGGCGTCTTATAGTGAAACGCCTTGCCGACTCCGATCTTCTCAAGCTGGTGCGACAGGATTCGAAGCAAATCGAAATCCGACCGCGGCCCCATGACTTCCGCCGCCTTGCGCAGCAACTGAACTTCACCCGAGGTATTCGTAACGCTGCCGTCCTTCTCGTAGGCCGAAGCAGCAGGGAAGACTACGTCCGCTTGCAGCGCGGTCTCGGTCAGGAACATTTCATGGACGATCAGCAGAGGCAGTTTGCCACGGCCAAAGCCACGGGTGCCAAGATGCGCCAGCGGATTCGCGCCAACCACGTACAGTGCGCCGAGTTTACCGGCTTGCGCCGCTTCCACCATTTGCGGAGCGGTCAGTCCCGGCTTCGCGGGCAGACTTGCGCCCCAGTTCCGCGCAAAGGGTCCGGAGGCCGCAGCGTGATCCACGTAACCATAGCCGGGCAGACGATCCGGCAAGAGACCCATATCTGCCGCGCCGCGCGAATTCGCGTAGTCGCCGAGCGCCATGAAGCTGACTTTTCCGTTCAGCTTTGAGGCAAAGGTCACCAGGTCGCGAATCGCCGCACCAGCTAGTGCCGAGCCAAACACAATCGCCAACTCGCTCTCAGCCTCAAGTGCGCTCTTCAGCGCGCCCAGCGGCCCGGCCAGTTTTTGCGAAATGCTCCCTTCGCCCGTCGCGAGCCAATGAACGGCAGCGGCTTCCTTCGTCTTGTCCAGGACCACCGATTCCGTTGCCTTGCGTTGCAGCTTGGTCGACTCCGCGTTCAACAAATACAGTTTCGTACCGTTGTGGCGTATACCTGAACGGATCTGCCAGGCCACCAGCGGGCTCTGATTTGAAAGATCGTTTCCAATCACGAGTACTGCTTTCGAGCGGTACAGCTGATCCATAGTTAGCAGGGAATCGGCCGCGCGATCGCCCAGGGCGGTGACCAGGCCGGTGTAATCCGCGGTACGGTGATGATCAATATTGTTGGTGCCAAAGGTCGCGCGCGCCAGCTTCTGCAGCAGGTAATTCTCCTCGTTGGAAGTCCGGTTCGACCCGATAAATCCGATTGCTTCCGGTCCCTGCGCCAGATGAATTTCCTTCAGGCGGGTAGCCGCAAACTGAGCCGCCTCTTCCCAGGACACGGGATAGAGCTTTTCTCCCTTCCGCAGCATGGGTTGCTTGACGCGTTCTGGATGGGTCGTGAAGTCGAAGCCGAAGCGGCCTTTGACACAGAGAAACTCTTTGTTGATGCCGGAAAGGTCGCGGTTGTTCGCGCGCAGGATCTCATGATTGCGCACGCTCAAAGTGGTCTTGCAGCCGTTCGAGCAGTGCGTGCAAATGGTGGAGACGTACTGCATTTCCCACGGCCGTGTTTTGTAGCGATACGTGCCGCTTGTCAGCGCGCCTACGGGGCAAATATCGATGCACATTCCGCATTCTTCGCAGTCCAGATGATCGCCGCGGTTCGGAATGATAATCGAGTTGGCGCCACGCATTCCCACGCCGAGCGCTTTGACGTCCATTCCTTCGTCGCACACACGGACGCAACGGAAGCATAGAATGCAACGGGGCGCGTCGTAATAGACGAGATCCGACCACTTTTCCTCGGGACGGTGCAGCTTCTCTTCGACGAAGCGGCTGGTATCCGCGCCGTAGCGGAACACCATGTCCTGCAGTTCACATTCGCCGCCCTTGTCGCAGACCGGGCAGTCCAGCGGATGATTCGTCAGCAGGAACTCCAGCATGAACTTGCGCGCATTGCGCACCTGGTCGGTGCTGGTGCGCACGACCATGCCTTCGGTCGCCGCCAGCGTGCAGGCCGTCTGCAACTTCGGCATTTTTTCGACTTCTACCAGGCACATGCGGCAGGCCGCCTGCAGCGAAAGTCCCGGGTAATAGCAGAACGACGGAACTTCAATTCCGAGCCGGCGAGTCGCCTCGATCACCAATGTTCCCGCGGGAACCTGGACGTCGCGGTCATCGATTTTTAAGTTCACTAATTCTATTTCAGCCATGGAACCCTACCGCGAACCCATCAAAGCTTCAGCGGATTTGTAAGCGCATTTTCCTTGCAGATGATCTTCAAACTCGTTACGGAACTTGGTGACGATGCTGATGGTCGGCATCGCCGCGGCGTCGCCGAGCGGGCAGAAGGTTCGTCCCAACATGTTCTTGGCCAGTTCGCCCACGTTGTCGATGTCTTGTGGACGCCCCATACCGTCGTGGAAGCGGTCCAGCGTCTTGCGCAGCCACGCTGTTCCCTCGCGGCAGGGAATGCACCAGCCACAGGACTCGTGCGCGTAAAAATGCATGATCCGGCGCGCCATGTCCACCATGCAGGTGTCTTCGTCGATCACCACCATGCCGCCCGAACCCAACATTGAGCCCGCCTTGGCAATGGTGTCGTAGTCCATGGCGATATCGACTTCGTCTGCCTTGAACACAGGGCACGAACTACCTCCGGGAATGACCGCCTTCAGCTTCTTGCCGCCGCGGATTCCACCGGCCACGTCGTCGACAAACTTTTTCATGTTCATCCCCAGCGGGATCTCGTAAATGCCAGGCTTGTTGACGTGGCCTGATACGCAAAGAAGCCGCGTGCCACCGTTTTTCGGTGTGCCGCGGTTGGCATACGCCTCGCCGCCTTCCGCGATAATCGACGGAACCGCGCTCAACGTCTCCACATTGTTGATGATTGTCGGGCAGCCATACAGACCCACAACGGCTGGGAAGGGAGGCTTGATGCGGGGATTGCCGCGCTTGCCTTCCAGCGATTCCATCAGCGCCGATTCCTCGCCGCATTCGTACGCGCCGGCGCCCGTGTGGATCAGCAAATCGAAGTCGAATCCCGAACCCTGGATGTTTTTGCCAAGGTAGCCGCGCGAATAAGCTTCCTGAATCGCCGCATCCACGATGTCCAGCACGTAGCGGTATTCGCCGCGGATATAAATGAAACCGCGATGTGCGTCGATGGCCCTTCCCGCTATGACAATTCCCTCGATCAGTTGATGGGGATCCATCTCCATGAGCGGCCGGTCCTTGCAGGTGCCCGGTTCCGATTCGTCCGCGTTGCAAATCACATACTTCGGCTTCGGCGAATCTTTGGGTACGAACGACCACTTCATCCCGGTAGAGAATCCAGCGCCGCCGCGTCCGCGGAGATTGGACTTCTTCACCTCGTCGATAATCTGCCCGGGTGTCATCTGCTTCAACGCTTTTTCCAGTGCCTGGTAAGCACCATGTTGCAGAGCCACATCGATCTTGTGGGAATCCTTGATGCCCCAGCGCTTGCTGATGAGCGGCGTCTCGAGTTTATTTCGCTCATGCAGCGCGCCCGTAATCACGCCGACCGGCGCCGGCTTCTTGCCCTTATCCAGCTCCTCGAGGATGCGGTCAAAGCTCCGAACGGTCAGATTCTCATAGAAGTCGTAATTTACCTGGACCGCCGGCGCGCCCGTGCAAGCGCCGATACACTCCACTTCTTCCAGTGAAAACATCCCATCCGGCGTGGTTTCCCGATTACCGATCTCCAGGCGCTTTTTGGCGTGTTCCAGCAGTTCATTGCCGCCGCGCAGCATACAGGCCACATTGGTGCAAACCTGCACGTGATGCTTCCCGATCGGCTTGCGGTGCAGCATGGAATAAAACGCCAGGGTCTCTTCCACCTGCACGGTTCTTAAGTCGAGGCGCCGCGCAATTTCTTCGACCATCTCATCGGTCACGTATCCATATTCATCCTGGGCGTACATCAGCATGGGAATGAGCGCACTGCGCTTGACCGGGTAGCTCCCTTGCAGTTGCTCGAATTTTGCGGCGAGTTTGGGAGATAGTTCCATAAATCCTTACCTGTCCACTTCTCCTAGAACGATATCGATTGTGCCGATACACGCAACGGTGTCGGCAATCAGTTGGCCTTCCACCATCCTCGGCAGCGCCTGTAAATTAATGAAGGAAGGCGAGCGGAAATGAACACGCAGCGGCTTTGGCGAGCCGTCGCTGGCGATAAAGCATCCCAGTTCGCCGCGCGGAGATTCCACGGCCACATAGGCCTCGCCCGGCGGGGGCGAAAAGCCTTCGGTGAAGATCTTGAAGTGGTAGATGAGGGCTTCCATCTCCGTCTTCATCTTTTCGCGTTGCGGCGGAATAATTCCCGGCGCTTCACACTTGACAGGTCCTTCGTCCGTGATCTTCTCCATGGCCTGGCGGACGATCTTGATGCTTTCGCGAATCTCTGCCACCCGCACCAGGTAGCGCGCGAAGCAATCCGATTCCGTGCGCGTTGGAACGTTGAAGTCAAACTCTTCGTAGGACGAATAGGGAAAGGCCTTGCGGTTGTCGAACGCCACGCCTGCGGCGCGCAGGCCCGGACCCGTGGTGCTGCAGGCAATCAGAACTTCGGGCGCCAAGCGTCCCACACCCTTCAAACGGCCCTGCCAGATGCGGTTTTCGGTGAGTAGCGCCTCGTATTCGTCGACGCGCGCAGGCATCATATCCAGGAAGCGCTTCACCTGATCGCGCCATCCTGCCGGAGGCTGCAGCGCCACTCCGCCGATGCGGATATAGCTGGTCATCATGCGCTGCCCGGCAAACCGCTCGAAAATCTTCAGGATTTCTTCGCGCTCGCGGAAGCAATACAGCATCACCGACATCGCGCCCATATCCAGCGCGTGCGTGCCCAGCCACACCAAATGCGAGGAAATCCGCTGCAGTTCCACCATCATCACGCGGATGTATTGCGCGCGTTTCGGAACTTCCAGGCCCAGCAGTTTCTCCACTGCCAGACAGTAGACCAGGTTATTCCCCAGCGGATTCAGGTAATCCATCCGATCCGTCAGGGTGATGACTTGGGAATAGGTCTTGTCTTCACAGCTCTTTTCAATTCCGGTATGCAGGTAGCCCAGGTCCGGCACGGCGGTCACTACATTTTCGCCGTCCAGCTCTAGCAGCACGCGCAACACGCCGTGCGTCGAAGGGTGCTGCGGTCCCATATTGAGGACCATCGTTTTCGTCGTACCGATTGCCGATTCCACCGTAGTCATGGTTTGCAGTCCGGGCAGCCGAATCTACCGCTTACCCTCCGTCGGGAAATCCCGCCGGAGTGGAGAACCTTCAAATCCCTCGGGCAACAGAATACGCCGCAAGTCTGGATGCCCATCGAATTGAATGCCGAACAGGTCGAAAACCTCGCGCTCGAGCCAGTTGGCTCCTGGCCAAACGGGAACCAGCGAGTCGATCACCGGGTGCTGCGCACTCACGCTGGTGCGCAAACGAATGCGGGCGCGGCGGGGAATCGAGACCAAGTGGTAGTTCAGCTCAAATCGAGGCTCAATCGGGAAGCGATCCACGCAGGTCGCGTCGCTCAATAGGTTGAAATTCAGCGCCGGATCTTCCTTGCACTGCAGGGCGGCAGCGCGAAGCAGTTCACGAGGCACCACGATCGTCGTTTCGCCGCGATATTCCACCACCTTGGCAACGGCATTCGCATTCCAGCTGCGAAGCTGTTCGACTACAACATTAGCGTCTGCATTGGCGAGCTGCGTCACGTTACTAAGATCCTCAAAGAGCCTGAACCAGCTTTATTTCTGCGACTTGTGCCAGTCGAGTGCGCCCTTTTTCCAGAGATAGATATAACCGACCAACAGAATCGCTACGTAGAACATCATCTCCACGAAGCCGAAACGCGCCATCGACTTACCGGCGCGGACCATATCCTTGAAGATGTACGCCCAGGGGTAAAGAAAAATCGCTTCTACGTCGAACAGAATGAAAACCATGGCCACCAGGTAAAACTTCACCGAAAACGGTTCACGCGCATCGCCCGTCGGAGTGACACCGCACTCGTAAGGTTGTTGCTTTGCTTTATTCGGCCTGCGCCAGCCGATGAACGTTGAAATCGCAATCAGCGCTCCGGCAAGAAAAGCGGCCACGAGCAGGTGTATCAGTAGAGGGATGTACGCATGTAGCCCAGAGGAGGTCATGGTCAAAGGGTTATAATATCGGGTGAGACGCCACCGGTCAAATGTTCAGAAAAGCACTCAGCGGCGGTCAGTGAACAAGTATCGAGCTACCTTACAGCATCATTGACGGAATATGGTATTCGGCCACAACTCTAATCTCAAGCTCGGCAACATCACACTCCACGTTCAGACGGAAGACCGGGGAGTAGCGCACGCGCTGCTGGATACAACCGTCTACTACCATGGTCGCGTGCTTCACCGGCGGACTAACAACTATTTCGATCTGCTTCCGCTGGACGACGACCGTCAACAGGCCTTGAAGCTCCGTCTGGAAGAGCAGCACCGCTTGGTCATGGACGAAATCCGATCCGGCATTTTGGACCTGCCCATTCCGCCGGAGCCGGCTCTGCCGCCGATAAAGCCGTCGCCGGCGCCAGCTGCACCACCATCGGAATCATCACGGCCGGCGCCTCTGGTAATTGAGCTGGTCAACGCAAAAAACTGGCTCGTGGGCAAGCGCGCTAACCTTCATGTCAGGTTGAAGCAGTCAACCGGGGCGATCGCCGCGGTTGCAGGCGTGGTTGTGGAATTCGAAGGGGCGGATTCGCAACTTGTTTTTCGCAGCCAGACCGACGAACAGGGCGAAGCTCACATCGAATTCGACTTACCTCGCATTACCGGTGCGGAGCCGGCGTTGGTGATTCGTGCAGTTAAGGACGGAGCAGAAGGGCAATTGCGATTTGCTTTGCGGGCCAAGCCTCGCGTACCTTCGGTTTGATATGTCAGTTCCAGACCAAATCACGATACAGGTGAACGGCGAAAGCAAGGAGATTGCTTCGGGCGTAACGGTTGCCGTGCTGCTCGAGCAAATGGGATGGAATTCCGGGCGTGTCGCGGTCGAACGAAACCGCTCCATCCTGCCACGAGACAAATGGACCGAAACGGCGATTGCCGGCGGAGACCAATTTGAAATTGTTCAGTTTGTTGGCGGCGGTTAGTCGAAGGCGATTGCGCTAGATCCCCTGCAGTATGTGTCCCATCTTCCGCTTCTTCGTCTGCAGGTACGCCCGCGAAATCTTCGATATCTTCGGTTCGCACGGAACGCGCTCGATTACGCGGATACCCGCCGATTCGAGCTGCTGAACTTTATCTGGATTATTTGAGAGCAGGCGTATCCGCGTCGCACCAAGCTTCTTCAGGATCTTGGCAGGGAAATCATACTCCCGCGCATCCGCGGCGAATCCCAGGGAAACATTCGCCTCCACGGTGTCCATACCCTCATCCTGCAATTCATAAGCGCGCAGCTTATTCATCAGGCCAATGCCACGCCCCTCCTGCGGCAGGTACAGCAAAACTCCTGACGGCGCCCGGCCGATCTTCTGCAGCGATAATTCCAACTGGGCGCGACAATCACAACGTTGCGATGTCAGAACGTCGCCGGTGAGGCATTGCGAGTGGACCCGCACGAGCGGAGCGACTTTACCGTTCAACTTGCCACGGACCAGCGCTACCGCCTCTTCTTGGGGACCGCGGCCGTCGAACCCGAAAATCGTGAACTTCCCGTAGCGCGTTGGCAGGGCAGCTTTCGCGATCACGCGAGGCCCGACCTGTGGCCGCTTCCTTTTTCGTGTTGTGGAGGTCTTCTTCGTCATAACAGTTATCCAGTATAACAGCGCTTCGAAACGACTATGTTGTGTCCACGGGGATTCTACGTGCGGGGCCCCGCCCGACTTCATTACAATAGCGAGAGTCGCACACGCGTCCGGAGACATTTCTGACAATACGCGAGCTCATTTTCACGCTGCTGCTCAAGGTAGGCGTGGCATCTTCGTTTGCCGCCCTGCTTGCCCGTTGGAACACGTTTCGCCGCGTGCTGTTCACGGAGGAGCGGGATCCTGATCAGAAGCTCAAGTTGATGCTCTTCATGACCCCGCCGCTACTTGTCGGCGTGTTGCTGCGCCTGTTGAGTCCAGCCTACCGGTTCGCGGACCTTTCGCTCGAAGGCGCGTTTCTGATGGGATTGTTGGGCGGCCGCGTCGTCGGGCCGATTGGCGGGGCTATCGTCACCATTCCTGCTCTGATTGGCCATGAATGGCTGGCCATGCCCGCCGCCGCGACCGCTGGATTGCTTGGTGGCTTGATCCGTCAGGCCATCCCGGATAAGGAAGACCTGTGGAATTTCGGCCCCTTCACGTTTCTCAACATTCCCAAGGCGATCATGCGCATGGTTCGAAAAGGCGAAATCATGTGGGAAATGCTGCCGCTGGCCACTTGCGTTGGCCTGGAGGTTGGCCGCGTGGCATTGGTGATCGCCACGAAGCCGAAGTGGCTCTTCGCGATCGATCCCCATTGGAACTGGATGTTGATTCTCGTTGTGATCGCGACACTGGTCTCGGTGGCAGCGCCTTTGAAGATTTGGAACAACACGCGTATCGAGATGAACCTGGAGCGCCACCAACAACTGCTCCTGCGCGCCCGCATGGATGCCTTGACCAGTCAGATCAATCCTCATTTTCTCTTTAACACGCTGAACACCGTGACGGCGCTCATTCGCGTCGATCCGGATACGGCGCGCGGCGTTGTGTTGAAACTTAGCAACATCCTTCGCCGCTTATTACGCAAACACGAGACATTCGTGCCTCTGCGGGAAGAACTGTCATTCATCGACGACTATCTCGACATCGAGGTGGCCCGGTTCGGCGAGGACAATCTCGACATTGTTAAGGAGATCGACGAAAAAACTCTGGAGACCTTCATCCCCAGCATGTTGCTTCAGCCGATTGTGGAGAACAGCTTGAAGCACGGGTTGGCTCCCAAACTCGAAGGCGGGCGTATCTGCCTGCGCACTTCCAATCATGGTGGCCGCCTTCACATCGAAATCGAGGACAACGGAGTCGGCATCTCCGAGGAAAAAATGCCCCATGTTTACGTGGAGGGAATCGGTCTGAGCAACGTACGCGAACGCCTGCGCGTGCTCTACGGCGCCGATTTCAATCTGGATATTGAGAGTCACGAGGGCAAGGGAACCACGATTCGCATTGATGTGCCTCAACTCGTCCCAGTGGTGCCGGAAGTCAGCGTGTTCTGAGGCACGAAGCCCCCCCCTTGACAAATACCACGGTATATTCTGTAATAACAGAAATAACTGTAGCGGCTGTATCGAGAGGTGGAGCCTCATGAGCGAGCAATCTAATGAACTGCAGTCGAAGCTGGCGCCGGTGGCGCAAAAATTCATCCTGCACTGGGGCGAGATGGGCACGAAGTGGGGCATCAACAGGACCGTCGCCCAGGTTCACGCGCTCCTTTTTATCGCTCCCAAGCCGGTGCCCGCCGACGAGATTGCTGAGACCCTCGCCGTCGCGCGTTCGAACGTCAGCACCAGCCTGCGCGAATTGCAAGGGTGGGGAATTGTGCGGGTCGTTCACGTGCTCGGCGACCGGCGCGACCATTTCGAGACCTCGAAAGATGTTTGGGAGATTTTCCGCACGGTGTCCGAGGAGCGGAAGCGCCGCGAAATCGATCCTACGCTGCGCGTTTTGGGCGAATGCGTTCAGGAGTTGAAGTCCACTCCCCAGAGGGACGTGTACACGCGGGAGCGTCTGGAGAGCATGCTCGATTTTCTCACAACGATGAGTGGCCTGTTTGACGAAGTCTTGCGCATGCCCGCCGGTGCGCTGAAGGATGTCGGCAAACTGCGCGGCAAAGTCATCACTTTGCTGGGAACGGAAAAGAAAAAAGCGGTCTGACCGGGGCCGACAATGGGAATTCGAGGTTGCTTCATGATTTCGCTCACCAACGAATACACCGACGGTAAAGGGCGTCATGCGAGGGGCTGGCTGTTTTTCGACGCTGAATGCGGCTTTTGCACGCGCATCGCCCGGTGGCTTGCCAAGCCACTGCAACGACGTGGGCTGGCCATCGCGCCATTGCAAGATCCGCGAGTGAGCGCGTTGCTCGGGATGAGCCGCGAGCAGCTGTTACTTGAGCTGCGTTTCCTGGACTCCCAAGGCGGCAATCATGGTGGCGCAAAGGCTGTGCTCGCATTGGCTCACGAGATATGGTGGGCGAGACCGTTGGTGTGGCTCTCGCAGATTCCCGGCATGCACGCGGCCTTGGATGCCGGCTATCGGTGGGTCGCCGCGCAACGGAACTGTCACTCGGTACAGTGCTCGGTAGCTGAAGTTTCCCGTAGGTAGTCCAAATTTCAAGGTGTTCGCAAGATAACGCTAGGGGTGTGTCTTGATGAAGAGTGGAACCCAGACTTCACAACCGGTCGTGGTAACCGGCGCCTTCAGCTATACGGGAAAGTACGTAACGCGCCTGCTACATCGACGCGGATTCAGAGTCAAAACCTTGACGGCTCACCCTGATCGCCACAACGAATTCGATCCAGCTGTCGAGGCATTGCCATTCCATTTTGAAAACCCGCCTGAACTCGAGCGAGCGCTGTGCGGGGCATCGAGCCTCATCAATACGTATTGGATCCGATTTCCGAAAGGCGGATCGACCTTTGAATCGGCCGTCAAGAACACCCGCACGCTCTTCGATGCCGCAAAGAATGCCGGCGTCAAACGGATCGTTCATGTGAGCATTGCCAATCCCTCTTTGGATTCGACGCTCGACTATTACCGCGGCAAGGCAATTCTTGAAGATGCACTCGAGTGCTTGGGGCTGCAGTATTCGATTGTTCGCCCAACAGTCATCTTTGGCCGCGAAGACATCCTTATCAATAACATCGCCTGGTTCCTTCGGAAATTTCCCCTCTTTGGGATTCCCGGCGATGGCAAATACCGGATACGTCCAATTTTTGTTGAGGACGTGGCGGCTCTCCTCGTTGACGAGGTAGAGCAGTTAGGAAACGGAGTGATCGACGCAGTCGGTCCGGAGACATTCACGTTCGAGGAGCTAGTGAAAACGATCGCTGCTAATCTCGCCATTTCTCCTATCCTCGTTCACCTTCCAATGCCGTTGGCCTACGCGGCAACGCGACTGTTGGGTTGGCTGGTCGGCGACGTCATCTTGACGAAGCAGGAATATGCCGGACTGATGGATGGGTTGTTGGCACCAAATGGGCCGAGCACGGGAAAGACACGTCTGAGTGATTGGCTGAAAACGAACCACCACGAACTCGGCGCGACGTACTCCTCAGAGGTCGCACGGCATTTTGCTGCAGTCTCTGAAATCACAGGCTAATGAGCGACTACAGAACTGGCGACTAAGGTGCAACCAGCGTGCGTTCGGCGAGCACCTGTTCGTAGTAGCGCTCATACATGGGGATCACATCGTTGGCGCAGAACTTCCGCCGCGCATTTTTGCGGGCCAGTTGACCTATTTCTCTGCCGCGATCAGCGCGGGAGAGCAGGTCGATGGCATGTTTCGCGGCGAGTTTCACGTCGCCGGGTTCGACTAAATAGCCATCAATGCCATTCTCGATGACTTCCGGCAAGCCCCCGGCATTTGTAGCGATGACCGGCACCTCGCAGGCCATGGCCTCCAAAGCTGCCAATCCAAACGACTCCAGTTGCGAGGGCAGCAGGAATAAGTCGGCTTGTCCCAGCTTCTCTCGGACCCCGTTTTGCTTGCCCAGGAACAGCACGTCGTTTTCGACTCCTCGTTTTCTGGCCAACTCTTCGGCCGGGTGGCGGTCGGGACCATCACCAATCATCACCAGCTTCGCCGGCATCTTCTTTCTCACCAAAGCGAAAATCTCCACCGCGTCGAGAATGCGCTTCACGGGGCGGAAATTCGACAGGTGCATCAGGATCGGCTCGCCGTTGGGGGCCCATTCGGCGCGCAGTTTCGGATCCGGTTTGCGGACGTAAAGATCGCAATTTACGAAATTCGGTATTACCTCAATGGGTCGGCGGATGTCGAACTCCTCCAAGGTCCGCCGATAGAGGTAATGGGAAATGGAAGTGACGCCGTCGCTCTGCTCGATCGAATAGCGGGTAATGGGCAAGAAACTATGATTGTTGCCGACGAGAGTGATGTCCGTGCCGTGGAGCGTGGTGATGAAGGGCAGCCGCCGCGGCGCCGCCATTTGCCGCGCCAGGAGAGCGCTGACGGAGTGAGGAATCGCGTAGTGTACGTGCAGAATATCGAGCGATTCCTGCTCAAACACCTCAAGCATCTTCACGGCCAGGGAGAGCGTATAAGGAGAGTGGTCAAACAACGGGTATTGAACCACCGCCGCCTCGTGGAAATGAATCCGCGGATCATTCGGATTCATGCGGATGGGCGGGGCGTAAGTAATGAAGTGAACTTCGTGACCGCGCGCGGCCAATTCCTGCCCCAGCTCGGTTGCCACAACGCCCGAGCCTCCGTAGGTGGGGTAACCTGTAATCCCGATACGCATAACGGCCCTCAGTCACTGGATCGCGCCTGGCATCCCGGGTGAGCGAGTTCCTTGCGGGGCAGCAAGTCCGGATGCTAGAGTCGCGCGGTCCGCGGGCGATGTGACTTGCCAGCGGAATGGTACACCATTAGACGCAGGGGTAGGGGAGAACGTGACACGGCTGAAGGGCAAAGTCGCCGTTATAACGGGAGGCGGCAGTGGTATTGGTCGGGCCATCGCCCTGGCGTTCGGGCGGGAGGAAGCCCTGGTTGCGGTGGTTGGCCGGCGGCGGGCGGCCCTTGATCGGGTTGTGTCGGAGTTGGGCCAGGCGGATTACCGGGCGCTGGCCGTCACCTGTGACATTACCCAGGAGAAACAATCGAAGGCTGCGATAGAGGGAGTCGAGCGAGAGTTTGGACCCGTCAATGTTTTGGTGAACAATGCGGGGATTTTGAGCGTGTCGACGATTGAAACGGTCTCGGAGGGAGAATGGGACGAGGTAATGGCCACTAACCTGAAAGGGCCGTTCCTCATGTCTCGGGCGGTGCTGCCATCGATGCGGCGAAAGGGAGGCGGATCCATAGTGAATATCGGGTCGGTCTTGGGCTTGGTCGCAATGAAGCAGCGGGCAGCCTATTGCTCGTCGAAGGGAGGCGTGACGCTGCTAACCAAGGCGATGGCGCTCGATCATGCCCACGAGAAGATTCGCGTGAATTGTATTTGTCCATCGATCGTCGAGACCGAACTGGTGAAGGGGCTATTTTCCGATAGTGAGCAGGGCCAACAAGACCGCGAAGCCCGCGTCGGTACACTTCCGTTGGGGCGCTTTGGAAAACCCGGTGACATTGCGGAACTCGCTGTATTTTTGGCCTCCGATGAATCTTCCTGGATTACCGGCACGGCAATTCCCGCTGACGGCGGATTAACAGCTTATTGAGGAGCAAGGCACCGATGGTTCGGAAAATGACGGAAGAAGAGAAAGCAGCCACTGAACTGGTCCGCCAGCGAATGAAGGAAAGCAAATCCACCGAACTGCTGGGGTTTGACGTGGAGAGCGTGCACGATGGTCGGGCGATCTTCCGCCTCGACGTCCGCCCTAACCACAAACAGATTCATGGCGTTGTTCATGGCGGCATCATCGCAGCGCTGGCAGACACAACGGGAGCTATAGCAGCGTACACCGTCGTGCCTCGCGGCATAGAACTGGCGACACTGGAACTGAAAATTAACTATCTGGAGCCCGTGCCGGGGGGACGAGTCAAGGCGGAGGCACGAGTGTTGCGCTCAGGCCGGAATTTCATTGTAACGGAATGCGAAATCTTCAACGAGTCGGGTTCGCTGGCCGCAAAAGCCCTGATGACCTTTTCTGCTGTCACCGGTCAGACCATCCCCAAGAAATAGGGCTATTCGTCGCCGTTGCCGCCGTCTTCGCCGTCCTTGTGGACGTAGCGGATATGGCGCTTGAAAATCATGAGATTGGGAGCGCCCTCCCGCGTCAGCTTAATGCAATCGCGGTCGTACCATTCGATGATGCCATGAAGAGTCTCGCCCGACTCCAGGACGACCGTCATCGGCGTACGACTCTGCATCTGCTTCACCCAATAGAAATTCTCTGCGTGGGTGACCTCGGGTGGCGCAGGCTTCTTGCTGGGCAGAGGCCCGTTGTGTTGTGGTCTGGGTGCGAGTGCTTCTTTGGGTTCCGCAAAGCCTGGACGAAACATGCGGCGATTCACCATGACTGCTCCTTGGAGAGACTAACGATGAGTTGGTTATATAGATGCAACAGACCGGCCCACGGTTTCTTAAATTTATTATGGGCTCCCGGGTTGGCAAGGGGCGACTGAGTTATCCACGAACCGGGGAGGATCGCACGCTCGAGGACAATAACGCCACCAGCGAGTCCAATCCCAGTTGGCGGTTCAAGTTTCGGCGCGCCCCGGCGGCAAGTTCATCGATCCCAGCGATCGCTCGCTCCACCCATAAGGTGTTTATGGTACGTGACAGCGCTTCCAGTTCCTTCGCCAAATGTGGATTCCGAAGGAGCGGCGCATTCATTCCCGCCGTCAATTGTAAGAGATCGGAAAGGACGCCGTAGTAGATTCCGAGAAGGTCTTCGAAGGAAGATTCGCGATCTTTGGCCAAAGTCGAGGTATCGGCAAAGAGTTGCGCGAAGCCTTGTGCCCGGGCCGCCCGCTCCAGAATCCTTACAACCGTCCTGGTCTTTTCGACGGTTTCCTCCACGTTTATTTCCATTGCCAGGCCAGGGCTCCCCTGGGATAGTTGTGCCGCCAATTTGATTTCCGAGGGCTTGCGCTCGGTATGCTTCTTCAGAATAGTTTCGACCTCAGGCGTGGGCAACGGAGCGAAATGGAATTGCAAGCAGCGCGACACGATCGTGGGCAGCAGGCTGAAAGGAGAGGGAGCAGTCAGGATCAGCGTGGCCGATCCAGGCGGCTCCTCGAGGATTTTCAGGAAAACGTTGGCGACGTCCCATCGCATCGTTTCCGCGCCGTCCAGAATGAACACTCGGCGTTTGGCCATCGGCTGGAAGTACGCGGCGCGTTGGACCGCCCGAATTTGGCCAATTCGCAGCATCGGGCGAGCGACCGGGCTCTTTAATCGCACCGGATCGGGGACAACGGCCCACACGTCGGGATGGCCTTGGAGGATGAGAGGCGTTCGTTCCACGGTGGCGGCATCGGCGCTCTCACCCCGTTCCGCCAATCCCTGCTCAATCAAGCTCTGTGGATCTGCGAGGCGAAAAACTTGGCGGCAAGTGGCGCATTCTCCGCAGAAATCATCGATGAGTCTTTCGCAATTCGCCGCCTGCGCGAACATCCGCGCGAGCGTGAACTTACCAACACCGCGCGGTCCGGTGAACAGAAGGGCATGAGGCACACGGGATGCGCGAAACGCACCGCGCAGGGCAGAAACAACCTTCTCGTTGCCCAGGAATTCGGAGAACCCCATGTTTATCCCTTATTCGTATTTGGCGTCGCCAGAACCGACTGCACCGCGTTCAGAACCTCAGCGGAAATCTCCTCGGGAAGACGTAGCGACCCGCTTTGCGCATCAAAACACTGTACGGTAGCCCAAGGCTTACTACGAGAGAGCATATCGTACATTTCAGCCGCATCTTCCAGGTGGCGCAGGCTTTTCTCCTGGAGATCGTGCGTGGCGCGCGTGTAGTTCCGCTCGCCCTTCAGAGCCACCAGCTTCTGTGCCTGGCTAGGCGGTACCCGCAGATAAAGGATGAGATTCTCTCGGGGCAATCCATAAATAAAATATTCGAGATGTTCGATCCAGCGAAGAAACTCGGAACGCTTTTCGGCCGGCGCACGTGCCACCTGGTGCGCCAGATTGCTGGAGACATAACGGTCGATCAGAACGACTTTGCCGTCATTCAACGCACTCTGAATTCGCTGCTTCGCCTCGTAGCGGTCGCCCGCATACAGAAGCGCCGAGAAGTGGGGGTCAACCGACTCCAACGAACCAAAATCGCCGTTCAGAAACTTGCCAACCATGCTACCGAACCATGAGTCATACTGCGGGAATCCGGTTGCATACACCGAATACCCCCGTGACACGAGCGCGTGTTCAAGGAGTTTGGCTTGTGTGTGTTTACCGCTGCCATCGATGCCCTCGATGGCGATCAGAATCCCTGGTGTACCCATCGGTCAGTTAGGGTGGTGGGGCTGGCCACTCGCGAAGCCAGTGTAACCGGAGATCAGGCAGCCTGCAATGAATCGAACGGGCTATTTCCAGGAGTGCCATGCTACGATTCTGGTAGTGCCTGTAAGACGAATGATGATTCAAGACGCGGATGCCCACGGAAATCGCCGAAAATCTCCATCGAATACTCGAACGAATGGCCGCTGCGGCGGCACGGGCCGGTCGTAAGCCCGATGAGATCACGTTAATCGGCGTCTCCAAAACATATCCTGCGAACGCGATTGAGCAGGCGTTTCAAGCGGGAATTCGGCATTTTGGCGAAAACCGCGTTCAGGAATGGGAAGGGAAGCGCGGCGTCATTGCGGATCTGCCGGCAACCTGGCACTTGATCGGTCACCTGCAGAGCAACAAAGCAGGGAAGGCCGCACGCCTGTTTCATTCAGTCGATTCGGTTGACGATCTAGCCCTGGCTCACCGCTTGGATCGTGCGCGGGCCGAAATGAACGTGTCAGATCAGCTGCGCATCCTGGTGGAAGTACACATGGGGGAAGAAACCAAAAGTGGCGTTGCGGAAGCGGAACTACCGCGGCTAGCCGCTCAACTCCTGGAACTTCCTCACCTGAGGTTTGCCGGGCTCATGGTGATTCCTCCTTATTTCGACGACCCGGAGGATGTGCGGCCTTACTTTGCGAAATTGCGTGAGCTTCGAGATGAACTCCAGACCAAGACGGGCCACAGACTGCCGGTGCTGTCGATGGGCATGTCTCATGATTTTGAGGCAGCGATTGCGGAGGGCGCCACCGAAGTGCGCGTCGGTACCGCGCTGTTTGGTAGCCGAACCGTCCTTCCGTGAATCAGATGGAAGGAAGGAAAACTCCCCAAAGCTTCCGTACAATATGAAAGTGCCTGGTAGTGCATGAGTTTCCTGGATATCTCGGAGGATACCGCGCGTGGAACGATCAGTTTTGTCGTTCGCGTGCAACCGCGTGCGAGCCGCGACGCCATAGCCGGAACCATGGATGGCGCCCTCAAGATTCGTTTGTGTGCCCCTGCTGTTGAGAATCGTGCTAACGAGGCGCTGATCGAGTTCCTATCGTCCGTTTTGAAAACCTCAAAATCGGCTGTTAGAATCCGGAGCGGTGAGCAAAGCCGTAGTAAACGCGTGGAGATCTTCGGCGTGACTCGCCAGCAGATCGAGGAATTGTTGCAAACGGAAGCGTGATCACGACTGAATCCATTCGGGATGGAAAGCCATGAGCGTTGAGATCGCAGAGATGCAAGAGGATTTGCGGGCAGCGAAGCTGGATGGCTGGCTGTTTTATGATTTCCGTGGGCGCGATCCGATCGCACATCGCGTTCTCGGTCTTGCACCCGGCATGCGAACCCGGCGTTGGTTTTATTTCGTGCCTGCCAAGGGAAAACCGAAGAAACTTGTGCATCGCATCGAAGCGGCTGCGCTGCAATCTGTTCCTGGAGACACGCTGTTCTATGCCAGTCAAAAAGAGCTTCGCGCGAATTTGAAAAGATCTTTGGGCCGAGCCAGGAAGGTCGCCATGCAGTATTCGCCGATGAACGCGATTCCCTATGTGGCGATGGTCGATGCCGGCACGGTGGAACTGGTCCGCAGCCTTGGGCCGAAAGTTGTTACATCGGCGGATCTCGTTCAAAAATACGAAGCCTGCTGGAGCGCGGCGCAACTTGAATCCCATTTGGCCGCAGGGCGCGCCATTGACCAGATCGTCGCCGAAGCTTTTCGTTATGCCGCAGCCTGCGTAAAAGAGAAGAAGGCCCTTACGGAATATGATCTCCAGCAGTGGATTCTAGAAAGGTTCCATGCAACCGGCATTGACACCGACGAGGGGCCCGATATCGCCGTAAACGCGAACGCCAGCGATCCTCACTACGCGCCAAGCAAAGAAAAGTCTTCGCCGATTCGCGAAGGGGACCTGCTTTTGCTGGATGTTTGGGGAAAGCAGAAAGCGGCAGACAGCGTCTACTACGACATCACCTGGATGGGCTACCTGGGAGCGAAGGTGCCCGACAAGTATGCGAAAGTCTTCAACGTATTGCGTGAAGCGCGGGATCGCGCCGTGGACTTGATCCGTTCGCACGTTCGATCCGGCAAGCCGCTGCAGGGATGGCAAGTCGATAAAGTCGCCCGGCAGGTTGTCGAAAAGGCCGGCTACGGCAGGTATTTTTTTCACCGCACCGGTCACAATATCGGCACCACGGTTCACGGCAATGGCGTCAATATGGATGGCCTGGAAACTCAGGACGAGCGGCATCTGATTCCCCGGACCTGCAATTCCGTCGAGCCCGGCATTTATTTGCCGGAATTTGGGATGCGTACCGAAGTGGATGTTTACGTAGACGAAAACGAAGCGCGAGTAACCGGCGCCGTTCAGACCGAAATACTGGCGCTGCTCGCCTAATCCAATGGAAGAAATCGATCGAGTCAACGAACAACCCCAAGAGTCTTTGCCGGCTGCCCTAACTCCCGAGCCGGTGGACGTCAACGGGCAGGCTCCTGCCGAGAACAAGGCTTGGGGTGTTGCTATTGCCGGCTGGTTGCTGCCTGGACTTGGCCATGCGCTACAAAGAATGTGGGGCCGTGCCGTCGTCGTGTTCCTGACCGTAGGATTGCTTGTGATTGCCGGTGCATTGATGCGCGGGAACCTGTTTACCGCTCGCGGAAGCGATGCCTTCGACGCTTTGGGCTATGTAGCCGACTTAGGTACCGGTAGTTTCTATCTTCTGGCGCGCTCGTTGGAGCACAATGGCGCCGATGTCTCCCATGCGGGCGGCGATTACGGTACACGGTTTCTGGCAACCGCAGGTGTGTTGAATCTACTCGCGGCGCTGCACGCTTATGAGGCGGCGCGGGGCCGCAAAGCATGAGCTTGTTTGGCGGAATCCACTTTACGCATATCCAGGCATTCTTGTTCTTTGCCGTCGTTATCTCGGTCGCATTTGGCTTTCTAGGGCGCCGGCAGCCGAAGGACCGCGTGAAATATATTCTCTGGTCACTCTTTCTCTTTCTCGTCGTGGGTATCGGAATCGGCTGGCTAATGTATCCGTTCTCTCGTTGAGGGGCAGTAGAAACAGCGCTCTGGGGCTCAATGCGCTCGTTCAGAATGATTGGTGACACTCGGTAGAGTGTGGGGATGGACAAGATACGGTGGTATGAGCTTCCCGAGGCTCGCCAGCTGGCGAGCCTCGGGAAGAAGG
>Ga0335077_10000628_pt1 | contig 40000 bp, 30 predicted proteins | sample Lox_Sample_31_FD_207151 | JGI IMG/M metagenome (GOLD analysis project Ga0335077, IMG submission 207151) | Soil microbial communities from Loxahatchee National Wildlife Refuge, Florida, United States - Lox_Sample_3.1 | ecosystem: Environmental > Terrestrial > Soil > Wetlands | place: USA... | reverse complement strand
AGCGCGACCATAATCTCCGGCTGTCCGACGACGTTGGCCGACGATTCGACATGGACCGGGTTCACCGTGAAGTATGCGGCCACCAGCCAAGCCGCCGCCGCGGGGAGGAGCTGTCGCGCGAGGACCCAAACGGCGAACGTGGCTCCGAGGTACAGCAGCACGTTGACGACGTGGAAGATCAGCGGCATCCCGCCGCCGAGCTTCCACTGCACGGCGAACCCCAGGATCGTGAGGGGACGATACAGCGTGGAGCCGAACTGCGCCGGCCAATAGCTCTGCCGGAGATAATCCCAGAACGGCGCGATCGTGTGCACCCGGTCATTGAGCACGATGATGTACACATCGTCGCCCGCGAACAGGTTGCCGAGACTGGTCGCGGTGGAGGCAAGCGCCAGGAGCGCAAGCCCAAGCCCCGGCCATAGGCCACGCCGGCTCATCGCAGGGGCGCCGCCCCGGCGGCACTGTCCACGACGCTCATGACCCGAGCCGCATCGGGATCGTTGCGCGCCGTCTTGATCGTCGCCTCCTGCCGCGCTGCCGCGAAGCTGTCGGACAGGACGAGACAGACGGTCAGATTGGTGCGCGCTTCCCACATGACCGGCGCTTGCGCCAGCGCCCGCCGGTACAGTGGAATGGCAGGCCGGCAATAGCCGGCCTGGAGATAGTGATCGGCGAGATCCACCAGGAGATTGGGGTCGCGGTCGTACAAATCGAGCGCGATCCGGTATTCCTGTTCGGCCTCGTGGGGCTTGCCATGCTCGAACAGAATCGACCCCCATGCCCAGTGCGCCTTGTAGCTGAGCGGCGCATCGAGAACGGTCTGCCGGTAGAGCGTATCGTCGTCCTTCCAGATCATCTGGCGGCGAGCGCTCGCCACGGTGGCCACCGCCGCCAGAATGCCCGTCAGGCTCAAGCCAACCCATCGTTCGAGCGGAGATACGGACGGCAGCCGGCCCAGCGCCCAGCACGCGCCGGCGGCGACGGCGACGATGGCCCCGATGCTGGGCAGAAGGAGCGTCCGTTCCGCGAGCAGGATCCCCGTCGGCACCACCAAGTTGGAGACGGGAAAGAGCGCGACGGCGACCCAGGCGAGACCAAAGGGAACGGCCGGCGCGACGCGGCGGCCCCGCCAGGCCAGGACCAGCAACCCCATCAGCAGAGCGAGCCCCAGCAGCTGGGCGGCCCCGAACCCCTCAGCGAGGTCGAGCTCCCGCGGCAGGTAATCCGCCTGCAGGTGCGTCGGAACCAGCAGCAGGCGGACCCACTGCGGAACGATGCCGAGCATGGTTAGTAGCCGCGCCGCGACCCCCGCGTGCCGGATAGCGGTCTCGGCGATGTCGCCCACGGGATTGCCGAGGACGAGCACCCGCAGGGCTAGATAGGCGATCGGGACCGGCAGCAGTGCGGCGTAGCCGGGCCAGAGCACCTGGAGTCGGGCCGGGATGGGCGGCTCGCGACGCAGCAGCTCGGACGCCGCCAGGAACGCCGGCAGCATGAGCCCCTGTTCCTTGGTGAAGGCGGCCGCCAGGTAGCACAGGGCAATTGCGCACCACGCCGTCGGAGAGGGAACGCCTGTCTGTCTGGCCCTCAGGTAGACAATGACCGCCAGTACCGTCCACAGAGCGACCCAGAGCTCGGACTGACCGACAACGTTGCCGACCGCCTCGACGTGAACGGGATCAGCCGCGAACAGTACCCCACCGAGGCCCGCCGCCAATGGGGGAAGCATCAGGCGGAGGAGGGCGAAGACCGCGACCGCCAGCGCGATGTAGAGCCCGACGTTCACGAGGTGGAAGCCAGAGGTGCTTCCTCCGCCAATCCGCCATTGCAGCGCAAACCCGACCATGGACAGCGGACGGTAGAGGGCGGCGCCGACTTCGGGCGGCCAATAGGGCTCGAGGAAACGGTGCCAGAGGTGAGCCAGGGAGTGGACCCGCGGGTTGCGGAGGATGAGAGGCAGGTCGTCCTGGGCGAAGCCGTTCCCCAGGCTCGTTGCCGAGGCGAGCAGGGCCACAGCAGCCACGGCGGCAGCCCAGCGCGGCCCCCGCCCCCAGCGGATCATTCGGGGGCCGGCCCCTGCTCTTCGTACCTCGACAGCTTGCGGTACAGAGTGGAAGGGTCGATTCCCAGCACCTCCGCCGCCCGGGTCTTGTTGCCCCCTTCGGACTGCAGCACATACATGATGTAGGCGCGCTCGATAACGTCGAGGGTCGGGTTGGGGTAGGTTCGCTCGGCCACGAGCGGGTCCTTGCGGCGCTTGGTGATCCGCTCGGGGAGCGCGGTAGGCTCGATGACATCGCCGCGGGTCAACACCCAGGCGTGCTCCAGCGCGTTCTCGAGCTCACGCACATTACCGGGCCAGTCGTAGACCATGACCGCGTCGAGCGCCTCGCTGGACAGCGCCTTGGGAGCAGCTTGGTGCTCGCTCGACAGACGTTGCAGGAAGGACTCGACCAGGAGGAGGATATCCTCCCTCCGCTCTCGGAGCGGCGGGAGGTGAATGGTGATGACGTTGAGCCGGTAGTAGAGATCCGAGCGGAACCTGCCCCGCCTGGCCTCCTCTTCCAGGTCTCGATTGGTGGCGGCGATGATGCGGACGTCGACGGGAATCGCTTCGGTGGCCCCGACCGGAATCGCCTCGCGCTCCTGCAGCACGCGCAGCAGCTTCACCTGCAGGGCCGGCGCCATTTCGCCCACCTCATCGAGGAAGAAGCTGCCGCCCCGCGCCGCCGCAAAGAGACCCTGCTTATCACGCACGGCACCGGTGAACGAGCCCTTCACGTGCCCGAACAGCTCGCTCTCGAGCAGATTCTCGGGGAGGGCCCCACAGTTGATGGAGAGGAACGGACCGTCGGTCCGGCTGGAGTTGTTATGGATGTACTTCGCGATCACTTCCTTGCCGGTGCCGCTCTCACCCTGAATGAGCACCGTGGAGTCGGTCGGCGCCACCTGCTCAGCCAGCTTGAGCACATCGAGGAACCGTCGGGATTTTCCGATCGGACGGCCCACCGCCGCCTTGTCCCGGCGTTTGATCTCCTGTTTGAGGTGCTTGTTCTCCACCCGCACGGCGCGGAACTCCGAGGCCCGGCGGAGAATCGCGACCAGCTCATCGTTCGCGAACGGTTTCTGGATGTAGTAGTAGGCTCCCGCGTTGACCGCGGCGATCGCGGTCTGAAGCGAGGCTTGAGCGGTCATCAGGATGACCGGCGTCATCGGGTCTTGCTCGCGGACCGCAGTCAGAATGTCGAGGCCCGTCACCTGAGGCATGCGAACGTCGGTGAGCACGATATCGGGCGTCGAGCTCCGGATGGCCTCGAGGCCCGCCTTCCCGCCCTGGGCGGTGTTGACCTCGAAACCTTCCTTCTTCAGGAGAATCCGCAGGGTATCGAGGATCCCCGTCTCATCGTCGATGACCAGCACCGAAGGTTTCTGGCTCATGCCGCTTCCTCCGCCACACGGCGGGCGGGAAAGAAGATGGTGAATGTCGTGCCCTTCTCGGGGGCGGAGTCCACGAGAACTACTCCGCGGTGCGCCTCCACGGCGCGCTGCACGATGGCCAGGCCGAGCCCCGTTCCACCGACGCGCCCGGTCACAAAGGGCTGAAAGAGCCGGTCCCGCAAGTCATCCGGAATACCGGGCCCGTTGTCGCGGACCTCGAGACTCACCGGCTGTTCGATGGTACAGCCGCCAGGCAGCTCCGCGGGCTTGACGGGCCGCGTGGTCACGGTGACGAGCATCGGGCCCTTGGCCGCCTGCACCGCGTTCAGCAGCAGATTGGCGACCACACGATGCAGCAGGTCCTCGTCTCCGTCGAGCACGGTCCGGGCGCCCTGCACCCGGATCTCGATGTCCGGCCGGCAATCGGGGTGCTCCCTCACCAGCCGGGCGGCCGCGGTCACGACGGCCTGAAGATCCACCGGCACGAACTCGGTGGCGCGGACCCTCGCGAAGTCGAGGAACTCCGACAGCAGCCGGCTCAGGCGATCGCTCTCCCGGACGATCAATTGGGCAAGATAACGGTCGTCCTCGTCTCCGTGCGCGGACCGCGCCAGCTGCTCCACCGAGCTCCGTATCGACGAGAGCGGATTGCGGATCTCGTGCGCCAGCGAGGCGGACAGGGCCGCAACCGCCTCCAGGCGTTCGGCGCGCAAGTTGAGCTCGTTGAGTCGCTTGAGGTCCGAGATATCGGTGAAGATGGCCGTGACCGACGGACGGCCATCGGAGTCCCGCTCGAACGTGGTCGTCGAGAGGCCGATCGGGAAGATGCGTCCGTCCTCGAGGATGACCGTGCCTTCGCCGCGGCTCACCTTGCGGCCATGGCGTATCGCCGCGACCAGAGCAGCCCATAATTCGGGCGACCGCAGCTTCAGCTGATCCAGCACGGGCAGGCCGGTCATCGTCTCGGCATCGACCTGCAGCAACCGCTCCGCCATGGGGTTCATGAAGGCGAGCCGGCCCGCGTCGTCCACCGTCATCACGCCCGACCGGATGTTGCGGAGGATTTCGTCCGCCGCGAGCCGAACTCGGCGGAGCTCGCTCTGGAGCGACTCTCGTTCCGCGCCGGCGGCCCGCAGCCGGTGGGCGAGCACTCCCGCGAGCAGATACGAGGTGATGAAAACGCCCACCTGCCCCCAGAAGGCGAGACCCGGCCCGGTCTCCTGGAACCACATGCTGTCCGCGAAGTATGTCGCGGAGACCAGGATCGCCACGAGCAACCCGCCGCCAAAGGACATGAGCAGCGCGTAGGCGGCGATGACCAGGATGTAGAGCGAGGGGAAGGCGCTGTCGGAGCCGTGGGCAAAGTGCACCAGCAGCGTGACAAGGCCGATGTCTCCGAGCGCCTGACAGAACAGGAAACCGTCACCCAGCTCACCGGGGCGGCGGCGCAGGTGCCAGAGTCCGTAGCCGACCAGCGCCAAGGCCAGCGCTACGCCGAGTCCAACCGGACCCCAGGGCTGCTCGTGCGCCCGCCACACGAGACTCGCCAATAGCAGGGTGACCAGGACCAGCACCGACCGGACGCTGAAGACCCAGACGAGCAGGGTCCTCTGGTCCGGCAGCGCGCGGTGAGAGGAACGGGTGACGGGCGTCGTCATGGAGAGTGGTGAAAAGTAGCAGGTGGCCCTCTCGCCCTGCTACCTTGTCGCATGGAGTGGACGGTCTATCTGGCCCGGTGTCGCGACGGCTCGCTCTACACCGGCATCGCGCGGGACGTCGCGGCGCGCATCGCCCTCCACAATCGGGGACGCGGCGCCCGATTCACGCGGGCCCGCCGCCCGGTCGTGCTGGTGTACGCGGAACCGGCCCCCGACCGGCCCGCCGCCCTTCGACGGGAGTGGGCCATCAAACGACTCAGTCGGGCCAACAAGGAGACGCTCGTGAAAGAACAGCCGGGCAGGGTGACCGAGCGCGACGCGACCGGCTTCGCGGGGTTCCGGCCGGCGGCGTTCCGGTTTCTCCGCGACCTCAAGCGCCACAACGACCGGTCCTGGTTCGAAGCCCACCGGCCGGTCTACGACAGCGAGATCCGGCGCCCGCTCGCCGCCCTGGTTGGCGACGTCGACGTGGCCCTGGCCCGGGTGGTGCCCGAGATCGTTGGCGATCCGCGCCACTCAGTGTTCCGCATTTACCGGGATGTCCGCTTCTCGAAGGACAAGTCTCCCTACAAGACGCACGCGGCCTGCTGGTTCTATCACATGGATGCGGGACGTGGGGTCGGCACCGAGGCGGAGGGAGGTGCCGGATTCTACTTTCACTTCTCTCCCGACGAATGCCTGCTCGCAGCGGGCATCTGGATGCCACCACGGCCGGCCCTGACGAGGATTCGCGAGGCCATCGCCGACGACGTGGATCGCTTCGAGGCGATTCTCGAGTCCCGAGCCTTCCGGCGGCGATTTGGCGCGCTGGACGAGGAGGCCATGCTCAAGCGCCTGCCGCGCGGGTTTCAGGACACCCATCCCGCCGCGCGCTGGCTGCGCTACCAGTCCTTCACGGTGGCCCGACCGCTGTCGCGCCAGGAGGTGCTCTCGCCCCGACTGGTGTCGCTCCTGGCCCTCGATTTCGCGACGCTCGCCCCGTTCGTCCGCTGGCTCAACACTGCGCTGGGGTATCGCACCCTCGCCCGGCGCGTTTAGGCCATGCCTGGTCCCGGTTCACCCGTGCCGCGGCCGGGAGTATGGTTAGCGTTCTGGCGTGCGGCGCGCCTGAGGTGCCCGAATTGCGGCGGCCACCCGTTGTTTCGTTCGTGGCTCCGTATCCAGGAGCGCTGTCCGGGCTGCGGCCTCAGGACAACGCGCGGCGAGGAGGGCTACGTGGTCGGCGCCTACATGTTCAACATCGTGGCGTCCGAGCTGATGGGGGTGGCGATGGTGGCGGCGGTGGTCGTTCTTACGTGGCCCGAGCCTCCGTGGAGCCTCCTGCTTTATGTGAGCGGCGCGATGATGCTCAGCTTGCCCTTCCTCTTCTATCCTTTCTCCAAGACTCTGTTCCTGGCCTTTGATCTGTGCTTCCGCCCGCTGGAAGAGACGGAGGAGGAACCGTGACCGATCCGCGAGACGACACCGGGGCCACGGAGAAAGCACGCCTCGACCGCTGGCTCTGGGCCGCGCGGCTGTACAAGACGCGCGCCCTCGCCGCGGAGGCAGTCGATGGCGGCAAGGTGCGCGTGAACGAAGAGCGCGTGAAGCGCTCGAGGCTCGTCCAGGTCGGAGACCAGATCGACCTGCGCCAGGGTCCCTACCAGCTGATTGTCGTAGTGCGGGCGCTGAGCACGCGCCGCGGCCCGGCTCGAATGGCGGTAACGCTCTACGAGGAAACCGTCGACAGCGTGGCGGCCCGTGAAAGAGTAGCCCTCCAGCTCAAGACGGCCAACGCGCTGTTCGTCACCGAGACCGAAGCCAGACCGACCAAACGCGACCGGCGGCGCCTGGACCGGTTCCGACGAGATTCCGGCTGGAAATGACCTGACACGGCCGACGCCGGCCACACGGCGCTTCCGCTCTCGGGTCATGCGATGACCATCGAAGGCGCTGCCTGGACCGCAGGCTGCCACTACCGCTGTTCGAGGAATCCATGGAATACACACGGCTGGGAGGCACGGGTCTCACCGTCTCCCGCATCTGCCTTGGCTGCATGAGCTACGGCGACCCCGCGGCCGATCTGCCGGGCGAGACGGGCCGCTGGGCGTGGGTGCTCAAGGAAGGCGATGCGCGACCCTTCTTCAAGCGAGCACTCGAACTCGGCATCACCTTCTTCGACACCGCCAACATCTATTCCTATGGCGCGAGCGAGGAGATCACCGGTCGGGCCCTGCGCGCGTTGGCCCGGCGGGAAGACGTTGTCCTGGCGACCAAGGTGTGGGGACGGATGCGGCCCGGCCCGAACGGCCAGGGGCTCTCACGCAAGGCCATCCTGCATGAAATCGATGCCAGCCTCAAGCGTCTCGGCACCGACTACGTGGACCTGTACCAGATCCACCGCTGGGATGAAGCCACGCCGATTGAAGAGACCATGGCGGCGCTGGAAGCCGTGGTGAGCGCGGGGAAGACGCGATACATCGGCGCGTCCTCCATGCATGCCTGGCAGTTCGCCAAGGCCCAGCACGTCGCTGAGCGGCATGGCTGGACTCGGTTCGTCTCGATGCAGAACCACTACAACCTCATGTACCGGGAAGAGGAGCATGAGATGGCACCGCTCTGTCGCGATCAGGGCGTGGGGATGATTCCCTGGAGTCCCCTGGCGCGCGGCCGCCTCGCGAGGAGCCCTGGCGCGGCACCCACCACGCGATCCGAGCTGGACCGCTTCGGCAGGACGCTCTACTCCGCGACGATCGATGCGGACCGGGCGGTGCTGGGCGCGCTCGACCACCTGGCCCAGACGCGAAGCCTGCCGCACGCGCAGCTCGCGCTGGCCTGGCTCCTGGGTAAGGAGGGCGTGACCGCACCGATCATCGGAGCAACACGCCTGGAGCACCTCGAGGCGGCCGTCGCCGCCGTGCAGGTGCGACTCACCCCGGAAGAAGTGGCGGCCCTCGAAGCGCCCTACGCGCCCCACCCAGTGGCCGGATTCGCGTAGGACCGGTGGCAGGTTCGCCTCCAAGAGCTTTGGCGGAACTGACTTGCACGGCGACGTTGCAAGCTGCGACTGGCTCGTGCCGCAGGATAGTGATCCATCAGGGGGCTGGCGCGTCAAGCGGCGGGTAAGGAGGGACCTTGCCTGAAGGTGGGCGACGCAGGATGCTTGCGGTATCGCCCCACGACGGCGGCGCCACCTAGCGAGCGACCATGCGAGCTCCCGCTTCGGAATCGATCGTGTTGTCCTTCCTCCTGTCCCTCCCGACGCTCGGTGCCGCGCAAGCCCCGGTGATCACGCCCGCCGGGGATCCGTCGGTCCAGAACGACACGATCTACTCGCTCGCGGTGGACCCGGCTCAGCACCCGGACGACCCGTACGTCGTTCTGCTCGACGACGGAGTTCTTCGGTATGAAGCGGATGGTAGGAGTGCGCGCAGCTACCGGCAGGTGATCCAGGTCCTCTCCAGCGACGCGGTGGACAACTTCGCCGAGCACGAGTTCTCGTACGCACCCGGTCACCAGCGGCTCACGGTGAACTGGATCCGGGTGCTTCGGACCGATGGGACGGTGATCAGCGAGACGCCGACCCAGGTTCAGGACGCGGACGTTCCGGCGACGCTGGGCGATCCGGTGTACAACGACCGGAAGGTCCGGCGCTATTCCCTGAGCGGGGTGGCGCCGGGGACGATCGTGGACTGGAGCTACACTCTCGAGGAGCTCAAGCCGTACCTGCCGGGGGACTTCTACGCCTCCTGGAGCGTCCACAACGCGCGCCTGACCCGCCGGTCTCGCTATCTCGTGGACCTGCCCGCCTCCATCAAGCCGCACCTCGTCGAGCGCAACCTGACCTTTGCCCGGCAGATCAGAGAGGTCGATGGGCGCCGGGTGTACCTCTGGGCAACGTCCGACGTCGAGCCAGTGACTCCGGAGGATTTCGCATCCGACTCGAACGGCGTCTACATGGGCATCGAGATTTCGGGCCCGATCACCTGGGAGAAGATCGGACGATGGTACGCGGGTTTGGCCAAGGGCCGTTACGCCGTCTCGTCCTCGGTAACCGACCGACTGCCGGCTCTTCTCGCCGATAGCCGGAGCGCGGAGGACTCGCTCCGGGCGATCTACCGCTGGGTCTCACAGGACATCCGTTACGTCTCGATCGCGCTCGGCATCGGTGGGTATCAGCCGCGCCTTCCCGCGGATGTCATCGGGACGGGCTATGGCGACTGCAAGGACAAGGCGACGCTGTTCGTCGCGGTGGCGAATCATCTGGGATTTCACGCGCTTCCAGTGCTCCTCAATGGGGGCGGTGATGTGGACCGCGACACCCCGGCCCTCGAACAGTTCGACCATGCCATTGCGGTCGTGGAACGGCCGCACGGCAGGATCTTCGCCGACCTCACCGCGGACCTCACCCCGTTCGGGCAGCTTCCTCCTTCGGATCAGGGGCAGTTCGCGCTGATAATCCACCCGGACGGGGCGACCGAAGAAACCACCATCCCGCCGGATGCCCCGGGGGCCAATCTTGCCGAGACCAGCATCACTGGAACGCTCAGCGCCGACGGCCTGCTCACGGGAGTCTACCAGGAACGCGCCGAGGGGAGCCGACAGTACGGGCTTCGAAAGCTGTTCCTGAGCCCGATCGACTCGGCGCAGCGCGCGGAGTTCGCGCGTTCGATCGCGACGAAGATCTATCCGGGAGCGGAGGCCGACAGTTTGCAGATTTTCGATGGCCGAGACCTCTCGGCAGATCCTCACGTGTCCCTCCGCATCCTGCACGGCCAGGCCGCCCGGCCCGCCGGCGCGGGGGGAACGATGATCCTGGAGCTGCCCTTCGGCAGCATGCGCAGCCTGGGGGACGCGGCAACGGCGCTTGCGGCCAAGGGCCCCCGCCGGTTCCCGATCGACGCCGAAAAGGTGATTGGCGCTTCGGAAGGCGTGTCGAAGATGGTGCTGGTCCTCCCCCATGGCTGGCATGCGCAGCTTCCGCCGCCGGTCGAGGCCAGCGGGAAGTTTGGCGACTATTCATCGCGGCTTAGCCAGAGCGGCGACACGCTCCGACTCGAGCGCCGGATCGAGGGGAAGCGTGGCATCTATCCTCCTGCCGCGCTCCCGGAATTGATCGACTGGTTCAAGGCCGTCGCGCGGGACGATTCGCCCTACCTCCTGCTTCAGCCGGGGAACTCGCCCTGAGCGGCATCGGTGTCCCGCGGAGGCCGTCGTTCCGGCCCGGACTCAAGTCGGAACGCCCGCGGCCGATACTGAGACGAGCGGCACCGGGCCCGAGGACGGCCCCTCGCACCGCCGCGTCAGGCCACAGGGTCGATTCCATGTCGCTCACCGGAAACACCATCACAACCGCGCTCGCCGCACTTCAGAGCTACAGTCGCCGGGTCGATTTAGATGCCCAGACCATCGCCAGCGACGGCCTCTTCGAGGTTCCCGTCGCCGCGGCCGGCGAGGAGACGGCGGTCACGCCGGAGCCGTCCGGCGCGGCGGACCTGGCCGGGGCGATGACTGACATGCTGGTGGCGCAACGGATGTTCGCGGCGGAGATGCGCGTGCTTCAGAGCGCCGCGGAGATGCAGCAGGGCGCCGTGAACCTGGTCAAGAAGTGAGCGGCAGATCGGAGCGGCCGGCAGCTCTCAGGAGGGCGAGCGGTGCAATGAGGTGGCCGCCACTGAAGCGCGATGCGTTGGCGCTGGCCCCACACGCACGGAGGTCGTGAGCCGCGGCTTCGATGCTGTTTTCCGGAACGAAGGGATCGCGGTCTCCGGCGACCAGCTCAATCGGGCAGCTTCCCAGCCGGTCGGCGAGCGCCCGCGGTTCCACATCTCCGGGGAGCGACGCACCCCACAGCACCAGTCGATCAGGCAGCACCGCACCCCGAAGCGCCCAGCGTGCCGCCATCACCGAGCCTTGGGAGAATCCGAGCACGCCGACCCGCGGCTTGTGATCCAGCCGCTCGGTCACTTGCGATGCAAGAAGGTCCAGATACGCGAGGTGATCCTCGAGGTCCTGGTCACGGTCCTCTCGCGTCAGCCAGCTCGCCCCGACCCGATCGCCATGATGGCCGTCGAGACCGGTCTCCAGATAGAAGCGGGAAAGCGCCTCGGGCACGACGATCGCCGTCGCCCCGTCGTCCAGGGCGCGGAGTGTCGCCGCGAAGCGCTCGGCAAGCTGGGAATACCCGTGCAGCGCGAACCAGAGCTCTCGGACGGGGGCTCCATCGACGCCGGTCTGGTGGTAGCGCGCGGTGCGCCCGACCCGAATGTGGTGAAACGGCATGGTCAGAATCTAGCCACGACGGACGACGCACGGCCTAGTTTGCGGCGGTATCCACCGACAGCGAGAACCCGCCCTTGCCGGCGTCCATTCTGACCACGTCCCGCCCGTCTTTCCCGCGCACCCGGAGGAGCGCCCCGGTGGAATCCGCAAGGAGGCGAACCAGAGCTCGACCCAGGCTGTCGTTCACCTGAATCGTCGCCTTCCCTTCGCCGGCGTCCACCCGGACCCCTTCCCCCTTGTCCCCCTGGGCGCTGACGTTCACGTGGGCTCCCAGATCGGCGGTGGCACGGAACGGCCCGCCGTGGCCGATGTCCTCAACCGCGCTGCGGGGCAGCAGGAAAGGTCGGTTGAGATGCGCCGGCTCGAACCAGACCTGTCCGACCGGGACGAGGTCACCGTTCATTTCGCCGCCACAGGAGAAGCCGTGTTCGAGGTCGGCCCTCGTCACGTCCGCAGGATGGATCTGGCACTCGGCGGGGAGCGACAGCGAAGCGCCCGGCTCGGTCGCCACCAGAAGGGTCATGTCCGGCAGCTCCCCGCGACGAGCCCGGTGCACGGACAGGTGTCTGATCGATCCCAAGCGCTTCCCATCCAAGACAAACGGCAGGGAGACACCGCTCTGATTGGGCCAGGAGGCCAGCGATTCGGTGCCACCGGTGAATCGGCCTCCGCCCATCGTCGACAATGAGGAGGTGATGACACTCTGAACCGCGTTCCGGACCCCTTGCCGCACCTCACCCACCATGGTGAAGGCCATCATTCCTACGGCGAAGACCGCCAAGGCCCCAAGCCCGATTCTCGTCCACAGGCTTCGCATCGAGACCTCCTGAAGGCTGCCGATTGTTTCGACGAGACGCGCCATAAGGTACGCCTGGCGGCGGCTTGGAGTTTCAGAGTGCGACGGGCCCGCTCATCCGCCGTCCGGCGGCCCGTCCCGACCGGTCGAGGGTGGGTATGCGAGCGCGGCAAGGGGGCGCGACTGCGGCCGCGCCTGGCGCATCACACCGCCAACGGCCCCGTCGCACTGGCGGAGCCCGGCCCCCTTCCAAGACTGGAGTCTCCCCCACATGCGCCGCGCCTTGCTCCTCGTGCTGCCTCTCCTCGGCACCCGGGCGGTTGCCCAGCAACCACCCTTGGTCGGAATCTGGAAGATCTCCTACCCGGCAGGTCTCCGGGTCGAGAACGGGTTCCGCACCGTCCTCATGGCCACCGGGGTCCTCACCGTGGAGGCCAAGGACGACTCCTTGATAGGCACGCTGGTGACGGACTCCTCGGCGGACACGCCAGTCCGGCCGCCGGCCCATCTCGCGGCAGTGAGCACGAGCGGCCAGGCCACCTTCACCGCTCGCACCAAGGCGACGCTGAGCCGGAACGGTGTCGAGGAAGAGAGGACCGCTGTCAGTACGTGGGTCCTCAGGGCAGAGGGAGACAGTCTCACAGGCACGGTGGAGCGGCGAATCGAAGGGCTCGACATGCCCAGCCAGGGACCACAGACGGTGTCGGGCGCCCGCCAGCATTCCTAGCCGAGCGCGAGCCCTGCTGCGCGCGCGGTCCGAGCCGCGCGCGGAAGGGCGCTCCTCCGTCGCTCAGCCTGACAGGGACGCGCGTTCGTCGAATCGCTGGAACTGGTACGCAAGGCCGGGGCCTCCCGCTCCCCCGTAAGCCAACTCGCCCATCAGCAGGGCAAAGGGCTCGATGTACCGGGCGGTCCGGAGCGGGCCCGCATCCTCGGGTTCAAAGCCGGCGTCACGAATCAGTCTCGCTGCCACGCCTTTGGCCTGCTCCTCATCTCCGCAATAGACCAGGCTCGGACGGCGGGCGCGACGCCGGGCCTCGAAGACCGCGAAGAGGACCTCGCTCGGCACGGTTCCGAACGCGGAGACCACGCAGGCCTTGGGCAGTTTCCCGGCCAGCACCTCCGCCCCGGACGAGTCGCGCCCGATGACGAGCGTGGTGTTCCGCGCGTCCATCGGCAGCGAACAGGTCACAATGAGCTTCCCCGAGAGATCGGATGCCTGGCTGAGCACGTCGTCAACCTGATTCCAGTGGACGGCCAGCAGCACCACGTCCGCGCCCTCCGCGGCTTCCGCCGGGGTGCCGGCCCGGGCCCTTCTGCCCGCCTCATGGGCGAGTCGCTCCAGCTTCTTCCGGGAGCGTGAATAACTGAAGACGACCTCGTGTCCGGCCCGCGCGAAGATGGTTCCGAGCTTGCTTCCCATGAGGCCGGCGCCGAGCATGGCAATGCGCATGTGTCTATGCTCCTAGCCACTCGTGGACCGAATGCTGGACCACCCTGTGCGATACCTCACATCAAGGCGCGCTCTCCGCAAAGACCTTCCGGGCAGCCGTCACGGCCGAATTTGCGGTGGGCCAACCGGCGTAGAAGGCCAGATGCGTGATGACCTCGATCAACTCCTTCCGGGTGACCCCGTTCTCAAGCGCGCGGCCCAGGTGAAACGGCAACTCGTTGGCGCGGTACAGGGCAATGAGTGCGGCCACGGTGACCAAGCTCCGGTCGCGCGGGCTGAGATCGGGCCGCTTCCAGACGTCACCGAAGAGGACCTTCTCCGTGTACTCCCCGAGCGCGGGAGCGATATCCGCATAGGGGTTTCCGGAGGGGCGGGGATCGCTAGGCATGGTGGAGGTCCTTTCGTTCGGGCCGGAAGTGAAAAGCGCGGCCCGGGGGGCCGCGCTTTCTTCTTGCGCCTGACCACGGCCGTCTACTGCACGGCGTTCATCATGTCGAAGATCGGCAGGTACATGGCGACGACCATGCCGCCCACGATGACACCGAGGACGACGATCATCATCGGCTCCATCAGGGAGAGCAGGGCGCTCACGGCCACGTCCACTTCTTCGTCGTAGAAGTCTGCGATCTTGGAGAGCATCTCGTCGAGCCCGCCGGTCTGCTCGCCTACCGCGATCATCGAGATCACCATGGGCGGAAACACCTTGGACTTCTCCAGTGGCCCCGCGATCGTCTCGCCGCCCGCGATGGAGTTGCGCGACTCCATCACTGCATCGTGGATGACCCGGTTCCCCGCCGTCTTGGCCGTGATCTCCAGGCCATCGAGGATCGATACCCCGGAGGAGATCAGGGTCCCGAGGGTCCGGGTGAACCGCGAGACGGCCGATTTGCGGAGCAGATCCCCGATGACCGGGGCGTTGAGCAGCAGCCGATCGATGTTCTTCCGGCCCTCCGGGGTCCGGTAGTAGTTGCGGAAAGCGTAGATCCCGGCGCCAAGGACGCCGATCAGCACCCACCAGTAGTTGATCAGCAGGTCCGATGCGCCGATGACGATGCGGGTGGGAAGCGGCAGCTCCATGCCCACGCTGGCGAACAGCTTCTGGAAGGTGGGAATCACGAAGATCAGCAGCACGGCCACCGCGATGGCCGCCACCGACATGATGACGCCCGGGTAGACCATCGCCCCTTTGACCTTGCGGATCAGCGCATCGCTCTTCTCGAGGAAGGTGGCCAGGCGCATGAGAATGGTGTCGAGGATGCCGCCCGCCTCGCCGGCGGCCACCATATTCACATACAGCTCGCTGAAGGCGCGCGGGTGCTTGCTGAACGCGTCGGCCAGGGTGTGCCCGCTCTCCACGTCGAACACCACCTGCCGAGTCACATCGGCCAGGGCCGCGTTCTCGGTCTGGCGCGCGAGAATGTCCAGCGACTGGACCAGTGGCAGACCGGCGTTGATCATCGTGGCGAATTGGCGCGTGAAGATGACGATGTCGCGGGTCCCGACTCCGCGCCGCTTCAGGCCGCTGAGCGACAGTTGCTTGGGCTGCTCGCGCACGTTCACCACGATCATCTTCTGCTGCTTGATGTGCTTCAGCACCTCGTCCCGGGTGGGAACGTCCAGGGTGCCCTTGAGGATCTGGCCGGTCGAGGCGTTACGCGCGGTGTACTCGAAGACTGGCATCCGTTAGCTCCTCTATCGCCGGACGGCGGGACGCCCGGAGGGTTTCTCGACCGTGCCCATCTCCTGTTCCTCGACGGGCGTCTCGCCGCACATCCGCATCAGTTCGGAGGGTTCGCCGGAGGCCCGCAGGCACTCCTCGAGGGTCACCTCGCGGCTCATGTACAGCTGGAACAGCGAATCATTGAGGGTCTGCATGCCGTGCTTCTTGCCCGACTGCAGCGCCGAGTAGATCTGGTGCACCTTGTCATCCCGAATCAGGGCCCGGATGGCGGGTGTGCAGATCATGATCTCGCAGGCCATCGCGCGGCCGCGGCCCTTGGCCTTCTGCAGCAGGGTCTGAGTGATCACGCCTTCCAGCACGAAGGCCAGCTGGGCGCGGACCTGCTGCTGCTGGTTCGACGGGAAGACGTCGATGATGCGATTGATCGTTTCGGCCGCGGAGTTGGTGTGGAGCGTGGCGAGCGCCAGGTGGCCGGTCTCCGCGATCGTGAGCGTGGCGGCGATGGTCTCCAGGTCTCGCATCTCGCCCACCAGGATCACATCCGGATCCTCACGCAGCGCATACTTGAGCGCATTGGAGAAGCTCTTGGTGTCAGTGCCCACCTCGCGCTGATTGATGATGCAGGTCTGGTGGCGATGAATGAACTCGATCGGGTCCTCGACCGTGATGATATGCCCCTTGCGTTCCTTGTTGATCTTGTCGATCACGGCCGCCAGCGTCGTCGACTTGCCGGAGCCGGTCGGGCCCGTGACCAGGATGAGGCCCCTCGGTTTCTCGGCGAGCTTCGAGATCACGGGGGGGAGGCCCAGATCCTGGAAGGTCCGCACGTTGAAGGGAATCATCCGGATGACCATGGCCACGCAGCCGCGCTGCTTGAAGACGTTGCCGCGGAAGCGCGCCAGGTTCTGAATGCCAAAGGAGAAATCGAGCTCATCCTCGGTTTCGAACCGCTTCTTCTGGTTCTCGGTGAGCACCGAGTACGCCAGGGCCAGTGTGTCCTTGGGAGTCAGCACGTCCGGCGCCGCGGCGTTCGTGATGTCGCCGTCGATCCGGAGCTTGGCCCGCTCCCCCGCCGTGATGTGGAGATCCGAGGCCTCCTTCTCGATCATTTCCTCGAGCAATGCCCGCAGGTTTATCGTCATGCCGCGGTCTCCTTGATGACCTCTTCCAGGGTCGTGGTCCCCTTCTCGATCTTCTTCAGGCCGTCCATGCGGAGGGTCAGCATCCCGTCGACAACGGCCTGATCGCGGATCTCGGCGACCGACCCGCCCCGCAGCACGAGGCGCCGGAGCTCGGGTGTCATGGCCATGACCTCGTACAGCCCGGCGCGCCCCTTGTACCCCGTCCCACTGCACGAATCACACCCGCGTCCCCGCATGAACGGCATCTTCTTGATCTCGTCGAGGTTATCGCCGAGGGCGTGGAGCTCGGCGTCGCTGTACTCGTGAGGCGCCTTGCAATTATTGCAGATCCGCCGGACCAGTCGCTGGGCCACGACCAGGTTTACCGCACTCGCGACGTTGAAGGCCTCGATACCCATGTCGATCATGCGCGTGATGGTCGAAGGCGCGTCGTTGGTATGCAGCGTCGACAGCACCAGGTGACCGGTGAGCGCCGCCTTGATGGCAATCCCGCCCGTCTCCAGATCGCGGATCTCGCCGATCATGATGATGTTGGGGTCCTGGCGGAGAAAGGCCTTGAGCGCCGCGGCGAACGTCAGGCCGATCTCATTCCGGACCAGGACCTGATTGATCCCCATCAGGTTGTATTCGACCGGGTCCTCGGCGGTCATGATGTTGGTTTCGATCGTGTTCACCCGGGAGAGCGCCGAGTAGAGCGTCGTCGTCTTGCCCGACCCGGTGGGTCCCGTCACCAGCACCATGCCGTAGGGGTTCAGGATGTTGCGGAGCAGGTCCTGCTCCGCCTTGGGCTCGAAGCCGAACTTGCTCAGGTCCAGCGTCAGGTTGCCCTTGTCTAGGATCCGCAGCACGATCTTCTCGCCGAAGATCACCGGCAGGACCGACACCCGGAAATCGATGACCCGGTTCCCGATCTTGAGCTTGAGCCGGCCGTCCTGCGGCACCCGCCGTTCGGCGATGTTGAGCTGGGAGAGAATCTTGATGCGCGAGGTGAGCGCGGCCTTCATCTTGACCGGCGGTTTCATCACTTCGAGCAGCGATCCGTCGATCCGGTACCGCACCCGGATCTCGTGTTCGAACGGCTCGATGTGGATATCGCTGGCGCCGCGCTTCACGGCATCGGTCAGGATGCCGTTGATGAGCTTCACGACCGGGGCATCGTTGATCTGCGCCTGGGTCGCCGCCTCGTCTTCCTGCTCCTCCACCACCTCGACATCACTATCGCCCAGCTCCTCCATGTCCTTGAGCAGACTCTGGAGCTGTTCGTCGGAGGACTCGTAATGCTTCTCGATGATGTTGCGGAGCGTGTATTCGCCGGCGATGACCGGGAAGAGATCGAACCGGGTGATGAACTTGAGGTCGTCGAGGACGCCGGTGTTGGTGGGGTCGGCCATCGCCACCGTGAGCGTGCGCCCCTCCCGCTTGAGCGCCAGCACTACGTGCTTCAGCGCAAAATCGGGCGGCACCAGCTTGAGGATCTTGGGATCGACCTCGAACCGGGTGAGATCGACCGCGGGCATCCGGTACTGTCGCGCGAGGACCTTGGTGACCTCGAGTTCCTGGACCAGCCCCAGCTTCACCAGGACGTACCCCAGTCGATGCCCGGACGATTTCTGCTCCGCGAGGGCCGTGGCCAACTGATCTCGGGTGATCAGGCCCTCCCGCATCAGAATATCGCCCAGCCGATCGCTCCCACCGGCCGCCGCAGTCGCCATCCGCCTCGAAGGTGCTGGATTGTGAAGTGTGACAACGGTTTACGCCTACTGATCTAAGCTAGGACGCCGGGCAAGAGTGTCAAGGCTTAGTCACGCACGCGGACCAGATCCCGCAGTTTGCCGAGGAGCCCCGGCCCGAGGCCGGGCACCCGCACCAGACTGTCCACAGCCGGAAAGGAGCCGTGACGCTCCCGGGAGTCCACGATGCGCCTGGCGAGCGACGGCCCGATGAACGGGAGCCGTTCCAGCTCGCGCACATCGGCGGTGTTGACGTTCACCGTCACGGGGCGGGGCCCGGAGGGGATGCCCGCGGGAGGCGCCTCGACCGGGCGACCCGAGAAGCTCGCATGGTCGGCGATGGTACGAAGGAGACCCGGCCCCACTCCGGGGACCCGATCGAGGCCCTCCAGGCTTCCGAACGGCCCGTGCGCTGCACGGTCCTGAACGATAGTCCTGGCCAGTGACAGGCCAACCCGCGGCAAGCGGGCGATCTCGAGCTCCGTGGCGCGGTCCAGGTCGATGCGCTCGCCCCGAGCCAGGGGCCGGGCCAGAGCCCGTCCGGAATCGCCGTGCAGGGTAGGTCGCCCGGGTGCAGGCTCGACAAGGCCCCTGGTGAAGAGCTGGACCTCTCCGGGTGGGGTGCCCGGCCGCCCAATCCAGACGCGGAGTCCCTGGCCCAGGACCGCGAGTGAAAGGAGAAGGAGAACCGCACGACGTTCCGGGCCCATCTCCCAAGGATGGAGCGCTCCGACCCGCGGCGCGGTCCCGTATTACGCGGGCCCCGCCCGGGAATTCGGGGACGGGCGTCCGTTAGCGCTTCCGGATCAGGGCCATTCCTACGTCGCCGACAATCTGCAGGCTGGCGGCGCTCACCTTGTCGATGGTATCCGCCGGGGTATGCCAGTAGCTGTTGCCCGGGCCGTAGTCGAAATCCACGACATCAATCGCCCGAATCCCCACCTTCTGAAGCTCCGCATGGTCGTCGATGAGGGTCGGGCCCGAACCCGGGACATCGACGAAGGTGCCGCCATGCCCGATCTCGCGGGCCACGGTCCAGACCAGGTTCACGACCTCGGGGGCCCCGAGGAGGGACTGATTCTCCGGCAGGATGCGGAGATCCTTGTCTCCCACCATATCAAAGAGCACGGCGTAGAGCGGCGTTGGCCCGGGTACGAGGTGCTGGGCGTAGTAGCGGGAGCCGATCAGCACATCGTCCTTTTCGGTGTTGAAATCGCCGTAGTCCTCGCCGTCCACGAACAGCAGGTCCACGCCCACGGCGGGCGGGGTCTTCTTCAGGGCATCCGCCATTCCGAGCAGCACCGCCACGCCCGATGCCCCGTCGTTGGCGCCCGGGACGGGGGTGCGCGGCCCCTTGTAAGAGGCGTTGTCGGACACCGGCCGCGTGTCCCAGTGCGCGAGGAACAGGACACGCTCCGGGGCACGCAGGTTGAACCGTGCGATGAAATTGGTGAGTTGAAGCGTGTCCTTGCGCGCAGTCACGTGCTTCCAGCTCTGCACGACGAGCGAGTCGGCCCTGAGCCGAAGCAAAGAGTCCAGCCAGGCGGCTTCCCGGGCATGACCCGGCGTGCCCGGAATGCGGTATCCGAATGCCACCTCCTGCTGGAGGTAGCCAAAGGCCTGCTGGCCGTCGAACTCCCGAGGCGGAGGGCTCTGGTGGCAGGCGGCCAGAACGGTCGAAGCGAGGAGGGCGGCGGCGTACGCACGGTGGCGCATGAGGAGAAGAGTCCTCGAAGAGTCGGTGGGCCGGCTACGGCCTCGGGACGACAAAGCTACTGCCCTTCGGCCGGCCGCCAAGGGCCTAGCGATAGTCGCCGGCGAACAGCGAAAGCTGGAACGTGGCGGAGATGATGATATCGCTGAACTTGGAGGCGAGTTGCGCAGCCTCGGTAATCGAATAGGTCACCTGCAGGCCGCCGGTGAGAATCTTCGCCAGATCGGTGTCGAGGTTGGCCCGGTACTCCTGCCGCCGGGTGTCGGAGATGCTGCTGCACATGTTCTGACCGGTGGTCTGCAGGCACGAGGTGCTCTTGTCGAGATTGATGGACAGCTGCGAGCGGACCAGTCGTCGCACACGTCCGAAGGATTGCGGCAGCAGGAAGCTGTGGCTCACCACCCCCGAGAAGTCATCCTGGTCGGACTGGGTCACGTTGCCATTGGTGAGATTGGTCTGGCCGGCCAGGGAATAGGAGGCGGTGATGTTGAGTCCGTTCTTGAAGGTGATGGTCGCATCCGGTGTCCAGGACGTGGACGTGAAGCTCGACAATGCCGGCGTCGACCCGAACGTGGGCAGGGTGGTCGTGCCGTGCGACACCCGGAAGGTCACCCCCAAGCCCAGGAGACTGATGGGGAAGTTCTTGAGGGTTCGAGTGAACCGGGCCGACCCCTTGGGCCAGTCGCTCTGGTAGGTCTCTGTGGTGAGGAACACCCCGGGTACCCTCTGAAAGCGATCGGTCCGAAGCCGACTGTAGCCCAGACTGAAGGAAATCCCGCCGGGGAGGTCGGCCCCGGAGCTGATAGTCGTGGAGCGGGTCTCCGCGGCTCCCACCGCCGAATCGTTCCCCTGCCGGAGAAAGTTGTCGAGGCCGCCCAGGGCGAGCTCATACCCGAGGCCTGGATTGAAGGTCGTCAGGTCGAACGTGGAGTTGCGGATGAGCCGGTCGCTGATGTCGAAGGGTCGGATCCTGCGAGTGGCCCGGCCCATGAGGGTCGAGTCACCGAAGAGGCGCGCAAAGAACTTCTGCAAGTCGATCGCGGCCCCCAGTTCGGTGGACTGGGAGTTGTTGAGGGTCTGAGGCAGCAGGAACCCTCCCAGCGTGTCACCATAGGCCCGAATCGGCTGACGACTGTTGAGAGAGCGGTAGAGCAGGAAGGTACTCCCCACCAGGTAGCGTGGGCGGAGCCAGGACGAGAGATGGGGGGTCAGGGCAAGGCTGGTGGTGATCTGTCGATTGGTCTCCACCCCAACGTCCATGCCCAGCAGGCTGCGCCTCGATTGGGTCGCCAGCCGGCCAAGCGTGGTGCTGTCATCGTAGTGACGCAAGTCTCTGGTACTCGAGAGATCTCCGGACAGGGTGAGCATTCCCAGCGGCTGCCAGGTCAAGCCCGCCGCGTTCCGCCAGGTGGAGGTCAGCGCGGTCACCGGGCGCACGGTGGTATCGGAGAGGAGGTACACCGGCACCTGATAGGCCAGGAAATCGCTCTCCGATCGCAGCAGCCCGCTGGAGAGGCGAATGTTGTTCGGCACCAGGTTGAGGAAGGGGCGCCGCAGGGCCTTTCCGCCCTCACTCTCCCGGAGGAACCTGGGCAGGATCCCGACGAGCCCCGCCAGGTTGAGCGTCGCCCCGCGGCGTTGCTGCTGAACCAGGTAGTTAGCCTGCAGCGAGTGAGCGGAGCTGGTGCCGTCGGACAGCTCGGTCGTGCTCCGCCCGCCGCTGAAACTCGCGCTGAGACTCAAGGGATCGACGAAGCTCCGGACCAGCCAGGTGCGGCCCTTGGTGATCCGATTGACGCTCATCGAGTAGGTCCAGCTCCAGCTTCGCGGTCGCCGCAGGTTGGGCAGGTCGCTCCCCTGGATGTCGGTTCCGGTCAGGAGCTGGGGGTCGACGGTCGACGCCGCATAGGTCGCCGACATCGGCATGGCAATGCCGAGGCTGGCCGGCAGGAACCGGTCGGCCCGGGTCGCGGAAGAGAAGAGCAGCGTGCCGGTGGTCTGATACGTGGGGCTCTGCCCGATCTGCTGGAAATACCCATCCTGTCTGGAGTAGCTGAGGGCCAGATCACCGACATCCGAGGCGACGAGGTGCGCGTCCATGGCCGTCGCCGTCCCGAGATTGGAGACGGGGTGCACCAACCGGATGTCATCCACCCACAGCTCCGCATCCTGAGTCGGGTCCACGGTGTTCACACGATAGATGCCGGCGGCCATTTCCTGCACCTGCGCCAGGTTGGGCGGATTGGAAGCCGGATCGGAGATATACACCATGTAAGGCCCGTCGCAGACCACATACGCGATGGAAACGGTGTCGCCGCCGCAGGCCACCCGGGCGGCGCTGTCGGCCGGGAGACCGGAGAGGCGCCGCACTTCGATCTGAGCCCGCAGCGTCCGCCAGACCGAGAGGTCGATCTGCACCTCGGGCAACCAGGTGGATGTCGACGCCGTGGCCGAATACTGGTAGAAGTTGCGGCTGTCGCTCCCCACCCGGAAATAGGCCTGGAAGTCGTGATCGTCCCAGCCGGGCCCGCGACCGCGAAACCAGAGCTGCAGTTGGCTGTAGCGCAGCAGGTTCTGGGGCCCGCTCGGGAACCGGGAGTAGGCCTCGGCGCGCTGGTGGAGTCCGATGCTCTGCGCGACCAGCCGGAGCGAACTCTCGTTGATCTGGGTGCCGAACTCGCTCTGGCTACCGCCCACGGGGTTCAGGCCGCTGACCACTCCGGGCGGAGAGACGTACCCGAGGTTCAGATCCTCGGTGGAGACTGTCGAGGCGATGACCTGACCGGACACGCCGCTGGTCGCGCCGGCAAGGCTCGACACCGGCCGGTCAGACCGACGCGGCCACGGGGCGCCGAGGAACCGCATCCGAGCCATGGCAAAGAACGCGGTGACGTCGGGGCCACCGCGATCGGCCTGGCCCACGACGGTGACGCGCAGGTTCTTTATGAGGCTGATATTGGGGGAGCCAAGGGTCGCGTCCGGGGACCGCAAGGGAATCCGATAGAGGCGCCACACGCCACCATCGGAAGACTGCACCCCGTTCCGCACGAAGTACGGGCTGTTTGGGTCGGCCAGGTTGACCACCCACCGGAACGTGTTCTCGCCCGCGCCCGTCGCGTTGAGCTGGTTGTCGCCGTCCAGGTCCTCGGTGTCGAGTGCCCCGTTCCCGTTGGAGCAGCGTTCGCCGAGATCACCCCAGGTGTAGAGCTGGACGATGCTGCTCAGCACTTCTCTGCAGAGGGCCGGCTTCTGCACCAGCGCCCCATTGACCAACAGCTGGTCGGGCCGGTCACCGAGGATCCCGTTGTCGTCCGTGGCGGCATTGAAGATGCCGGTCGGCTCGCGCTCGGTATCGAGGCGACCGAGCCCCACGAACTGGCGGCCGCGGTAGATCGAGTCCCCCGTCGCCGTACTGAGGCTCTCCGGCGCCATGCCGATGGCGTCCTCGTTCACGCTGCCCAGGTCGAACATGAGCTCCACGCCAGCCGAGTCGGTCGAGCCCTTGGCATCGTGAAAGACCCAGAACTCCAGGTATTCGTTGTTGGAGAGATCCAGGCCCGTAGAGCTCAGGGGTGTGACGATAGAGCGCCACCGCGGCCGATTGAGCCGGGTGGGCAGGACCCAGCGCAGGTGCCGGTCGACCGGCCGGGGCTGCCCCCCGACCGTGTCGGGATGCAGCGCCATGAAGAGCACGGTCTCGAGCTGCCCCTGCGTGCCCGCAAGCTGGATCTGGTTGTCGATGTCCTGGGCCTGGAGCTGCAGCGGCTGCTGGCCGCTGGCGTCCGGCACCAGATTCTGCCAAGTCAGCTGGACGGCGTCGGCGGTGTCGAACGCCGACCCGATGACGTTCTCGACCCCATCGGCGAACTCGGGCTCGCTGCCAAACTGCCATAGCGTTTCGCGCAGCGAGATGGGAATCCCGTTGTCTCCCTCGAACTCCTCCAGGTAGGCCTGCCCCGATCGACTCGGATCCGGCTTGGTCAGCGCCAGCTCGGCGTTGATGTCGAGGCGGCTGGGCGCCGTGGAGGGTGCTGACGTCAGATGGTTCAGCAGACGGGTGATGGCATCCGGCTTGAAGTGCAGGTCGGTGGTCACCCCGCCGACCAGGTTGGCCTTGGCCTCGAAGCCGAGCTGGGGCCGGTTGAACGAGCTCTGCTCCGCCTGGTAGATCCCAACCAGGTTGATTCCACCGGTCTCGCCGAGGCTGTAGCGCGTGGAGATGCCGAAGAGCGAAGTGGGAGCGACGGCAAAGACGCCGCGTTCCTCGAACCGCGCCTGAATAGTGGAGACCCCCGAGCCGAAGAGCGCATCGGGCGCCAGGAAGGTGACCTGCCCCAGGTCATAGTTGATGGTATAGTCAACCCCGTTCTGCAGCCGGCGCCCGTTGAGGTACAGTGTCTCGCTCCCGCTCTTGATCTGCAGTGCGCCGAGGTCCAGGGAATTGCGGCTCGCCGTCGAGCTGGCGTTGTAGCGCAACCGGAAGAAGAACTTCGCCGGCGGCCCCTGGGTGAGCAGCTTGTAGTCCGGGGTGGCGTACAGGGAGTCGTTGAGCTCAGCCGCACTCAGCCGGGTCGAATCGGCGAAAGGGCGCACTGTGGGAAAGACGATGTAGTGATCCTTGATGGTGAGCGAAGCATTGGCGTCCTGCACCCGGGGGAAGAGCCGGTTGGCAAGGTCGAAGGTGTTCGGATCGGCCGTTACGGCCAGGCCCAGCTGCGAGAGGTAGGTGGGCTGGGCCCCCGGCAGCAGAGGTGCAGCCGACTGATTGAGAGTCAGGTTCACGATCAGGGAGGTCAGGTCCAGGTCGGAGCCTGCTACCCGGTAGACCTGCCGCATCTCGTAACGGAAAGTCGCCCGGGTCGCCGCGACATTGGGCTCTTCGATGAGGCGAAGCGTATCCGACGGGGGGCGCCCAGGCACCAGCCCGGCGTCCCGCGAGGGGAGGGTGCCGACTCGCGTCCCGGACAGCGTCCGATAACTCACGGCCAGGTAATCGGTGGGACCGAGCTTGGCCGCGAGGGCGAACCACAACCCGGAGGGATCGATGTAGTAATCGAGATCCCGCTGCAGCAGCTGCCACTGGGCGGTGATCCGACTCGAGTCCGTGCTGATCGCTATCGCGTTGATCCCGCCCAGATTCGGGTTGATCGCGCTCCCGGGCGAGAGGGGGCGGTAGCGATAGACCCGGACATCGCCCTGCGCGATGAGCGCGCTGGGCGGAAGGCCGGTCGAATTCATGTTGAGGACGTCAATCAGGGGAAAGCCGGGCAGGGTCAAGGGGTCAACCACCCAGAAGAATCGCCCGCCCTCGAAGTCGAGGTCGCGGGCCTGCTGGTCCTGCGGCTGGACCGTCGTGCTGCCCACGGTGTAAGTGCGGTTCGCCACCACGCTGCCGCTCTGCGTCGCGGCCACACCGCTCACCGTCAGCGCGCCGACCTGGACCGTGGCATCGACCCCGAAGTTGTTCGCCGGAATGGCGGCCGTGAGGAAGCGGGAGGGCGGAAGCTGAAACGAGACCGTCCCCAGGTCGGCTCGGCGCAACACCTCGTCTTCCAGGCCGAGGTAGTAGAGCTGGATATTGTTCTGTGCGGTGAAGTCGCGCTGGCTGTCGTAGTCGATATCGATGTGGAGCCGCTGGCCGATCACACCCTGCGACCGCACCGCCATGTAGGTGTCGAGGTGTGGCGTCTTGAAGCCGCCTCGGCAGCCGGCATTGGGATCGAGGTATTGGGCGGGGGTGCAGCGCAGACTCTTGAGTCGTTCGGTGGAAAGCTCGACCCGTGCGTTGCCGTCGATCGTAACGTCGGCGTACTTCCGGTTGAGTCCCAGCAGCCCCTTCGCGTTCGCGGTGGTGTCCACTTCGCCAGGCACCACAGCACCGTACAGATGCCGAAGACGCCAGGACCGGGTCTCGGCAACCCAGAGAGAGTCCCGCACTACCTTTAGAGTGCTGTCCCAGGCGAAGGCGGAGCCGGGTGTCCCCAGTGTAGGTCCGGCGTCCCAGGGACTCCGGAGAATTGCGGGCGTGACCAGCCTGAGGGCCTGTACCCCGCCGAAGCGCGGAGTCAGGGTGAATGTGCTATCTCCCTGCGCGCGGAGCGTCGCAGGCAGGGCGAGGCAGAACGCCAGGAACGCGAAGCCGCGCACGCGCGGTGCGTTCAGTCGGGGGAGAGCGCGGATGTCAGGCTTGAAGGTTCGATCCACCGGCAATATACTGGCCCGCGAATAGGCTCACAACTCGTTATCAGATCGGGACTTCGACTCAAGTGCGACTGCTTTACCGCTACCTGGTACGCCAGTTCCTGCCGCCGCTCATGTTCGCGTTCGCCGCCATGACGAGCATCATGCTGCTGAACCAGATCGCGCGGCGGTTCGGGGCCCTGGTCGGCAAGGGCTTGCCCTGGTCGGTCATCGGCGACGTGTTCCTGCTCTGCCTCCCGTTCATCATCGCGATGACGCTGCCCATGGCCGTGCTCATCGCCGTGCTGTACACGTACAGTCATCTCGCCGCGGACAGCGAGATCACGGCGATGCGTGCCAGCGGAGTGAGCGTCTACCAGCTACTGCGTCCGATGTTGTACGTCGGCGCGGTGCTGACGGCCGTGAATTTCTGGTTTACCGATCAAATACTTCCCGACAGCAACGCGAAACTGCGGAACCTGCTCATCAACATTCAGCGGAAGAAGCCCACGCTGGAGCTGCGGGAGCAGGTCATCAACGAGATTCCGCCGAGCGGCCTGTTCCTGCGCGCGAGCCGGATCGATCCCATCACGGGCCGGCTGCGCAGCGTGACCATCTACGACATGGGGTCGCTGGACACGCGCCGGATCATCTATGCCGACAGCGGGCAGATGGGATTCACGCACGATGGCACCAACCTGCAGATGCGGCTGTACCACGGGGCGATCCACGCTTTCAAGCAGAGCGATCCCTCGCTGATGCAGGTCACGGATTTCCTGACCGATGTCCTCCTGGTCCGGGATGTGTCCAATCGGCTCGACCTGGACGCAAACGACGGGGTGCGTGGCGAGCGCGAACTGGGCACCTGTGAGATGATGGGCATCGTGCGCGGTGCGGAGCGCGACATGGCGCTGGCAGAGGAACGTCGCCACCAGATGCTGGACCGGGACCTCCGCGCCTTGCTCGGGGTGACGCCGACGGCGCCGCGATCGACCATCGCCGTCGCACCGATGCCCGGCTACTGCAGGCTGTTCGCCGCGCTGGGTCGCAAGTTGGGGACGGCCAAGGCTGACTCGGCAGCACAGACGCCGTCAGCCCCGCTCGTGCCGGCGCCGGCCCCGCCGGCCCCTTCCCCGGACCTGCCGCGGGTGGTCCCTCTGGGCGGCGTGACGCTCCCCAAGGTCCCGCAGCAGGCGCCGGCGGTGGCGGTCCGGCAGCCGCGCGCGATCACCACCTGGTCCGACATTTCGGTGGCGCGGGACGAGATTCAGACCTCGGTGCTCCAGGCGGACACTTACCTGGTTGAAGTGCACAAGAAGTGGGCGATCAGCGTCGCGTGCCTGGTCTTCGCCATCGTGGGCATCCCGATGGCGCTCCGCTTCCCACGGGGAGGCATGGGCCTGGTCATCGGCGGCGGCCTGTTCGTCTTCTCCATCTACTATGTGGGCCTCATCGCCGGGGAGAGCCTCGGCAAGAAGGGTCTCATCTCTCCCTGGATCTCCATGTGGGGCCCGAACCTGATCTTCGGCGGGCTTGGGCTCATCGGCCTGTGGCGCGTCAATCGTGAATCGGGCTCCACCAGGGGCGGCGACCTTGCCGAGCTGTGGGAGAGCCTTACCGGCCGGTTCCGCCGGCTGCGGGCGGACTGAGTGCGCCTTCTCGACCGCTACGTGCTGCGTTCGTGGTCCGCGATCTTTCTCCTGACCGCGCTCGGGTTTCCGCTGGTGTCTATCCTCATCAACCTGACGGACAGCCTGGAGCGGCTGCTGAGCCGGGGACTCACCTTCAAGGAGATCCTGATCAGCTACATCTACGCCGTCCCCGAGAACGTCTTCCTGGTCATGCCCGCCGCGGTGCTCTTCGCGACGGTCTTTACCGTGGGAAACCTGGGCCGGCATTCCGAGCTCACCGCCGCCAAGGCCGGCGGCTGGAGCTTCTACCGGCTCACCCTGCCGATCTACCTCGCCGCGGCGGTTACGGTGGGGCTGGCCTTCGAGGTGGGCGAGCTGGCGCCGGGTTCGACCAGCAAGGAGCTGGACCTGCAGAAGGCTCCGGGCCGCATTCGACCCACTACCGGACGCTACAACTTCGTGTACCGGGCCGACCAGGGCTGGGTGTACACCATCCGCGCGCTCGACATCAAGAACCGGATGCTCCGTCAGCTGGTGCTGGAGCGACAGGGGACCGGCCCGGATTACCCCGGACTCGCCATCACGGCAGACAGCGCGACCTACGACAACAAGCTTCGCGCCTGGAACCTGTGGTCGGGAAACAGCCGCCGGATCATCGACGGAACGCATCAGTCCTCCTATCACTTCAAGTCGGCGCGCCTGCGGGCCCTGTCGCAGGAACCGGCCGACCTTCTGGCCGAGCCCAAGGCGCCCGAGGAGATGCGCTACTCCGAGTTGACACGGTACATTGAGGCACTCAAGCGCTCGGGGAACGATACCAGCAAGATCGAAGTGGATCGGGCACTCAAGATCGCGCTGCCGGTCACCTGCCTCATCATCGCCCTGTTCGGGGCGCCGCTGGCAGTGACCTCGCCCCGTCAGGGCACGGCCATCGGCATCGCCATTAGCCTGGGCACCACGGTGATCTTTCTCTCGCTCATTCAACTCTCCAAGGCCGTCGGCGTGAGCGGGCTGGTGAATCCGGTTGCGGCCGCGTGGGCGCCCAACGTCCTCTTCCTGGGCGCCGCCTTCTGGCTCATGAGCCGGGTCCGCACATGAGCGCTCGTCCGATCATCGTCGGCACCGGAATCGCCGGACTGTGGACCGCGTGGCGCCTTGCCGCGGAGGGGCAGCCCTCGCTGCTCCTCACCAAAGGCCTCCTGGCCGACAGCGCGAGCGCCTGGGCGCAGGGCGGGATCGCGGTGGCGCTGGGCCCGGGGGACAGCCCGAGCCAGCACGCCGCGGACACGCTTGCCGCGGGAGACGGGCTCTCGGATCCCGAAGCGGTCCGCGTACTCACGGCTGAGGGGCCCGACCGCATCCGGGAGCTCCTCGCCGCCGGCGCGGTGTTCGACCGCGGCCCTGACGGGTCGTTGCGCTTTGGCCTCGAGGCGGCGCATACCCGGCCGCGGATTATCCATGCCGGCGGAGACCGCACCGGCGCCGCGATCGTGGCCTTCCTGACGGAGATCATCCGCCGTCACCCCCTGGTGGAGATCCTCCGCTATACAGAGGTGGCGGCCCTGACTCACGACGGCCAACGGGTGAGCGGCGTGATCGCGGTACGGAACGGCAAGGCGATGGAACTCTCCGCCGACGACGTGGTCCTCGCGACGGGCGGGGTCGGCCAGCTGTATGCGGTCACGACCAATCCCCTGGTCGCGACCGGAGACGGCTGGGCCCTCGCATGGCGCGTCGCGGCCGAGCTGCGGGACCTCGAGTTCCTGCAGTTCCACCCGACCGCGCTCAAGCTGCCCGGCGTCAACCCCGCGCCGCTCATCACCGAAGCGGTGCGCGGTGCCGGCGGGATCCTGGTGGACCGTGACGGGCGGCGCTTCGCCTTCGACGCAGATCCCCGGGGCGAGCTGGCGCCGAGGGACGTGGTGGCGCGCGCGGTGGCGGCGGCCGACCAGACCGGCGGAGCCTGGCTCGACGCCCGCGACATCCGGGACTTTGCCGAGCGGTTCCCCGGCGTGACGCAGATTCTGGCCGACCACGGGATTGATCCGGGGCGGGACCTTATTCCGGTCGCGCCGGCCCTGCACTACGCGATGGGAGGCATCCGGACCGACCTGGACGGTCGCAGCACCCGTGAAGGGCTCTGGGCCGTGGGCGAGGTGGCCTGCACCGGCGTGCACGGCGCCAACCGCCTCGCCTCGAACTCGCTGCTGGAGGGAATGGTCTTCGCGGACCGGGTGGCGCGGGCGCTGGTCCACGATGCCCGTGCCAGAGCGGCCGGGGATGGGGCGCGCGACTGGCGGGAGACTGACCGGGGCCGCCCCGTGCCGGGGCGGCGAGGGGAAGCGTACATGGCCCGGTGGCGCCACGCCCTTCCCATGGCGCACCCGGCGCCAGCGTTCCCGCCCCGAACGGAAGACGCCCTGAGCGGCCGGGCCGCCGATGAAGCGGCGCGTCCAGTGCTCGAGCAGGTGCGCCAGATCATGACGGCGGACGTCGGCCTAGTTCGAACCGAATCCGGTCTCCGGCGCGCCCACGACGCCCTGGCACGGCTGGCGCACAGCCTGGCGCCCGAGGCCTGGAGGACACACAACCAGCTGCTGGTGGCTCGCCTCATCGCGCACGCCGCACTCCGCCGGAGAGAGAGCCGTGGCGGCCACCGCCGCCTGGACTATCCGCCCCTCGCCCCGGCGCGCGGCGGCACCGCATGACGGCCGCTTCCCCGCCCTCACGAAGCCTGCCGGTCATCGAGCCGAGCCGGCTCAGCGCCAGCGAGATCGCCGCGATGCACGCGGAGATCCGCGCGCTGGCCAAGCGCGTGAACGCCGTGATCCTGGCCCATAACTACCAACGCCCCGAAGTGCAGGACGTTGCCGACTACGTCGGCGATTCGCTGGGGCTCTCTCGCACGGCAGCGAAGACCGACGCGGATGTGATCGTCTTCTGTGGTGTGCACTTCATGGCGGAGACCGCCGCGATTCTGGCCCCGAGCAAGCGGGTCCTCCTCCCCGACCTCCGCGCCGGCTGTTCACTCGCCGCAACGATCACGGCGGAAGACGTGCGCCGCTGGAAGACCAGCTTTCCGGGATACATCGCCGTCGGCTATGTGAATACGACCGCCGAGGTGAAGGCAGAGCTCGACTACTGCTGCACCAGCGGCAACGTGCTGGACGTGATCGATGCGATCCCGGAGTCCAAGGGGATCCTCTTCTGCCCCGACTTCTTCCTTGGTGCTCATGTGCGGCGCATGCGCCCGCATCGCAAGGTGGAGGTGTGGCTCGGAGAGTGCCACGTTCACACGGAGATCAACCCCCACACCCTCGACATCGTTCGCCAGGAACACCCCGGCGCGGAAGTGCTGGTGCACCCGGAGTGCGGCTGCGCAGGACAGCTCATCTATGCCATGGGGCACGGCGATCTCCCCTCGGAGGGTGTTCACGTCGCCTCGACCGAGCGCATGATCCAGCTGGTACGCGAGCGGCCGGCCGATGAATTCATCATCGCGACCGAGACTGGGATCATGCACCGCATGGAGCTCCTGGCCCCCGAAAAGCATTTCTACGCCGCCGATCGTGGTGCCGTCTGCGCGTACATGAAGACGATCACCCTAGAAGGCACCCGGGACGCATTGGTCAAGGACCAGTTCCATGTTACCGTGCCACCCCAGATCGCGGCGCGCGCCAGGGCCGCGCTCGATCGCATGGTGGCGCTCGGGCCGGGCGTGGCGAAGAAGCCGGGGGACTGAACAGTGAGAAGTGAGAGGTGAGAAGTAAGAAGTGAGCGGTGAGCGGTGAGCGGTGAGCGGTGAGCGGTGAGCGGTGCAGAAGGTATTGGTCACCTCGCCCAACACAATCCAGCCTATGGCCAGCAAGAAAACCGCCCTCCTTTCTCTTGGCTTCGCCTGCGTGGTTCTCGCAGGCGCCTTCGTCGCGACGGGCGTGTCGTTGGTCCCGACCAAGCTGATGCTTGGGCCATGTCTCAAGGACTGGACCAGCCCGGTCTCCTATCGGCCGCGGGTGAGCCCGCTCGCCGCCCTGAATTTCAGCGTGGGCGACGCATCGGCCCGCCTGTGCTATGGCCGCCCGATCGGTCACGGACGAGTCATCTTCGGAAAGCTGGTGCCGTACGACTCACTCTGGCGGATGGGGGCGAACGAGCCGACCCGACTTTATACCAATGGAGCCATCAGTCTGGCGGGCATTCCGCTCCCGGCGGGCCGGTATTCGGTCTACACCATCCCGCATCCGGATCGCTGGGAGGTGTTCGTGACGCGGTCCACCCGCCATTGGGGGAACGACATTTCCGCGGCGGTCCGGGCCCAGGAAGTGGGGCACGCCGACGTGCCGGTGTCGCGGCTGGCGAGTCCGGTGGATACCTTCACGATACGTGCTGATTCGGGAGTGCTCGATGTAGAGTGGGAGACGACTCGCGCTTCAATACCCTTCTCCAAAGCTCCCTGACCGGCCGGAGGCGTCATGTTGATCGAACGCGATCTCAGAGTGCGCGTTGCAGCCGACGCCAGCCGTGCCGCGGCCCAGGCACTGGCCGAGGACGGCCCCAATGACATCACCAGCGAGGTGACCGTCCGCCCGGACCAGATCGCCACGGGTGTAATTGAGTGCCGGACCGGCGGGGTTGTGGCCGGACTCACCTACGCGGATGCTGTGGCCGGCGCCTGCGGTCTCGCGCCCGTTAACTGGTACCACGCCACCGGAACCGACCTTCCCGCCGGAAGTATCCTGGGCCTGCTGCAGGGCGAGCTGACCGCGATTCTCAGGGCCGAACGCCCGCTGCTCAACTTCCTGCAGCGGGCCAGCGGGATCGCTACGCTCACCCAGTCCTTCGTGGAGGCGGTGCAGGGCACCTCCACCCGGATTCTGCACACCAGGAAGACAGCCCCCGGACTCCGGCTCCATGACGTGAGCGCGGTGCTGGCGGGGGGCGGCCACGTTCACCGGGTAGACCTCGCAACGACCGTGATGATCAAGGACAACCACTGGTGGGCGCTGCAGCAGGCCGGCCGCCGTCTGGCGGACGCCCTCGCCGACGCGCGGGCCCGCGGCATCACGGACTGCTACGTGGAGGTCGAGTCGATGGCGCAGGTCGAGGAGGCCTGCGCGGCCGGGGCATCACGGCTTCTCATCGACAACCAGGCGCCGGAGGCGGTGGCCTCCTGGGGCCGGGCGGCGCGGCAACGGAACCCCCAAGTCGAGATCGAAGCAACGGGAGGCATCACCCTGGCCAACGCCCGCTCGTACGCGGAAGCAGGGGCCGACTACATCTCGCTCGGCGTGCTGACCCATAGCGCCAAGGCCGCCGACATCGCGCTCGAGGTGAAGGCCGAACCGTGAGGCGCCTGACTCTCCCCCGGCCAGCGGTGTTCCTCTTCGGGGCAGCGGTGCTTCTCACGCTTGCTTCTCTTGCCGACCCCTGGGCGTACCAGCACCTCTGGGTCCAGGGTGTGGACGGCCACGACTGGGGCCGCGCGCTCCGGGTGATGGGGTGGGTGCCGCTCTGGTGGGCGCTGGCAGCGGGCATGGCCTTGCAGAGTCCCAGGGACCGCCGGCCGGCTCTGCTGCTTGCCGGCGCTCCCACACTTGCCGGCATCCTGGGAGAGGCCCTGAAGCTCGTGATCCGCCGCGAGCGCCCAGCCGCCAACGCCGGCGCATACGTCTTCCGGAGCTTCGCCGACCGGCCCTTCTCGAGCACGGGGCTGGGAATGCCCAGCAGTCACGTCGTCGTGGCCTTGGCGGCCGCGGCGATTCTCGCGCGGCTGTGGCCACGCACCCGATGGATAGGCTATGGCCTCGCGATCGGATGTGCCCTTACTCGCGTCTTCGCTCGCGCGCACTTCCTGAGCGACGTCGTCGCCGGCGCCATCGTCGGCTATGCCGTCGCGGCTCTCCTCTGGCAGCGCTTTGCCCCTGCCAAGTCGGCGCCACACCCCTCCGCGGCACATCCGATCTGACGGAATCGTCCTTGGGCACCGCCCCGCGAGATCCGCCGAGTCGGGCCTACGCGCGACCGGCCCACCTCCGCCAAGCGTAATAGACGGGGACACCAGTGAGAATCACGCCAATGTCGACGGTGAACGAGACCGGCTCGGAAACGAGATAGTTTCCCAGGAGAAACAGCGAGGCGAAGAGAAACAGCAGGGGTACGACGGGATAGCCAAGGGTCCGGTAGGGGCGCGCCAGATCGGGCCTACGGCGGCGGAGGGTGAAGACCGAGGCCACTGCCAGCGCGTAGAACGGCCAGATGCCGATGATGAACTGCTCGGCAAGCTCGGTGAAGGTGCGGATCAGGATGAACACCACGCCGAGCGCGGCCGCGAGCAGGATGGCAGCCGTCGGGGCGCCGGAGCGTGGATCCACGCGGGCTATCGCTTTGGGGAAGAGCCCATCTTCAGCCATGGCAAAGAAGATCCGCGGCGCGGTCATCATGGAGCCATTGAGAGTCCCGAAGGTACTCACCGCCACCGCAGCCGAGATCGCGACGATCCCTGCCGGCCCTATCAGGAGCTGTGCCACATCGGCGGCGACCAGCTCGGCGTGCTTCATCTGCTCAACTGGAATCAGGTAGAGATAGACGAGGTTCACTCCCAGGTAGAGCACCACCACCACGCCGGTGCCGATGACCAGAGCCCGGGGAAGATTCCGCGCCGGGTCCTGCACTTCTCCACCGACGAACGCAAGATCCGCCCAGCCGTCGTAGGCCCAGAGGATCGTTACCATCGCGAGGAGAAAGGCCGAGGCGCGCACGGTAGCGCGCTGGGCCAGCATGGGACCTGCCCCCATGCCATGACCGAGGCCGAGCCCGAGGAGGATCAACGCGCCGAGAGCCCCCACCTTGAAGGCAGTGCTCAGGTTCTGGATGACGGCACCGCGCTGGATGCCGTAATAGTTGACCGCGGCGACGAAGACGATGAAGACCGCTCCGAGCGCCTGCTCCCCGCGGACCGGGAGTCCCCAGAGCGCGGCGGCGGGGTCCATCCCGACGGTCCTCAGCGCGTAGGCGGACGCGGTGATCCCGATAGCTCCATAGGCGCCGGGGCGGATGATCAGGAGTTCTCCCCAGCCAAACAGGAATGCCGGGAGCGGACCGAACCCTTCGCGGATGAAGACGTAGATCCCGCCGCTTCGCGGAAAGGCCGCGGCCAGCTCCCCGTAGGTCAGGGCGCCGGCGAGGGCCACCACCGCCCCGATCACCCAAGCCAGCAAGACGAGGGGGACATCGTCGACGCGAGTGACGATCGCCGCCGGGGTGCGAAAGATGCCGCTGCCGATGGTCGAGCCGACCGCGACCGCGACGGCGCTCCACAGTCCAAGGCGTCGGGGCAGGCGTTCGCCCCAGGGATCGGGCATAGGCGGCAGGTTGGGGTGGTCGGATGCGCTCCGGCGCCCCAAAGCTGGCCCCCCCAAGCCAACTTGACAACCCGCGTTCCGGGCCGATCTTTATCCTCCACCGAGGTAGCTCGGTGTCCGGTATCTCAAAATGCGACAACAGGTTACGAGGACTAGATGAGCTCTCCTGCGCCGCAAGACGCCCAGGGCTATCGCCGCGTTTCGATGATCGCGGCGGGACTCGCCGTCGGCCTGATCACCTTGGGTGGCGTGGTGCGCATCTCGGGTGCGGGAATGGGTTGTGGGGACCACTGGCCGCTCTGCAACGGACGGCTCTTCCCGGATCTTTCCAACACTCTGGAAGTGATCGAGTGGAGCCATCGTTGGGTAGCCGCGCTGCTCACCGCCACCGTGTTATGCCTCCTGCTCCTGGCGTGGCGCCGCCATCGCAAGGACGATTTCCTGCGTGCGCCCGCGACGGCCGCGGCCGTGCTGCTCGTAATCCAGGTGCTGCTGGGGGCGGTTGCCGTCAAGCTGGGCACCGCGGCGCCGGCAGTGGTCATTCATCTGGCGAATGCGATGCTGCTCCTGCTGGCGCTGGTGCTGTGCGTTCTGCGCGCGGGAGAGCGCCTGCGCGGCGCGACCGTGATTCCCGGCCGCGGCCCGACCTCCGCCCTGCTCGCCGCGGGGTTCGCACTGGTGGTGATCCTGTTCGGCGCGTTCGTGGCCAACTACAACGCGGGCCTCTACTGCCTCGGCTTCCCTTTCTGCGGCGGCGAGGTACTCCCCCCGGCCGACGGGCTTGGGAAACTGCAGTGGGTGCATCGACTCCTGGCGTTCCTCTTCCTGGGGCATACGCTGGGAGTGGCGATCTCCTCCCGGCGGCTCACCGGTGAAGGCTCGGGAGAGTTCCGCCGAGCCGCGCTGTGGCTCGCCAGCCTGGCGGCGCTGCAGATCGCGGTTGGGGCCGCGATGATCCTCCAGATGCTGCCAATGCCGCTCCGGGCGGCCCATCTGCTGGTGGGGTCCCTCGTCTGGGTCGCGGCGGTGGTGCTCGCCTTCCGCTCCCGGCGCCTGATGGGAGCGCGGCAGCCGGCATCGGACCGCCGCGACGCGACCGTCGGCCAGCCATCCGACGACATGAGCCCCACGGCTGTTTCCTTCGAGGCGGCGTCCGTCGAGCCGGAGGTCCGGCCGTCCCTGCTCCGGGATCTGATCACGCTCACCAAGCCGAGGATCATCTCCCTCCTCCTGCTCACGACCGTGTTTCCGATGTTCATCACGGACCGCGGCGTGCCCCCGCTCCGCCTGGTTGTATGGGTGATCCTGGGCGGCTATCTCATGGCGGGAGGGGCCAATACCGTCAACATGTGGTTCGACCGGGATATCGACCGCCTGATGTCCCGTACCCGGCTTCGGCCGATTCCTTCGGGCCGCATTCCCGCGTGGGCGGCCCTGCTGTTCGGCCTAGCACAGGGAGGAGTGGCGTTCTGGATCTTCTGGAAGATGGTGAACCCGCTCAGCGCCTGGCTCGCCTTCAGCGGATACCTGTTCTACGTCTTCATCTACACCGTCTGGCTCAAGCGCCTTACAGCGCAGAACATCGTGATCGGCGGCGCCGCCGGCGCGTTCCCGCCTCTGGTAGGGTGGACGGCGATGACCGGGAGCCTGGACCTCCCGGCCCTGTACCTCTTTGCAATCATCTTCTTCTGGACGCCTCCGCACTTCTGGGCGCTGGCACTGATCAAGCGGAAGGAGTACGCGCGGGCCGGGGTACCGATGATGCCAGTCGTCCAGGGAGAGCACTGGACCAAGATCCAGATGGTAGCCTACTCGCTCATGCTGGTGCCGCTCACGGTGATGCCCTCGGTCTTCGGTGCGCTGGGGCTCTTCTACGCCGGCGTCGCGATTCTGCTGGGCGGGCGGCTCATCTGGTACAGCATCCGCGTCCTCCGCGAAGCGGGGGTGACTCCAACGGCGTGGAAGATGTACAAGTATTCGCTGCTATATCTCGCCCTCCTGTTCGCCGCGATGGGCGTTGATCGGGCAGTGCCCTTCGGGCATCGCTACGAACGGCAACCGGCCGTGATCCTGGCCCAGCCTTCCAACTAGCGACACCGCCCCGGGTCTGCGGGTTACTTTTCCCGCATGACTTCGCCAACCCCACGGCGCCGCCTCCCCTCTCCGACGGCGCTCAAGCGGCTCCTGCCGCTCATACGCCCGCACCGTTTCGCGCTTGCGGTCGCCACGATCTGCCTGATCCTGAGCGCCGGTCTCTCTCTCTCCCTGCCGATGTTCATGGGGAACCTGCTCGACGCGGCGGTGACGCACGGCGGGCGGGCCATGCTGAATCGCTTCGCGATCGGGCTCGTCGTGCTGGTCATCGCCCAGGCGCTGCTCAACTATGCGCAGACGTACCTTCTCGCCGCGACGGGAGAGAGGGCCGTCGCCGCCCTCCGCAGGGACCTGTTCTCCCAGCTGCTCACGCAGCCACCCGGGTTCTTCGCTGAGCACCGCACCGGTGAGCTCACCAGCCGGCTCACCGCGGATATCGGGCTCCTGCAGGGTACGCTGAGCCACCAGGTGGCGGAGTTCTCGCGGCAGATCATCACCCTGCTGGGCGCCATCTTCCTGCTCTTCTATACCCAGCCGCGCCTCACCCTCACTGCCCTCGCCATCGTGCCGCTGGCGGTGGGCACTGCCTTCTTCTTCGGCAGGCGGCTCCGCAGGATCTCCACTGGGGTCCAGGACAAGGTGGCTGAGGCCACGGCTCTCGCGGAGGAGGCCTTCAGCCAGATCCGGACCGTGCAGAGCTATGCCCAGGAAGATTGGGAGCGGTCCCGGTATGGCGATCGCATCCGGGGCGTAGTGGACGTGGCCCTGGTGCGGGCCCAGGTGCGCGGCGTCTTCTTCGGGGCACTGACCCTGGCCGCGTTCTCGGCGGTCGTCGTGGTGCTGTGGCAGGGTGGAGTGCTTCTTACCGAAGGGCGGCTCACTTTCGGCGAGCTGTTCCGGTTCCTCACCTATACCCTCATGATCGCGGGGGCGGTGAGCAGCCTCGCCTCATTCTTCAGCGCGTACCAGGAATCGGTCGGGGCGGCCGAGCGGGTCTTTCAATTAATAGAGCTGCGACCCGACATTACCGACCCCGACCATCCCCTTTCCATGCCCTCCCATGTCGAGGGCCGCATCGCCTTTGAGCAGGTCTCCTTCCGGTATCATCGCGAACCGGAAGGCCAGTGGGCGGTGCGAGACATCGATCTGGTCGTGGCCCCCGGAGAGACCGTGGCGCTGGTGGGGCCCTCCGGCGCCGGCAAAACAACCCTGGCGTCGCTGGTGCCCCGCTTCTGGGACGTTACCGAGGGGCGGATCACCATCGATGGCCGCGACATTCGGCAGGTCCGGCTTTCCGACTTGCGCCACGCCATCGGCCTAGTCCCGCAGGAGCCGGCGCTGTTCAGCGGGACAATCCGCGAGAACATCGCCTACGCCCGGCCAGAGGCTTCCGCGGCCGAGGTCGAGGCCGCGGCGCGTGCCGCACACGCGCACGAGTTCGTGGAGCGGCTCTCGGCACAGTATGAGACGGTCGTGGGGGAAAGAGGCGTGAAGCTCTCCGGCGGCCAGCGGCAGCGGATCGCCATCGCGAGGGCGATCCTCAAGGATCCACGCATCCTGATCCTCGACGAGGCGACATCGAGCCTTGACACCGAGAGCGAGCGGCTGATCGAGGATGCCCTGGAGCGGCTGCTGGTAGGGCGGACCACCCTGATCATCGCCCACCGGCTTTCCACGGTGCGGCGCGCCGACCGTCTGGTCGTGCTGCAGCATGGCAGGATCGTGGAGCAGGGTACCCATGCCAAGCTGCTGGCGCTGGGGGGATTGTATGCGAGGCTCTATCAGCAGCAGTTCAGGGAGAGCGAGGAAATCGGTGTCGGCGGTGCGTAGCTGCCCCAGTACTCCCGGCTCCGGGGCGGAAAACGAAACGGCGGGGGTCCGTTGGGACTCCCGCCGTTCATTCCAGGGGCGACTTGGTTCTAGTGCGCCGCGAAGGTCACATGTATCGAGGTTGGATTTGGGTCGTTCTGCGGGTACAGCGGCCCATAACTGTTGACTTCTACATAGTAAGTGCCGGCACCCAGCGAGATGGTGCAATGCTCCGGCGAAGCAGTGGCTCCACGACCATTCTGGTCACACGCCGTCCCGGGGCCAGCATCCGAATTGGTAGCATCGGCAAAATAGACGCCAACGTCAGTCGTATTAGGCACCCAATTCGCGTTAACGTCAATCGTAGCGTCGCCTGAAAGTACAAACTTGTAGATCACGCAATAACCTCCGCCCGGCCCCCCGGTGCAGTCGGCGCTGGCGGTGAAGGTCGAGTTATCAATCAGCGTGAACGTGTCCTGTGATATGACCGGCCAAGTAATCTCCGGCGCGGTAGCGAGCGCGCTGGTCCCCGTGAATGTGGTTATTCCGGCACCAACGGTCACGGACGAAGTTGCGGTATCGACGATCGGAACCGAAGTCAGGAAGGAAAGGGCAATGTTACCGAAAGTCATCCGGCCGGTTCCCGGCGGTGTTGCCCTGAACGTGAACCCGTTGCTGTCCGCATCGACCGAAACGATGGACTGGGCCTGCTCGCCGATCAGTGCGTAGGCCCCCGGCAGCGCCTTGAAGCCAGCCGGCAAGGCAACGTGAACTGTGTCGTTGGTGTTGGGAGTCGCAGTCGAGTAGGTGGCAGCAACAGCAGGCGCCGTAGGCGTCGTTAGCACCGACGCTCCGGTCGTTCCAGTGTAGGAAGCGCTCGGCAAATAGGTCGTGATCACGTTACTGACCAGGACCGCGGAATTCGCCCCGGGACCCGGTAGGAACCGGATCTGCGTACTGTCTGCCGACATGCTGAGCTGTGCAACCCCCGCACCCGGGATCGTAAGCACGCTGGCCGGGGTGAACTTGAAGTTCGTTCCCGCTGTGACGGT
>Ga0335077_10000627_pt1 | contig 40057 bp, 47 predicted proteins | sample Lox_Sample_31_FD_207151 | JGI IMG/M metagenome (GOLD analysis project Ga0335077, IMG submission 207151) | Soil microbial communities from Loxahatchee National Wildlife Refuge, Florida, United States - Lox_Sample_3.1 | ecosystem: Environmental > Terrestrial > Soil > Wetlands | place: USA... | reverse complement strand
CCACGGGCGGTGTACTGAATCTTGGCGGACCCGTCGGCGATATCTCGATACCTGTGAATGGTGTGGTCGGGGGCAGCGCTACCACCACGATGTCCATGACTGTCAATCTCAACGCCGGATCCGCCGTAGGCTCCGCCAGCAACTACTCGGCACCCATCCAAGTGGTGGATTCTCAAGGAGGCCAGCATACCCTGACCGTAAGTTTCACAAAAACTGCGACAAACACGTGGACCTACACAGTCACGATACCCGACGCGGATCTCACCTCACCAAGCACGACTCCCCTCGCGACGGGCTCCATGACCTTCAGTGCAAATGGACAACTCACGAGTCCAGCTGCCGGCTCTCCCATCGCAATCAAAATCTCGGGTCTGGCAGACGGTGCGGCCAACATGAATATCAGTTGGAACCTATTCAATGGCGTCAACAGCCTAGTGACTCAACTTCAACAAGCCAGCGGCGTCTCCGGGACATCCCAGGATGGCACCACCGGCGGCCAGATCAGCAAGGTTGGCATGTCGGACGGCGGAATCATCGTTGCGCAGTACTCCAATGGACAGCAGGTGACCGTCGGACAATTGGTGCTGGCCTCGATTCAGAACCCGGGTAGCCTGATGGCCGTGGGAGACAACAACCTGATGCCAACTGCGAGCACCGCTCCCGCGGCGATCGGACCGGCCAACACCGGAGGCCGCGGGGAAATCCTGGCTGGATCGCTGGAGAACTCGACGGCGGACATCGCGACAGAGTTTACGAACCTGATCACACTCCAACGGAGCTATCAGGCCGCTTCTCGGGTCATCACGACAACAGACCAGATGACGCAGGACTTGATTGGCCTCATCCGCTAATATCCATGGCAACGGCAGAGGTTCAGATCGACTTCGATGACGTGCCCGTAGAGGTAGAGGCCGCAATTCCAGGTCCGGAATTGCGTGTGAGCGAACTCCTGGCGTTACGAGTCGGGAGCGTGATTTCCACCGACTGGCCCGCGGGCGAGAACATGGCCATCCTTGCCGGAGCTGTACGCATCGGATGCGGCGAACTCTCCCATGCAACCCGGGGGACGATCGTCCGGATGGTCCGATTTGGCGGAGAGGACTAATGGAAGCGCCTCAGCAGATCCTGGGAGTTCTACTGGTGCTCGGACTCTTGGGCGGGTCTTTGTGGTGGCTGCGCAGTAAGGGTCTGGCTCAATTTGCAGCCAGAGGAGTGGCGGGAGCCGGCAAGGCCCGGTCGCTGAGGTTGATCGAGCGGCTTCCGCTCAGTTCGCAACATACACTGCATCTGGTCAGCCTTGAAGGACGCGCAGTCCTGATCGCCACCTCGCCCAACGGCTGCGCCATCCTGGATCGGCCGTCCAATTCCAGCCCAGACGGGAGCGGTACTCGATGAAACGCCTGATGCGTGCGGTGACGGTTTTGTCGGCGGCGATTCACTGTGCTCTCGCCGCCGCGGCCCCGGCTCCGACCTCGTTACTTGGCATCAGCATGAACAAGAGCAGCGATTCCATGAGTATACCGATGCAGATCGTCGTGCTGCTCACACTGCTTACACTCTTGCCAGCCGTTGTGATGACGATCACCCCATTTTTGCGGATCACGATCGTCCTGCACTTTCTGCGGCAGGCCTTGGGAACACAATCTACTCCTTCCAACCAGGTTTTGCTCGGAATCGCCCTATTCTTGACCATCCTGATCATTCAGCCTGTCGCCACGGACATGTACCACCAAGGTTGGGAGCCCCTTCAGAACAACCAGATGACCGACAGCCAGGCTCTTGATGCGGCAGCCAAGCCGCTCAAGGCTTTTATGATGCGGTTTGCCCGCGAGAAAGACGTGGCGCTGTTTCTGTCTCTATCGCACACTCCGGCGCCGCACTCCGCTCAAGAGGTGCCACTTCAGGTCTTGATTCCGGCCTACATCCTCTCGGAGCTGAAAGCGGGGTTTCAGATCGGCGCGGTACTGTTCCTGCCGTTCCTCATTATCGACCTAGTGGTGGCATCCGTCACTCTGTCGATAGGCATGATCCAACTTCCGCCCGTGATGATCTCAGCGCCGTTCAAAATACTGCTCTTCGTTCTCGTGGATGGATGGAACCTAGTACTCGGCTCCCTGATGAAAGGATTTTACGCGTGACTCCCGAATTCGTCATTGAGATTCTCCGGCAGGCGGTGATGCAGGCATTCTGGTTGAGCGCGCCCTTGTTGGTTGTCGGTTTCATCGTTGGGATCATTGTCAGCCTGATCCAGATTGTGACCTCAATACAAGACAGCGCATTCAGCACGATTCCGCGGCTCTCCGCGTTTCTTGGCGCCTTCATCCTGGCGCTACCGTGGATGCTGCAGAAGATCACCACTTACACCGCTGGAATCCTGGGAGACCTAGGGCGATATGCCAGGTGACTTGGTCCTTTCCACGTCGACCTTGCTTGGATTTCTTTTGACCCTCACACGGGTTTCCGGAGTGTTCGTATTTGTTCCTCTGCCTGGTTTGAGGACAGGGTTCGATGCGGCGCGAATCGTTCTCTCGTTTGTGTTGACCATGTCGCTGTTCCCTTATTGGCCTCAGGTGAAGGCCGGAAACTCGATCGGGCAGCTTGTACCCTGGTTGATCTCCGAAGCGGCTCTAGGGATTGGGATCGGACTCGCTGTGGCATTCGTGACCGAGGCGTTCAGCGTAGCGGCACAGGTGATGGGACTGCAGGCAGGCTTTGCCTTTGCGTCAACCGTGGACCCCACGACGCAAGCCGATTCCAGCGTGCTGGTGATCTTGGCGCAACTTACGACCGGCTTGTTGTTTTTTGCCACTGGCCTCGACCGGGAGGTATTGCGCATCTTTGCGGTGAGCCTAACAGCGGTGCCGGCGGGTTCATTCGTGATCACGCGCGGAGCAGCCGAACATCTACTATCCCTTGCCGGCATCATGTTTTCCGTGGGTTTGCGGCTCGCACTGCCGGTGGTTGCCGTGTTAGTAATGGTGGACATCTCGCTGGCGCTGCTCGGACGCATCAGCGCGCAGCTTCAATTGCTGACCATTGCATTCCCGGTGAAGATGTTGGTCGCCTTGACAATCCTAGGCTGGGTAATGATCCTGATGCCTACGATCCTGCAGACGGAGACTGCGCTCACACTGTCGGCCGCGAAGGGGCTCTTGGCAGGCTGATATGGCCGACAAGGGCCAGAAAACAGAACAACCGACGCAGCGGCGTTTGCAGAAAGCGCGCGAAGAAGGCAATTTCCCCACGGCGCGGGTGTTCATCAGCGCCGCGCAATTCCTGGTTTTCGTTGCAATGATCCGCTCGTGGGGCAGCACGTGGGTAAGCGGAACGCACCGGACGATGGCTCTGCTGCTCGAGCACGCGTTGCAGCCGAGCCTCAGCGCCGGGTATCTGTTACACCTCGGCGTGGAGTTGATCCGCGAGACTTTCGGGCCTCTTGCGATCTTGGGTGCCGTTTTGATGTTGGTCACCCTGGCGGCGCAATTGCTTGTGACGCGGATGGGTATCAGCCTGAAGAAACTCTCTCCCGATCCCAAGCGCCTGAATCCATTGGCCAAATTTCGCGACCTGCCCAAACAGAACCTGCCCGCCCTTGCCCAGGCCTCGATTATGCTCCCGGTGTTTGCATGGGTCGTCTATGTGCTCGTGCGGGACGACTTCCGCGACTTCTTGTCTCTCCCGCTGCGAAGCGTGCCGGTCGGGGCGGCCCTCGTCGCCCGTTCGATCCAGTCTCTACTGTGGAAGGCGGCGGGCCTGTTCATACTTTTCGGAGCCGTGGACCTGCTGCGCCAGAAGCGGAGATACCAGCAGGAACTGAAGATGACCAAGCAGGAGGTCCGGGACGAGTTCAAGGAAGTGGAAGGGAATCCCCTGATGAGGTCGCGGATCAAGCGCCTGCGACGCGATATTGCGCGTCGGCGCATGATGCACGAGGTGCCAAAGGCGACCGCGGTCATCGTGAACCCGACTCACTTTGCAATCGCGCTGAAGTACAGCATGCATTCGCCGGGGGCGCCGCGGGTGGTCGCCAAGGGCAAGAACTATCTGGCACTGCGCATCCGGCAAAAAGCAGTCGAGAGCGGTGTGCCGCTGGTGGAGAACCCGCCGCTTGCCCAGGCCCTCTATAAATCCGTGGAGGTCGGACAGGAAATCCCGGCGCAATTCTACCGCGCCATTGCGGAGATTCTGGCTTACATCTACAAGTTGATGAATGGAGTTCCTCTATGAGGTACACAGACGGGGAGACTGAACTTGGCTGAAAGCAAATCACTCACGCTGAAAGTTCCGCCAGAGGCTCTTGCCAACTCGCGGGAGATCGGTGTGCCGCTCGCGGTCCTCGGGATCGTGATCGCCCTCATCACGCCGCTACCGGCCGCACTACTGGACATCCTAATCGTCACGGACATCATGACGTCGGTGGTGGTGATGATGGTAGCCATGTATATTCGCAAGCCGGTGGAGTTCAGCGTGTTTCCTACTACTCTGTTGTTGATGACGCTTTTCCGCCTGGCGCTCAATATCTCCTCTACGCGCCTCATTCTGATGAACGGCAATCTCGGAACCTCCGCCGCCGGCCAGGTCATTCAGGCCTTCGGCAATTTCGTGGTCGGGGGCAACTATATCATTGGCGCGGTCATTTTCCTGGTGTTGATCGCGATTCAATACGTGGTCATCAACCACGGAGCCGTCCGCATCTCCGAAGTCACGGCCCGCTTCACACTGGATGCCTTACCAGGCAAACAGATGTCGATCGATTCCGACCTCAGTGCCGGCCTGATCGACGAGCACGAGGCCAGGCGGCGGCGGAAGCAGCTCGCCCACGAAGCCGAGTTCTACGGGGCAATGGATGGCGCGTCACGTTTCACCCAGAGAGACGCGGTGGCGAGCATTCTCATCACCGGCATCAACATCATTGCGGGCTTTCTGATTGGGGTTTTGCAGCATGGCATGGATCTCCGACGCGCCCTTGAAACCTACACGGTGCTCACCATTGGTGACGGGCTGGTGACAGTCATCCCGGCGTTGATGATCTCAATTTCGGGCGGACTGATCGTCACCCGCGCAAGCACGGACGAGCGGCTGGGAACCGATGTCCACAAGCAGCTTTTTGGCAGCCCCCAGCCCCTGTTTCTCTCCAGCGGCGTCCTGATCGTGCTGTCGATGTTCCCGGGACTGCCGATGCTGCCGTTTCTGACGATGGGAACCGGTCTCGGAATGGCGGCATGGAATATGCAAAAGAAGGCGGCTGCCAAAGCCGTGAAGGCGGAGACCACCAACAAATCGACAGCTAGCGCCGAGAGCGTGGAAAACCTGCTCCGGGTGGAACCGATCGCGGTCGAAATGGGACTCGGCCTGGTTAAGTTTGTCGCGGGCGGGATGGATTCTCCGCTGATCCGGCGCATCTCCGGTATCCGGAAGCAACTGGCGGGCGACCTCGGGTTTCTTCTGGGCCCGGTAAGAATCGTAGACAACATGTCACTCAAGGCACACGAGTATGCGGTCATGCTAAAGGGAGCGGAGATCGCGCGGTACGAAATCTCAGCCGGATGCGAGCTGGCGATACCGATCAATAGGCACGAGACTCCTCCCGAAGGTAAACAAACCCGCGACCCGGCCTTCGGTATGACCGGATGGTGGGTGCCCGCGGACCAAGCCGAAGCCGCACGGCGCTCCGGATTTACTGTTGTCGATCCGGTCAGCGTCATGGGCACTCACATAGCCGAGATCGTGCGGCGGTATGCCCATGAACTGCTCTCGCGCCAGGACACGAAGAAGATCCTGGATCGAGTTGCGGCCGAGCATCCGAAGGTAGTAGAGGATTTGGTCCCGAAACTGCTGCCACTTGCCGCGGTGCAACGGGTTTTGCAGAATCTGCTTCGCGAACGCGTTTCGATACGCGACGCGGTTACCATCTTCGAGGCGCTGGGCGAAGCAGCAGCAGCCACGCGGAACCCAGTGTTTCTGACCGAGTACGTCCGGCAAGCCATGCGACGTCTGGTGGTCAAACCGTACTTGAGCCCCAACGGCGAGCTTCCGGCGTTCCTGATGGATTCTTCCCTGGAGCAGGCGGTGCAGGGAGCTATTGTTCAGGGTGAGACGAACAGCCACCTCACTTTGAACCCCGCTGTCATTCGCGACATTCTGAAGAGCATTCATCAGAAGGTGGGTAATCCCGAAACTCCGATTGCGGTGATCGTGAGTGCCGAGACCCGCTACTTTTTCCGTCAGATGGTGGAGCCCACCATGCGAAACGTCTTCTTTCTTTCTCACAACGAGATTCCTGGCGAGACACGCGTAAACTCCTTGGGGGTGATTCAGTGAGGCAAGACGGCGGTACCCGACTTCAACTGAAGTCTTACTTCGCCAATTCCGTGGTGGACGCCATGGAAAAGGCTCGAGCGGAATTGGGTGTGGATGCGCTGCTGATGAACAGCCGGGAGGCGCCCCCCGAGGCGCGCCACCTCGGCGCCCTTGAGGTAGTCTTCGGCGTCGGGCCAGCGTCGACGCAAACCGCCGCCGAGCCTCCTGCCCAGCAAGCCGACGAGCTTCGCCAACTCCTCAGAGAGCTCCGTGATCTTGTCTCGCTGGCCAAGGCCGATCGCGCGCGGGGACCGGCTGGCGGCTACATCGAAACGGCTCTCTACGACGCAGGCATTCATCGCGACTTGGCGCGCGAGATCGAAATTGCCGTCGAGCAGAGGTGCCAGAGCCGCGGGGTCTTCCAAATTGGCAAGCCAAAAGCGTTCTTCGGGCAGAGCATCACCGACCTGATTCGCGAGACAGTACTGGAGCTGGAAGGCCGGTTCGGCGTGGAGCCGGAAATCGAGCGGATTAGCGCTTTTATCGGGCCGTCAGGCTCCGGCAAGACCACAAGTCTCGTGAAGCTGGCTCTCGAACGGGGTGTGATGCAGAAGCGGCCGGTTCGGCTGATTTCCATGGATCATATCCGCATTGCAGCGGCTGAGCAGCTCCGGACATACGCGGCGGTTCTGGGCATTCCGTTGACTGCTGTCGAGACTCCGTGCGGGCTAGCGGAAGCCATCAGCGCAGCGCCGTCCCAATCGCTGATTCTGATCGATACGTTCGGCGTGCCGTCTGCCGGTAACGATGCGGCAACCGGGTTGACGGCCTTCCTGAGAGACCGTCAAGATATTGACACCCACCTGGTTTTGACAGCCGGGATGTGTCAAATGGACTTGGAACGAACCCTGGCTCGATTTGAGGCTTTCCGGCCCGCGAAACTTCTGTTCACGCGCTTGGACGAAACAGACTCACTGGCTTCAATATTTTGCGGGAGTATCGCGTCCGGCCTGCCGCTGTCCTTCTTCTCCACGGGCCAGGAAATACCCGAAGACATCAAGCCGGCGGCGAAAGAAAAGGTGACCGTCGGGTTGGTAAAGGAATTGCGACAGAGATTGGAGGAAGTAGCGTAGAGCCTCGATGCTAGCGACTTCAGCACAGTATCAGACCACCGCGGACTCCGACCGCTTGTTGGACCGTGAGGCACTGGTCATGCAGCACCTGCCGCAGGTGCTGTGCATCGCTAAGCGTATCCACAGGCGGATTCCACAGCATGTCTCGCTGGACGATCTCATATCCACGGGTGTTGTCGGTCTGCTGGCTGCCGTAGACAAATACGATCCTGCGGTAAACGTCCAGCTCGCCACCTACGCGGAGAAGCGAATCCGCGGCGCCATCATAGACAGTCTCAGGGACCTTGATTGGGCGCCGCGTGGTGCGCGCAAGAAGCCCAAGCTGATCGAATCGGCTATTCATAGGATCCACGTACGTACCGGACGTGAACCCCTGGAAGAGGAAATCGCTGCCGAACTGGGTATCTCGCAGGAAGAGTATCAAGAATGGCTAACGCTGATTCAAGGCCTCAACATGGTGCGTCTCGAGTATGTTTCGTCCGACAATCAGACTGGCGACCACCTGCGGTTCATACCTGACGACTCTGAAGACTGGCCGTCTAATGTCTTCGAGCGCAAGGAGCTCGAACGGATTCTGACCACAGCGATCGAGCGCATGTCTAAGCTGGAGCGCTCTATTCTGCACCTCTACTATTACGAGGATCTCTGTCTGCGCGAGATTGCAGAGGTGGTGGGACTTCATCTTTCCCGCGTCGGACAGTTGCGCGTGCAGGCCGTCCTTCGGCTGCGCAGTCACATAAAGAGAGTCTGGACGCTCCAATCGAGGAAGCAATCATGACCCCAACATCGGTCGCTGGAAATGAATGCCAGCCGGGCACGCTAGGCCTCCTAATGGACATGGAGCTTCCTGTTTCGGTTCGTTTCGGCAGGACGCGAATGGCACTGGGCGAGTTGAAGAAGCTGGCTCCGGGATCCGTGATCGAATTCGGCACGGCTCCAACAAACTCGGTCGAGGTGGTAGTGAATGGAAGGGCTGTCGCCCGAGGCGTAGCCGTAGTCGTGGATGGGAATTACGGTGTGCGAATCACCGAGATCGTCTCGCCGCGCGAAGGCGTGGGCGGCCTCTCGTCACCTATAGGCGCGGATTGGACGCAGCAACCATGAACCTGAATTGGATATCCACCCCGTTGGCTATTTACGGCTCGGTCGCCCTGAGCCTGATGGCGATTTTATTTCTGTCGCTGACTTTCAAGCGCGAGGTCAGCGCTGTGCGCCGCAACGTGGAAAAGTCCCACGATACGGCGGCAGCGGACCTCCACGAGATGCAGGCATGCATCAAGCGTCTTCAGGAGAAGGTCACTGAAATCGGAGATCGCCCAATGCAGGAAAGCACGCCTCTAAACGCGGGCCGGCGGCTCCAGGCGTTGCGCATGCACCGCCGTGGTGAATCAGTGGAAACCATCGCCGCCGCGCTCAAAACGCCGCGCAACGAAGTTGAACTGCTCGTCAAAGTAGTGGCCCTAACGGAACAGCAGTCTGGTTCGCCCGCCGGTTAGCGCAGGCCCGATTCGACAGTTTCAACTTGCCTGAACGCTCAGGCCGGCGTTCTCCAACCATCGCATCTTCATAAGGAAGGTCGTCCGCTTCAGACCCAGCAGTTCTGCTGCGGCCGTTTGGTTCCCACCGGTTTTGGCCAGAGCATTGCGTAAGAGAGACAGTTTGAACACATTTACAACCTCATCGAACGGCATGGATTCTGGAAACTCCGCCAGGCGGATTGGCAGTGCTTGGGGCTGCTTCACCAGCGCCATCTTGAGAATTTCGGGCATTAAACCGAAATCCGCCGGGCGCAGGGTTTCGTGGTCGCCCGAAAGTGTCACTGCCAACTCGACTGCGTTCTCAAGTTCTCGCACGTTGCCTGGCCAGGGGAGAGCGCATAACCGGTTTGCTAGTTCGGGGGTCACGTGCTTAACAGAGATGCCTTCGGTATCGCAGATCTTGGCCAAGAAATGGTCGATGAGCCTAGGGATATCGCCCCGGCGCTCGCGCAGTGGCGGCATCCTAAGCGGGAAGACATTCAGCCGGTAAAACAAGTCTTCGCGGAATTTGCCCTGCTTCACTTTTTTCGGTAAATCGCCGTTTGTGGCAGCGATCACCCGCACATCCACTTTGATCGTGTCGGAGCTGCCCACACGCTGGACCTCGCGCTCCTGCAGAACGCGGAGCAGCTTGGATTGCAACTCGACTGGCATCTCACCAATTTCGTCCAGGAACAGCGTGCTGCCGTGCGCCTGTTCGAAGCGGCCCAAGCGGTTAGTTACGGCTCCCGTGAAGGCCCCTTTCACATGGCCGAAAAGCTCGGCCTCTAAAAGTTGCTCGGGCAGGGCGCTACAATTCACGGCGATCATTGGCAGGTGGTTGCGGGGGCTGGCCGCGTGTACTTGGCGGGCGGCCATCTCCTTCCCGGTCCCTGTCTCGCCGGTGATCAGCACGGTGCAACGACGCGGCCCAACTAGCTTAATTTTGAACAAGATATCCTGAAGCGCTCGGCTCTCGCCAACCAGCCATCTCCGTTCGGAGCACTCTCCATCCTCCGAGCGCTTGCTTAGCGCTCGGCGCTTCCGTGTGGCAAGGTCCAAGGATACTTCAATCAACCGAAGGTCATCTCGACGCCCGAAGCAGTCGTCGGCCCCGTTTCGAACCAGTTGTACCGCTTCGGCTGCCGTCATCTCCGGATCAAAGAAGACGATCGGCACAAGTGGCGCCTTGTGGCGGAGGGCCTCCAGAACACAAAGTCGGTCACCTGCCGGACCGGTTCCGGTTACCAGGATGCAGTCTACACTCTCCGATTCCAGAAAGCTAATAGCCTCAGCCAGATCTGTGACTTGAGTACTATCGAAGATTGATTGATTTGGCCACAGGGTGCGGTCTTCGGTCTCATGGTATCCCCCCAAGAGCCAAACCAGTTTATGACGCCGCATGAATGGTTAAGATAGCTCTAAGAATTCTATGGATAATAGGACCTTTTTAGCTATTATCGGTTTGTTCCTGACGGATAACCGCGTAACAGTACGGTACCATGCATATCGACTTGGCTAACCTTTTTGGGTATTGGCTTGCACGATGCGTCGTGGGATGGTTTATTTTATAGTCACTGACGGAGCGTGCCAGAGACATGAAGGTTCAAAGTGGAGACTTGACGCGTGCCCAGGTTGCCGAGGCGTCCGGCACGCAGGAAACGGGTCGGACCGCCAAGACGAGGGTCAATCCATCGACATCTGTGCTGCAGGACGACTCTGTGGAAATCTCGGATTTTGCGTCGCGAATCAGCAACTTGTCCGCGGTGCATGAAACCCGGAGGTCAGAGCGCGTTTCGCAACTTGCAGCCCAGTACGCTCGAGGTGAGTATCACCCGGATGCGGCCGCTCTTAGCTGTGCCCTAGTATCAGACGCACTATCAGGTGGCAGCAGTGAATAGTCTGACGCTAGAGGACGAAATTAGCCGTCACCTTGCCAACGCCTGTTCCTGCGTGGCTTCGGCGAGACGCTTCTGGGATGCACTCGACCATACCCGGCGGGAGGAGTGCTACCGGTTTCTCACGATGGCCATGGAGGATTTGAAAACAGCCTGTGCTTTCGTACGCCGCAAACAGGCTTCGCCGATAGGGGTTCTCACAGACACGCTGGCCAACCTCCAGGCCGACGCTTCACTGCTGCTCCGGCTTGTAGACACCTCGGCGTCATTCTGCCGTGGGATGGCACGTCGAATCGGCGCCGCTGACACCTGCGAAGAACGATCTGGGCCGGCCCTCAAGGCCGAAGGATAGTCCCGTGTCGAATCTGCTGGCATCGCTGAGTACGGCCGGACATGCACTAGACGTTTACCAGCAAGCGCTGGATACAGTCCAAAGCAACATAACCAATGCCGGAACCCCGGGATACGCGAAACAGTCGCTTAATCTGGAAGCCTTGCCGTTTAATTTGTCAGGCGGCCTGATCGGCGGTGTGGCTTCCCGAGGGCTGGACAGCGCGCGGGACGAATACGCCGAAGAGGAGGTGCGCCGGCAGGTGCAGTCCCTGGGACTCTACGAAGCGAAGGTGCAGGGCACGAGTTCGATCGAACAACTGTTCAATATATCCGGTACCAGCGGTATTCCGGCCGATCTAGATCTGTTGTTTCAAAGCTTCTCGGCATGGAGCGTCTCACCCAACAGCGCGATCGCCCAGCAGACTGTCCTTTCGAGCGCAGCGACACTCGGAGATGATGTACGGCAGTTGAGCACTTCGCTTGGCGCCACGGCGCAGAACATTCGTAGCCAGATTGGTGCGACCGTGCAGCAAATCAACCAGCTCACAGCCACGATCCAACAGGATAACGTTCAGCGATTGAAGCAATCATCACCCGATCCCGGCCTGGACGCCAACCTTCATTCCGCACTGGAACAGCTTTCCGAACTTGCTGACGTCAGCGTCGTCAGTCAGGCTGATGGCACGGTTAACGTCCTGCTCAGCGGGGGATCGCCGCTGGTGGTGGGCACGACGCAGTACGCGATAGCAGCTTCCGCGGCCGTCCCCACCGGAGCGACCAATCCGATTGCGCCGGCCTCGGCGGTGATTCAGGATTCGCAAGGCACCGACATTACGACGCAGATTCAGGGCGGGAAACTCGGCGGATTGCTCGATGTACATAATCGGGTGTTGGCATCGATGATTGGAGACGGCAACCAGGCGGGTTCCCTGAACCAGTTCACCAAGATACTGGCAGACACGATCAACGGCATTCTGCGATCGGGCACCACGAGCTCCGGCGCTTCCGGCTCAGCGCTGTTTGTCTATGACAATTCTGATCCCACGGCCGCCGCCAGGAGCCTGACGGTGAACTCCAGTCTGACAGGCGCCGATCTCGCGGCCATAGATGCGCGGGGCAATTCGAACGGGAATGCTTTGCTGCTGGTGGCGCTCGCCACTGCGCCGAATGCCATCGGAGGGCTGACCTTCGGAGGTTTCTTCGCCGGAATCGCATCAGGCGCCGGCCAGGAAAGCTCGATTGCCCAGAACAACCAGCAGACGCAGCAAGAGGTGGTCTCCCAAACCCGCTCGCTCCGCGACCAGACATCAGGCGTTTCCTTGGATGAGCAGGCAGTGACGCTGCTCCAGTACCAGAGAGCGTATCAGGCGGGGGCCCGGCTCTTGACCACCATCAACAGCTTGGCCGACGAATTGATGAACCTGATCAAGTAGAGGAGAAGATTTATGCTTTCAGGCTTGAATGGCTCAACTGAACAGTACCTGGCGGATCTGGATCGCATTCAATCCAGCCTGGATCAGGTACAGCGGCAGATCAGTTCGGGTGTACGTGTCGGGATTCCATCCGACGATCCCGCCGCCGTGCCGTCTATACTGTCCACCCAATCCCAGATTGCCGCCACCACTCAGTTCCAGTCGAATCTGAACGATTTGAAGAGCGAGTTGGATGGGGGCGACTCGGCGCTTCAGCAGGCGGTCCAACTGGTTGAACAGGCGATCAGCCTGGGCGCCCAGATCGGCAACGACCTCACCGATACCGCACGCAACGATTTGCTCCAACAGGTTCAGGCTGTAGAGTCGCAACTGGTCGACATCAGCCGAACGGCGGTCAATGGACGCTATATTTTCAGCGGAGATTCGGATTCGAAGCCGCTGTATGCCTACGACCCCACGCAACCAAATGGAGTCGTTCAACTGGCAACCGCCACATCCACCCGAATCATCACCGGACCTGGCGGCGGGATCATCTGGCAGCCCAAGACAGCGCAAGACATCTTCGATGCGCGGAACCCAGATGGCTCGCCGGCGACCGGCAACGTGTTCGCGGCGATCGGGGCCCTTGCCTCTGCATTGCAGAATAACAATGCATCGAGTGTTCAATCCATCCAGGACGGACTGAAAGCGGCTGACGATTATCTTAACCAGCAGTTGGGATTGTATGGAATCGCCGAGGCGCGAGTTGTCGATGCGCAGGACTCTTCTTCCAGTGCGCTCGTGAATGAGAGACAACAGTTGAGCACGCTGCGCGATACGGATGTAGCGGCCTCCGCCATGGAACTCAGCCAACTCGAATTGCGACAGCAGGCGGCTCTCAGCGCTCGCGCCGAAATGCAACCGCAGAGCCTTTTTCAATACCTTGCATGAGTTCCGAGGGGAGGGGTGGATGGCCGACGTAAGCCAAGAGACACGGAAGCTTGCACAGTTTCCTGTGAGAGAGGAAGAATTCAGGACGGACTGGGTCCCACCGGTTCAACTGCAACTTGTTCGAGGTCTGTTCGATCAGTTCCTTGAAGGCCTCTCTTCGGCACTCCCCGCATACCTATCCCCGCCCATGGAAGTTCGCTTTGTCAATGCGACACAAGAGCCCCTTTCTAAGGCAATCGGGCAACTGGAAGGCGAGTGCGCAATCTCTCTGGCAGTGAAACCATTTGAGCCCTGTTTGCGGCTCGTTTTGGGAACAGCTTTCGCCTGCGCAGCGCTGGAGTCGATCCTCGGAGCACCGGCCGAGGCGGCCCGCAGTCCACGAAAATCGCTGACGGATTTGGACCTCCAGGTTCTCCGCGAGTTTAACGAATCGATCACGAAGGAGCTAAAGGCAGCCTGGCAGCCCACCTTCAGGCAACCCGTGACCTTGGTGTCCACAGAGCTTGTGGCCGGACTCGATGCAGCCAGATTGGAAAATCAAAACTCGGTCGTGCTGTCCGCAGAAGTTACCAGTCTCGGCTGCACGGATTCTATCAAGCTAATTGTTCCCTCGATACTCTTGCGTCTCCTCTCTAAACCACCCAATGAAAATGAGGCCGACGCCCTGGCACAGTCGTTGGCTGCCGTGTCCCTCGAGGTCGAAGCGGTCTTGCAGGGAGGGGACATCCAGGTCCGCGACTTGCTGGCGCTACAGCCCGGGAAGATACTGAAACTTCCACAGAAGGATCAAGAGTCCGTGCAATGTTTGGTGAACGGTGTGGCTAAGTTTCGCGGCGAACTGGTCACGAGTTCTAGCTCGCTCGGCCTGCAGATTCAGGCGCCCGCTCCCTCCCAGCCAGGTGCGTGAGCAAATCGATGCAAAGATGAATGGCCGGATGCGAAGCCCGACCACACAGAAAGCCGGGGTTTCGATGGAGCCGCCCCAACAGGGTCTGCAACAGCTCCATGTGCTCTCCTTCCAGGCTGGACAACTCGTCATCGCGACATAGCCCCATACCCTTCTCAAACTCGCTCTGTAAGGCAGCTTCGTCCTGGCTCATCCAAGCTTTCAGAATCCTGCTGGCCTGCTGGGACGCTGTAATGGCGATGTCCTTTGCGCAGTTTGCCATGCCAAATCTCATATCGGCTGACGGTATTTGGCTTTCGGGTGTTTCTTGCGGGCTCCGCCGCTCTTTCTATCAGCCGCAGTTTTTTCTAGAAGCTTGAGGCGGGCAGCCGATGTGAATTGGGAGGTCCCAATGCTTCAGCTCACTCGCGCCAACGGGAAACCGCTCGAACTGGAATGCCGCTCTATCGAATTTGTCGAATCGACACCTGATACCCTGATCAGCCTGATCACAGGCCAGAAGTTCATCGTGCTCGAGTCTGCGGACGAGGTTATCACCCGATCACTGAACTACTATCGATCCCTGAGAGATGTGGGTTCCTTGGCTACCGGCCAGCGCGCTGCCGGAGGCTATTGAGGTGTCGCGGAAAAAGCATGATGGCGGACACGAGAACCACGAGCGCTGGCTTGTTTCCTATGCGGATTTCATCACGCTGCTGTTTGCTTTTTTTGTGGTAATGTTCGCCTCCTCCCAGACGGACAAAGCGCGTGCCAAGATGGTTTCCGATTCCGTCAAATCGGCCCTGGAAAGTGGAGGGATCCCCGCTGCAGTCCACGAGATTCTGGGTGGAACCGTGGACGAAAGGGGAAAGGGAAACGCGCAAATGAAGGGTCCTGGCGGTGCGCAGGCCTCGACCGCAAACCAGAGTCCGTCAATTGCCGAACTTACCCCTTCGATGCAGTACCTTAGCAAGGCGCTAGAGGCTGAGATACAGCAGGGAAAGATCGATCTGCATCTAGAACCCCGCGGTCTGGTGGTCAGTTTGCGCCAAGCCACTTTTTTCCCGTCGGGAGAAGACACCATCGACCCAAATACATTCGGGAGCATGGATAAGATCGCGAAGACTATCGCGGAACTGCCGAATTCCGTTCGCCTCGAAGGACATACGGACTCCGTACCTATCCACACCGCGCGCTTTCGCAGCAATTGGGAACTGTCCGCAGCGCGCGGAATTGCCATGCTGGACCTGCTCAACACCCGCTACAGGATCTCACGGGAACGTCTCGCCATTGCGGGCTACGCCGATACTGCGCCCGTGGCATCCAATGAGACCGAAGAAGGCCGGGCGCACAACCGTCGGGTAGACATTGTAATTCTGAATCAACACGTCGCCGTTAGTGAGCCTGCTGTTTCCAAGCTCCAGCCCGGCCATAAATCCGGGACGGGAGGCCCTGAAGCTGCAGCCAAAAAGTGAGCGAATAAGACTCCAGGCCGATCAGAACGTCAAGGGAGTTGACACGTCACGAATTTGACACGTGGATTTCTCAGGACGTGGCTATCATCAGCGACTTGTCCCCTTATTGGGTTGGCACTCCGATTGCTCCAAAACCGCGCGGATGACGGTTTGTATGCAAAAGAGCTTCACCTGGAGCGTCCGGACACCGAAGATACCTAGGGAACACCGATGATTCATGTAACCCGCCTGAACCATACGTCGGTGGTGCTGAATAGCGATCTTATCGAACACATAGAGGTTACGCCCGACACTGTGATCAGCCTTACCACCGGTCAAAAGCTCGTGGTTCTGGAATCAGTCGAAGAACTGGTGGCTCGCGTGATAGAGTACCGGCACCTGATCAACGCGCCGCACGGCGGGACCGGAACCAAGCCGCAGCGCCAAGGAATAGCAGCACCAGGGGAAGTCGAAAATCATGGCTGATTCCAAGGGCAAGCCCGGCAAGAAGCTGGACCTGGCGAGTCTTGGGGGGTTGTTGGTGGGAGTGGGAGGAATCCTTGCTGGCCTCGTGCTGGACGGCGGGAGATTTCAGGATGTCATCCAGTTCAACGCCGGCCTCATCGTCATAGGCGGTACGATCGGGGCCGTCATGCTCACCACGCCGGTCAACGTCCTCCTGGGTGCGGCCCGCCGTATTGGCAGTGTCTTCTTCCACCAGGTACATACGCCCGACGGCGTAATCGAGGAGATCATTCAATATGCGACGCAGGCTCGCAAGCAAGGAATCGTCTCACTGGAACAGCAAGCCGGAGCCATTCAGGATCCATTCCTGAGAAAGGCTCTAAACCTGGCCGTGGACGGCATCGATTTGACCCAGATCCGCACCATCATGGAGTTGGAGATTAACCTGATGGAACAGGACGGTGAAGCGGAGGCCAAGGTCTTCGAAGCCGCAGGGGGGTATTCGCCCACGATCGGAATCATCGGCGCTGTGTTGGGCCTGATGCAAGTCATGAAGAATCTCGCCAACATAGACGAAGTAGGCCGGGGAATTGCCGCAGCCTTCGTGGCTACCGTTTATGGGGTAGGAGTGGCGAACCTCTTCTTTTTGCCCGCAGGCAATAAATTGCGCTCGCGGGTACGGGACGCCGCCCGTATCCGCGAGGTCATCCTGGAGGGCGTGCTTGCCATCGTCGAGGGCCTAAATCCGAAACTGATTCGAACACGACTCGAAGCCTATGAGCGGAATAGGGCCACCGCGGGTAAGAAGGTCAGCGGGAAGACCGAGTCCTCAGCCAACGCGGTAGCTTCGGAGGCATGATATGGCTCGCAAACCACTGAATCAGATACTCACTAATCACGATCGCTGGCTGGTTTCCTACGCCGACTTCATCACCCTGCTTCTGGCGATATTCATCGTAATCGCGGCTTCCTCGCAATCCGATAAGCTTCGCGCCAGCATGGTCTCCGCTTCTGTCAAGGCAGCATTCGAAAAGAGCAGCCCCCCCAAAATCCTGCACGACAGCCGTGTCGTTCCCGAAGTCGAACCCAGGAAAGACAACCCCCAAGTAATCGGGGCTGCCGATGTTCCCGCAGGAAGGCCTGCGACGGCCGAACTGCTACCTTCGATGCGTTATCTGACCAAGTCTCTCGAACAAGAGATCCTGCAGGGTAAGATCGACATGCACCTGGAAGCGCGCGGCCTAGTGGTCAGCCTTCGCCAGGCCACATTCTTCCCCTCCGGTGCGGACCAAATCGATACGGCGACCTATCCGAGTATCCAGAAGATCGCCGACACGATCCGCGATCTGCCTAACGCAGTTCGTCTCGAAGGCCACGCAGATTCTATGCCGATTCACACGAGCCGCTTTCGCAGCAACTGGGAGCTCTCGGCCGCTCGGAGCATCGCCATGATGGAGTTGCTGACCCAGCGTTTCGGGCTTCCCGAGAATCGGTTGGCGATTGCGGGATATGGAGGCACCACGCCAATCGAATCAAATGAGACCCAAACCGGCCGGGCACATAACCGCCGCGTCGATATCGTGATTCTCAACCAGAAAGCCGCACTCGGTGAGCCCGGCGGAAACCACCTTATAACTCGTGATCAGGACAGCCCCACGGGTGCGGTGAACCCGGCGGCTGGTGAACCTAGATAACTTGCGGCAGTCCTCCACTTGTATGGCTCGATTAATGACCAGATATTTCGGTGAACTGGAATATGATGCGACGGCCATCTTTTCTTTCGCCGCCGGGATACCCGGCTTCGAGGATCAGGATCGATTCCTGTTTATCGACCAGCCGCAGAACCGCCCGTTGGTATTCATGCAAAGCCTCAAGAATAGGGAATTGTGCTTCATCGCCGTGCCGGTATTCGTGGCGCGACCAGACTACCGCCTCGAGCTCGCGCCCGAGGACCTGGACGCCATCAGCCTCCCACCGGATCGCACACCGCGAATCGGTGAAGACGTTCTCTGCCTTGGGCTGGTCAGTATCACGCAAGACGCTGGTCCGACGGTGGACCTGGCTGCTCCCGTCGTGCTGAACCTGGCTACGCGCAAAGGCGTACAGGCGATCCGGCCGGATGCCGCCTATTCTTATCAGCACCCCCTTCTGGGGCATGAGGAAGTCTCCCCATGCTCGTGATGCGTCGACGTGCCGGTGAAGCCTTTCGGATCGGGCCGGATATCGAGATCGAAATTCTCGATGTCACCCACACGCGAGTTAAGATCGGAATAGTGGCACCGCCTGACGTGATCATCGTCAGAAAAGAAATCGCTCGTACCCGTGACCAAAACTTCAACGCTGCACGCCCCGCCTCCCCTGAAGCGATTGTCTGGCTCACAGACAAGCTAAAAGCTCGGTGATCAATTCAATGTTATCTAGAGTAAGTCGCCGAAGCCGTAGCTAAGATAATTCCAAATCAGTCTGGAAACATTTCTTAGAAGCAGGGGTTGTCATCACCGATATAAACATTGAAAGGGCGATACCCTGGGTATCCAGTAGAAAGGAGAACCCAGACTCGGGCCACGATGTCCGAGACGTATCCCAAACAGGACGTTTATTATGCTCACAATTCAAACGAACTTTGCTTCGATGGCCGCGCAGAACAATCTGCGGGTCAACAGCGATTTTCAGACGCAGACCATCCAACGCCTTACCTCCGGTTATCGAATCAACTCTTCCGGCGATGACGCGGCGGGCCTGGCGGTCGCAAACGGCTACCGCAGCAGCATCGCCGAATTGACGCAGGGCGTGCGCAATGCCAACGACGGCGTCAGCATGCTGCAGATCGTCGATGGTGGAATGAACAACATCACCCAGATGCTCGACCGGCTGAAGACCCTCGCCACAGAATCGGCAACTGACACCTTCACGGGCGATCGCACGATTTTGCAGGGCGAGTATAGCGACATCCTCTCGGAAATTGATCGCGAAGCCCAGAACATCAACCTGGACTCCGCCGGCTCCCCCCTCACCACCTGGGCGAAGTCCCTCAGTGTTTACGTCGGCGGCGGCGCAGGCTCCACGGTGACCGTCGACCTCTCGGCCGCGAAGGTGGATTCCACAGGGCTGTCACTCACCGGCGGTGATATCAGCACCGCGGCGGGCGCCAAGACCGCGATCGGCGCCATCACAACCGCTCTCGGCAAGCTCGGCACCTACCAGGGCACGGTCGGAGCGGCGGAGAACAAGCTGAACTTCGCGGTTCAACTCGCGTCTTCGCAGATCAACAGCTTCTCGTCCGCGCAGTCCCGAATCCGCGACGCAGATATGGCCGCCGAAGCCGCCAACCTGACCAAAGCGCAGGTGCTGCAGCAGGCTTCCTTGGCAGCCATGGCTCAGGCCAACGCAGTTCCCGAAGGAGTTCTCTCTCTCTTGAAGGGTTAGGTGATCATTCCTTCCTAATGCCGCTTGGGCCGGAGCGCTAGCTCCGGCCCGTTTCTTGCTAGGTAAACTTCAATGAGCAGCAGCATCAGCCCGATCTTTACCGGGGTCAGCAGTTACGCCAACGATCTCCAAGCTGTGATCAGCCGCACCGTTGCCATCGCATCTCTCCCTCTCAATCAACTCCAGAGTCAACTGCAGGATATGAACGGACAGTCCTCGGCATTGAGCGGACTGGACACCAACTTTACTTCACTGCAGACCGCACTCGGGAACCTCAACACCGCTCTAGGCGCCAGTTCGTATGATGCGGTCTCCTCGGACACATCAGCCGCCACTGTTTCCGTCGGCTCAGGGGCACTAGAGGGAAGCTACACCATTGACATATCCAGCGTCGGATCTTACAGCACGGCGATGAGCGATCCGTCCCTTCCTGCGGTTACAGACCCGTACTCGACTTCAATCAGCTCGTCTAACAACTATACCTTAAATGTAGACGGCAAGACTTACAGCATTACACCCAGTGACGGTAGCCTGGTGGGTCTTGCTAAAGCCTTGAACTCCTCAGGAGCCAGCGTACAGGCGTCCGTAGTTAACACCGGCAATTTCACATCGCCTCAATACCGCCTGGTCGTGCGCAGTGCCAACCTGGGACCGGACACGATCCAGTTGAGCGACGGCACAAAGGATTTTCTGGACAGCCTGAGCACGGGCACCCTGGCCAGCTATACTGTCAACGGCCTGAGCACGCCCATCCAGAGCACCTCCCGCACTGTGACACTGGCGCCCGGTTTGACCGTCCAACTCCTTCAGCCCACAACGTCCGCACAGTCCGTCACGGTCACGGTATCGCGCAATATGACAGCGGCCGAGAGCGCGATTTCGAATTTCGTCACTGCCTACAACTCGGCTGTAGACGCGCTCAGTCAGCAAGTGGGGCAGAATGCCGGACAGCTCTCCGGGCAGAGCATTGTCCGAACGCTTTATTCAGCGCTGCGACAGATCACTCAGTACGGTGGAACATCCGGCGGCGTGACCACACTCGCCGCGCTGGGGATCAACCTGGACTCGACGGGCAAACTGTCCTTCGACCAGACCGCCTTCGAATCGGCGAATGTCGGGGACATGACCAACTTCCTTGGCAGCGCAACCACCGGTGGCTTTCTCAAGGCGGCCAACGACATCTTGAACGGAGTGAAAGATCCGACGTCCGGTTCGCTAAAGACTGCGATTCAGCAGGTTCAGGATCAAATCACGCACCAGAACGCTCTGATCAGCACGCAGGAGCAGCAGATCAACGACCTGTATACCAATCTTCAGCAACAAATGGCCGCTGCCGATGCCGCAATCGCCTCGCTCGAATCACAGAAGAACTACATCACGAACCTGTTCACCGCGATGCTGAACAACAACTACACCGGAGTCAAGTCTTCGTGAGCACCTCCAGTTGCGACAGCCTCGCCGCGATCGAGAATTCCATCCGGTGGGCCGTGATTTCGGATGCGTTCTCCGCCGTTGGTCCCATGCTCGAGCGTTACCGGGATGAATTGGAGAAACGGCTCCAAGCAGCCCCGCGGGAACTTCCAGCGCTCCGGGAGCGCACGGGCAAGTTATTTGGCTGGACCCTCGCTATGCTTGAGGCTTCGCGCGACAACGCTCACGCCAAGCTGAAGCACCTGAAATTGGTCGCCAGCTATGGCCCGTCCTCGACCTGCAAGTCCCAGATCCACACCGATGCATGAGTGTCATTAAGATTGACATGTCATGAATTTGACGCAGTGCGGCGCCTACAATCGCCTTTCCGCATGTCCTTCTGGCTACCTCCCGGTTGGCAATCGGCTTGCAGTCCAAGAACCGCATGCTGGACCGCATTACTGACAGCCTCGAGCGCTATATGGACGTGCTGAGTTTGCGTCAGAAGGTTGTCGCCTCCAATATTGCCAATGCGGATACTCCTGGCTATAAGACGAAGGATCTCGATTTCCAGTCTCACTTTGAATCGACGCTCGACGGAATGACTCCCCAGCCGGTTGAGGTCGCCGGACTCAACGTTAAGACCGACGGAAACAACGTCAACCTCGACCGAGAGGCGCGGTTGCTGGCGGAGAACGCTTTGCGATTCAATATTGCGTCCAGTCTCATGCGCGAACAACTGCGCGTTGTCAAGGAAGCCATTCAGGAAGGAAAAGGTTCATGAGCCTGTTTTCGGCACTCTCGGTCAGCGTTTCGGGCATGTCGGCACAGCGTGCGCGTGCTGAATTGCTGGTCCAGAACATTGCGAATTCGGAAACCACGCGCACAGCGGAGGGTGGTCCCTACCGCCGGAAGGATGCCATATTCGCCAGTGACCCGATCACCAGCTCATTCACCTCCGAGCTGGAATCGCAGCTACACGGCACCGTAGAGGGGGTTAAAGTAGCCGGGATTTCGGTAGACACACGGGAACCAGAGCGCCGTTACCTGCCGGGACATCCCGACGCGGACCCCGAAGGCTACGTCGCGATGCCCAGGGTGAATCCTGCCGAAGACATGGTCGATCTGATGAGTGCCACGCGCAGTTACCAGGCGAACGTGTCAGCCATCTCTGCGATCAAGGACATGATCCAGCACTCCATCGACTTGCTGAGATAGAGCTATGCCCGTTCCCATCTCTCCCATCAGTACGATCTCTGGTCCGCAGCCTCTCAAACCGGCGGAGCACACCAAGGGAACCGACGAGTTCCAGAACATTCTTCAAGGGACCATTCAAAAGCTCGAATCGCTGCACAACGACGCCACCGATGCCGTGCAAAAGTTCCTGAACGGCGAGAACGATGAGTTGCACTCTACGATTCTCGCCGTCCAGAAGGCCGAAGTTGCCTTTGACCTGGGCATGCAGGTTCGGAATAAGGTGGTATCCGCATATCAGGAAATCATGCGAATGCAGATGTAGGGCCCCCTACAGCTTATGGACCAACTGCTTCGACTAATTTCCGGCCTGTCCACCCGCCAGAAGATCTCGATCGTGGTCGGGGCTCTTGTGACCGGTGCCAGCATCTACGCCTTCGTGCGGTGGAAGCACGAGAACGACTTCCGTCCGCTCTATACGGCTATGGCGGCAGAGGATGCGGCGGGCGTAGTACAGAAACTCAGAGAAACGGGCGTTGACTACCGTCTAGCGGACAACGGTGGCTCGGTCCTCGTACCCTCGACGAAAATGGCGGAATCCAGGCTGGCGCTGGCCGCTGCCGGTCTACCCAAAACCGGACGTATCGGCTTCGAGCTGTTCGACCAGAACAGCTTTGGCGCTACGGAGTTCGTCGAGCACATAAACTACAAGCGTGCGCTAGAAGGCGAATTGGAACGCTCCATAATGTCCCTGGCCGAGGTTGAGCAATCGCGCGTTCATCTCACACTACCCAAGGAATCGATTTTTCTCGACAAGCAGGAACCCGCCAAGGCGAGCGTCATGGTGAAATTGCGCCCCGGAGCACGGATCGCGCCGCAGTACATCGTCGCCATTACCAATCTGGTAGCCGGGGCTGTCGAGGGGTTGTCCGCCGATTCGGTCTCGATCGTGGACACGAACGGCACTCTCCTGAGCCGTCTCAGAAAATCCGGCGAGGGTGCCGCCTTTACAACCGAGACTCTCGAGTTCCGGCAGCAGATCGAACGCGACCTGGTTGCAAAAATACACACAACGCTCGAGCCGCTGCTCGGCCCAGACCGCTTCCGTGCGGGGGCCTCGGTGGAATGTGACCTCACCAGTGGCGACCAGCAGGAAGAAACCTTCGATCCGACACACTCTGTGATGGTCAGCTCCCAAAAAACCGAGGACGTCAGCGAGCGCGCCAAAGCGTCAGCGGGAATTCCCGGAACCACTTCGAGTCTGCCTAGCGGATCAAGCCCTATTTTGACGGCAAGCGGCCCTGGCGGTTTGTCCCGTCGCACGGAGAGCGTGACGTTCCAGACGAGCCGAGTCGTGCGTCAGACCCACATCCCACAGGGTGTCATCCGGCGCATGTCGTTGTCGGTTCTGGTCGATAATATAATCCGATGGGAAGGTGAGGGAGCAGGCAGGCGCCGGATGCTGGAGCCGCAGCCTGCCGAGACTATCAAGACCATCAAAGACTTGGTTGCGGCAGCGACTGGCTTAGATGCAAGCCGTGGCGACCAATTGATCGTCGAAAGCCTGCCGTTTGAATCCAGCCTGAGTGCAGAGCCGCCCCCTGGCGCTTCGCCGAAGGTCAGTTCAAAGCCAGAGTCGCCAGAGCCCATTTGGCTACAATTCCTGAAGAAGAATCGGGATCTGATTCTGCAGCTCAGCGCTGCCCTGTGCGCGATTCTACTGGTGATCGGCACGGCTTTGCGACTGCTTCTCAGCCGCAAGACCAAACCGCGCCCGGTGGCCGCACCGGAGTTCCCCGGGCCATCTCCGGCGGCAGGCACTCTCGAGCTAGCGGGTGGACTCTCCGGAAATCTGCCCGCAAGAGTGCATGGCGGCAGTGATCCAGCCGCACTGGATGAAGCAAGGAGCATGGAGCTCGCAGACCGTGTACGCCAGCTTGCACGCAGCGATCTTGCTCTGGCTACCAATGTGATTCGACTTTGGTTGCACGAGACGGAAAACAAGCCTATATGACCGCAACCCTGCCCCCCGCCGAAACGCTATCTGGACCACGCAAGGCAGCCACTTTTCTTCTCGGGCTGGGTGAGCAGGTAAGCGCCGAAGTGCTCAAGCAGCTTACTCCAGCTGAGGTTCGACAGATCAGCGCTGAGATTGCCACCACGCGCGCTGTGGGAGCCGGGCAGTTGCTGAAGGTGTTTCGCGAATTTGAGAGTCTCACGATGGAGGGGCGTCTATTCGCGAAAGGTGGAGCCGATTGCGCGCGCCGCTTGGTAGAGCAGGCGTTCGGTCCCGATTCCGCACCGGACCTAGTGGCTCTGCCCGATTCCGCGGTACCAGGCGAGGTCGTCCGCCAGAGTCTTCTGGAAGACACCGATCCCAAACAGCTCGCAGGGCTTCTCAAGAATGAACACCCGCAGACTATTGCGGTTCTGATGGCGGCCATGCCTGCTGATGCCGCGGGCAAGCTCATGGACATCCTACCCGAGGAATTGCAGACTGAGATCGCGGTGCGGATGGCCTCCCTGGATCGCATCGCACCCGACGTCTTCGAAAGGATTACGGAGGGCATCGGCCGCAAACTGAGCAAGGTTCGCAAAATCGCCAAAGCCGACGGCGTGCGAGCTCTGGCATCTCTGCTCAATCGTCTCGAGGCGAGTCGCGTCGATGTCCTATTGGCCGAAGTCCAGAACCAGAATCCCGCAATTGCGGATTCCGTCCGCAGCCTGATGTTCGTCTTCGAGGACATCTTGACTCTCGACAAGGAGGCGATGAAGGCCCTCGTCGCAAAGCTCGATCGAAAGGTCCTGACTACGGCGTTGAAGGGTACGAGCGTCAAGATCCGCGAGCACTTTTCGCAGTGCATGTCGCAGCGGGCCGCCGAGATGTTGGCAGAGGACATGGATGCCCTCGGGCCGGTGCGCATCCGGGATGTTGAGGCGGCCCAGCGGGAAGTGATCTCGGTGATCAGGCAATTGCAGCAGCTTGGAGCCGTTTCGATGGGCCGCGGCGGCGCGGACGAATATGTTGTCTAGAGTGATTTCCGAGTCGGATTGCAGTTTGTCGCAGGCCGCATGGCGCATCCGGGATGATTTCCCAGCCAGCCCCGTGAGTGCGCCGCCGCAAGAACCCGAACCACAGCCCCTGGCCGACAGAGATACCCTCGCCGCGGAGACCGAGCAGAAGGTATGCGAGGCCTACGATCGTGGACGCCGGGATGGCGAAACCGCGAGCCGAAACCAGTCGGAGTCACAGGTGCGCGAAGTCATTGAGAAGCTTTCCACGGCGATCGTCGAGGTTGCGGGGACCCGAAACGAGGCGATTCGCAGAGCCGAGGCCGACACCGTGCGGCTCTCGCTGGAAATCGCCCGCCGCGTGCTGCATCGTGAACTCACGCTAGATGGTTCCGCGCTTGACGCCCTGGTTCGCGCAGCCCTCGATAAGCTGCGATCACAAGAAGTCCACCGTGTTCGGGTGCATCCCGATCTCGAGCATCCGATTCGCAGTTGCATTCGGCATCGTGGCTGCGATCCTGCAATCGAGGTGTCAGCCGACACCTCGCTGGCGCGAGGTGGCGTGGTTTTTGAAACGAGCCGTGGGTCCCTGGACGCTTCAGTGGATACCCAACTCAGCGAAATCGAACGCGGACTTGCCGATTACCTGGGAGGGCGCTCGTGACCTCCCCTACGTTCCTGAACTTGCATCCCTTTATCTCACGGGTACGGACTACCGAGCTCTTGCCCTGGACCGGTGAGGTTGTCGACGTGGTCGGGATGCTAATCGCATCGCGCGGGCCGGCCGTGGCGGTGGGCGATTTCTGCGAGATATCGACCAACGCCGGAGCGCGGATCCGGACTCAGGTGATCGGATTTCGTAACGGGCACGTCCTTTCCATGCCCCTGGAAGAGATCGACGGTATTCAGTTGCGGGATCGGATCGTTGCCCGGCAGGACGAAGCGCGCGTGGCCGTCGGCTCCGAGTTGATTGGCCGCGTGCTGGATGGTTTCGGCCGCCCCATCGATTCGGGGCCGAAGATCCGCCCGCAGACCCTGTACCGGCTATACCATGGACCAGGGAGTCCCCTAGATCGTGAACATATCACTGAACCAATTGTCACCGGCATTCGGGTCATCGATGCACTTACCACCTGCGGCAGAGGGCAGCGAATGGGGATCTTCGGCGGGAGCGGTGTTGGCAAGAGCACCCTCTTAGGCTCGATGGCCAGACACAATTCTGCCGATGTAACCGTCATCGCGCTGATTGGTGAACGTAACCGTGAAGTACGTGCGTTCTTGGAACATGAGATGGGTCCGGAGGGAGCAGGCCGTTCGATTGTTGTCTGCGCAACCTCCGACCAACCAGCTCCCCTGCGCGTCCGGGCTTGTTTCGTTGCACTGGCGGTGGCGGAGTACTTTCGGGATCAGGGGGCCGACGTGCTCCTGATCATGGACTCGGTAACGCGCCTGGCCATGGCCCAGCGTGAGATTGGTCTGTCGGCCGGAGAGCCGCCGAGCCAGAAAGGCTACACTCCATCGGTCTTCAACCTCTTGCCTAAAGTGCTAGAGCGGGCCGGGCGCTTTCAGAGCGGATCCATCACCGGCTTCTTTACGGTCCTGGTTGAGGGCGACGACTTCAACGAGCCTATCTGCGACGCAACGCGCGCGATTCTCGACGGTCACATCGTACTTTCGCGCCGGCTGGCAGCGTCGGCGCACTATCCCGCGATCGACGTCACGCACTCAGTCAGCCGCCTTTTTTCGCAACTCACGGGCGACGCCCACGCGGCAGCGGCCATGAAGGTCCGGGAGGCCCTGGCCGTACTCGAGGAATCCCGGGACCTCATCGAGCTCGGTGCTTACGTTCCGGGCAAGAACTCCAAGCTTGATTCCGCCATTCGCCTGCAACCTGAAATCGTGACATTCTTACGGCAGCTCACATTGTCGAGGTCCTCTTTCCAGGAAACGACGACCAGCCTACAGGAGATTGCCGCAAGGCTGTGAAACCATGCAGAGTTTCAAGTTTCGCCTGGAACGGGTCCTGCAGTGGCAAGCAAAGGTATGCCGGATGAAGGAAGAGGAGGTGAACTTGTGCCATCTCGCATTGCACGAGGCTGAGGAAGTAGTCGCGCGCTTGGAGATCACGAAGCTGTCCGCCGAACAGGCAATGAGAAGCGAAAGAGCATTGCCCGGTTCCGAGCTGCAGGCTTGGGAGCGCCATTGCGAGAGTCTCGTCAGGAAGGCTCGGGATCTGGAGGCGCAGAGGCAGGCTCTTGCCGCCGTTCTCGATAACGTAATCAGCCAAATGATGGCTGAGCGTCGCAGGTTACGGCAGATTGAGATGATACGCCACCGTGCGCTGCGCGAGCACACACTGGCGGCCGATCGGGATCTTGAGACGCTGGCCCTGGAATGCCACCTTTCCAGGTGGATTGCGTCTGCTGCCAACGCCGCTCCGCCAATACCCGGGGCGCATGATAGGCCTATGCTACCCTGATCTCCCCCAACGGGGTAGGCCATTCGACAAATGAGCGCTCGCCACATGTACGGAACTCGTAGCTTCGCATGGCCAGGACCATTCCTCGATTACTGACCTGACAGATAGAGCCACGAACCACCAATTCCAGACGGCAAACGCCTTGCAGCAATAACGGCCACGAGATTCGCGCTTCGATGCCAGAGCCGACCGCGAGCTGGCTTTCCGATCGGAACAAAATGCCGCCGTGGCTAAGATCAATTGTTTCCCCACAGCTCTCACGCGCCGCCCCGGAGCCGCTCGTGCACCGGAAGCGGAGAGGCAATTGAAAGGCGAAGCGCCGATGCAGCCGTCTGTCGCCGGGAATGAGGTCGAGTGACATGCTCCCCTTGAAGACATAATCGGCTGAAAGCGTGAGATTGTACAGTCCCAATCCGCGAGGGGAAAATTGCCAAAAGTACTAAAGAGATCAATCAGTTCAGGAGAGGACCGTCTTTCCGGCAACTACGCGGCGTGCCCAGATCGACTTTAGGGCCTATATGCCGATCGGAACTCGCCTGGAATCCGTCAAGGAGCTGCCGATATGTGAATTGAAATGGCTGATGAGTCTCTACCAGTGCTATCAGACATACCACCAAGGGTGGCAAGCCTGACTTTCACTCCGTTCCCGTCCGTCGCTACGAGATTGTTGGCTTTATTTGCTGATGAGGAAAGCAGCCTAGCGACTATCGCCGCCTGCATTTCGACGGATGTGACGCTTTCCAGCCGGTTGATCAAACGTGCCAACGCCGCAGACCAACCCCACTACTGCGACGTGCGGGATGTGCTTCAGGCCGCCGTGACCCTGGGCGTGGATCGTAGCCGCGAGATCTCTTTGACGACCGCATTGGCCGCGTATGCACACTATGCGTTCCGATCGAGAATCCTGCGCCCCTGCTGGGATCATAGCCTGGCATGTGCGGTTGTGGCATCAGAAGTTGCGCGGCTGTGGGGTCTTCGGCCTATTGAATGCTACACCGCGGGACTGTTCCATGACATCGGCCGGCTCGCCTTGTTGAGAGCCTATACATACGAATATGAACAGATCCTCGAGAGCGCCGACGGGCATGCTGACTTAATCACAATGGAGCGGGATCGGTTCGGCTCAGATCACATGGCGGTGGGGGCGTGGCTGGGAGAGCAGTGGAACCTGCCTGAATCAATCATCGAGGTCATCGCCAGGCACCATGAACCGCCGACTGGTACGCTCGATCAGCTCACAGTGGTCAAGGTCGCCTGCCGATTGACGGACCTGCTCGGTTTCGGTGTCGAGCGACATGGCAACCCGCCTAATCTCAACGCAATATCTGAAGCACTTCCGCGATGGGCGACGGTGCGGCTTGTTACACAACTGAACAACATACGCGGTGCGGTAGCGAGAGAAGTCTGCGTCTACAACGAAGAAGAAACTCCGCAGCCCGAGCGCGTCGAAAAAACCACGGAGGATGCTCATTCCTGGGGTATTCCAGCGGACCTCTTGGCTCATGAGGTCGGAACGCGTCTGCCCTTCCTCGGTGCGGTGCTAACGATCACTGCCCTCGTGCTCTCTGCCGCTTTGGTCATCGTCCTCCGATAGTCGTGTAATATCAGACGCTTTCCACACAACGTTGCGTCCATCGGGATGCAGCCAGTGCGAATGCCCTTGATAGCCGTCGGCCTAACTTTCATGGTTTCTAGGTCGCGTCCGCGCGGCGTGATCAAGATAATGGCGTCCCCTATGATGGCCCGAGCAGCCAGCCCAAACCTGCGGCAATTATGATGCCAACTTGCGGCCTGGGAGAGAGGGGCTGAAGTAGGCCAGGGGGAGGCCGGTGTAGCCTCCGTGCCCTCCAAGAGTACGCATAGTACCGCATTCGGAGAAAAATACTATCATGACTAATACCCACGCCGATGTGATTACTGAAGAGTCCTACGTCGACAAGTGGAGAACATAAATCGTGCCCTTCCGGATGCTGAATATCAGACAGGCAAACAGAGCCGAGCGTTCGTCAATTGCCCTCGAGAAGGCTTCTCCATGAGAGTGCTTGGCAGCACGAATCGGTGGCCAGCGCGCGCCCATACAAGGCAGGTCACCGCATGGCAATTCGCGTCCCGGCGCACGTTTCGTCGAACGCCTGCATCAGAATATATTTTGAGTACGAAGTAGTGCGGGTCTTTGGAGGCTGTCGTGAGGCCGCGCAAGTCTTCTCTATCGTCAATTTGCTACAAATCGTCACGCCAATGGGTCCATTAAGGTCTCAGCGACACAGTATATGGTTCAGCGAAACCATCGAAGATTGAAGCAATCCAAATAGTCGTCTGGGTTTTGTCGTGAAATATGCTACTTGGTTCGCCGTGGCCCTGCTAACGGCCGGTGGTTATAGCCAGCACACCACCACGACAATGCTGGTACAGGTGACGCCAGAAGCGTACCTGGTTCCAAAACGGATTCCCCTCCACTTTCAGGTTTTAGCGGATGGTTCATCGGTAACTGCCCAGACCGAGAGCATTACGGCGTGGGTCCGCACCCTCCCCGGCAAAGCCGTTCGGATAACAGCCCGGCCAATCACTGGATTGGCTCTGTCTTGGAGTGGCACGGTTATGCGCGCCACCCAAGGTGCAAAGGCCGCTTCGTGTACAAGTGGCATGTTCGAGGCGGCTACCCCTGGGGAACTGGTATCTGGCTGGTCGCAATCGGGTGTCCTGACCTGCGCGGTCACCTTCACCCTCGCGGAGGCTAAGACCCTGCCAGTGGGAATCTATACCACTACCGTGGACCTGTCAATCTCACCATAAACCAGCCTCATGGCCGCGCGGATCGAGCCTAAATGGCGATGCTCGTCGAAGTTGTGGAGCAACAAGCCTAAGAATACGCGTAGATCGGCCCATGTGATCCTGGTCTCAGCGGAGGAGATGCCAAGATCATCAGGTGACAACTTCGACGAGATTAATGCTATCTGGTCCTCAATCTCATTCCTTGGAGTCGAAGAAATACTGACCGCCCCGCCATAGACTTAGGAGCTCATTATAGCCGACGAACAGTTCACTGTTCTGATGCCCATCCATCGAGGGCCGCGATCGTGAGGAAGTGAGCGGATATTAGTTATGTGTTTGTCACACTAAGGGCAGTAGGCCGCGAGTGCCGGGCACTTGTATGGTCATTGCCGCCAGGTACGCTGGTTAATGAAACGCGACGTAGGCGTTGCAGCGCTCGCATGTACTCGTCGGCCGCGGAATCAATCAATTGACCTGCTTCTGACGGGCTCATTGTCACCTTTTCATTTGGTACTCTCCCGGTCTGATGGCCAACCTCTAGTTGTATCTCAAGCGCTCGCTGCAGTCTACGCCCAGCACCAATCGCTTCATTCAGCAGAGGCCCAATGGTAGCCTCGTCGGAAGTACTTGATGACGCGTCGGCCAGAGTGGGTGGCGCCGCCGGCGGCGTTCCGGTCAAACTAGAGAATCGACGAAACCCAAGAACATGCCAGACGCATAATAGCCCAGCTCCGCAGCAGTATAATGTCATTGATTCAGATGTCACAGTATTATTGTATGTGATCTGTTGATATTAGTAAACCTCAGATTGACGGGCGAAAATAGTGCGAGTTGGAAAGGAATATCTGCTCTAGAACGATGTGTTCCCGCCTCAGCCTATAGTGGTCCCCAGAATTCAGACCAGGCAATAAGCTAAAATTTCGGCCTCCTCGCGAGACATCAGCGACTGCCCGCTACCAGCTTCGCGCTTAGTTCGGTCTCTGACCGGCGTCCGCATCACTGTCAAGGCCATCGTCATCATCGCCGGCAACGGCTTCGTCTTCCGAACTCCGTGTCCGGCGGGCGGCATCGAGGAGCAACACCTGGTCTGTCGGCATTTGCTCGCTTTTGCTATTGTGCTGAGCCTTCAGCAGTTCTGACAGCAGAGTCTGATGATCGCTCTGATTGGCCAGCGAACGATCTAGTTGTTCCAGAAGACTCAACGCGGTCTTCTGCAGCGTCTCTGAATCCTGCAGTAGGCTGTTCGGATCGATAGGCATTCTGCCACCTAGTCTATACGAAAGACGAAGTTACTGACAACAAAAAGCGAGGTACTATTCACTCCTTTTCAGCTACCTTTAACGCACGAGTTTAGGTTGCGGCGCCACACCCGAGCGACGTGACGCTAGCGCTGCGGTACGGCCGAACGCGCTGTGGCACCGCACCGGTTCGCAATGAGTAGTAACTATAGTCATACCTCAGTGGTTATCCCTTGACTGACAGGCCGTCGTCGGTCGGACTGCCGCCGAAGTGCTTGACGAATATCCTCTTCGCGAAGCCTTCGGACTACGCGCCTGTGCGTCGTAGTTGTCCAAAAACCTACCTTTTCGGGTGACTGCTAAAGAGCCAGCAGAATGGCCTGCGCGCTGCGACAGGTCAGCATCTGATTACGACGTTGCGGAGAATCGACGGCGGTATTCAAAACTGGCCCTCGACCTCGGCCCGCTCAGCCGCTGATGCCGCACCAAGTGACGTAAAGGCTCCTTGACCTAGGCATACAGTTCGTCGGCCAATTCGGCGGCGAAGTAACGATTCGGAAAGCGATTGACGAAGGCCTCCACGGTGGCCAACAACGTCCCGTAGCGGGAAACCAGATGCCTCATGCGACCACAAACCGCGATCACCGAAGCGGCGTTAATTTTCGATGGCGTAAGTTCGCCAATAGTCCAATCAGGCCTGCACCTATGAGCCCCAGATTTCAGGGCTCGGGAACAACTGTGGGCGTCACGACAAAGCCATGGGATCCGGGCGCGTCAGTGAATTGTCCGACGATCTGGCCGTTGTCATTCATCCCCCAGGCCTGAGTACCTATAGCGCCGGGTACATCCATCGTGGTGAAGGTGGCATCGCTATCAAGAAAACCATGGACCCCGATCCCGTCATCGAAATAGCCCACAATGTGGCTATGGTCGTTGATTCCGTTGGCGGAGGTGCCGACGGTAGACTCGGGATTATCGATCGCGGATGTCGCGTTCGAGAGGGTTCTGGCGCCGGTTGCCGTGGCCGGTGGCGCGGAGATACCCGGCGCGGTGTCAGAACACAAATCGAGAGGACGAGAACCGGGACACTGAGCACGCTCAAGCGCGTTGTCTTCCGCATAACTGGATTTTCGCACCCTTACGACGGATTCCCGGCACGGTGCGAGCCTCCCGGGCGCCGCGTCAGAAGGAGAAGCGCAGTGCGAACTGCAAAATTGCGCGGGGTGGATCCGGCTCGAGTGCTGATGGTCCCGATGGTGCTGGTTCCCAACGTGGCGCCCGGACTCCCGAAGTTGGGAGTGTTCGTCAGGTTGTACGCCTCAAACCGGGCTTGCAGCAGGTATCGCTCCTGGAATTTGAAGTCCTTGAAAATGGAGCAATCGAAGTGGCGGAACGGCGGGCCGTTCATGATATTGCGCCCTTCCGAACCGATCGTCCCTATGGCCTGCGGCGCGAAGGCGGCGGGGTTGAACCATTGCAGGATGGTCGGGTTCGACAGGACTCGCCTCCGGCCCGTCATCCCAGACAACACCGCCAGACGCGCTGGGCAAACATTCTTGAGAATTTTGCGAACGCCCAAGGGCTAAACGGACACGAGAATGTCGATAAGCCGGAAGTGGCATGGCCTGATCAACGTGATTCGACACCTACTCCCGGCTCTTCTGCGTCGCCCTAAGCCAAATGGCGCAGTACTCACCGCCTGCGACCGTGCGGGAGACCGAGAGCAGCGCTGGTTCCGGTCATCACGCACATCGTGATGCCAGAGCACCTAACATGTGGGTTCCACCTAGGCCCGGCATCGGCCTGCCCGGTTTCTGCGGTCGACGGGTGGATGGTAACAAAAGTGGATACGGAACGTTAAAGTAATTACCTCAATGTCCATTAATTGTGCTAAACTTCACGACTAGTGAAGGAATACCATGTCCCAACCGCAGTCAAAGTACTACGGCGTTGAAGAGGCGAATCGCGCCGGGGTCCATTTCGCTTCAGCACCGCATGTTCACTCGGAGTGGCGACGCCGAAGGGCCTCTTTCCGTCTCGACAATGGTGAGAAACGGCTGCTGGCTACGTTTGGCTTGTTCGCACGCCGACTCGCGGAAGCCTTGCTCCTGGCCGCGTCTATCTACCTTGCATTGGCACGGCCGTGAATCGAGACTCATGGCATCGACTTGAGAGGTGAGGATCAACTGAAGGGCCTGCGCTTCGAGAACTCCGAGGTGCTATGCTCGGTCGCAGGCTGGTGGTGTTTGTCAAGTTCTGCAATAAATCCCTTGAGTCGCGAGTCCCCTTTTCTTCGATTTCGAGTGAATACGTTATCCCGGCGGTCTGCCAAACTCGAGCCGCACGACATCCATTCCCTTCGGTTACCGACTCCAGTCAGGACTAAGGGCGCCGCTGAGTCGTGTGAGCGTGCATTGATAGTAACGGTACGTCTAGTGGCGCGTGGCCGCCTCCTGTCGTCCGCCCGCGGTACGGCCGTTTTGTGGTCGCATTGCTCCTCGCCGTCGGGGCCGCCGCTGAACTCGACGTCGCGATCCCTTCTGATCGTGGTCCTTGCCTCCCCTGTGGCCCCCCAAACCTACACACTCTTGTGTCAAACGGCCGCCTTTGTGTCGCAATCAGCGATCGCAACTCTAGGTCGGCAAACCCAGTAGACGTGCCTCGCTATTCGAAGGGCTTGGTCCCGCGAGCGACGTGCTTTGCCAGGCAACTGGCCATGCAGCCGAAGAGACGCTCGAAGCGGTCCGCCGTGGAGCGCTCACTATCTCTTGTGGCTCTGAGGCCATGAGGGCGAGGAGCCGGCGCGCAGGACGTCGATGCCGGCACGAGCCTCATCGACTTGTCGTGGCTGTTCCTCAAAACGAGAGCGAACCGGCAGCCTGCGAATGTCTGGTCGAGCTCCAACATCTTGTTGCCGTCGCGAGAGACAGCGTACTCATCGCGGTGAACCGCAATGTGGCGAAATCCCAGAGCTTCGATGATGGCGTTCACCACCTCTGAGCGCGGAAGAAGTGGCCGGGCCCCGAACCCCGGGCAAAGCCAGTGGCGAGAATCGCCATCATGGTTCGCAAATGGGCCGAGTCCAGCTCGCCGACCGAAAGGTGCGCGTGCAATGCAACGGCCCCGGCTGCGCCCCAAGACTGGGTCGACGTGCCCTACTGTAGCGACCTGGTGGGCGGCGTCGAGAAGCCGATCGTCAACAAAGGCTACATCACCGTGCCGGATAAGCCGGGCCTCGGCATCACGATCAACGAAGCTACGTGCAAGCAGCACATGGCCGAGCCGGGTTGGTTCGAGCCAACCGACCAGTGGAACAACATCGGCCACCCTAACGATCGTCTTTGGAGCTGAGCAGTGATATGCCGTCCCTGGGCGCCTGCTGCAGTGCAGCATCAAATGGTGATTGGGGACCCCCATGCGAACAAAATCGTGCAGCCCCCGGGGCAGAAAACGTGCCTTTCGCCGCTCCCACAGCTGACATGGGCCAAACGCCGCAAATCGTCCCAGAAGGACTATCGGCCTTGAAAAACCAGCAATTTATGGTTGGATGTGCCAAAAACTGTAGTTTTTGTCACACCATTTGAGCTCCATAACTCCTTTACTTTCCGCTTCACACCGTGAAGCGGGCAAGAGGGTTTTCGTCACACCCCTTTTCAGGCTTCTTGGGCCCGGGCGATGAATAGGCTGTCTCGCTCGAGTGAGTCTGGCGCCGCAGTCCCACCTGCATGGCATCCTGAGGCCCGAACGACCGCGATGACCGCCGACACGATCTACGTCATGTCGGAGGGCAAGGTGGCGGTCACGCGGCGCACACGCGAAATCGGCATCCGTCTTCTGCCTGCTGAAACAGCGATCGTGGCGGGCCACGCACCTGCCCTCATGCCAAAGTTCCACTTCGGCGGCATACACTTTCGCTTGCACCACACAGCCCACTGGCGCTGGAACCGAATAGAAGTTGGTCAACACGCGTGCGCAGCGACTGCCGTTCACCGTCGGGAAGTGGATCGAGGCCAACTGGAAAGTTTCCGCCGCCAACGGCAGCAGATGCTCCCGGTTCAGTTCTTCCCAACTTCCGACTTTCGGCAGCGGCACCAGGTGATTCCGCCGGAAATATCCGTTCTCCCCTTCCACCCCGCCTTTGGAGAAGACCGTCAACTGCACAATCCGATCCGCAGGTATCGCGCGGTAGTCGTACAGGTCCTCCTCATAGCCCAGGTTCCAAGCGTACGACACATCCGTCTCTACCTCGAAATCCACGAACAGGAGTTTTCGGGACTCAAGCAAATATTGCTTCCACCCCTTGAAAGATCCACGCGTTCTCTTGTCACGATTCAAGCATTCGGGGTCTCCCCGGCCAGCGCAGATCAGTAAAATCCCTTTCTCAGGGTAAACTTCCCTCTTATTCTTGCCAAGGGAGGTATCAACGCCCATGCACTCGCGGACCGCGTGGCGCGACTTTCACGCGGGGAAAATCTCGATATCGGATCTGTTCGATGCGGCCGGCTTTCTGGCCGCCTCTCTACGGGCCGCGCGGTCGATCGGCGCCTACGACACGCTGCTCGCGTGGTCGCGCGAGATGAAGGACCTGGCGGCGCAGGAAGCCGTGTGGGCGCCGAAGGCCCCTGCCGCGTCCGGCCCCTTTGCCCAGAACGTACAGCAGGTCTACGAGGAGAACCGGCGCTTCAACAAGATGGCTCGCGGTCTGGATATGCTCGGCGATGTGTATGCCTCCCTTGCCGCCTGCGCCCAGGGCCATTGTGTCGGCCCAGATCGGTCGCTGGACAAACTTTCGCCCCTCCTAGCGGACTGGCCCGCTCACGAGCGCTTCGATTTGCTGCCGGATGCAGTCGTGGAACTGTACGCACGGCTCGGCGACGGAGACAAAACCTTGCTCGCGCTCAATAACCTGCTCTGGCTGCATGAGTCCACCCAGCGGCAGACACTGCCTCCCACGGCAGCCGCGGCGCGTCTCGATAGGAAGGCCGAAGTGGGCGCTCTCTCCGACGCCGAAGGGAAGGAACTGGATGACCTCCGGACCGCGAACGCTCCGTCACCGGCCGCTGCAGCCCGCGCCTATCCGCCTTCGCTTCCGTCCGTCCTGTCGCGATTGCCTGACAACATCACCATCCTGGCCTACTACTCGGGACCCGGCGGTCTCTGGCTCTGCCGCCGTCGCGGCAAGAGCCCCACCAAGGTCTTCCCGCTGCAAACGCGCAATGAAGACTTGACCGCAGCGGCCGAGCGCTTTCGCAGAAGCCTGGCGGACCAGACGGCCGATTGGGAGAGCCTTTCCTCCGACCTCTACAAGATCCTGCTGCCAGCTTCCGGCGGCCCGATTCCGCACGGGGATCTCGTCGTCGTCGTCGGTGGCGGCGCCTTGGGCGCTTTCCCATTCGAAGCGCTCGGGCCCTCTGCCGGCCGCCTCCTCGCCGTCACCAACCCCGTGGTCTACCTCTCGACCCTCGATTCGGGCGTGCAGCCGCAATGGCGCAGTGCCGGGCCCGCTCTCCTGGTCGGCTATAACGGCACACTGGCGAAAGCCGAGGAGGAAGCCGCTCGCGAGCGACCGAATTCCGCGAGCACCTGCAACGCCGGATCTGCGACTTCTGACGACAGTTCCGTCGAAACCAAAGTGCGAGGGCGGCGGCATCTTGGTAATGGTGCGTTGGGCGAATCGGTAAAGCGCCTCACGGACTTTTCGGGTACAATCCCGCCTGGTCGCCGGACGGTGCGTGCATCGTCGTCGCGACCGAGGACATCCTGAACCCTGAGGCCCGCTACACCACCTGCGAACTCTGGGTGGCAGATGTGGCCACCAAAGTGGAGATCTGGACCATCCACCCGGACGGCAGCGGCCTGAAGCAGTTCAGCTACTCGACCGCGCCCGCGGTAACCAACCCGATATGGTCACTCGATGGAACCCGGCTGGGCTGCCTGGATTTGATTATTCGGGACGAACCTTGCTTACTTTCTCTTCGGCGGATTGCTTATTCGGTCATCCTGCGCCAGCGCGCGGCCGCGGCCTTCCTCGCAATCTCGCTGCGGCGCTTAGCGGGAATTTGCTTCCGCGCCTCCACGGCAGCAGCGCTCGCCTTCTTGGCGATTTCCCGTCGACGTTCGGGCGTAAGCGATGCCGCCCGCATTCGTGCGAGAACAGCGGCGGCGTTCTCCGACTTCTTGGCCACGGTGGAATTGTACCTTACCTTGCGCAAGGCAGCAAAGGCTTGACATGCTTACCTTGCGCAAGGTATGCTTGTGCTGGAATGGATCCTACCCCCTTCCAAAGCGATTGCCAGAGGAAATCACAGTGCCTGGAGGACTTTCACAACCGTCGCCAGCGCAGGAGGGTCTGCGCCAACTGTCTGGTACTGCGCGAGTTTCACTACGATAGCCGCTGCCGGTTCCGACGCATGACCGATCCCGAGTGGGCCGACTACTGTGGCGTGGCCTGGCAGGAGCCGGAAAAATACCTGCGCAAAGTCCAGGAGGTGACCCAGGGAACATTCGTCGGGCAGTTCTACTACAAGCTGGAATGCGGACACATCGAGCACCGCCTGGTGCGCGATATCGATCCTCACCCCAAGACAATGACATGCACCAAATGTAAGGGAGCAAAGATGAATTGGTTGAACGGGAAAGCAAAACCCGAGGCGAATGCGCTAACACTCGCCCCGGTCAGAACATCAGCGGAAATGGCCCCTGCCGGGAACACCCCCGCCACGAGCAATGGTAGCACTGCCGATGTCGCGCGCTACATGCCTATCATGGATGTCGATGACGCCGTCCGCCGTCGGCAGATGCTGCGAGAGGCGATGGAGAATCTCATGGTGGAGGGGATCGATTACGGCAAGATCCCAGGCGCCACCAAACCCACCCTACTCCAGCCCGGAGCGGACAAGCTGTGCAATCTGTTCGGCATTGATATCCGGTATGCGGAAGCGGTGCGTGAAGAGGATTGGATGGGCGGGCAGCACAACCATGAGCCGTTTTTCTACTACAAGGTGAACGGGGTCGCTTATCGCGGCGACCTGCGGATGGGCGAGGGGACCGGCTCGTGCAATTCCTGGGAGAGCAAATACCGCTGGCGGCAGAGCGAGCGGCTCTGCCCGGCCTGCCAGAAGCCCAACATCCGCAAGAGCCGCAATGCGGAGGAGTGGTATTGCTGGACGCGCACGGGCGGGTGTGGGGCGACCTTCAAGATCGACGATCCCGCCATTGCCGGCCAGCAGACCGGCCGCAAAGCCAACCCGGATATTTACGATCAGGTCAACACCATCCTCAAGATCGCCTACAAGCGGTGCAAGGTGCTGACGACGATCAACGCGACCAGCGCCAGCGAATTCTTCACCCAGGATGTCGAAGACTTTGCCACGGGGCCGGATGAGCCGATCGACACCGGCGGGGAGCGGCCGGGGACCCGCGCGGCGGCCGAATTTGTGGCCGCCGAGAAGATCCGGATCGGCGATCCGCGGAGCAAGGGTTTCCAGTGGAAAAACATGGGTGAGGTGCGGGAGGCGTTCAGGACGGTACGGGAAGCGGTGGGTGAAGTGGCATGGCGGGAGGAGTTGGAGCGCTGGGGGTGGAACAGCTTCAACGACATCCGCAACGCGCTGGACAATAAGGCGCCGCAGGCGCGGGAGAAGGTCGCGACGCTCTATCACGCACTGCTAGTGCGCAAGGAGGGCTGCTGAGATGACGGCGACTACTCCGGCTGTCGTCCTCACGGGAGACGGGAGGGTGTTCCAGTTCCCTGGCGAGCTGCAAGCTCGCCAGTTCGAGACGGAGGCCACGGCTGCTGGCGGCGAGGTGGTCCGGCTGGAGCCGGCGGTGCCACCCGCGGCCCGGCCGCTGTATGACATCGAGCAGCACCTGGCCGCGCTGATCGACACCGAGGAGCTGGTGCCCGATGGCCAAGAGCAGGCCTACGCATTGGAACTGCACGCGACCCTGCTCGCGGCCGTGGAGAAGCGCGATCGCGTGGGCCAGTTCATGGGCTGGCTGGAGAGCCAGGCCACGTTTGCCCAGAAGGAGATCGAGCGCCTCAAGGAGCGTGAGGCGTTCTTCAGCCGTGCACTGACGCGCATGGAGGGCTACGTCTCGCGGGTGATTGAAAGCCTCGGGTACGACGCTAGGGGCAAGCGCAAAAAGCTCGAGGGCACCACGGTCACGTTCGCCCT
>Ga0335077_10000625_pt1 | contig 40119 bp, 35 predicted proteins | sample Lox_Sample_31_FD_207151 | JGI IMG/M metagenome (GOLD analysis project Ga0335077, IMG submission 207151) | Soil microbial communities from Loxahatchee National Wildlife Refuge, Florida, United States - Lox_Sample_3.1 | ecosystem: Environmental > Terrestrial > Soil > Wetlands | place: USA... | reverse complement strand
TTTGATTCAAAATCTGGAGGCCTTTTTATGGTTGATGTTTATGAAATGCTCCGCCAAAAAGAAAATGATATCGTTCGCGTCCGCCGCGAGATCCAGGCCCTGCGCGTCGTCGCTCCCATGCTCTCAGACTTTGAGGAAGTTCAAGTCTTGCAACCCGAAGTGGATCCAGGTGCTGCATCGGTCTCGTTCGAGAGCAATGACGGAGAGCAGCCCTCAATGCAAACCGAAGAGTCGCCCGAGCCCCCCGACTTCGGTCAGGCCATTCCCCCCAGGCGCAGCCGCTTGCGCGAACTCCTTGGCCTGGCCGCCAACGAATAGTACCGCCCCTGCGTAGCTGCTATGTTTTGGGTGGCGCAGCGCTGCAACGCTCCAGTAGGGAGTCTCATCAAGAACAACGGCCTTAGCCGCCGAGGGTCGCGTTCCTTCACGGCATCTGGACGAACTCACTGGCCCAGTGCTGGCCTCACTGCGGCGTCTTTACATTGATGATCTGCGCCGGCCCCGCTACAGCCCCGGGCTGCGCGCCAGCCTTAAGCAGATTGACCGGCATGTGACCGTGTATCGGAATCTCCCCAAACAGCGCTTTGGCCGCGCTCACTTCCGACACCGTCGCGTTGGAGAAAGTACAAATGTAGTTCTGAATCGCGGGGAAATCGTCCGTCAGGTAGGGGCTTCCCATCGCCAGCACGACGGTTCGTTCGCTGGCCCGTGCAAGAATCCTGTCAAAGAGCGCGCTGGTGGAATCAGGAAGCGATGCCGGATGCTTCGATTTGCGCCCCACCCGCATCGACCGCGCGGCGGAAGGCACAATGTACACTGCAGCCACCACCGCCCGTGATCGATCCACAGCCTTGATCACGTCGTCCGATTGCTGCAACGCGACCGCGGGATCTACAAACACCACCGCCGCGTCAGGCCGCCGAGCCCGGATTTCGCGCTCCAGCACCCGTCCATCTTCGGTCCGCACATTGTCGCAGAGGACGATAACCAGCAAATCGTGACGCAGAGCTTCGGCCTGACGCAGCACAACATTCTGCGTCGCCCATGCCGTCAGTGGAAGCAGTCGGCGATTGTCGCGCACCAGCGTGACCGAGTCGTCCGAGATGCGCTGGCCAATCGCGACGTTCTGTGGAGTACCGACCGTGTCGGGAATTGCATCCACATCCACGAAGCGATCCTTCTCCAGCCCCACTGACACCTTAGCCCGCAAAATCTTCAGCACGGATTCGTCGAGCCGAGCCTCAGGAATTTCTCCCGTGCGCACCGCCAGCAGCACTGCCTCATAACTGGCGCCCAGGTCGGCGGGCATCGTGAGCACATCGTTCCCCGCCATGAAGGCATCCACTGCCGCCCGTCCCGGATTCGCCCGATACGCGCGGCTCAGCCCCGCCATGTCCATTGCATCCGCGACCACGATCCCTTTGAATCCCAACTGACCTTTCAGCAGGTCCGTTACAACACGGTGCGAAGTCGTAGCCACGCGGTCCGGGTCCGGATCGAGCGTCGGCACGCGCACGTGCGCCGTCATGATGGCGTTGACGCCAGCTTCAATCGCCTTCCGAAAAGGCGGCAGGTCGACCGCGGTCAACGTCTTCAGATCCTCATCCACCCGGGCGACAGCTAGATGCGAGTCAGTCGCGGTATTGCCGTGTCCGGGAAAGTGTTTCGCCGTGGTCAACATTCCGCCCGCCCGTGCCCCGCGAATGTACGCCGCTACCAATTGTCCAACTTGCTGCGGGTCCGACCCGAAAGCCCGCGTTCCGATGATCGGATTCGCAGGATTCGAATTCACATCCGCCACCGGAAACAGATTCCAGTGCACGCCGATCGCGCGGCTCTCCAGCGCCGTGATGCGCCCGAATTCCTCCGCGTACTCAGGCTTGCCCGCCGCGCCAAACGCCATGGCGTGTGGAAATACGGTAGTGCCGAACAAACGCGGAGGCAGAACACCCTGCTCGAAATCTCCCGCCACCAGAAGAGGCAGCTTCGATTCCGCCTGCAGCCCATTAAGAAGCGTCACAGTCTCATACCGGACATCGCGATGCAGAAAGCGCCCTCCGCGAGGCGCCGACATCGCCACCGAGCCAACGTGATATTTGCGAATTTCGTTTCGCAGCCGCAGGTACTCCGCGTTGTCGCGCAGCAACTCCACCCGCAGCCGAACCATGAAGAGCTGACCAATCTTCTCTTCTGCGGTGAGCGACTTTAAAGTGGTTTGTGCCCAGTCGCTCGCATCGCCCTGCACATTCCCGCCCGATGCCTGGCTCGGGTGCACACCGACGCACGAAGTTCCTGCCAGCAGGAATAGTAGGGTGGCCAATCCGATCCGAAGGGGCTGCACCGTAACAGCATACGTCGAAATTCAAATTCACGGGTTTCGAGCATGCCAACCGCCCACAATCAAAAGTACATGTTCATGTGGGGATGCAATGAATTTTTATGGGGACAGCCGGCCTTGGCTGTCCTTGGAGCGAAGCTCCGCCGCTGGGCTGGATACCCAGGGGGTCCCACCGCTGGCCGGTTTTGCCAGAAGTGGGGATTTCGACAGACCGAGCCCAAGGAGCTGTTCCCGCAGTGAAGCTCCGCCGCGGGGCGGCATCCGCCGAAGTCGTTAATCCTCAACCTCAGGCTCGGGCTTGCCTCCTGGAGTTGGCGCCGGCGGTCTGCCCGGGCTAGGCCCCGACGGCGAAGGCAGCTCCCCACAGGGCCCACGTCCCCCAGCGGCTGAAGGATGCCCAATTCGAGTGCGCCCTCCACCATGATTTCGTGACATCTGGCACGACTTTAATGCCTCCATCTGCTGCGGTGAAACCAGCGCATCCATCTCCTGCTTGGCCTGCTCACGAATCTGCCGGATCTTCTCCTGCCGCTGTTGCGGGGTAAGAGCTGTCTCTGCACAAACGGCTTGGACTTCCGCCTGCGTTCTCCGCTGAATCGCGCCTCGCTGCTCCATGGCTGCCTTCGATATGCCGGCCTCTTGCCAGCAAGGCGGCTGATGCTGCTGGGGCGTTCGAACTGGTGCTCCGGGATTCCCCGGCAGCGGTTGCTGAATACGGACTGGGGATGACTGCGCGGCTGCACGTTGACCGGGCAAATCGAAAACGGCAACCACGAACAGGCAAGTGCCGAGGGAGAGAGCGCTTTTGAACATAACCTGTCCTCCGGCGGCGTCAACCCGTCCCACGGCGAAAAGTTGCAATCTCACGCGTGGGGGAAGTTTGTAAACTTTCCGCTTTCGATTGGAAAATTGAAGTCTGAAAGAAACGGGCAAAGGCACCTGCCAGGAACTCAATTCGTGACGCTAGTCGCGAAGCTCGCGTTCGGGAGTGCGGCGCCAACTGCAAAGGTTCGACCTCCCCTTCCCGGCCCAGATCGGGAATCCATAATCTTCCGTCACAAGCATTCGTGACCCCGCTCACATGACACGCTGCAAACGGCTGCTAAGAAATGAAAGTACGAAGTGACCCCGCTCATTCGCACAAGGGGAGCAGTTCATGGTTCGCCATCTCGTTGCTTTCTTCTTCTGCGTTCTTCTCAGTTTACCCAGCGTAGCTCAAGCACTCGCCGGCCAACTCACCCCGCCCGCCTCGAACGATGCGGATCAGCCTGTACAACCTGCTCCGCGTGTTCGATCCGCCGGACCCCCAGAGGCGCCGATTTCAATCGCACGCCTCAAAGTTCCACGCAAAGCGCGGACCCTCTATGAGGCGGCCCTGCACGCGTGGGGAAAGCATGCCTCGGCGGAAGCCCAGAAGAAACTCGATCAGGCTTTGAAGATTGATTCCAAGTTTCCCGAAGCCCTGGCTCTTCGGGGCGGTATCGAAGCCGCTTATCAGCAGTGGGATTCGGCCGAGCAGAGCCTCCGCGCCGCCATTCAGATCGACCCCGGCTATTCGCCTGCGTATGTAATTCTGGCGGGCGTTTACAACACCCAGTCCCGTTATGACGAAGCTCGCATGACGACGGAGCAGGCTCTTTCGGCGGGTGCCAGCAACTGGTCGGTCCAGTACGAAATCGCACGCGCCATGATCGGCAAAGGCCAGTATGAGAACGCTTTGGCGGTCACCGAGGCTGCCCTGCGCTCGAACCATGGAGCCCTCATACACCTGGCCAAAGCGCATGCCATGTTAGGACTCGGCAAGTATCCGGAAGCCTCGGTGGAGCTCCGAACCTACCTGCACGATGACCCTAACGGCGATGGATCCAACGCCGCCCGAGACTTGCTGCAGCGAGTCGAAACTCTTGGATCCCGGTGAGGACGCCTGCCAAAACACTGTTACGTGATACGTCCCAGGACCACCGGCCGGTCCGGATCGCCTTGTTCAAACGCCACGATCACCATGGAACCGGCTTGAACCTTGGGGCCGTCGAGCGTACTGAGCGCCCAGCTCTGTCTGCCCTCCACGCTAACCTTCACTCGTCCCGAAACCTGAGGATCTCTATTGTCCAGGACCACCCCCCGGTACACCCCGAAATACGCCATCGCTCCCCCCTCTGTCGGATGTCTCCGTAAAGTTCGTCGGCAGATGCTCACTTGACTGATGAACTTGTATTGCGGCGGCGACCGGCTGTCAACATTGATTTCCAGCGAAAACCGGTGCTGCAAGCCGGTTCGCTCGCTTTGTATGAAGGTCTGGGTCACTCAGCCGAAACATCAGTGCTCATCTCTAACGTCGCCACCTTCCAATGATATAAAGCACAAGTGTGAGCAGTACGCTCAGCAGGATCGAAGTTGCCAGCGGGAAGTAAAAGACCGCATTCTTCCCGCGGTAAACGATGTCGCCCGGCAGGCGCCCTAAGGGCAAGTGCAACCGGCCAAAAAGAAGCAGAAGTATCCCGACAGCAATCAGTACCCCACCCAGAACAATCAGAATTCTGCCTAGCTCGCTCATGACAATCGGATCAGTCTCTGCCCCTATTTCTTAATTGTAGCGGCGCAGATCCGAGTAGCGGTGCCCCACTCCTGGCCGGTTTTGCCAGACGTGGGATTTCGACCGCACCCAATCGATACGACCGGCTTCCACTCGCAGCCATTGGTCCGATCCATGTACTGCCGATTTTGTGCGTTGCCGCGAATTCTGGAAGACTGACCCCCAAGCAAAAGAGCATCTCGCTCGTCCGCAGAGTCAGTCTCATTCACTCAGTCGCCTCGTCCTTCCTCGGAGGTTCTCCCCATGGCCATCACCGCTTGCTTGTCGACGCGCACAGCCGCATTGGCTGCAGCATTTCTCCTGATCACAGCTTCCTCATTCGCGCAGGACGTCCTCACCTATCACAATAACAATGCGCGGACCGGCCTCTACAACAAGGAAATTATTCTCACCACCGCCAACGTGAATGCCACCACGTTCGGCAAGTTGTTCACCCTGCCCGCTGACGGTCTCGTCGATGCCGAGCCGCTATACATTTCGTCAGTCTCCATCGCAGGCTTGACCCATAACCTCGTCATCGTCGCCACCGAGCATGGAACGGTCTATGCTTTCGACGCGGATTCCGGGGCGAATCTCTGGCACATCACGACCCTGAAATCGGGCGAGACAACCTCGGACAATCGCGGCTGTAGCCAAGTGACCCCGGAGATTGGCATTACCTCAACACCCGTCATCCAGCACCCGAAAACCGGCAAACCCGTGATTTTTGTCGTCGCTATGTCGAAGGATAAGTCAGGAAACTACCATCAGCGGTTGCATGCTCTCGATGCCACCACGGGAGCGGACGTCCGCGGTGGGCCGGTCGACATCGCAGCGACCTATCCCGGCACCGGCGACAACAGTTCCGGGGGCAAAGTGATTTTCGATCCGGCGCAGTACAAGGAGCGGTCCGGTCTGTTGCTCATCGGCAACATTCTCTACCTTGCCTGGGCGTCACACTGCGACTTCCGTCCCTACACCGGATGGATCATGGGCTACAACGCCACCACGCTCGCTCAAAGAACCGTGCTCAATGTGACTCCCAACGGCAACGAAGGCGCGGTCTGGAACTCCGGCGCCGGCATGGCTGCCGATGGCAGCGGCAACATCTTTCTCCTGGATGCAAACGGTGTGTTCGATACGACGCTGACCGCCTCCGGATTTCCCATCGACGGCGACTACGGCAACGCCTTTCTCCGGCTCACCACCAAGGGCGGCCTCGCCGTGGCAGATTACTTTGAAATGGATGACGAGGCTTCGGAAAACGCTACCGACAGCGATCTGGGATCTGGCGGAACTCTGCTCGCTAGCCAGAAAGATCCCTCCGGAAAGACTTGGCAGCTCGCCATCGGTGCGGGTAAAGACTCGAACCTCTACGTCGTGGATCGTACCAATATGGGGAAGTTCAACCCATCGAGCAACAACGTCTACCAGGAACTGCCCGCATCCCTTCCCGGGGGAGCCTGGTCCATGCCAGCCTTTTTCAATGGATTCCTCTATTACGGGCCGGTTGGTTCTCCGCTTCTCGCCTTTCAGTTCAAGAATGCGAAGCTGCTCACTTCTCCCGTAGCCAAGACTGCAAACTCGTTCGGATATCCGGGAACGACTCCGAGCATTTCCTCGAACGGAGGGAAAAACGCCATCGTCTGGGCGATGGAGAATTCCAATCCCGGCGTCCTTCACGCTTACGATGCGAGGACGTTGCTCGAACTCTACAACTCCAATCAGGCCGCCAACGCCCGCGATCACTTCGGCGCCGGAGGCAAATTCATGACACCGATGATCGCGAATGGAAAAGTGTACGTAGCGAATCCCACCGGAGTGGCGGTGTTTGGATTGCTGCCATAAATCGAGAGCTCCGGATGCCTACGTCTCGCCGATTTTGCGGGACCTGGGACTCACAGGTGCGCGAACTCTGGAAATCAGAATTCTGCATACGCTTCATTCAAATTGACGATCGACTTTGTAATGTAAAGTACTTGACAGACGTGTGAGCTCCCCGTTAGTCTTTTTCTATGTTGGAGTCAAGTCCGCATCGGATGCGCCGCTTTCGTCGCTCCGCCCGGCCGCCGGTAGCACCCAATGTCGCAGACGACCTTCGCTTCATTCGCGACACCATGGAGCGCTCCGCCGCGTTCACTGCTGTTTCCGGCTGGGGGCAGGTTCCGTCAGGAGCAACAGCGATTGCGGCGGCTGTCTGGGCGGCCCATCAAACCACTCCCTACGGCTGGCTGCGCGTTTGGCTGGCCGAGGGTTTGCTGGCGGTCGCGATCGGATTGCTCGCTTGCACCTGGAAAGCTAACCGCCGCGGTTTGCCCCTCTTCTCCGGACCAGCGCGGAAAGTAGCGCTCGGCTTGGCTCCGCCTCTGGTGGCGGGAGCATTCCTGACTTTCCTGCTCTTTCACTTGGGCGTGGTCTCCGCCCTGCCCGCGATGTGGCTGTTACTTTACGGCGCCGGCATCATGACGGGAGGTGCCTTCTCCGTTCCCATCGTTCCAGTCATGGGACTCTGCTTCATGCTGCTCGGCGGCCTGAGCGTTCTCGGTCCCGCGACCTGGGGGAATTGGTTTCTGGCAGCCGGATTCGGCGGCCTGCACATCGTTTTCGGATTCCTGATCGCAAGGAGGCATGGTGGCTAGGGCCTTGGCGTCGCATGGAAAGCCCGCGAAACACGCAGGCCGGAACCGCGAGCGCTCACGCGAGCACGCGACACCCGTCGCTCGGGAACTCCCCGAACTCGATCGTCTGATTCATGAGCGCATGCGCCTGGGCATCGTCAGCGCATTAGCGACCAACGACTCCCTCAGCTTCAACGACCTCAAGCGCGTCCTCAAGACGACCGACGGTAATTTGAGCGTCCACGCACGCAAGCTCGAAGAAGCCGAATACATTTCCTGCGTCAAGTTCTTCGAAGGCCGTGTCCCGCGCACCGAATATCGCCTCACCGCCAAAGGCCGCTCCGCTCTGGCCGAATATCTGGATCAGATGGAAGAGTGGATCCGGGTCACCCGCGAGCAGTAGCCATGCGAGTCCTCGCCAGATTCCTCATCGCCGCTGGCGCAGGGTTACTCGTGCTCCTCGTAGGCGTACTTGGCGCGACCATTCTCGGCGGGTTTGCTGTGCTGGAACGCAACGCCCCTCCCGGGAACACATTCCTTGTGTTGGAGTTCATTGCGATCGGAGTTCTCATCTGTGCCCCGTTGGCGATTGTCACCGCCTGTTGGGTGCTGCTGCGAACCGGGAACAATGCCAATCCGGCATTGCCGCCAAGCCAATCCGGGCTTTTTTTGCGGCGTTAAACTTTGTGTTACAAAGTCCATTGTGATGATATCTGTGGGCGATGTCCGGGGCTGCGACCCGCACATCACCTTCGAGGAAACAGCATGAATGACAACTCGACCCCGCGTCGGCGTGAGGCCGCACGCTTCTGGGAACCGCGCCGCCTGTGGTACAACAGTGGTCTTTTCTTCGTTGTAATCCTGTGGCTCGTATTTACCTGGCCGCACTTTCGTCCCGTGTTCACCCTCGAGGCACTGGGCAAAATGTTGGTCCTCGCCCTCCTCGCCAACATCTGCTACTGCGCGGCCTATCCCATGGACTGGCTGATCCAGGCACTCTCATCAGAAAGCTCGCGGCGCTGGTTCCGCTGGGCCGTCTGGGCCCTGGGAATGCTCCTCGCGTTACTCATCGAGAACTACTGGATCGCCGACGAAATCTATCCCGACGTGAATCAGACGCGGGGGCCCGTAATGCTAGGTTCCGGAGAGATGTTTCGTCGAAGCGTCACAACAGCCAGCAATATGAACTTTCCAGCGCCCCTGGCGGTACTGGGATTCCTCGCCGCATCGATCGGCCTCTTCGCCGCGGTTGCAGCTGTCTTGATCTTCTGGTTCGCGCGCAAGCCGCGCTTGGTCCGCGTCGCTGCATTTGTCATCGGCAGCGGCGCAGTCCTCTACCTCACCTTGCTGCTCTCGTTTTCTGCGAGTAGCCGGGATACGATTCTCTCCCGCGGCCAGGAAAAATATTTCTGCGAAATCGATTGTCACCTTGCGTACTCAGTGGTCGAGGTAAAGAGGTACGATCAAGGCCCAGTCGCTGATTACATCATCACGCTGCGCACCCGCTTCGACGAAACCACCACGTCGTCAAATCGCCCGGAGGGCGCTCCCTTGACGCCCTCTCCGCGCGAGGTACGTTTGATCGATAGCGAGGGCCATGAGTATTCCTCCATCTCGACTGTTGGCACATCGCTGATCACTCCACTGATCCCCGCCTCGTCTTATACGACGCAACTCGAATTCAAAGTCTCCCGGGAAGCGAGCGGTCTACGTCTGCTGATCGAAACCGTCCCAGACTGGCCGGATCGTTTCGTGATCGGAGACGAGAACAGTCTGGGCCACAAGAAAACCTACTTCGCGCTGTAAGAAAGTGTAGGGACGGACGCCATCGTCCGTCCCGCGGTCTGAGCGTAGCGAAAGGCGCATGCCGGCTCGCGTCTTCAGACGTTTCAACGAGCTAAACTCCCAACGCCTTCTTTATCTCCCCCGCAATCGCCGCACACACCGACTGCATCTTCACCTCTGACTCGGCCTCGACCATCACTCTCGCCAGCGCTTCGGTTCCGGAATAACGCACCACGATCCGCCCGCTTCCATCCAATTCCTTCTCTGCCGAAGTGATTGCCCCCTGAATCGCGGGCACCTGCGCGAACGGAACCTTCTCTCTCACCCGCACATTCTGAATCTTCTGCGGAAACACCTTCAGATCGCCGATTAACTCGGCCAGCGTCTTCCCCGAGCGCACAATGATGTCCATCAGCCGCAGCGCCGTCAGCAGGCCGTCGCCCGTAGTCGCGTCTCCATCGAGGAAGATGACGTGCCCCGACTGTTCTCCACCGAGAATGGCTCCGGTCTTCAGCATCTCTTCCAGCACATACTTATCGCCCACATTCGCGCGCAACATGCGGATCCCTGACCTCTTCAGCGCGATCTCCAACCCCATGTTCGACATCGTCGTCGCGACGACGATGTCATTCTTCAGCTTCCCTCGTGCGCGCAGCTCGCGCGCGGCCGCAAGCAGCACCGCGTCCCCATTCACCACCCGACCCGCCGCATCGCAGAACAATGCCCGGTCGGCATCGCCATCGAACGTAACGCCCAAATCAAACTTGCCTGCGGAAGCCGCAACCTCCTGCCCCAGTGTCTCCGGATGCAGCGCGCCGCACTGCTCGTTGATGTTCCTGCCATCCGGCGACACGTGAATAAAGGTCGCCTGCACACCCAGCTTACGAAACAATTCCGGTGCCTCCGCCGTCGCAGCCCCGTTCGCGCAGTCCACTAACACGCGCAGCCTGCTCAAATCGGAAGCTACGCTTGACGCCAGTGATTGAATGTAAGCATGCCGCAGTTCTGCCTCTCCGGGAAGCGAAGGGCTCGGCACCTTCAGCGCAGTGTCGTCGGCCGCAACTACATTTTCCAGGAGTGCGAAAATCTCTTTCTCAATGGCCAGCTCGCGTGCGTCACTCAGCTTGAATCCGTCCCCCGAGAAGACTTTGATTCCGTTGTCGGTCCACGGATTGTGCGATGCCGAGATCACCACGCCCGCTGCCATTCCCCCCGCACGCGCCAGATACGCCACCCCGGGAGTCGTAATCACTCCTGCGCTGTGCACATCGACTCCCACCGCAGCCAATCCCTCCGACACACGATCGGCGATCCATTGGCTGGATTCCCGCGTGTCTTGTCCAATCACGGCCTTCGCCTTGCCTGTAGCACGCACCAGATCATGCCCCAGCGCGCGTCCAATCCCGTAAGTACTTTCCCTTGTGAGGGGAAACTCTCCCGCGATCCCACGGATTCCGTCGGTTCCAAACAGTTGCCGTTGTTGGGTCATAAAAATGCGAACAGAGATGATAACTGAAGAATTCTCGACTATCTGGAGGAAAGCGTCAGTGTATTGTCGGCGCGCCGATTTTTTGAACGACCACCGTCACCCGAATCGACCCTGCCCGCTCCACTTGTACCAGCGGATCGGGAACGTACACATTCGTCGTGAAGACGGAACTACCGCGAGTTCCTGTGGCGTCGATGGGATCCGTGGTGGCCGCGTCAATCCGCTCAACGTGTTGCCGCGGGCCCGTAATCGTGATGCGCGCGGGATCGCTCTCAATTTTGACGATCTGTTCCCCGGTCGCAAAACTGCCCGTCACCCGCGGCCGGATCTCCACCTCCCGCGTGGCGCGCGTATCAAACCCCAGGTGCAGTTGGCTGGGTACGATCTGAACAACCTCGATGTCCCGTGGGTGTCGCACCTGGTGCGACGTCAAATCAAACGTGCGCTCGCCTGACATTGCTCCCGCGAGATCAATCTCCGCCTGCACGTCGTTCATCTTCAACTGACGAATCATTCGTTCCGGCCCGCGCACCCGGATCTGCGCCTCAGGAATCGATTCCGAACTGATTTCAAGTTGCTGCGGCACGTGCTGGAATACGATTGGCGCGTGGATTGCCACTTCCGCCGGCTGCTCGTCTCGCGCGATCATGAACCATAACCCCGTTGCCAGCAGCAGTGATAAAACCTTCAGTCCAAAATTATGGAGCACGTATCGTTTGAAGAAGTTGATCACGCGAGCGGCTCCGTATCCGACTTCCGTTGCGGGGAAGCCTCTGCCAGCGCCGAATCGAATCCCCCTTCATCCTCCTGATTGCCGGCAATCGTCGGGAGTGTGGCGGGTGTGATGTGTCGGCGCAGCTCCGCGCTCAATCGGTCTCGTAGCTGGTCAACCGTAAGGTCGCGCTCAATCTTTCCCCCCACCGCAAAGCTGATCGCTCCGGTTTCTTCCGAGCAAATCACAGCGAGGGCATCGGTCTCTTCCGTGATGCCGATTCCCGCGCGATGCCGCGTCCCCAGCTGCGTCGAAAGCAACGGATTCATTGACAGCGGCAGAAAACACGCCGCCGCGGCCACGCGGTCCTTCTGGATAATTACCGCCCCATCATGCAGTGGCGCGCTCGGTCGAAAAATCGTCGCCAGCAGATCATAGGAAAGGCGCGCGTCCAGCGGCACTCCGCTTTCAATGTGAGTGCGCAGTCCGATCTCGCGTTCAATCACGATGAGCGCCCCAGTCTGATGTTGTGAAAACAGGTTCGCCGCCAGCACAATGTCGTCGTAAGCGTCCCCCTCAGTCGGCGACGCACTCAAAAATGTCAAGCGTCTTCCCAGATCGGCCAGCACGTGACGGATCTCCGACTGGAACACCACGATCAGCGCGAACACAACGTAGGGCAGGACGTGACTCACCACCCAATTCAGGGTGGTCAGTTCCCCGATTCGCGCAAAATAAAACATGAGCGCGATCACAACCAATCCCACGAGCATGGGCACCGCGCGCGTGCCGCGAATCATCACCAGCACCTGGTAGATCAGCAGCGCAACCAGAATAATGTCCAGCGCGATCCACGCGGCCTGGGTCCGTGTTGCGATAAGCGGCAGCATTCGCGGCTTGACTCCTCGTTCCGAAACTCCATTGTAATGCAGGGGATAGGCCGAATTTGCCAAGCAGAAGCGCGGTTCCTGGCGGAAACGTACAAAATCGTTTGGGTAAATTCGAGTTTCGATTACGATTCCTGTTTTTTCGTGACCGAAGCCCGGATCTGCCCGCGCGCCAGTCGCGCCGAGATTTCGTCGCCGATCTCCACCCCTCCGGCATCCTTCAGCAGCTTGCCTTTGGCGTCGAAAACCAGCGCGTAACCGCGATCCAGGATTGCCAGCGGCGAGAGCGACTGCAGCGCGGTTTCCAATCGCTCGCTGCGGACCCGATGCTGCAACAGTACATTCCGCATCACGCCCGCCAGCGCGGTCGTTCGGCGGTCGAGTTCTTTTCGCATCCCGGCCAGCACAAGCCGCACATCATAGTGGCGCACCGCGGCAGATACATTCTCCCATCGTCGTCGCAATTTCTCGAGCACCGCTCGCTCAGCCAGTTCCATCCGATGGCTGAGATCATCCAGCTTCTGCTGCTGCTGGCGAATGGCTTCCATCATTCGCGCGAAGGCGCCATGCTGCGCAAGTTCCGTCAAAGCCTGACGCCCCATCAGCAGCCGGTAGCGCATCGCGCGCACCAGACGATCGTGCAGACCCGCCGCATTCTCCTCGATTTCCTGGCGTGAGCGGATCACCAACTCAGCCGCCGCAGACGGCGTCGGCGCGCGCAGATCCGCGACGAAATCGATGATCGTGAAGTCCGTCTCGTGCCCAACCGCCGAAATCACCGGAATCTCGGAACCGGCTACGGTGCGTGCCAGCCCTTCGTTGTTGAACGATGCCAGGTCTTCCGCCGAGCCGCCTCCGCGCGCCACGATGATTACCTCGACGTTCTTCTCCTGACTGAAGAATCGCACTCCTGCAGCGACTTCGAAACCTGCCGCGTCTCCCTGCATCTGCGCGGGAAAAATCAGAATGTTCACCGAGTGATGCCGTCGCTGCAGAATGTTGAGGATGTCGCGCAGGGCCGCGCCTTGCACCGACGTCACAATCCCAATCCGTGCAGGCAGCGTAGGAATCGGCTTCTTGCGCTCCGCCGCGAATAGTCCTTCGGCCTCGAGCTTCGCCTTCAGTTGTTCAAAGGCAAGCTGCAGCGACCCCGCACCCTTTGGCTCAATGTACTCGGCAGAAATCTGCAGCTCACCGCGGTCCTCGTAAATGGTCACGCGCCCGCGCACCACAACCTGCAAACCGTCCGCGGGGCGAAATCGCAGCAGGCGCGCCGCCGACCGGAACATCACCACGCGAATCTGCGCATCGCCGTCCTTGAGGGTGAAGTAGAGATGCCCCGACTCGGGCGCACGGAAATTTGAGATTTCCCCTTCCACCCAGGCGTCAGAATATTCGCGCTCGATATGCGTGCGCACCGAAGCAACCAGCTCGCGTACTCTCCACACCCGGCGTTCGGGTGGACGAAAGCTGAAACCGAGCTGGTCGCTAAGCGAGGACACTCCAGCGAGTGTAACTCACGCTCTGTCTTCGAGCGCATGCCATCGATTCAGGAGGCACCCGAACTTCGCGTGCTGTCTGATTACCATTGTGGAAATGAATGGGTACTGCATTTGAAGAGGGCTTATCTTTCTCGACCAGAGTGCGAGGGCAACCAAATTGGGAAGGGCACGAGTTTTACTCGTGCCGCTAATTCGCTGGAATGACCCGCGCTTCACTCCTGAGGTTCGCCTTCCTGCTAGCCTGGACTTTACTGCGCCGCCTTGTCAGTTGACCTCGAAATGAAACACATCAGCAATCTGGAAACTGGCCCGGTTGTAGAGCACCAGGTTCCTCCCAATCACCACATGCACATAGTTCGCGGGCGGAGGCGGAAGCATGACTTGCAGCTCATGCGGACACGGCTGCATCCTCCCGCGCAGCCCCGGTGGAAGAGTTCCATTCACAATCAACTGCCGCTCAAGTCCCGGAGGCAGCCGGTCGCGCTTCGCAAGCCCGGGTGGAAGATGATCGTAGTGCGCCCGATACCATCCGCGAATATCGCGGTCGTGGTCCACGTAATGTTCATGGCCATGATGGTGACCGTTCCCATGACCGTGGTCGCGGTCATGATCGTAGTCGCCCTCGTGCCAGCGATCGTCATCATCGCGATCGTGTTTGTCATGACCATGGCCGTTCCCTTGCGCCACAGCAAGAGTCGTTGAGAGAGCCAGGCTCAGCAGAGCAAACGTGCAAGCCCGTAGCCCGAAGTTGAACAACATGAAAACCTCCTGAGGACGAGAGTCCTCAGGATATCGGGCGATTCACGGAAGTGGCAGGTTACGAGAGGTCATTACGGCGGTCCATTCGCCACCTAGGAGTACATCTTCGACTAGAGGATCTGCCGCGCGTCGCCCACGCGCTTCGTCACGCGCTCACGGTCGAGGTACTCGAGTAGAGGAATCGCATACTTCCGGCTGACGCCAGTCATTTCCTTGAACGCTGCCACATCAATCATTGCAGACTTGGCCTTCCGCGCCGCAATCTGCACGCGCAGTTGTTCGAGGGCACTGCGATGAAACACAAGTTCGTCTGAAATCTTTACCAACACCCGATCCCGCAGCAGCAGCGTCACAATCTTTTGCGCGCGTCCTTTATCGATCTTTAGCCCCGCCAATACCTCGTGCAATGCCGGCACCTTTAATCCCGCAGATGCGAAAGCGTCTTCGATCTTCTTCTTCGATTCCGCCTCCTCATCCTTCATCACCACACCCCGCCCGGGAATGCGCACATGTTCACCAGCGACCTCTACCTTCTTCTCTCGAACCAGACGGTCGAGCACCGCCGTGAAGACCTCGGGACTGAGGGTGTATTGTTCCCGCAGCGTCTCTTTTGCCATACCCGGCACCAGAGGATTTTTTTCGTGGAAGAGCGCGAGCGTTTGCGGAATGAGGACGGTGAGCGCCGACATCGTCCCGGAATAAAAGAAGAGATCACCGAACTTCAGCATGGTTCCATCCGCAAACGCCCCGGCCATGTGTTTCTGAATCGCGTCCCGGCGCAAGCCTGTTTCAGAGACCGCCTGGGCCATGGTCAGCCCGTGATACCACCGGCGCGCCACCCGCACCGCCAGCATCTCTGCCAGTTTCCCCGCCAACGCATGTTGCAGCAGCGCGTCCACCGTCACCTGTTTGAATCGCGAGATGGGGGCAGCATCAAGCACCACCCCGCCGCCGATCGTTACTACAGGAGAAAACTGCCGCAGAATGAAACGGTCTCCGGGAAGCAGTAGCACCGGCTCCGGTAGCCGGATGCGCGCGAACGCTTCCCCACCTGGCCCCACTTTCATTCCCTGCGGATTTAGGTGGGTCGAACGCTGGAACACGATCTCCCCAATTGCCTCCATAGAATATGCGTGAAAGTGCACTCTCGCCCGATCCTTCAAAACCCGAGGCGCAGAGGCCAGCAGCCGCAAATGCAAATCAACCATGCGCGTAGCCGTAAAGGTCGCGGCCCGTGCAAGCGTCATCCCGCGAGAAAGCTCATCAGTCGTGGCTCCCGCCAGATTCAGCGCCGTGCGCTGTCCGGCCGCAGCCCTATCCGCCGCCTGCCCGTGCACCTGAATCCCCCGCACGCGAACCTTCCTGCCCGAAGGGAAGACTTCCAGTTCATCTTCCCGCTGAATCGTGCCCGAAATCAGCGTTCCCGTAACGACAGTCCCGAACCCTTTCATCGTAAACACGCGATCGATCGGCAAACGCGCGAGTGCCTGAGAATCACGCGGTTCGACCTGTCCGGCCGCGCTTACGATGGCGCGCTTCAATTCCTCCAGCCCCGCCCCAGTCCGGGAACTTACCGCGACAATGGGAGCACTCGGACTCTCAAGAAAAGTCCCTCGCAGAAACTCCTCTACCTCGAGGCGCACCACATCCAGCGTTTCGGCGTCCACCGCATCAGATTTGGTCAGCACGGTGATCCCGCGCTTCACGCCGAGCAGTTGCAGGATGTCGAAGTGCTCCCGCGTTTGCGGCTTGATCGATTCGTCCGCCGCGATGACGAGAAGCACGAGATCGATGCCCCCCACCCCGGCAAGCATGTTCCGTACAAACCTCTCGTGCCCCGGCACATCCACAAATCCAATCTGCAGCGTGCCCCCGTCCGCCGCAGGCAGGCTCATGTGCGCAAAACCAAGATCGATGGTGATACCGCGCCGCTTCTCCTCCGCCAGACGGTCGGCATCGATCCCCGTCAATGCCTTCACCAGCGCGGTCTTCCCGTGATCAATGTGCCCCGCCGTCCCAACAATGATCGATGTCATCGAAGCTAATCGTAGCAGCCAAAAGGATTGTGTAGGGACGGACGCAACTGCCCTGAGCGCAGTCGAAGGGTCCGTCCCGCCGGGCGAAGCGAGGCGTTCTGGGCGCTCAATTCTTCACGTCCCGCTGGGTGCCCCACCTCTCTCTGACTTTAGAGAAGTAGGAACACAGGCAGTCTATAGCGAAGCAGGGCCCACCAATGGAACAACAAGCCGTCCGCTCCCCGTACAATCACCCCATGCCCGTCTCCCCCGCCCGCGCCGCCGCCTTCGACATCCTCCTGCGTGTAGAGCGTGAATCCTCCTACGCATCCGAACTCCTCCATTCTGTAAAGTACGAGAAGCTCTCCACTCCCGATCACGCTCTCGCCACAGAGCTAGTCATGGGAGTCCTCCGCTGGCGATCCCTGCTTGACAGTGCAATCACGCAATCCTCGTCTCAACCTCCGAAGAGGCTCGATCTCGAAGTTCTGACCGCCCTTCGTCTCGCTGTCTACCAGCTCGGATGGCTGACAAAAATCCCCGCCCGCGCCGCCCTCCACGAAAGCGTAGAGCTGGTAAAGCGCGCTCGCAAACGCTCCTCCGCCCCTTTCGTCAACGCAGTTCTGCGCAAATTGTCGACGAACCCTCTGTGTTCCCCTTTGCCCCATCTGGTGAGCCCTTCTCCGAAGACCCTTTCCGAGGCCCAAGCCCATCCTATCTGGCTAGTAGAACGCTGGACGGGGCACTGCGGTCTGGAAGCAGCCCAGAACATCTGCCAGCAAAACCAATCCATCCCCCAGAGAACCATCCGCCTGCGCACCCCGGACGCAGAATCGAAACTATCCGCGGAAGGAATCTCAATGTCCCCAGGCGGCATTCTCACCTCCGCCCGCCGAGTGATCTCGGGCGATATCACGAAAACCGAATCCTTCCGCACCGCCCATGTGGCAATCCAGGACGAAGCCTCGCAACTAATCGCCGCTCTAATCGGCTCCGGTCACGAGCAGATCTTGGACTGCTGCGCCGCCCCCGGCGGCAAAACTCTGGCAATCGCCGATCAGAATCCCGGAGCCGCTATCACCGCCGTAGAAATCCACCCACATCGCGCCCGCCTTATGCGGAAACTCCTCGGCGAAGATGCCCAAGGAATCCGCATCCTCACCGCCGACGCCCGGAACCTCCCACTAGCGCAGACATTCGACCGAATCCTCGTCGACGCCCCGTGCTCCGGTACGGGCACGCTCGCCCGCAATCCCGAAATCAAGTGGCGCCTGCAACCCGGAGATCTCCCACAACTGCACGACCGCCAACTAGCGATCCTGCGCTCGGCCGTCCAGCACCTGAAGCCCGCAGCCCGCCTCATCTATTCCACTTGTTCTCTCGAGAAAGAAGAAAACGAGGACGTGATTGAACAGCTGCTACAAGAAGATCCAAATCTGTTTCTGCGAGACTGCCGCAAAGAACTCGATCACCTGAAAACCACCGGAGCCCTGACCTGGGCTGACCCGGCCTCCCTCACCCGAGGCCCCTACCTGCGCACAATTCCAGGCATCCACCCCTGCGACGGGTTCTTCGCCGCAATACTCGAACGCCGATAAACACCGCAATCGAACGCAATGAAACAGTGCAGAAATCGATCCATGAAGGCTGCCCCACTTCTGGCCGAAGTTGCCACAAGTGGAGGATTTTCTTACTCGTGAAGCGATAAGAGTTCAACCGCTAGAAACAGTTACCGCCGCTCGAACGTCCGCACAACGGTAGCTTCAGTCCAAAGGATGAATCTTTCAGGAACTCTAGAAAGGCCGTGCCACCAGCACGTACACCAACACGACAATGCAAAGCGTCAGCACGAGCAGCGAGACCTTCTCAACTTTCAAGGTATCTTTTCGCTTCGTGGATTCCCCCGTCATGCTCCTAGTCTCCACTGAAACGGCGTGATTGAGAATGGCTCCAGCGTGGCTGGCACACCGGTAACATGTCCAAAGTACTCGCACCTGCCACCCGATTCTGGAGACAGCCCGGAAAATTCCCCTGGGTCGCCCGGTACTCTGTGTGGTAATTGTTTCTCCGCACTCCATGGACCGCTTCGCCGCCAACACGCTCCGCACCCTCGGCATTATCGCGGTGGCCATCTGCGTAATTCTTGCCTCCGGAGTCCTGCTGTTGGTCGGTCTGTGCTTTGCTGCGCTATCCAAAATGAATGGTGCCCATTCCGATCCGACCGCAGACCTATTAGTCGGAGGCGCCATTCTGGCCGCTGTAGTGGTGCTCGTTGGAGGCATTTTCGCCATCGCTTTCTTGGCCCGAGGCTACCTGCGCGATCCCCAGCGCCCAGTCGACGAGCCCCCTCGCAGGCTCCTTCCCACCTCCGCCGACATATCCGAACAATTCAAAGATCTGCTCCCGCCCCGCGCCCAACCGCGCGAGATCGACGTCGCTACTCATCTCTCTCCTGCAAGCGCCATCTCCATTCAGCAATTGGCCGCTGCCATCGCCGCCAAGATCACCGCCGAGGTCATACTGGGCATCGTCGGATGGTTCGGTGCTCTCGGGGTTCCCAATGCCCCATTCCCCGTCTACCGTCTCGGCTTCATGGCCTGGGGTCTCGCAGCCATCGCCCCTCACCTGGTTCTTCTCTACGCGCTGGCCCGCCGCCCCAGCCGGACCGCCTTCGCCTACGCTCTCGTTATCCCCTCCGTCCACATCTTCTTCGGCCTTTTCGGACATTCCGCGTTCCTCGCCTTCATCCTCCGCGCCGGACAAGTCGCCGCCCCACTTCTGACCATCATCCCCTGGATCCTCGACATCCTGATCCTCTACCTGGCCTGGAAGACGATCCGCCTCACCGGCCTCCTTCCCGATCCAGTCCGCCTGATAGTCGCAGCTACAGTGATCTTCCTCTACTCAGTCTCGCTACCGCTCGTGGTCCTTCTCCTGAATTATCTCCACCACTGATCGTGTAGGGACGGACGCCTTCGTCCGTACCCCCGAAGCGAAGCGTACTCGCAGCGAAAGGTTTCATACCGCACGCGCCCTCTCCACGTCGCAAATGTAAACGTGTGGACCTCGGTAGCAAAAGTGTCATACTCTCCCTAAATGTTCTTCCGCACTCTTCTCCTATGCATCGCTTGCTCCGCAATGTCAGCAGCGCAACAGAACCCGGACTGGATCGCGCCCTTCCCTCCGCACAAGATCATCGCGGATGTGTACTACGTAGGGAGCAAAGATCTGGCGTCGTTCCTGATCACCACATCCGAGGGACACATCCTGATCAACAGCAACCTCGAGAGCTCAGTCCCGATGATCAAGAAGAACGTCGAAAGCCTCGGATTCCGCTTCAGTGATATCAAGATCCTGCTGATCAGTCATGGCCACTTCGATCACTGCGCGGGCAGTGCCCTTATCAAGCAACTGACTGCCGCGAAGTACATGGTGATGGAGGGCGACGTACCCGTAGTAGAGGACGGCGGCAGGAGTGACTTTCAGTACAGCAGTTCGCCAGCATTTCTCTTCAAGTCGGCAAAGGTCGATCGCGTTCTGCACGACGGCGACGAAGTCCGGCTCGGGGATGCCGTGCTGACCGCCCACCTCACCGCCGGTCATACCAGGGGGTGCACGACCTGGACCCTGCAGGTCCGCGATGAGGGTAAGGCTTACAACGTCGTAATCGTCGGCAGCCCGAACGTGAATCCCGGATACAAACTGGCCCGCAACTCGCGTTATCCGCAAATTGCGCAGGACTATGAACACACCTTTCTGGTGCTCAAATCCTTGCCCTGCGACGTGTTTCTGGGTGCGCACGGCGGCTACTATGGAATGACCGAAAAGTTCGCGCGTGCCGGAAAGACGCAGTCCAATCCCTTTGTCGATCCAGCGGGTTACAAGGCGTACGTCGCTGACCGCGAACAAGCTTTTCGCGCAGAGCTTGCCAAACAGCAGTCCTCGCGTCCGTAGGCCGACTTCGAAAGCGGATGGGTGCCCTCTTCCCTGTGGTACCCTGATATGGGACTTTTGCTCCGCCTGGAGCATCTAATTATCGTGCGATTTCTGCGGAATTACCTCCGATTTCTGGCTGCCATCCAGCTTCTTCCCGCCCTCGAAAGCGGAGAAGAAACCCTGGTCGGTGGCCAGGCCGTGCTCGAGGGCGTGATGATGCGCTCCCCGCACGCCTGGGCAATCGCATGCCGCAAACCTTCGGGTGAAGTCGTCACCATGAGCGAGCCGCTAGAGCGCCCCTCCGAAAAGCACAAATGGATGGGATGGCCCATAATCCGCGGCGTCATGACGCTAGGCTATGCGATGAATCTGGGCTACCGCGCCCTGAAGTTCTCTGCGAATGTAGCCATTGAAGATGTAATGCAAGAAGGGAATGACCAAGTAGAGACGGGCGCCTCGCACGCCTGCCCTGAGCAAAGTCGAAGGGTCCCGCCGAAGCCTGCCCTGAGCTTGTCGAATGGGCGAAACAAAGCGGAACCGTCCACGAAGCCGGAAGCTATCAACGGTCGCGAAAAGGCTGCCGCCATCAGCGGCTGGCTAGCCGCCCTAAACGTAATCCTCTCTCTCGCCTTCTTCATCTTCATGTACAAGTACATCCCGTTGCTGGCGGCAACCGAGCTCAAGAAAATCGACCCCGCCCTGGGCGGCCGCATCATCTTTAACCTGGTCGATGGCGCAATCCGCCTCGCCCTGTTCCTGCTGTTCATCTGGGGCGTCTCGCTCTGGAAAGATATTCGCCGCGTCTACGAGTATCACGGCGCCGAGCATAAGACAGTTTTTGCCTTCGAGAACGGCGACCCGCTGACCACGGCTGCCGTGCAGAAATATCCGACGTTCCACCCGCGCTGCGGCACCAGCTTCCTGATGACCGTGATGCTAATCTCGATCGGTTTCTACATGCTGGTCCCGTTCACCACGTTCTGGGCGCGTTTTGCCTCGCGCATCGCGTTGCTGCCGATTATCGCCGGCGTCTCTTACGAGATCATTCGCTTCGCCGCCAAACACCGTGGATCGCTCTTCGCGCTGATGACCGCGCCCGGGCTCTGGCTGCAACGCATCACAACGAAGCCTCCCTCTGACGACCAGGCCCAATGCGCAATCACCGCTCTCGATCAGGCCATGGCCCTCGAGAAGGAGCACGGCGGCGAACTGGTAATCGCCTAGCGGCCCCGCCGCGAATACTTCTAACCAACCTATTCCGTCTTACAATTGATCGACGTGCTGCGATGGTGTGTAACGGATGTGGTTTTTAGTCCCGTCAGGGACTGCTGAAAATTGCCCGCCACTTCAGTGGCGGGATGCGATGAGATCAAGGCGCGCGCCGTAGGCACGCCTGAAACAGAGATTCGGGGTTCAAACCGTCCCTCCGGGGCCGGGTACTTTCACACATCCCTACGGGATGTGAGGCATTGCAGGGATCAACAATCATGTTTGAACGTCTCGACCAAATCGAAGCCCGCTACGAAGACCTCACCCAGGCTCTAGCCTCGCCGGAGACCATCAATGACTCCGCGAAATACCAGAAGACGGCCAAGGCGCACAGCGAACTCACGCCCGTCGTCGAAAAATATCGCGAGTACAAGGATCTGAAGAAAGGGATCGCCGACAGCAAGTCGATGCTGCTTGAAGAAAAAGACCCCGACATGCGTGCCTATGCGCAGGAAGAACTCGAAAAACTCGAGTCGCGAGTCATCGGTGTCGAGGAAGAACTGAAACTCCTCCTGCTGCCCAAAGATCCCAACGACGAAAAGAACGTCATCCTCGAAATCCGCGCCGGCACTGGCGGCGACGAGGCCACGCTCTTCGCCGCCGAGATCTTCCGCATGTACACGCGCTACGCGGAATCGCAGCGCTGGAAGGTAGAAGTGCTCTCGACATCCGAATCCTCCGTCGGCGGCCTGAAAGAAGTCATCGCCATTATCGAAGGCAACCGTGTCTACTCGCAGCTGAAATACGAGAGCGGCGTGCATCGCGTGCAGCGCGTGCCCGCCACCGAGCAGCAGGGGCGCGTCCACACCTCCGCCGTCACGGTCGCCGTCCTGCCCGAGGCCGAAGACGTCGACATCAAGATCGAGGCCAAAGATCTGCGAATCGACACCTTCTGCTCGTCCGGCCCCGGAGGCCAGTCCGTCAACACGACCTATTCCGCCGTCCGCATCACGCACATTCCCACCAACACGGTCGTGAGCTGCCAGGACGAAAAATCCCAGATCAAGAACCGCGAGAAGGGCATGCGCGTGCTACGAGCCCGCCTCTACGAGATCGAGATGGAAAAGCAGCAGGAAGCCCTCGCCAAAGAGCGCCGCGCGATGGTGAAGTCTGGCGACCGCAGCGAGAAGATCCGCACCTACAACTTCCCGCAGAACCGCCTGACCGATCACCGCATCGGCTTCACCATTCACCAGCTCGATTCCGTCATGGACGGCAAGATCCAGCCGCTGATCGAAGCCCTGATCACACACTATCAGGCCGAGAAACTGAAGCAGGAAGCCGCCAGCGTGGTTTAGGGGAGTGCGTGGGCGCACGCGCCCGCGAAGCGGGAGAATATGCCTGGATTTGACGTTACGCTAGCCACCGCCGTCGCCGGCCGCTACTTCACCAATCTCGCGCGCATCCGCGAACTGGCCGCCCCGCTGACTGAGAAACAGTTCTGGACCAAGCCCTTTCCGTACGGCAACAGTTGCGGTCACCTGGTTCTCCACCTGACCGGCAACCTGAACTACTACATCGGGGCCCAAATCGCTAATACCGGATACACCCGCGACCGCGAGCGGGAATTCACCGATTCGACTCCTCCCGCGAAAGAGGAAGCGTTGAAGCGGCTGGATGCTGCCGTCGCGATGGCGATGGAGACGATTCGCGGCCAATCCTTGGCGAATTGGGCGAATGCCTACTCGGCCGTCGGCACAGAATGCAAGACCAGGCTCGACATCGTCATCCAATGCGCTGCCCACATGCAGCACCATATCGGCCAGATGATTTACATTGCCAACGAATGGCAGAGACTGCCGCAGCCGTAAGCAACCGGGGCGCACGCTTCTACACCTAAGAACGTCATGTCGAAAACAAGCAAGGCCTCTCTTCTTGCCCTCGCTGGATTTGGACTCGCCACCGCTGGGGCCGCCTGGTACGGATCGCGCTACAGCCGCAGCAACCGTGACGACTGGTACCGCAATCTCCGCAAACCCAGCTTCACTCCGCCTGACAAAGTGTTTCCCGTTGCCTGGACCATGCTCTATGCTCTTATCGCCTACTCGGGATGGCGTGTCTCGAGCGCCACCCCATCGCCCCACCGGGACAAGGCACTCCGCTTATGGATCTCCCAACTAGCCGCCAATGCGCAATGGTCAAAGCTTTTCTTCAAACAGCGTAGTCCAGTTCTAGCCCTCGCCGACATCTTCGCTCTCGAAGCCAGCATCATTGGCTACATCGCCGCCGCCAACAAAGTCGACCGCACCGCTGCTTATGCGTTCGTTCCCTATGCCGCTTGGGTCGCCTTCGCGACAGTCCTGAATGCCGAGATATTGCGCCTGAATCCAGACCTGCAATAACCAAGATGGGATTGAAGCTTCTCTCAGCGAACTCGGCGGAAGTTCTCCGCGTCATCTGCGGTTGTATCTTTTAACCACAGGCCGCCAGGAAAGCTCGCAGCCAGCAGATCTGAAGTCCCCCTGTGCCCCTTAGTGCCCCCTGTGGTGAAATGTTCGAGTGCAGTTAAAAGACTCCCTGGCGGCCGCAACAACACGCTTAAATGACCAACATGTCCCCTCGCCGCGCATGAACGCCGAGCTGCTTCTAATGTTCACCCTTGATTGCGATCGCGCCCATCTCTTCGCCCATCCCGAGCGCGAACTAACACCCGGTGAAGAATCCCGTTACGTAGCGGCGCTGGCGGAAAGATCGCAAGGCGTCCCCGCGCAATACATCACCGGTCACCAGGAATTCTGGGGCATGGATCTGATCGTCACCCCGGCCGTGCTGATTCCCCGCCCGGAAACTGAGCATGTCATTGAAACCGTACTCGAACTGCAGGCGTCAGGCGCCCGACGTCAGGCGTCAGGGGAACTGCGGATCGTCGACGTAGGCACCGGCTCAGGCTGCATTGCCTGTGCACTCGCAAAAGAGCTGCCCAGCGCCGAGATCCACGCGACTGACGTTTCTCCCACCGCGCTCGAGGTCGCCCGCGCCAACGCAGCACGCCATCAACTGGAGCGGAGAATTCACTTTCACCAGACAGATTTGCTGGAAGGCTTGCCCGGAGAGTTTGACTTCGTAGTTTCCAATCCACCCTACGTCGGCGAATCCGAAGAAGACACAGTGCAGCTCGAAGTCCGCAAATTCGAGCCGCGCAGCGCGGTCTTCGCCGGCCCAAAAGGAACCGAAGTGATCGCCCGTCTAATCCCGAAAGCGCACGCGGCCCTCAGCTCCCGTGGATGGCTTGTAATGGAAATCAGCGGCACAATCGCCGATGAAGTGGGAAAGTTACTGGAAGGCTGGCAAAACGTGCAAACAAAACCCGACCTGCAGTCGATCCCACGGGTAGCGATAGCACAAAAAACCGACAACTTAAGCGCTGGTGATGCTAAGTGAAAAATCCGGGGTGCCCCACCTCTGGCCGATTTTGCCAGAAGTGGGATTCCTGCAGCCGAGGTGTAAGAACTTACCGTCTGACCGTCGCCGGCTGAATCTCGTCCACGTCAACAATGTCCGTAGGATATTTTCCCGTGTAGCACGCGGAGCAATACGAAATCTTGTCCCCTTCGCCGCACGCCTTCTTCAGTCCCTCAAGCGACAGATACGCCAGCGAATCCGCGCCGATATATTCGCGAATCTCCTCGACCGATTTATTCGCTGCGATAAGCTGCTTCCGCGAAGGCGTATCCACGCCGTAGTAACAGGGCGAAATCGTTGGTGGACAGGAAATCCGCATATGCACTTCCTTCGCACCCGCATTCCGGATCATGCGGACAATCTTCCGGCTGGTAGTCCCGCGCACGATCGAGTCATCGATCAGTACCACGCGCTTGCCTTGCAACAGTGACCGCACCGCATTCAGCTTCAACTTCACGCCAAAATCCCGCACGCTCTGGCTCGGCTCAATGAACGTACGTCCAACGTAGTGATTGCGGATGAGGGCAAAGCGAAACGGAATCCCGCTCTCGGCTGCGTATCCCACAGCCGCAGTCACGCCGGAATCCGGCACAGGCACAACCAGATCGGCTTCCACGCCGGTCTCCCGCGCCAGTTGTCGTCCCAATTCCTCGCGGCTGGTCTGTACCGACCTTCCGAACACGAGGCTGTCAGGCCGCGAAAAATATACGTGTTCAAAAATGCAGCTCGACTGCGGCGCGGACGTCGCGTAAAACCGCGAACTGATCCCCTCCGCACTGACGATCACCAGTTCTCCCGGCTTTACGTCGCGAATATACTCGGCCCCGATCAGATCAAACGCGCAAGTCTCCGACGCGAACACCATGGTGTCGCGCTTCTGCCCTTCCAGCGCCGGAATGCGCCCCATCGCCAGAGGCCGGAATCCGCGCGGATCGCGCACCGCAAAAATCCGGTCATTGCTCATCATCACCAGCGAAAACGCACCCTCCACCCGCCGCAACGCATCCGCCATCGCCTCGGGCAGAGTATGCTCCTTCGACAAGGCAATCAGGTGAACGATCACTTCCGTGTCGCTGTTGGTCTGGAAGATCGATCCTTGGCTCTCGAGGCGCCCCCGAATCTGCGTTGCATTTACGAGATTCCCATTGTGCGCGACTGCGATGGATCCTTTATTCGACTGCACCAGGATCGGCTGAGCATTCAGCAGCGCCGAGTCACCCGCCGTCGAGTATCGCGTATGCCCGATCGCCAGCGTTCCGCCGATCTTCGCCAACACCTCTTCGGTGAAGATATCCGCCACCGAGCCCATGGCCTTATGCGCCCGCGAAGTCAGCCCGTCAGACGTAACGATCCCCGCCGACTCCTGCCCCCGATGCTGCAGCGCGTGCAGCCCAAGGTAAGCCAGCTTCTCCGCCTCCGGGTGCGCGAAAATCGCGACCACGCCGCACTCATCACGAAATTTGTCGTTGGTCACCATGAGCCCTTATTGTTTTGTCATCCTAGGGCGCCGTTATTCGGCGCCGCAGAACCTATGCAACCTGCGGAAGCAAACTTGTAGCGATAGCCGCCTCGGCTGTCCGGCGAGCGGAACTCGCCCTAATCCGCCGCCACCAACTCCACATCCGTCCGCAGTGCAGCCTCGAGTGCTTCTTCGTAAACCGCACTCAACTCCGACACTGTACCCGAGACAACGACGGTTCCATCCAATGAAATTTCCAACTTCTCCGGAATCGTTTCCCCAATCACGTCCGCCGCGATCCCGGCCCGCCCCGCTACTTCTTTGATTCGCGCCAGGCTCTCCGGGGTGCACGAGACCAGCACCCGGCTGGCATCCTCGCCAAACAACACGTACTCGGCAAACAGCCCGCCCGACTCCAGATTCACGCGTGCCCCGATCCCCCCAGGAAAGCTCTTCTCCGCCAGTGCCACCGCAATTCCGCCGTCCGAGCAGTCATGCGAAGAATCCACCAATCCCTGCTGCACCATTGCAATCAGCGCCTTCTGCAGGCCCGCTTCCTTTTCCAAATCAAGCTCTGGTGGATATCCCCACAATGATCCGAGAACTTCCTTCGCGTACTCCGACGACCCAAACTCCGTTTCGGCGTCCGTGATATCGCCCGCCTCGCCCCCGCGCAATAGCACAATCGTGCGTCCCGGAGCAGCGAAGTGCATCTTCGCGGCCTTATGCACGTCTTCGAGAATCCCCACAACTCCGAGCACCGGAGTCGGATAAATTCCTTCCCCGAGCGTCTCGTTATAGAAGCTGACATTGCCGCCCGTGATCGGAATCTCCAGTTCCTCGCAAGCCTTGGTCATCCCATCGATCGTTTGCGAGAATTGCCACATGATGTGCGGCTTCTCCGGGTTCCCGAAATTCAGGCAATTCGTGGCCCCCACCGGAGTCGCGCCCGCGCACGCCACCTTCCGCGCTGCCTCCGCAACGGCATGTTCCGCTCCCAGCTTCGGATCCAGATAGCACCAGCGCCCATTCCCATCGAGCGACATGGCCAATCCGCGCTGCGTGCCCTTGATGCGGATCACGCCTGCATCGCCCGTTCCCGGAGCCTCTACGGTATTGGTCTGCACCATGTGGTCGTACTGCTGCCACACCCAGCGCTTGCCGCAACTGTTAGGCGACGCCAGAAGCCGCTTCAGAGTCCCGGTCAAATCTCCCTTTTGTCCGAGCTGAATATTCTCGGGCATTTCCCGGGGCACCGGAGGCTCCCACCGTGCCAACGGCCGCTTATATACCGGAGCCTCGTCCGTGAGCGCCGGATTTGGAATCTCCGCCACAATCTTCCCGTGTTCAAGCACACGCAGCTTGTTGTCCGTCTTGACCTTCCCGACGTCGACCGCATCCAGGCCCCACTTCTCGAACACGCGGAATACTTCCTCCTCGCGCCCCTTCTGTGCGACCAGCAGCATACGCTCCTGCGACTCGCTCAGCATGATCTCGTACGGAGTCATCCCCGTCTCGCGCTGCGGCACACGATCCAGCTCGATCTCAATCCCCACGCCGCCCCGCCCGCCCATCTCACAGGTCGAACATGTCAGCCCCGCCGCCCCCATGTCCTGAATGCCCACGACGGCACCGGTCTGCATCGCCTCAAGGCACGCCTCGAGCAACAGCTTCTCCAGGAAAGGATCGCCCACCTGTACATTCGGACGCTTCGCCTCTGAAGCCTCGCTGAACTCCTCGCTCGCCATAGTTGCGCCGTGGATCCCGTCGCGCCCGGTCTTCGCGCCCACATAGATCACCGGATTGCCTTCACCGGCCGCCCGCGCATAGAAAATCTCATTCTTCTTCACCAGTCCGAGCGCAAACGCATTGACCAGCGGATTGCCGGAGTAGCAGGCCTCGAACTTCGTCTCCCCGCCAAGATTCGGCACGCCAAAACAATTGCCGTACGACGCAACCCCGCTGATCACTCCATCCATGATGGAGTGATTCTTGTGAAGATCCTTTTGCGAAACATCTTTGCTTGCGACGATCGGCCCAAACCGCAGCGAATCCATCACCGCCACCGGCCGCGCCCCCATCGTAAAAATGTCGCGCAGAATTCCACCCACGCCAGTGGTCGCACCCTGAAATGGTTCGATAAACGACGGATGGTTATGTGATTCGATCTTGAACGCGCAAGCCCACCCATCCCCAATGTCAATGATCCCGGCATTCTCTCCAGGCCCCTGTAGCACGCGCTTGCTGCGCGTCGGCAACCGCTTCAAATGCACGCGCGACGATTTATACGAGCAGTGCTCGCTCCACATCACGCTGAAGATGCCCAGTTCGGTAATGGTAGGCTCGCGCCCGCCCAGAAGCTGTTTGATCTTTTCGTATTCGTCAGGCGTAAGTCCGTGCTGCCGGATGGTCTCCAGAGAGAAAGCAGAAGTCAAAGAAGTGGCCATGGGAAGAACTTCTATTGTCGCATTTCACCCCGCGCCCGGGGAAGTAAATCGCAGGTGTGGGGGCGGCCGCCTTCGTCCGCCCCGCGATCCCGACCGAGGCGAAGGTGAGCGGGGAGGCTGGCTGTACCCCACCTCTGGCTGCCTTTGCCAGAAAGCGGGGATTTTACGAAGGCGCCCCGAGCGAATAGACTCCTGAGTGTCGGCTACTCTCCTCCCACCCGAAACCGAACCCCCGCCCGAAAACTGACAGGCAAAGCGGGATATCCCACGACCTCGTTGTACCGCCGATCCAGCACATTTTCGACATTCACGTAGGTTGTGACATGTGAATTCACCGCATACCACCCACCCATATCGGCGCGAACATATCCCGCCGCATGGTCGATCCCGAACCCGAAGAAATCACTGTCGGAGCGCCGATCAACGAAGCTTCCTCCCAGCGTTGCTCCCCATCGCCTGCCCAGGTATGCAAGCGTAGTAGTGGCGGAATGCCTCGGCCGCCGCAGGAGCGGCCGCCCGGGATCGTAAACCGGATCGAACGGCGCAGGGTTATCCAGGTACTGCGAAGAGGTGTACGTATAAGCGGCGTTAAGCAGGAGTGACGAGCGAAGCTTCGCGCGCACCGCAACCTCCGCACCATGCGCCAAAGCGCGATTCACGTTCACATATTCCCCGACGAAGGTTATCGGGTCCACGGTTACGTAATTGATCTGGTCGTGAAACAGGTTGTTAAAGTAGGTCGCGCTGAGTTCGTATTTTCCCTGGAAGAATTCCTGCTGAAACCCGGCCTCGAAGGCGCGCAGACGCTCCGGCTTCAGTCCAGGATTAGGCTGCGTGTACGGAGGCCCCGCAAAGGTCTCTTCCAGTCGCGGTTCCTTGAACCCGCCGCTGTAAGAAAAGCGCAGACGTGTGTCCGAGAAGCGCTCCCCACCTCGCCGTGCCTGCCAGGTCAGCGCAACCCGCGGCACGCCAGTATTCCCGAACTCGCCGTTGTGAACCAGGCGGCCGCCCAGAATCGCGGTAAGCGTCTTCCAAGTGAGCTGTTGCTGCACGTAAAAGTCATTATTCAGTCGCTGCCCATGCGTCTGCGGACCGTAGGCAACGTTTCCCACGAATCCATTTTCATTTTCCACCCGATACCCAAACGTAGTGTGAGCCCATGCTCGTTCAGAGTAGTCGCCCTGGTATTCAAATCCCGCACGGTTGATGTGATCGACCTCGTTGGAAGGAAAATCAATCCCGCGCCGCGGATCGCCCGGATTCAATTCGTAGTACCGGTACAAATAATCGAATCCGCTGAACCGGTGCTGCCAGCCGTGCGGCCCAGCGATGGCGAGTTCTGCACTCCCCAGCAGGTTATTCAGTTGTGACCAGTCATAGGGATTAGGTGGCAGCGGCTCATAAGGCTCAGAAAATCCATTCACCGGCACCAGCGGAACGTATCCATTGAAGTTCCACTCGCCCGGTACTCCGGTGTGGCTGTTGGAATGACGCACGCGCACCCGCAGAGATGCATGATCGCCGACCGCGGCCCCGACGTTCGCTCCCTGCAGCGAATCGGAAAACGCACTGTTGACGCCAGATCCTTCCGTATTGAACTGGCTTCCGAACAGGTTATAGTCGAAGGGCCCATGAGCGCCGGCCAATGAAGCGTATCCATGCGCAGTCGAGAAGTTCCCGCCGTCGGCGCCGAACCGCAGTTCCGGAAGAGCTGTGCTGCCGGTGCGAGTCCAGACCTGTACGACGCTGGTCATGGCATCGGAGCCGTACAGCGTGCTCTGGGCGCCGCGAACGAACTCCATGCGATCCGCCTGCTCCAGCGGAAGCGTGCCGAAATCAAACGTCCCGCCGGGTTCATTCACGGTCACGCCATCGACGATGACCTTGTTATATCGGGATTCCCCCCCGCGCACGAACAGCGACGTCAGCCCGCCGCGCTGCCCCGAATCATTGACGATAGCCCCCGGAAGAAACCGCACCGCATCGGCAGCCGCCGTCGGCTGCATAGTAATCAGCTGAGAATCGTTGAGCACATCCACATCTGTCCCGGTTTCTTCGCCAGGCACCGGCGTACGCGTCGCAGTCACAACTACAGTTTGTGACGCGGTAGCAAGACGCAAAACAACCTTCAGCTCCGCCTCTCCGGAAACAGAAACAATCTCCTCTGCAAATCCCGGGGCTCGGACGCGTATCTGACAGGAGTCAGTGAATGAGGTGCCCCACTTCTGGCCGGTTTTGCCAGAAGTCGGGATTTCGGCAGCGAAAAGCGTCGCAGTACCCTCGGCAGAAGTGGCTCGAAGAGCGACAACATCTTTCTTCACGGCCCCACACAACAGCGCAATCTGAGCCCCCGACACGGCCGCAGACTGTGGATCCACCACTTTAATATTGAGATCGGCGGCAACTGCCGCTGCAGCGAAAATCAGAGAGAAGGAGACAACCACGAGTACGCGCATTCCATCCTCCCTGGCACGCGAAAGAGGTTCAGATCGATGGAGCGCGCCGGTCTCCTGGCTTCGCGAGTGAGGATGCGATCATCCGGATTCGTCCGCGGCCTTCCCGGATTCCCAGTGGCCGAGGGCAATGTCCTCGCTTACAGTTGCGCGGCAGCGCGGGATTTGCACCCGCTTCCCTGTCTTCGCCCAGCGGCAAAGACGCGCGTTCCTAATTTTGGAAAGAACTCAACGACCCAATGAGAGTAATGGCGCGCTTGGGGCAAGTCAAATGCCGTTGGGAGCAGCGATAGACTGCGAAGAATTCTTCCACCCACATCCGCCTTCAGATGGCTTTGATTGAGACCGGGTCACCCAGCCGCCAGCCTCAGTCGCTGTTCTGACTCGTTGGGGACCCGAACGTGGATTCTCGTTCCCCCCATCGGTTTCGATTCAATCAGAATCGTGCCCTTCAGCAGCCGGACTCGTTCCTGCATGCTTGTGAGACCCAGACCTTTATTTTGCAACGCGTGCCCGACTTCGAAACCTTTGCCCAAATCGCTGATGATCAACTGAATCTCGCCTGATTGTTCCTCTAATGTCACTTCAACCCTTTTCACTCCGCTGTACTTGCTGGCATTATGTACCGCTTCCTGCAGAACTCGAAACAGGGTGCGCCCGACTTCGATTGGCACCACATTCTGCAGGCTACTCTTGAAATCGATCTCCATTCTCTGCCGCTCGGCAAATTCCCTGCACCAACTCCTTATCCCTGCTGCAACACCCAAATATTCCAGCTTTGAAGAATGCAAGTCGTGCGAGAGGGCCTGTACGTCATTCGAAATCTCCAGCATCTGCCTTCGGAGTTCCTGCACGCGCCCTTCGATCTCATAAGGATTCTCCTGCAATTGTTCGAGGTCGACCACCAACATTGCGAGCCGCTGATTGATATCGTCGTGAAGCTCCCTGCCGATACGGGCGCGCTCCTGTTCCTGGGCTTCAATCAACTTTCTCGTCATCTCTGACAATGCCGCTTCTGCCTGGACGCGGCTCGTTACATCCAAAACCTCACCGACGAAATAGCGAGGCGTACCATCCGAGCTTCGAATCAGAGCTGCACTGCTCTCGGTGTAAACGATCCGCCCGCTCTTGTGCAGACAGCGTTTGTTGAACCACTGGAAACTGTTCTCTCCGCTGAGCAGTTCATGCAGCTTTTTCGAGAAGGGAGGCCAATCTTCGGCCACAGTAATTGACTCAACCGTCTTTTCCCGGAGTTCCTCCTCCGTATAACCTAGAAACTCACAAAACGTCGTATTCGCGCCCAGATAACGTCCTTCCGGCGACACGATGACCATTCCTACTCCCGCGTCCCGAAAAATGCTGCGGAATTTATCTTCACTCTCCCGCAATGCCTCTTCCGCCCGCTTCCGCGCGGTAATGTCGAGCACCACCGCAACCCACCCGTCCACGCTTCCATTCACGTCGAAGGTGGGTCTGTAAGTCGCGGCCGTCCATCTTCTTCCTATCCCCTGGAAATCCGTTTCTCGTTCGTAGTGGACATCTTCTCCAGCAAGCACTCGCTGGAAATAGGGCTGTAAGGCTTCAAATGCCTTGGCGCCCAATATCTCCACGATTGGACGGTTGGCCAGTTCATCCACCGGTCGCTGAATCCACTCCGCATACGCCTGATTTGCCCAGAGATATCGCAGGTCGCGGCCGCAACGGCTTACCGCAGCCGTCATCTCTTTCGTGACCTGATCCAGGGTCTCCAGCAAATCGTGTTCCCTGTCCAGCGCAGCCTTTTTCTCGCTGATGTCCTCCACCATCGCCAGTACGAGCGGAGAGGCTCCGTTGTTTAGCAACGAGATACTCAAGCGTCCCCACATCAGCGAACCGTCTCGCCGAAAATACCGCTTCTCCAATTGATAGTGATCGATGGCTCCCGCTCGCAATTGTTGAAAAAGAGCCCAGTCCTTTTCAGCATCCTCTGCCGGAGAAAAATCGACGCAGTGTTTGCGGCGCAACTCCTCTTCACTGAATCCCAGCATCGAGCAAAACGAGGGATTGACAAACAGAAGTTGCCCTTCCGCGTTCTCGACGACAATCCCGATCGGACTGGCGTCAAAAACATCACGGAAGAGTTGAATGTCGGGCGTCCGACTTTGTGATGCCCCGCTCATTACAGAGGGGGTATATTACCACGATGAGTTTAAACGTCTATAACATATGGGAGTTAACGATATTCCGGCTTGATCAGTGTTACCCCACCACGGGTGCACTGCCCGTTAGTCTTCTAGCAGCTTGCGGAAATAAGTTAAGAGGAGTCGGCGCCACCGTGGAAGAGCGGCCCTTCAAGTCACGCAAGTCGGTTCGATTGAGTAGAGGTTTCAGCCTCGGTGGTCGCATTCCGTGAAAACGAAGGAGTTTTCCCGAAGCCTGCTGGATTTAGTCGAATGATAATCTCGGGCTCGACCCTCCCACACCACTTCCAGATAACTAACATCGAACTTATACCCTTTATTCTTATTCGCCCTTCCATGGTGCTATGAGTAGCGGAGACAACCAGGGTTCCCGACGCGACGTGAGGGAAAAGATCATCAGACTGATGCACTCCGTCGGCCGTGGCCCACAGAAATCGATCCCAAATGAAGAACTGCGAAAGCTCAAGAGTGCTGCCAGCCGCCTCGATCAGATGTTGAAGGCGAGCGAGGAATCAGACCATCAAACGCTGAAAAGTGCAGCCGCTCGCCTTGATCACCTGCTGTCAGAGATCCGTGCGGGCCGGGATGTCGCCGAGCACATCAAGCGGCATAGGAATGCCCAGCACACGGAGGAATGAATCCCTTTCAGTTCTTCGAGCGGAAATGCCGGGGCTCAATCTCCAGCCGCTCCTCGCCCAACGCATCAAAGATCCCTATCGGTGCGGATCAAACTCCAGCTTCTCCACCTGCTGCGTCTTGTGACTCGCTGGCGCATACTTCCATTGCTTCACCGCCGCGATCGCCGCCTGCCCCAGGATCGGATTCCCCCCCAGCAGCTGCGCGCTCTCCACGGTCCCGTTCGCCGCGATCTCGACTTGCAGCCGCACAATTCCTCCGATATACAGCCGCTCCAGCGTCGGCGGATACTTCGGCTCCACGCGCGTGATCACCTTCCGCTCCGCCGCGCCCTCCTCACTCTGTGCCCATAGCGGCATACTCACCGTACAAGCCAGAAGGCACACCAGCAAGCCTGCTCCGGCCTTTCCGCATATCCTTCGTGGGAGGTTCATTTCGACACCCCCAGGTTCAGGCTGTACACCTCTTGTGTGCTCCGATCCCGCACGAACATCCACGAACCATCCGGTGCCTGTCCTGCCCAGAATCCGTATGGCCCCATATACCGCTCGATGTGCCGGATCACACACAAACCCTCCGCATGATCCTCGCCCACCTTGACCCGCCGGATCGCTTCCTCATCCGTCACCATGTCGTCGAAGTACAGATACTTGCTGTCTTTCGACCACACCGGATAACTCACCGACCCTGCCGCCTCCGTAAACCACGTTGACCACTTCTTAGTCTCAAAATCGAAGAGCATCACCTTCGTAGAATCCCGGGACAACGCCGCAACATATCGCCCATCTGGCGACCACCGCGGGCTGAACAATCCCTCCGATCCCGGAAGCGTCGTGATCTTCTTCGCCTTCACATCCAGCAGGCTGATACTCAACTTCTCCGCTCCCACCACGTACCCGAACATCATCCGCTGCCCATCCCCCGACCAGTTCACGTCGATCTGTCCGCGATTCTCCGCATGCAGCGGCACACTCTTGCCACCCTCCACTCCCATCAGCATGATCCGCGTAGCCTGTCCCGGCTGCACACTCACGTACGCGATCTTCTTGCTGTCCGGACCCCACTTCGGCAGTGCCGCTCTCTCCGGCGCGTACGTCAGCTGCAACCGCTCGCTTCCATCCGCCCGGCTCCTCCACAGTGTGCCGTCGGGAATCGTCACATAGCTGACCCAGTTGCCGTCCGGCGAATAGTCAAGATCCGTCGCCGAAATTCCCGCGAGAAGTTTTTCGAAGCTCTCGTGCGCGCCGTCATACTTCACCAGCTCCACCGTCGGCTTCACTCCCAGCGCCCAGATCTTGTCGTTGTCCGCCGGCCACGGATTCCCAAACGACATCGGCCCATCCGTCAATTGCTTGGGCTCCCCGTCTCCGCTGCCCGGTAGCATCCACAGCGTCGTAATCGGAGGCCAGCTGTGAGTTGCCTGGAAGATGTACGCCCTTCCGTCCGCGCTCCACACTCCGCAGCAGACCGTGTGCGCCTCGTCCCATCCGCCAAGCAACTCGTGCAGCTTCGATCCATCAGCCGCCACTTCCCACAGCGACGTGCTGGCCGTCTCCATATCACTCACGCTGAAACGGATCCTCTGGCCATCCGGCGAGAACCGCGGGCTGAACGGCCTTCCTTTCACCGTCGCCACCTGCTTCTCATCTTTCCCCTTCGCCGACGTAATCCAGATCTCATTCCCTTTCACCGATACCAGCTGTCCGCCGTTCGGCGACCACGCCGCGTCATCGGCCAACAATTCGCCCTTCCGCGGCCGCCCCGCTTTATCCAGCGAAATCGTCCAAAGCTCGCGGTTCTTCGCCCCCGCATGGATCGGCGACGTCAACAGACTCTTGTGATCCGGCGACACATCCATCGCCCGGGCATCCGCAAACGGCGTGGCAATCGTCGATACCTTCCCGCTATTCGGGTCAATCTTCGAGATGACCTGATGTCCGTCCTTTTCCTCCGCGACATACAGCGCGGACCCGTCGGACAGAACCGCTGTCTTGGCCAACCCATCGTGTGTAATTTGATTGGCAGTTGCAAAGCTGGGTGGAGCCCCAGCCGCCGCTCCATCATGCAACCAGAAGCCCGCGCAAACGATTACCAGGCAGACCAGCATCAAGCACCAAAGCCCTTGCGAACCTTTCATTCGGACACGCCCCCTCCGAGACCCGCACGTCGATCTCTGTTCCGACCGCTACCCTGATCCTAGTAAACGGGAGCCATAACACGCCCGATCAGAGGTAACGAACCCAAACGAAGGTAACGCTCCGAACTCGCATAGCAGGGATTGCGAAAGCTCATGTAGGGACGGACGCCTTCGTCCGTCCCCGCGACCCCTGCGCGAAGCGAAGGAGCGGCCCCCGACCACGGACCCGGAAGTATTAAAATGTGGCCGATCCCGCGAGGTCCCTATGTTCCCCCGTGCCGCAGTCCTGCCTCCCGCCCTCCTGCTAACCTCGCCGATAACCCACGCCCAATGCCCCGTGCACACGATCATGCTAAAAGGCCGGGTAGAAAATCCCGCCCCAATGCCCGCATCCGCGCCCACCTCACCTATCCCAACAGCCACCCCGGCGAATCTGCGGAAACCACCCTCGACAACGGATCCTTCCACCTCCCCATAGAATTCCTGACGCAGAGCCCCAGGCCCCTGCTCAAAAACGTGAAACCCAAGTGCGATCGCAAACCCGCCGAAGTAGTCATCCCCCTGCTCACCGGCGACACGGAAAAGGATCACCTCACCTTGGCCTTCCCCCACGACTTCACCATGATCGACGCCAGCGCCTACATCCCCACCTCCGCACTAGTCTTCAAGAGTGTAGGGACGAACGCCTTCGACCGTCCCCGCGATCCCTGAGCAAAGCGAAGGGGAGCGGTCCCTGTCCACGGACCCGTCCAGCCCCCGAAAAACAAAGGCGGCCGCTTGGCCGCCCGAGAACTAACCCCTAACGCCTAACCTCCAATCACTTCTTCCCCCGCAACATCTCCACTACTCTCTCGTAATCATCCACAGTCGAGTACTCAATGACAATCTTCCCCCGCCCCTTCCGGTCCCGAATCCGCACCCGCACCCCCAGCATTCGCTCCAGATCCATCTGCGCCGACCGCACATTCGGATCCACCCACCGCGCCCCGCTGCTCTTTTTTTCCTTCTGCACTCCCGGCATGTCCGGCAGCGGGTCGAGCAGCCCATCCATCCGCAGCACCAGCATCTCGATCTGCTCGATGTTCATCCCTTTCTTCACCGCATACAGCGCCGCCTCGGCGATCCGGTCGTTCTCTCCGAGCTTCAGCAGCTCCTTCGCCTGCGCAAAGTTGAGCCGCTTCTCTGCCAGCATCTGCATCACTTCGCGCGGCAGCTTCAGCAGCCGCATGTAATTCGCAATCGAAGTACGCGATAACCCTACCCGTTCGGCAATCTGCTGCTGCGTCATACTGAACTTGTTGCTCAGAACCCGAAACGCCTCCGCCTGCTCCAGCGGGCTCAGATCCTCGCGCTGCAGGTTCTCGATGATCGTCATCTCCGCCGCCTGCTGCTCCGAGACTCGCCGCACCAGCGCCGGAATATGCGTCTTCCCCGCCTTCTTCGACGCGTGCAATCGCCGCTCGCCCAGGATCAGAATGTACCGCCCATCCTCCTGCGCTGGACGCACCACGATCGGCTGCACCACACCGTTCGCCTTGATGGAATCCGCCAGCTCCTCCAGCGCGTCGTCATCCTCCACATAACGCGTCTGAAACGGATTCTTGTCGACATCAGAAATCGCGAGATTAACAACCAGATTCGAAGGCAACCGAGTATCCGCCACAGCCTGTATCTCAATCACCCCACCTGCAGGCGCCTCGTCAAACGGTTCATAGTCCACCACCCCGGTAGCAATTGCCGAGCCTGAGGGAATCTCCTGTGCGTGCCCCATACTGGTCGCGTTTTGTGCCACAGCGTGGGGATTTTGACCTTCATCTGTGGGCACAGCCACCCCTACCTGCATGCCCTGAGCGGACTCGAAGGGTCCGGCCGAGCGCACCTCGGCCACCGTGGATTGACTTCCGGCTGCAACTGGGGGTGACACCGTTCTTGGGTGTCCCACTTCTCCCTGATGTTGGGAGAAGCGGGGATTGTCGGCGGCATGCGCCGCCCGATTTGTGGACTCGGCTTTCGTTGCAACACTCGTCGAAGCTAGACTCCCGCTGTCTTGGCTGGGGGCCGCCGGAATCACCGCAGAAGAACGGCCATCGGGCCCGTGAGAACCAGGGGCTACCACCGTGCTCCCCGCATCCTCCTTCTTGGCAAACGGATTCAAGACCCGAGGCCCCGGCAACAACGAAGCCAGCCCGCGCCCCAACGCCCTCCGCTTCTCCACCTTCTCTTTGTCCTTCTCCCCGTGCCTCGCAACATGCGCCGCCGTATTCGTAGTCATCGATGTTAGTCCCTCGTCCGATTTGTCATCCTGAGGCGCGCGCCTTTCGCCCGCTGCAGGACCCATGCACTCCGTCCAGGACCGAAACTCTGGTGGTGGGGATTTTGACTTCGCAGAAAGCAATGGAAGGCGTGGGAATGAAATCTCACGCCGCCATCACGCAGCCCGTACCCCCGGCTCTTTCGCAACGACTCGTCCTTCGCCAAAAACTCCCGAAAGGCCTCCTGAGTCACTCTTGTGCAGCATCCCGCATCTGATAAACACATATATCGATGTGTGTCGATCTAATATATCGATAATAATCGATATATTAAGCGCTCTTGTCCATCTCGGCCTCTGCAGGAATCTCCTCGACCACAGCGTCGCCGCCGGAGCCCGCACCAGTCGCGGCAACCACGGCCTCCCCCCTCTGATCCTCTGCCTGCCCTGAGCCGGGTCGAAGGGTGTCCCCCGTGGTGAGTGGCTCCGCAGAACCCGCCAGCTCAACGCCCGCTGCCTGCCGCTCGATAATCTCCTTCGCCAGCCTGATGTAGCTCTCTGCGCCTTTCGATCGCGGATCGTACATCAGCGCCGCCTTGCCGTGGCTGGGCGCTTCCGCCAGTCGGATGTTCCGCGGCACAGTGGTCTTGCATAGCTTGTCACCGAAGAAGTTCTTCAACTCAGTCATCACCTGCTGCGCCAGGTTCGTGCGCTCATCAAACATGGTTAGTACCACGCCCTCAATGCCTAACTCAGGATTGAACGTCCCACGTATGCGTTCAATCGTGTCGAGCAACTCGCTGATGCCTTCGAGTGCGAAGTACTCTCCCTGCATGGGAATGAGCACAGCATCAGCAGCCACCAGTGCATTGAGCGTGAGCAGGTCAAGAGCAGGCGGACAGTCCAGCACGATGAACTGAAAACGATCGCGTAATGGCGCAATCGCCTCGCGCATCTTGAACTCGCGCCCATCAGTGTCAACCAGCTCAAGGTTTGCGCCGATCAGATTTCTGTGTGCGGGAATGAGCCACAGCTGTTCCAGCTCTGTGGTGGTCAAGGCCTCCTCGGCAGTGGCAGCTCCCATGAGCAAGTCGTACGAGCTGACACGCTCAGGATCCTTGATGAACCCTAGTCCGCTGGTGGCATTCGATTGCGGATCGCAATCGACCAGCAGCGTGTTGACTTCAGCAGCCGCAAAGGAAGCGGCCAGGTTGATGGCAGTCGTAGTCTTGCCGACGCCACCCTTCTGGTTGGCAACAGCGATGACGCGTC
>Ga0335077_10000624_pt1 | contig 40143 bp, 36 predicted proteins | sample Lox_Sample_31_FD_207151 | JGI IMG/M metagenome (GOLD analysis project Ga0335077, IMG submission 207151) | Soil microbial communities from Loxahatchee National Wildlife Refuge, Florida, United States - Lox_Sample_3.1 | ecosystem: Environmental > Terrestrial > Soil > Wetlands | place: USA... | reverse complement strand
GCGCGCCTACGCCGCCTCCGCCGCCCGCGAGCCCGAGGTTGATGGCGTCGAACTGGAATACGTGTACTTCGACCTTGCTGATCCTGCTCACCGGCGTGACCTCCCTCGTCTGGGCCTGGGAGCATGTTACCGCGCCGAGCCGGCTGGTGCAGACGCTGTGGGATCGCCTGAAGCCGGCACTGTGCTATAAGGGCGGGATGCTGCGGCGCCCCATCTCCTCGCCGTACGTCGTCCTCGCCCTGGGGGTGGCCGTGGTTTCCTCGGCCTCGATCCTGATCCGCATCGCGCAGGCCGATCGAGTCCCATCGTTGACGATCGCCGCAGTGCGCCTGGCAGTGTCCTCGCTCCTGCTCACACCCTTCCTGTGGGCGAGTTCCGCTCCGAAGCCGCTTGCACTGAGTCGGCGCGACCTTGCGCTGGCGCTGCTCTCAGGCGTTGCGCTCGCAGTGCACTTCTGGTCATGGATCGCCTCGCTCGCCTACACCTCGGTGGCGAGCAGCACTGTGCTGGTCACGACCAACCCGCTGTGGGTGGGGCTCGCCTCGGTGGTGGTTCTAGGCGAGCGTCTGCAGCGCGGGACCCTTGCCGGCATCGCGTTGACGCTCGTGGGAAGCGTGCTCATATTCTTGAGCGACGCCACGGCCCAGAACGCGAGTCTGCAGCCCGACCCGGTGCGCGGCAATCTGCTGGCGTTGCTGGGAGCGGTGGCGGCCTCCGGTTATCTGCTCGTTGGCCGTGCATTGCGCGCTCGCGTCGCGTTGCTGACGTATATCTGGCTCGCCTACGGGACCGCAGCCGTCGTGCTCCTGATTGCGGTCGCGGCGACCGGCCAGACGCTGGTGGGGTATTCTGCTGTGGCCTATGCCGCGATGCTCGGGTTGGCGCTGGGGCCGCAGCTGATCGGTCACACGGCGTTGAACTGGGCGCTGCGGCATCTGTCTGCGACCTTCGTGGCGCTGTCGATTCTGGGCGAGCCGGTAGGCTCGGCGCTGCTGGCGATGATGCTCTTCGGCGAACGATTCGCGCCGCTGCAGCTCGCAGGCTTCCTGCTCCTGCTCGGCGGGATCTACCTCGGCGCACGCGGCGAACCGGTGGACTCGCTCGCCGGCCCGAAGCGCACTGCGGTCGAACCAAAGGAGTAACGATGGCCAGAAGCATTCGGACTGCGACGATCCGACAGCGCGTTACGATTTCGGCGCCCCCGGATGAGGTGTACTGCGCGCTCACGAACGCGCGACAGCATGCGGCTTTCACCGAGTCCGAGGCCACGGGGTCCGGGCGTGTGGGCGCCCGGTTCACCGCCTGGGATGGGTATATCCACGGCAAACATCTGGTGCTGGAGAAGCCACGCCGGATCGTGCAGGAGTGGAGTACGACCGAGTGGCCAAGCGGCGCCGCGCCGTCGCGCCTCGAAATCCGCCTCGAGCCCAAGGGGACAGGCACCCTGCTGGTCATGGTCCATGCGGGGGTTCCAGCCGCACAGGCGGCGAGCCTGCGACAAGGGTGGAAAGACTATTACTGGAGCCCGCTCAGGGCGTGGTTTGCGAGCAAGGGGCGGGGTAGGACAAAGACATGACGAGGCGAGGGCACGGTCCGCGCCATGGTGCCGGTCGCTACGCGGTGCGTACGCGCGCGGCAACCTCCTCGTAGGTGGACCATGGGCGATGAAGGTCTTCGGCCAGCGCCCGATGCGTGAGTTGGCCGGCGTAGACCTGCAATCCCGCCTTCAGGCCGGGGTTGCGTGTGAGCGCCGCATCCAATCCCCGGTCGGCCAACTCCAGCACATAGGGCAGCGTGGCCTGCGTAAGCGACAGCGTGGCCGTGCGGGCGACGGCAGAGGGCATGTTCGCGACACAGTAGTGCACAACGCCTTCCTCGACGAAGATCGGATGCGAATGCGTGGTCGGATGCGATGTCTCGGCGACGCCGCCCTGGTCTATGGAGACATCGACCAGCACGGAGCCCGGTCGCATCTTGCGGAGCCACGCGCGTGAGATCAGCTTGGGCGCCAACTTGCCGGGCACGAGCGTGGCACCCACGATGAGATCCGCATCGACGACGTGCTGCGCGAGCGCGAGCGGCTCGGAGTAGCAGGTCTTCACTCGACCCTGGTACAGCTCCTCGATGTGCGCCAGGACATTGGTATTGAGGTCGAACACCGTCACGTCGGCGCCGAAGCCTGCGGCCACGCGCACGGCATTGGCCCCGGCTGCTCCGGCGCCCAGCACCACTACACGCGCGGGCGCCACACCCGGCACCCCGCCTAGCAGCACACCGCTGCCCCCATTGTTCATCTGCAGCGCCCAGGCGCCGAACTGGATCGATAGCTTGCCGGCGATGCGCGACATCGGCGCAAGCAACGGCAGCCCGCCTGCCGCGTCGGCCACCGTTTCGTACGCGATGCCGGTGACTCCCGAGCGCAACATCGCCTCCAACAGCGGCGGATCCGGAGCCAGGTGCAGATACGCGAACAGCATCTGCCCTCTGCGCAAGAACGCAAACTCGGCCGGCTGCAGCTCCTTGACCTTGATCACCATGTCCGCTGACCACGCGTCCTGCGCCTGCGGCACGATCCGAGCGCCTTCCGCCGCGTAGGCCTCGTCGGGGAATCCCACTCGGGCGCCTGCACCGCTTTCGATCCAGACCTCGTGGCTGTGCTGCTTGAGCAGGTGTACGCCGGCCGGTGTCAGTCCGACGCGATATTCGTGGTCTTTGATCTCCTTGGGAACGCCGATCAGCATGGCACGAGCCTCGAGAACAGGATCAGTCGGACTACGGACAACGTCGCCAAAACTTTACGCCCTGTTCGACGCGGCCGGTTTGACCTGGAGCAAGGCGCGAGGCGCAGGACCTCACGCGGTCTGCGAGCGGGTCCCGGAGGGCGGGGTGGAGGCTGCGGCCTTGCGGGCGGCATAGACCAGGCGCACCAGCAGAAGCGCTCCGAGCAACGCGCCGAAGATCAGCGGCTCCCTGATGTCCTTCTTGACCAGCCACCAGAAGTGGAGCACGCCGAGCACGCCGATCGCGTAGACCGCCCGGTGCAACCGTTGCCAGCGTCTCGCGCCGAGACGGCGCACCATTGCATGAGTCGACGTCGAGGCCAGCGGGATCAGCAGCAGAAACGCCGCGAATCCGACGGTGATGAACGGACGTTTGCCGATGTCCTTCACGATGCTCTTCCAGTCGAAAAACTGATCGAGCCACAGGTAGGTCGTGAAATGCAGGCAGACGTAGAAGAAGGCGTAGAGGCCGAGCATCCGGCGCAGCTTGAGCAGCCAATTCCAGTTGGTGAGCCGGCGCGCCGGGGTGATCGTGAGCGTGAGCAAGAGGAAGGCGAGCGTCCACCAGCCGGTGGAGTGCGTGATGTACTCGATCGGGTTCGCGCCCAGCCGGCCGCGCAGCCCGAGCCAGCCCAGATGCACCAGCGGGATCAGGCACAGCGCGAACGCCACCGCCTTGACCCGTTGGACTCGATCCTGATTGAGTTGTCTCAGATTCATTCTGCTCACGATGCAGGCACGCAGACGTTGGGCAGATACACCGCCAAGAAGGGTTTTGAGGCGACGCACATCGCTCCGCGTCCCAGTGCTGCCGGCGCCGTTGGGGCGTGCCGCGACTCAAAAGTACTTGCGCAGATCCATTCCCGCGTACAGCGAGGCGACTTGATCGCCGTAACCGTTGAACATCAGCGTGGGCCGCTTGCCGAACTCGCCGATCCGTCGCTCCTTGGCCTGACTCCAGCGCGGATGGTCGACCTCGGGGTTCACGTTGGAGTAAAAGCCGTATTCGTGCGGGTTCGCGAGCGCCCAGGTGGTCTTGGGTTGCTGCTCCACGAAGCGAATCTTGACGATCGATTTGCCGTTCTTGAAACCGTACTTCCAGGGCACCACGACGCGTACCGGAGCTCCGTTCTGATTCAGCAGGGTCTCGCCGTACAGTCCCAGGCACAGGATGGTGAGTGGATGCATCGCTTCGTCCATCCGCAAGCCCTCGACGTAAGGCCAGTCTAGGATCGGAACCTTCACCCCCGGCATTTGCTCCGGGTCGGCGAGCGAGACGAACTCGATGTACTTCGCCTTGCCGGTCGGCTCTGCGCGCTTGATCAACTCCGAGAGCGGATACCCCACCCAGGGGATGACCATCGACCAGCCCTCCACACACCGCATCCGGTAGACGCGCTCCTCCAACCGCGCCAGCTTGAACAACTCGTCCACGTCGACGGTGCGGGGCTTCTTGATCTCTCCTTCGATGGCGACTGTCCAGGGGCGCGGGTGCAGCTTGCTCGGCGCCACATCGCTCGGGTCGTCCTTGCTGGTGCCGAACTCGTAATAATTGTTGTAGGTGGTGACATCCTTGAAGGACGTGAGCGGCTCGCTCGCGAGCGAGAGCGGGCTCTTGGCGATTCCCTGCAGCTTCGTGCCCGCGCGGGCGGCACTCGGCAATCCGATCCCGGCGGCCACCATTCCGGTCATGATGCCTAGGCCAGCGGCGGTTTTGAGAAAGTCCCGGCGGGTCTCGTACAGCGCTTTCGGTGTGATCTCCGACGCGGGGATATCGCGGGGCAGCTTGATGCGCATGGGTGGGCTCCAGGGCAAGAGGGGGAGATGTGCCTTCGTCGCGGCGAGGGGCACTAACTTACACCCGTTGTTACGGCTCGCAAAGCTCGCTGGATGCGGAAGAAGCCGCTTTCGGGCCAGACTATCCCGCGGCACCGTGACGCAGCAGAAAGAGCGTCGCGAAGCCCGGAAGAATGCCCATACTTGCGGTGGTGGCGATGACCGTTTTGCTGGATCGAACCACCGGGTTGCGCACCAGCGCGACCCGTCTGCGGTTGGGCTCTCGAATCGGCGCCGGCGACCGGCTCTTTGCTATTGTTTCGCGGGCATCAGGGTGGCTTGCCAGGAGATGAACTGCACGCCGGAGTCGCGCTTGGCCCAGATGCTATGGAACAGCAGCTCGACCGAGCGGTCCTGACCCTTGACGGTCACGTCGAAGATGCCCTGGCCGGTGATGATGGCCACGCAGCCGTAGGTGCGCACGGTCACGTTGCTGCGTTTCATGACGCGGTATCGGACGGTGCCCGAGCGCTGGGACTCGATGTAGCTTGTCTTGCTGTCTACCAGCGCGCTCGCATGGATATATACCAGATCGTCGCCGATCAAGCGTTCCAGCGCGCCGAAATCGCCGCTGGTTTGTGCGGCATAGCGCGCATCTTCACCGCCTAGGGCCTCATCGGATGTGATCGGAGCCGTGCAGTCTCCGGCCACCGCTACGCCGACGCTGAGCGCGCCCAGAACCGCATAAGCGTACAGCGCTCGCAAAAGTCCCTTCAACATCGTGGCCTCCTCCATCTTGTGCAGTTATGGTTGCAATGGCGACGCACTATGCCGCAGCCCTGCTAGGTTGGTCAAACCGCATGGCTAACATCACGCCGGCGTCAGGACAGCGAACGGCTTTTGCGTGCACGTTGGCGCTCCCTTTGCATCCGGCTTGACGTCGAAGAGGCAAAGCTCGTGTCCGTGCCATTGGAATCCGATGCGCTGTGTGCTGTCCGGCTCGCGCTCGTCGCGGCTCTGCAACAGCTCACAGCGCGCCCTGCTCGGATCGAGCGAGATCTCATACGTGAACTTCCGGTCGGGGAGGATTGCCTCGCCCGACTCCGCGAACTCGTAACGGCGTCCTTGCGCGTCCACGTATTGGCCCGCGATGACCAGCCGGTTGACCACCGTCTTCAACGGATCCGGCAGACGCACAAAGGCCAGGTATTTCCGGTTGGCGAAGTGAGGTTCCGCGATAGAAAGCGCTTCGAACTTGCCCTCGGAGGTCCGAACGCCGTGAAAGTAGATGTAGGTGACCTCGCTCGCGCTGACCACACCGTCCTGCGGCGCCGTCACCATGCGGTAGGATCCAGGCTTGAGATCCGGCTCCACTTCGATCAGGAACTGCTGCACGGAGTGCCGAAGATTGCTGATCAGGATCGGATGGCTGTCGTCGTGTTTGTCGATCTGGATCACCACGGCTTGCGTGTTTTTCGCCGCCGCGTGGGGTGCGCGAAGACGCTTGAGCGCGTCCAGATAGCTCTTCGAGATCCAGGTTCCGTCCAGGTCCCAGACGAAGACTCGGTCCTTGCTCGGCGCGTGCCGTGCGGGCTGGGCAGCGACTGCATCGCTGGCCGGCTTGTCTTGCGCATTCGCGGTGGACCCCGGTTGCACGCAAGCGATGAGCAGGAATGCCGCCCATGGGAGGCGAACTAACCGATAGTGAGTTCTCATTGGTCGGTGGTCTGAATGTGGGGTAACGCGCCGCCGGATGCTCAGCGCGCTGCCAACGGTGGCCGCTGCTTCCAGAAGCCGGTGCGTTGCTCGAAGGCATTTGCAAGCTGCAGGACACCGAAATCGTCCCTTGGCCCGCCCACGATCTGCAGGCCTACCGGCAGCGCACCGGATGAGAACCCGCAAGGCACCGAGATCGCCGGCAGGCCGGTCACGCTGATGAAGTAGCAGGACTTCATCCAGTCCACGTAGGTCTCCATCTGTCGGCCGTTGATCTGCCTGACCCAGGGCTCACGCACGTCGAACGGCAGCACCTGCACCACGGGGGCGGCAAGAAAGGTATAGCGCTGCATGAACTCGCGTACCCGATGATAGAGCTGGGTGCGCTTGACCTCCGCACGCCCAAGCTGAGGACCCGTGAGCTTGGCGCCTGCTTCGATGTTCCAGATCACCGTATCCTTCATCTGTGCGCGGTTGGTCTGCAGGAGCTGGCCGTAGGACAGCTCGAACTGGTAGGCGCGCAGCGTCTTGAACACCTCGTCCGCGTCCGTGAGATCCGGCTGCGCATCCTCGACGATGATCCCCATGTCCTCGAACACGTGGCGCTGCGCATCCAGAACTTCGGTCACTCGTGGGTCCACGGGCACGCCGCCGAGATCGCGGCTCCAAGCCAGGCGCACGCCGCGGAATTCTCGCTCCAGCGGCTGAGCGAAGGCCGAGCCCGGCTCGGCGATGGACAGGGGCGCGCGGGGGTCCGGCCCGGCGATCGCCTGCAGCTGCAGAGCCAGATCGCACACCGTGCGCGCCATCGGGCCGACCACCGACAGCGAGTGCCAGGCGTTGAACACGGGCCACGACGGCACGCGCCCGATGGAGGGGCGAAAGCCGGCGACGTTGCAGAAGCTCGCGGGGTTACGCAGGCTTCCGCCCAGGTCGCTACCGTCGGCGATGGGGACCATGCCACAGGCAAGCGCAGCGGCGGCGCCGCCGCTGCTGCCGCCACAGGTGCGTAAGGGATCGTAAGGGTTGAGTGTGGCGCCGAACACGGCGTTGAACGTTTGCGAACCGGCGCCGAACTCCGGCGTGTTCGTCTTTCCCAGCGTCAGCGCGCCGCCTGCCTTCAGCCGTTCCACGACCAGCGCATCGATGTCGGGCACGAAGTCGCGAAAGATCGGCGAACCGAAGGTGGTACGCACGCCCTTGGTGACGGCGAGATCCTTGTGCGCCACAGGCAGACCATACAGCGGTGCGCTCTGCGGCGGCGGCGCATCTCCGCGCGCCAGACTCGCGTCGGCCGCGCGCGCCGCGGCGAGCGCTTGCTCGGGCAAGAAGGTCACGATGGCGTTGACCTTCGGGTTCACTCTCTCGATCTGCGCGATGTGCGCGCGCATCAGCTCTTCGCAGGAGACCTCACGCGCGCGGATGAGCCGCGCCAGCTCGACTGCGGTCTGAAAGCACAGCTCGGACTCAGCCATCGGCGGTCCCGGGTCAGCCCTGAATTCCGATGCCGCGGGCCATGAGCACGGCGGCCAGGGGGATCAAGGCGAAGAGCGCGAGCTCGAGCGTGATGTATCGGCGCGCGCTCGCAATATCGCGGCCGTTGAGGATGCGCTCTTTGCCGGACTTCAGGGCGCGGTGCCAGCGCAAGAACTGCAGCGTGGGTGCGATCGAGACCAACCCTACGGCGACGAACAATGCGAGCTTGATGTAGAACACCGGGTTGTGTAGATAGAACGGCATGCCCTTGGGCGAAGCGAAGAAGCGGCCGAACCCGGTGGCGAGCACCGCGATCGCAGCGATCAAGTACATGAGGTCCACGCGCGCAAGGGTGCGCACATAAGGCGGTTGCAGATCCGGTGTGCAGAGGTAGAACTCGGCCGCGAGACACGCACCTACCCCGATGATCGAGAGATAGTGCAGGTAGGCAAGCGCTGGTTCCATCGTCGCGATGGCCTCAGCGGCCCTGCTCGTACGCCGACGGTGCGGCGTGTGTTGCCATGATGGCGTCACGGAAGCCGCGCTCGGGCGCATCGTCGCTCAATGCCACCTGGCCCAGCGCGTCCACTGCGACTCCCAACCGCTGCATGAGGCCGGCGACATCGGGGAAAGCTTCCGAGCGTACATGCTGCTCGTACAGCTGCGCGAAGACGGTGCCGCCGGTCAGCGCGTCCAGCTTGTCGAACAGATCACGGGCGCGCCATCCCACTTCGGTCGAAAGGCAGCAGCGCTGAAGTTCGTCCAGAGCGGAATCCAGCGACTGCTGCCCAGCCGACTGGGCGCGCAGGCGCTCGTCGGCCAGCAGCATGATCGCCGCGCCCTCCCAGTAGACGCGCTGATAGGCTCCGCTTTGATACATGCGCTCGGTCGCATCCGCGAGCGTAGCGCCACGCATCGAGTCGCGGCTGCGTGCGAAGCCATCGTTGAGCTCAGCCCACGCTTGGCGCGCGTCGATGATGCCGGCGCGCGCGCGCAGCACGTTCTGGTAATAGCTCGCGGTGCCCTCCGACAGCCAAGCGTCCTCGGACGCTACGTACGGCAGCAGCAAGTGCGACAACTCGTGCACTGCCGTCCAGTCCGTGTAGAACTCCGCGATAGGGCGCCGCTGGTTGACGAAGAAATGCGCAGCCGGACCTCCGCCCCGCAAGACATACGCCCAGGGGACCGCCTCACCGCCCCGGCTGCTGGGAATGACCACGACCTGAAGCGACGGCACGGGAAAGCGCCCGTACAAGCTTGCCACCGCGCTAGCGGCACGCCTGAGCCAGTGGGTGATCTGGTCTTCGTCCAGCTTGGGCCGAGCGTCGAGAACGGCGATATGCAACTGCGCTCCGGCGACCTCGACCATGTGTTCCCGAAAGCGGCCGAACGCCACGGCAGCAGGCCAATCGTAAGGTCCGTGTCCGACCCGGTAAGCCGGCTTGCCATCCCTGCGTGAGATTGGGCGCCAGGGGGCGGAAGCGGAGATCCCCGCGGGCAGATCGAACACGACCTCGATGTCCTCGTCCGGTGTCAGCAGCTCCGGCCGCCAGAACCAGACCCCGAGATCGGTGACGAGGTCGCTGCCGACATGCCGCGTCGGGTTGCCACCGCGTTGATGTCGAGCGGTGAAATCGGTCAGATCGACCCGGTACACGATGCAGGCACCGGCGGGCAGAGTGCCCAGACGCAGTTCGGCGCCGTTGGGCTCGAAGGCGTTCTTTCCTCCCTCGAGGGACGCATGCTCGAGCACGCCAGCGGCATCCAGAGATTCGGCCATGAGCCGGCGCGGGGGTTTGCCGTCGAAGCAGGCACGGACCTGGAGATGCGTCAGCGCCTCATCCGCCGACACCGAGTACCGGTGCAAGCGTGACGGTTCTTCGGAGGCGGCGGCGACCGAGACCCAGGCGACCAGCAGAAGCACTAGCGAGTGTGCCGCCGAGCGCGTTCTGCTCTTGGGGCGCCCGCGGCGCGCGGCACCATACCCAAACACGACCATCGGCTTAGCATAGCAGCCACAACGGCTTGCACCAAGGTTCGACGCGCTAGGCTCAGCGCTCACAGTTCAACCGACGCCAGCGCCGCCGAGCGGGTGCCGGGCAGCGGCCGATTTGCTGCGGCATGGTAGGTGAACACGAGCGAGAGCTTCGCCTCGTCGGTTCGGTTGTTCCCCGCCGCATGGAAGGTGCGGCAGTGGAAGAACACCACATCCCCAGGCTCCAACGGCGCGAACACTCGCGTAGCGATCAGAGACTGATTGGCGGGTAGATCCGGGCGGAGAAACAGCGCATCGTCCAGTTGGTCACGAGCGAGCTCCAGGAGATGCGTGCCGGGCAGGAACTGTAGGCAGCCGTTTTCCGGCGTTTCGCGGCCCAGAGCCAGCCACACGGAGATCAGCTCGGGGCGCTCGAACGACCAATAGCGGATGTCCTGGTGCCAACCGGTAGCGCTGCTGTAGCGTGGCTGCTTGGTCATCACGCAGTTGTGGTGGGCCTGCGACAGCATCACTGAAGCCCCGAGGATCTGCCGTAGCCGGTTTGCTACCTCCGGTGCACGCGCCCATTGCGCGAATGCAGGCACGCGTCTGTATGCTTGCAGCAACCGCCGGACGGTGCCGCCGCCGGGCGCGTCGCGTCCCGCCGGGGCACCGGGGTATTGCAGATCGGCTTCGAATTCGGCGGGGTCGATGCGGGCGGCCAGCTGTTCGAGGGCCGCTCGGCGCAGCGCATGCACGCGCTCGGGCGCGGCAAGTTGCGCTACGACGACGAACCCGTCCGAGGCGAATCGGCCGAGATCCGCGGCGCTGAAGCCGGGCTCACTCATGCGGTTGCCGCCGTCTGCGTGGGAGCCGGAGAGCGGTGGTGTGCCTACGCATTTGGCATGACGTCGAGAGCCTACGCGGGCTCGCGTTCAGGCGTCCGGGCGGGGTCGCCACGCTCGTAGGCGAGCGCGGATGCGAGCCATCTTTCCATGATCTCGAGCGGCATTCTCTTGCGCCGAGCGTAGTCTTGCACCTGGTCCTGATCGATCCTTCCCACTGCGAAGTACTGGGATTGCGGGTGGGAGAAGTAGAAGCCGCTGACCGCCGCGCTGGGCAGCATCGCGAAGCTTTCCGTCAGCGTGATCCCGGCATTGTCCTGGGCGTTGAGCAGGCGGAACAGCGACTCCTTCTCCGTATGGTCGGGGCAGGCGGGGTAGCCGGGCGCGGGGCGGATGCCGGTGTAGGCTTCCTCGATCAGCTCCTCTACGCTCAGGTCCTCGTCGGCGGCGTAGCCCCAGAATTCCTTGCGTACCCGCAGGTGCATCAGCTCGGCGAACGCCTCCGCGAGTCGGTCTGCGAGCGCTTTCAGCATGATCGCGCTGTAGTCGTCGTGTTTGGCTTCATAGGCCTCCAGCAGCGGATCGATTCCGATCCCGGCGGTAACCGCGAAGCAGCCGATGTAGTCGCGCACCCTCGACTCCTTTGGGGCCACCAGGTCGGCCAGGCAATGGTTATGGCGGTCGTCCGGTTTGACCATCTGCTGGCGCAGAAAATGGAACGTAGCGAGCACCTGCGTCCGCGACTCATCGGCATACACCTCGACGTCGTCGCCGACGCTGTTGGCGGGGAACAGCCCGATGACCCCGTTGGCCGTGAGCCACCTGTCGTCGACGATGCGAGCGAGCATCGCTCTTGCATCGGCGAACAAGTTGCGGGCCGCCTCGCCCACCACCTTGTCCTCCAGGATCTTCGGGTAGCGTCCGGTCAGCTCCCAGGTCTGGAAAAACGGCGTCCAGTCGATCAGCGAGGCGATGTCCGCGAGCGGATACCCCGCGAGCACCTTCACGCCCAGCGCCTTGGGCACTGCGGGCCGGTAGCTGCTCCAGTCGGTAGGCAGCCCGTGCTTGCGTGCCTCCGCGATGCTGTAGTGCGGTCCGTGGCCCTTCTTTCCCTTGTGCTGCTGGCGGGTACGCTCATTCTCGGCCTTGATCCTGCCGATGTATTCGGCGCGCAGCTCATCGCTCATGAGGCTCGTGCAGACCCCGACGCTCCGGGACGCGTCGGGCACCCATACGGTCGGGGCGGAGTAGTTAGGTTCGATCTTCACGGCGGTATGCACGCGGGATGTGGTGGCACCGCCGATCAGCAGCGGAACGGTGAACCCTTGGCGCTGCATCTCCTTGGCCACGTGGACCATCTCTTCCAGAGAGGGCGTGATCAGCCCCGACAGTCCGATGAGATCTGCGTTGTGCTCGCGCGCGGTCTCGAGGATCCTCTCCGCCGGCACCATGACGCCGAGATTGATAACCTCGAAGTTGTTGCACTGGAGCACGACGGTGACGATGTTCTTGCCGATATCGTGTACGTCGCCCTTGACCGTGGCGATCACGACCTTGCCCTTGGACTTCTGCCCGCCGCCCGATTTCTGCTTCTCGGCCTCGATGAACGGCACCAGATAGGCGACCGCCTGCTTCATCACGCGTGCCGACTTCACCACCTGCGGCAGGAACATCTTGCCGGCGCCGAACAGGTCGCCGACCACGTTCATGCCATCCATCAGCGGACCCTCGATGACCTGGATCGGACGCTCGACTTGCCGTCGCGCCTCGTCGGTGTCCTCCACGATCCATGTATCGATGCCCTTCACCAGCGCGTGGCTCAGCCGCTCCTGGACCGTCGCCTTGCGCCAGGCGAGGTCTTCCACGACCTGTTTGCCTTCCTTCTTGTAGGTCTCGGCGAAGCGGACCAGTCGGTCGGTCGCGTCGTGGCGGCGGTTGAACAGGACGTCCTCGACCCGCTCGAGCAACTCGTGCGGGATCTCCTCGTACACTCCGAGCTGACCCGCGTTGACGATACCCATCGTCATCCCGGCCCGGATCGCGTGGTACAGGAAGGCGGTGTGGATTGCCTCCCGGACCGGATCGTTGCCTCGAAACGAAAAGGAGATGTTGGACACGCCTCCGCTGACTTTGGTGTGTGGCAGTGCTTTGCGGATCGCGCGCGTGGCCTCGATAAAGTCGATGGCATAGTTGTTGTGCTCCTCGAGCCCCGTCGCCACCGCGAAGATGTTCGGGTCGAAGATGATGTCCTCGGGTGGGAACCCCACCTCCTTCATCAACAGATGGTAGGCGCGGGTGCAGATCTCGATGCGTCGCTGGGGCGTGTCCGCCTGTCCGCGCTCGTCGAACGCCATGACGACGGCTGCGGCGCCGTAGCGCCGGAGCAGCCGCGCCTCACGTAGGAACTCCGCTTCGCCTTCCTTCAGGCTGATCGAGTTGACCACAGGCTTGCCCTGCACGCACTTGAGGCCGGCCTCGATGACGGCCCACTTGCTCGAATCGATCATCACCGGCACGCGCGCGATGTCGGGCTCGGAGGCGATCAGGTTCAAGAACGTGACCATGGCCGCGCGTGAGTCGAGCATCGCCTCGTCCATGTTCACGTCGATCATCTGCGCGCCGTTCTCCACCTGTTGGCGCGCGACGTTGAGCGCCTCGGCGAAGTTGCCATTCAGGATCAGTCGCGCAAAGGCCTTGGACCCCGTGACGTTGGTGCGCTCGCCGACGTTGACGAATAGCGAGCGCTCGCCGATGTCGAGCGGCTCGAGGCCCGACAGGCGCAGCTTCTTCTCGACCGTTGGCAGTGCCCGTGGAGCAAGCGGCCGGACCGCCTCCGCGATGGCGCGGATGTGTGCCGGGGTGGTGCCACAGCAGCCGCCCACGATGTTGAGGAAGCCCGACTGCGCGAACTCGCCCAGGATCGAGGCCATGTACTGCGGCGACTCGTCGTACTCGCCCATTTCGTTGGGCAGCCCCGCGTTGGGATGCAGCGAGGTATGCACATCGGCGATGGCCGACAGTTCCTCGATGTGCGGGCGCAGGTCCTTGGCGCCGAGCGCGCAGTTGAGCCCGACGCTGAGCGGCCGTGCATGCGCCACCGAATTCCAGAACGCGGCGACCGTCTGGCCTGACAACGTGCGCCCAGACCGATCGGTGATGGTTCCCGAGATCATCACCGGAAGGTAAGCAGCGTGGAGCTCGAAGTGCCGGTCGATGGCGAACAATGCGGCTTTCGCGTTCAGCGTGTCGAAGATCGTCTCGACCAGGAGCAGATCGGCTCCGCCCTCCACCAGCCCCGCAACCGATTCCGCGTACGCCTCCACCAGCTCGTCGAAGGTGATGTTGCGCGCCCCAGGGTCGTTCACGTCGGGAGATAACGACGCGGTACGATTGGTTGGGCCCAGCACGCCCGCGACGAAGCGCGGCTGGTCTGGTGTTGCGCGCGAAAACTCATCGGCCACTTGCCGCGCCAGGCGGGCGCCCGCGAGGTTCAGCTCGCGCACCTCGGCCTGCATCCCGTAGTCGGCCATGGAGATGCGGGTGGAATTGAACGTGTTCGTCTCGACGATGTCGGCGCCGGCTTCGAGATACGCGGCATGGATCCCGGCGATGATCTTCGGCTGCGTCAGCGTGAGCAGGTCGTTGTTGCCCTTCTGGTCGCAGTGATGATCGTGGAAGCGATCGCCGCGGTAGGCGAGGGCGGCGAGCTTGTGGCCCTGGATCATCGTGCCCATGGCGCCATCCAGGATCAGGATGCGCTCGGCGAGCAATCGGTGGAGCAGTGCTACGCGGTCGGTCATGATCGAAAACCGGGCGCGAGGCAGCCGGTACGAGGTCGGCAAGAGTTGTACTGCACGCGGCGCCGCTGTGCCGCGCATTGGTCGGCGCACGTCGGGCGCGCAACGCGCCTCACGCGGGGGTAGAACTCGACGCAAAATCGTGGCATGGGCGAAAACAAAAAACCCGGCCGGTCGCGCGGTCGGGTTGTCTGGACACTTCCCGCGCTTTAGCCGCATTTGTTACGCGCCCGCAAGCTGCGATCAAATCGGCGCGATCACGGTCAGATTAGCGGGCTATGCCGCCTATGTCAATCGTGGTGGATGAGCGGGCTGATCTGGCATATCGCGCTATCGGGCCAAGTCACGCGCTGAGCGTTCGCCCGCCTGTGGCTGTGTCTATCGCCGCGCGCTCAACCCAAGGTGACGCCGAGTATCCTCCCGATCGCGAAGGTCAATGCTCCCGCTCCGCCACCGATCAGCAGCATGCGCAGCCCTCCGCGCAGCGCCCGCCGGCCCGTGAACAGGCTCAGCATGGCTCCCACGCCGAACAAGGCCGCGGCCGTGAGGGCGATAGCGATGACCAGTGCGTTCGGGTTCTTGCCGAACACGAACGGCAGCAACGGAATCAGCGCGCCGGCGCCGAAGGAGAGGAAGGAGAAGGTGGCCGCGCCCCACGGAGAGCCGAGCTCGTCCGGGTTCAGCCCCAGCTCCTCGCGTGCGAGCGTGTCCAGGCCACGTGCCGGATCTGCGATCATGGAGCCGGCCAGCCGCGTGGCCTCCTCGTGCGACAGGCCGCGCGCTTCGTAGATCAATGCGAGTTCCCGCGCTTCCTCTTCCGGGTATTCGCTCAGCTCCTCGCGCTCGAGGCCGATCTGATACTCATACATCTCGCGCTGCGAGCGCACCGACATGTATTCCCCGGCGGCCATCGAGAAGGCGCCGGCCAACAGGCCGGCGACACCCGAGAGCAGGATCACGCCCGGCTCGGAAACAGCGCCGGCCACGCCCAGGATCAGGCTCGCATTGGACACCAGCCCGTCGTTGACACCGAATACCGCCGCACGCAGGTTGCCGCCGCCGGCGAGCCCGCGATGGCGCCGTTCCAAGCCGCCGGATGCATCCGGCATCGCGTGCCCGGGGTCGGCGTGCGAGTAGACCGACATCCCGCGCACCTTCATCGCGGCGAGCACCGAGCGCATGGCACGGGGACCGTAGCGCCGCGTCAGGCGCATGACGAGCAGAGTTCGCAAGTCCGGCCGGTACTCCGAAGGTAAGCTCGCCCCGCGCTTGGCTGCGGTCCGCAGCCAGATCTTCGACTGGCTCTCCGCCTCGCGCGCAAGCTCGCTGAACAACCGCTCGCGTGGTGTGCCGTGCTCGCTCTGCGCAAGCACCCGGTACAGCAGGGCCGAGCGCTGCTCTTCTTCCCAGTTCTTTCGTTCGTCCATTCAACATTACCCCTGGACCGTCAAGGTGCCACGGTATCGAGCCGGGCCCAAGCGGGGTGCGCGGCGACGTTCGATTCCAGCGGTGATCCGGTGTTGCCCCCGGGCGCACGGCCGCGCGCAGAGCGATCCCGTTGCAGTGTCACGGCCACGGCGTCAGTTTCTGTCGACGCGCCGGTACTGGATCGCTTCCGCCACGTGCGGCGCGAGCACTCGCGCCGCGCCGGCGAGATCCGCGATCGAGCGGGCCACCTTCAGGATGCGGTGGTACCCGCGCGCGGAAAGCGCCAGCCGGCTGATCGCCTGCTTGAGCAGCTGCTCGCCCGGCTCCTCGGGCTGTGCATGCTGATCGGTCTCGCGCGTGGACAGAAGCGCGTTGGGCTTGCCCTGACGGGTGAGCTGGCTCTCTCGCGCCTTGCTCACTCGTGCGCGGATCGCCTCGCTCGATTCCCCCGCCGGGCGTCCCGCCAACTCCGCCGGCGACACCGCCGGCACCTCGATGTGGATGTCGATGCGGTCGAGCAGCGGCCCGGAGATCCGCCTGCGATAGCGCGCGACCTGGTCGGGGGTGCAGTGGCACTTGCCGCTATAGTGGCCCAGATACCCGCAAGGGCAGGGGTTCATCGCCGCGACGAGCTGAAAGCGCGCTGGGAAGTCGGCCTGGCGTGCGGCGCGAGACACGGTGATGTGCCCGGACTCGAGCGGCTCGCGCAGCACCTCGAGCACGGCACGCTCGAACTCGGGTAACTCGTCGAGGAAGAGCACGCCATGCATCGCCATTGAGACTTCTCCGGGGCGAGGGATGCTGCCGCCGCCGACCAACGCCACCGCCGACGCCGTGTGATGCGGAGCGCGGAACGGGCGGCGTCGCCAAGTCCGCACGTCGAACCCGCCCGAAGCCAGAGACTGGATCGCGGCGGACTCCAGCGCTTCTTCCTCAGTCATCGGCGGCAGGATTCCCGCCAGGCGCTCGGCGAGCATGGTCTTGCCCGTGCCGGGCGGGCCCGACATCAGCATGCTATGGCCGCCGCAAGCCGCGACCTCCAGCGCGCGCTTCGCCTGGGCTTGCCCCTTGATATCGAGGATGCTGGGATACGTTGCGTCGGTTGTCTGCGCAGGTGTGGACCAGCGAGTCAGCGGCTCGGCCCCCGAGAGGTGCGCGCAAACCTGAAGCAGGGTGCGCGCTGGGTACACCGTAGCGTCGCGAACCAATGCGGCTTCCGGCGCATTCGCTTCCGGGAGCACGAACGCTCGACCTGAGCGGTGTGCCGAATACGTCATGGCAAGCGCGCCGCGGATCGGCCGAAGCTCTCCGGTCAGCGCGAGTTCCCCAGCGAACTCGAGGCCGGGCAGATGTTCGCCCGGCACCTGCCCGGATGCCGCCAGGATTCCGAGCGCAATCGGCAGATCGAAGCGCCCGCTCTCTTTCGGTAGATCGGCTGGCGCCAGGTTGATCGTGATGCGGCGGGCGGGAAACTCGAACCGGGCCGTCTGCAGCGCCGCGCGCACGCGGTCTTTTGCCTCCTTCACCTCGGCCTCCGGCAAGCCGACGATGGTGAAGCTCGGTAGCCCGTTGGCCAGATGCGCCTCCACGGTTACGGGCGGCGCGTCCATTCCAGAGATGGCACGGCTGTGAACGACGGCGAGCGACATGGACGCGCTGACTTCTGGTTTGGCACTCGTAACCGACGGGGATCTTGCTGTGGAGCACAAACCGAACCATACCATTACCCGCAGGCGGCCGATGGTCTTCCTCCGACGCGCCAAACGAAAAGGGGCGCCGCTGGCACCCCCAATGTCGATGCGGCCGGAGGAGCGTGTCAGTCCTTGAAGGCCTCCACGTTGATCAGCAGCTTCACATCGTCGCCCAGCCCGGGCAGGTAGGTCTTGATGCCGAACTCCGAGCGCTTGATGGTGGCGGTGGCATCCGCGCCACAGGCCTCCTTCTTGACGAAGGGGTTAGGCGCACACTGGAATGCATCGATGGTGAGCGTAACGGGTCGGGTGACGCCGAGGATGGTCAACTCGCCGTCTACCGATGCCGGCTTGTCGCCGCTGAAGTGCACGCTCTTGGACTTGAATGCGATCGTGGGGAACTTGGCAGCGTTGAAGAAGTCCTCGCTCTTCAAGTGCTCGTCCAGCTTTGCCACACCCGTGCTGATCGAGGCGACCTCGATGAGCACGTCCACCGAGCCCATCTTCGCGGCGCGGTCGAGCGTGATCTTCCCGCTGGCTCTGTCGAACCGCCCGCGCTGGGTAGACCAGCCGAAATGACTGATCTCATAGCTCGGATGAGTGTGGTTCGGGTCGATCGTGTAGGAATCTGCCGCCCAGCCCGGTACCGATACCAACGTGCCGACCACTGCCGCGACGGCTACGCAAGATTTCCGCATGCAAAGTCTCCTCATCAGTTGAGTTGCTCCCCTGTGGCGCACCCGATCGGGCTACTGCTTCGGCGTGCCACCCACTCCCGTAATGTGGAATTTGATCTGGACTTCGTTCGCCACGGTGTCGGTGTCGGACCAGACACCCGAGCCGATCCCGTAGTCCAGGCGCTTCAGCGTGAAACTGCCATCGAACACGCCGCCCTGAGCATCGGGCTTGAACGTGAAAGGCGCCGCCACGTCGCGCGTGCGGCCTTTGATCGTGAGCTTGCCGGCGACCTCATAACGCCCGCCCCCCAGCGCTTTCACGCCGGTCGAAGCGAACTTCGCGCTCGGAAAGCTCTTCACGTCGAACCATGACTTGCCTTTGACCTCGGCGTTGGCTTCGTCGCTGCCGGTGTCGATACTGTTGAGGTCGACTTCGATGGACACCTTGGCGTCGGAGGGCTTCACGGCATCGAATGAGATCTCGGCGCTGAACCTGCCGAACTTGCCATCGACAGGGACATTCATCTGCTTGGAGACGAAGGCAATCGCGCTGCGGTCCACTGCGACCGCTGTAATCCGCTGCGCGTGTGCAGGCAGCGCCGCGACTATTAGTGCGGCACTGAGCGCAAGCCGAGTCACCGCGCGGGTCACCGCCGCGCTTGCTCGCGAGGTTTGATCAACGGCACCATCCGATGCAGGACGTCGTTCCGTTCCACGAAGTGGTGCTTCAGCGCGGCCGCGGCATGCAACAGCACGACCACGGCGAGAGTGCCGTTGAGCCACCCATGCACCTGCTTGAGCACCTCGCCCAACGCCTTGTTCTTGGCGAGCAGGTCCGGCAACGGGACAAGTCCGAGGTACACCGTCTTCACGCCCAAGGCCGAGCTCATCAGCCAGCCCGACACGGGGATCACCAGGACGAGTGCATACAGCAGGACGTGACTCACCGCCGCCGCAGTACGTTGCCACCGCGCCATCGTCCGTGGAAGCGGCGGTGCGGGATGCGTGAGCCGCCACAGCACCCGCGCAACTGCGAGCAGAAAGATCGTCACGCCGATCCACTTGTGCCACGAATAGAGCCTGAGCTTTTGCGGGCTGAAGGCCAGCCCGGCCATATACAAACCCACCGAGGCGGCGGTGACGATCGCCAGCACGATGATCCAGTGCAAGGTCACCGCTGTCTTGGTGTAGCGCATGCCACCTACTCGGCTGTTCGCGGTCATGCCCCGGCGACCGACTGTCTTCGGCAGCGTGACAGGCCGGCTCTTCCCGCCGCTTGGTGACCGTGCGCTCCGGAGGCCCGCTCCCGGCGCCGTGACATCCTGGACCGCCGGCCGAGTCTAGCAAACGCGGTGGCATGGAAGAGCGAAGCTTTTTGGCGGAACCTGTCAATCGATTTGAACGTCCGCGTACGATCCTGCGCCTCGACGGGAATCGCAGGCTGCTCTCGGCCGCGCTCCGTGGCTTGAGCGAACGGCCGGAGCAGGGCCATCGGGGGCCCCGGATTCCTCGTGGATGTCGGACCTAGACGGTTGGGGGCGACTGTGCCCGCTCGAGCTCCGCCACCTTTGCTTCGAGCTGTTCCAGCTTCTCGCGCGTACGGTGCAGCACGGCGCTCTGGATATCGAACTCCTCGCGTGTGACTAAATCTAGCCGGCCGAGAAACCCACTCAATAGGCTGTGCAGGTTCCTTTGCAGGTCCCCCGCCGGGGTGGTGGAGATCAGGGCGCTGACCCGAGAGGTGAGTTCCTCGAGGAAGCTTGGGTTGAGCATGTGCAGGCACCATGGGGTAAGCGGTCCGATCAGAGTCTAACAAACCTGATGAGCGACCTCAGATTATGCGAAGAACCGCGCCTGCATTTGCCATCGGCATAGCTGCACTCGATTGGTGCGAAGCCGCTTTGCAACGCATCGTTTCGGTGCGGCGCCGTCGACGAGAAGTGCGAAAATAGCATATATCTTATTGATATGTATTATCTAATTTATTGGCACAGGAAATGCTGTGGCGCTACCGCGCTGCCGCGTCCCCGTTCTCAAATTTGAGAACAGGGAGGACCCATGCTGATTCAGAGAACGATCATCAACCCATACCGCGCCGACCAGTCGGAACTCACGCCGGCTGGGCGTCGGATGTCGCACGTGGAGCGCTCGTCGCTACGCCGTCCAGAACCCTGGGTCCGGCCGAGGTCCAGCTCAGGTGGAACACAGAACTCTCGTGACCCTCGCGGCTTGCTTCACCCCCGGGGCTTCGTACAGGGGCCATGTTCCGCAGGCCCAGACCCGTCTCATCTTCCTGTGCGGGCATTCGTTGTCCGGCAGCAGCCGAGGGCTTCCCCCCTGCTCGCCGAGGAACTCCACAGCCGTTTCCTGAAATGGCCGCGTGATGCGGCAGCAGCTAACACCCGGCCTGCCGGGATCGGTCAACTTCAATAAGGAGGCAATCTGATGAAACTCGTCACGGCCATCATCAAGCCATTCAAGCTGGATGAAGTCAGGGCGGCGCTCTCGGCGGTCGGAGTGCAGGGCATTACCGTCACCGAGGTGAAAGGATTCGGGCGACAGAAGGGGCATACCGAGCTCTACCGAGGCGCCGAATATGTGGTCGATTTTCTTCCCAAGACCAAACTCGAGGTGGCGGTCCAGGACGAACTGCTCAACTCTGTGATCGAGGCAATCGAAAAGTCCGCCAATACGGGCAAGATCGGCGACGGGAAGATCTTTGTCTTCGATCTTTTGCAGGTAATTCGCATTCGCACCGGAGAATCCGGCGCGGATGCCCTTTGACCGCTACGAGGGAGGAATCGATGAAAAAGCTTTTCGCATGGATCGCCATGTGCGTCCTGGTAGGGGTATCGACTTGGGGCTTGGCGGACGACAAGCCCGCCGCGGAGCCGGCGGCCACATCCGCCACCGCCGCGGCGCCTGCAGCAGCTCCAGCGCCCGCTGCCCCTGACAAGCCGTTCATGCTCGACGTCGCGAAGATCAACTCAGGCGACACGGCTTGGATGCTGGCCTCGACCGGCCTCGTGCTGCTCATGACCATACCGGGGTTGGCGCTGTTCTATGGCGGGATGGTCCGGAAGAAGAACGTGCTCGCCACTCTGATGCAGAGTTTCGCCATCACTTGTCTGGTGACGATTCTATGGATGGTTGCGGGCTACAGCCTCGCGTTCATGCCCGGGAGCCCGTGGCTCGGCAGCCTCGACCGCTTTCTCTTGCATGGAATGGACTATGTGACGGGAAAGCAGGTTTCCGTATCCCATATCGCGACGAACGTGCCGGAGTCGGTGTACATGATGTTCCAGATGACCTTCGCGATCATCACGCCGGCGTTGATCTGCGGCGCATTCGCGGATCGGATGAAGTTCTCCGCAATGCTCTGGTTCATGGGAATTTGGTCCATCGTCGTGTACTCGCCGATCGCGCATTGGGTTTGGGAACCAGGCGGATGGCTGGCGCAGAAGGGGCAGCTGGACTTCGCGGGCGGCACGGTTGTCCATATCAATGCAGGGATCGCCGGTCTCGCGTCAGCACTCGCACTCGGGAAGCGCGTGGGATACGGGAAGGAGGCCATGCCGCCACACAACCTGACTCTGACATTGATCGGCGCGTCGCTGCTCTGGGTCGGCTGGTTCGGGTTCAACGCCGGCTCCGCGGTCGCCGCGGATGGACGTGCAGGATTGGCGATGACCGTGACACAGGTTGCCACAGCCGCCGCGGCGTTGGCATGGATGGTCAGCGAGTGGATCGTGAAGGGCAAACCGAGCGTGCTGGGAATCGCTTCCGGCGCAGTTGCCGGGTTGGTGGCGATTACGCCGGCCTCCGGCTTCGTCGCTCCGGTTCCCGCGGTCGTCATCGGGATCGTGGCCGGCGTCGGTTGCTACTTCGCAGCGACCACCGTGAAGTCCATGCTCGGATATGACGATTCGCTAGACTGCTTCGGCGTGCACTGCATCGGCGGGATTATCGGCGCACTGCTGACTGGGGTGTTCGTATCTAAGGACATTAGTGGACAGGAGGGTAGTCTGCTCACTCAATGCTGGGGCGTGGGCGCCACGCTGATCTACGGCTTTATCGTGAGCTACATCATTCTCAAGGTGCTCGACCTAACCATCGGCCTGCGCGTGACCGAGGAACAGGAGCGGGAGGGTCTCGACCTTTCGTTGCACGGCGAACGCGTCGAGTAGCGAACATCCACGATCGCCCGGGAGGGCGGCACGATGCCTCGGACTGCAGCAGTTGCATTCAGAGCATCCGCCGCCCTCTTTCGTTTAGCGGGCCTTCCCGTAGATGGGGCGGGAATTGTCAACTCCCGAGCTCCACGCCGCGCTCTGTCCGTTGGCGGGGGAGCGGAGAAGGGCAGGGCGCCGGCTCCTCCGCGACCCGCCCTTCGGATCCACCCGTTGTCTGATTAGCTATATCTTTCAGTGTGATAACGTGAGAAGGTGGGGCGTGGGAACGGTTTCTGCTGCCCGTACTGGCGGGGGGCCGTGCAACTGGCGGCCTTTGTCAAAAGTCTTCTGAGCCGGGCAGAACATGAGTGCAGATATCGATATGAAGGCATGCACGATCCTGGAGCGCTTCGGAGCCGAGCTTCTCGACGCGCAAGTGGATTACCTGTGCACGCAAGATTTGCACGAGTTCCTCATCACCCGTGATGGCGTGACGCATGAAATCGGCTTCTCCGAGCGAGTATTGCAGCTGCGGGACATTCCCGATATCGAGGAAGTGGTCGCGCGGCTGGCGGAGCAGCTCAAGGCCAGCACGAAGGCGCGCAAGATCCGAGTAGGGAGCAAGCCCGCCGACGCCGATTCGGCGTAGCAGTCTCACACACCCTGCATCCGGGGCCGGATTTGCCGGCCTCGCGTTGAGCGCTGTCGCTGCCCTGCCCGGAACGCTCCGACGAGTCATATGGGCGCCGTCTCCAAAGGTTCCCCTCCATCCCCGTCGCGTCGTATCAAGTCCACGCGCACCCAGACATTCCGTTAACGATGCTGGACATGTCGTCCGGCTCGCGCTACAAAGCACCCAATACACTCCACGCAACGGCGCAAGGTCTGCGCCGATCGGGGCACCAGAGGGGGGAACAATCTGTGGGCAGCATGCATAGGCGGGGACGCGCCAACCGGGCGCGCCCCATCCTCTGGCGCCGCGACTATGAGGCCGCGCGGAAGCTCGTCAAGCAGACCGCGGCGAGCGCAGATGATGACGAACGCTTCCTCGCGCTGCTCGAGGCCGTCCACGAGTACGAGCGCAACCGGCCGAGCGTGGAGTTACTGCGTATCGTCGATTGGGCGGAGTGCGTATTCGTGCCCGCCATACCTGGTGACACCGAACGCGCCCGGCGCTGGTCCGATACCGGCGCCTTGCGCTGCGCTGTAGCGTCTTAGTCTGGCCGGCCGTGACCCTGGCCGCCGCAGCGGCGGCTCGCCTGCGGCCAAGACGGCGGGCTCGTAGGCGTAGTCCGATCGTGGTTCACAACCCGGGTGGGTTTTGCCGAATCCGCATTCGAATCGACGCTCTCCGGCAATCGACGGCTTGCCGGGTAGGGCTGCCGATCTGCGAATCCTTTCCAGCCACCAATTGCGGTTGGCTCCGGCGGGGGGCCGGGGACGCTGCGGGTGCTAGAATACGCGCCCTCAGCGGTTCACGCGCAGCACTCCGTTGGCCCTCCCTTCCCGGCTAGTCATCGCCACACGCCAGAGCGCGCTCGCGCAGTGGCAGGCATGCAACGTTCGCGACCAGCTGATCGCCTCGAATCCAGGACTGCAGGTGGAGATCCTGGGCATCACCACTCGCGGCGACCGCGACCTTTCGAGCTCGCTGGCCAAGATCGGCGGCAAGGGGCTTTTCGTCAAGGAGCTGGAAACAGCGCTGGTGGAGGGTCGAGCCGACATCGCCGTGCACTCGATGAAGGACGTGCCGATGATTCTCCCAGCGGGGCTGACGATCGCCGCTATCACCGAGCGAGAGGACCCGCGCGACGCATTCGTATCCAGGCATTACGCACGCCTATCGGCCCTCCCGTATGGCAGTTCTGTGGGCACCTCCAGCCTGCGTCGAGCGAGCCAGATCCGCGCGCACCATCCGCGGCTTTCGGTCGAGCCGCTGCGCGGCAACGTGGAGACCAGGTTGCGGCGGCTAGACGAAGGGCGCTATGCGGCCATCATCCTCGCCGCTGCGGGCCTCAAGCGCCTGGGATTGGCTGCGCGCATCACGGCGCTGCTGGACCCGGAGGATAGCCTGCCAGCTGCCGGCCAGGGCGCGCTCGGGATCGAATGCCTCGAGGCTCGGGCCGATCTGATGGACCTGCTCGCGCCGCTGGCGCATGCCGAGACCGGCTGGTGCGTGCGTGCGGAGAGGGCGGTGAGCCGCGCGCTGTCCGGCAGCTGCGTGGTTCCTATGGGCGTCTATGCCGAGAGGCTGGGCGCCGGAGCGCGCCTTCGCAGCTTCGTCGCCGATCCCGGGGGCACCCGCTTTGTCACCGCCGACGTGCAAAGCGGAGATGGCGGCGTCGAACCTGAGGAGCTTGGGGCGCGGGCGGCAGAACAATTGCTCGCTGGCGGCGCAGGCGCAATTCTGGCGGCGCTCGCCGATGAGTGACACAACTGCGCTGCCGCCTCTCCAGGGGCGCGTCGTATTAGTCACCCGTCCCGCCCATCAATCGGGGCGACAGGCCACGCTGATCCGGGAGGCCGGTGGCGAACCGCTGCTCTTCCCCACGTTGCGTATCGAGGCGCTCGCCGGTAGTACGGCTGCGTCGGTAGCGCTCGCCAATCTGCCGGAGTGCCACTATGCCATCTTCATTAGCGCCAACGCGGTCGAGCACGGCTTGGCCTCCCTCGCCAGCGAGTGGCCGCCGCAGGTGCGGGTCGTGGCAATCGGTGACGGCACCGCAGCGGCACTGCGCGCTCATGGGTTGGTGGAAGTGATCGTTCCCAGCGTCGCCACAGACAGCGACGGGGTGCTGGCGTTGCCCGAGCTCGATCGCCTCGGCGGCATGCGGGTGTTGATCTTCCGAGGGCAGGGAGGCCGAGAGCTGCTGGCCGATACGTTGCGTAAGCGCGGAGCGGAGGTGGCTTATGTGGAGTGTTATCGCCGTGTGCGCCCCGACCAAGACCCCTCCGCGCTGCTGCAGCGCTGGGAACGCGGCGGCATTCACGCCGTCACCGCGATGAGCGGTGAGACGCTCGAGAATCTTTGGACCATGATCGGAGCGCGTGGCCAGCCCTTGCTCCTGACGACCCCGCTCTTCGTGCCGCACCTCGCAATCGCCGAGCGCGCCGGCCGGCTAGGTCTTACTGAGGTCGCAGTTACGGCGCCCGGCGACGAGGGCATTGTCCGCGGACTCGGTGCATGGTTTTCCTTGCATGTACGATAGCCGCTCATCTGGTGTGCGCCTAGGGTAAACTTCCAGGCGCCGCCTGCTCCCCGCCGCCCCGCCCCCGAATGGACCTGCAACAGAGCCCAACCGTATCTCCCGAGCCGCCGGCTGCGGCGCCACCCGCGTCCGATGCGCGCCGCAAGCGCGGCCTGCAGTGGCGCGGCGGGCCGAGTCTCCGCACGATCGGGGCGATCCTCGTCGTAGCATTGATCGCGGCCGTGTGGCTGGACATGCGCAGCCAGCTTCACGAGTTGCAACAGGAGATCATCCGCAAACTGGCTGAAGCGGACGGCTATAACAAGGAAACGCGCCAGATCGCCAGCCGCGCGGCGGATACCGTCCGCGACATGGAGTACCGGACTGGCGGCATCGAGAGCCGGCTGGCGGAGACGCAGAACCAACGCTTGGCGTTGGAGTCGTTGTATCTCGAGCTCAACCGCAGCCGGGACGAGCGCGTGCTCGCCGAGGTCGAGCAGATTCTGATCATCGGCAGCCAGCAGCTGACGCTGGCCGGGAATGTCAAGGCCGCCCTGATCGCCTTGGAATCGGCCGAAAGTCGCCTGGAGCGCACCGACAGCGCACAATTCACGGCTCTTCGGCGCGCGATTCGACGCGACATCGAGCGACTGAAGGCTACCCCCTATGTCGATGTCGTCGGCATGAGCCTGCGTCTGGACACGCTGGCGCACGATGTGGACAGGCTTCCGCTCGTCATCCAGGAGCGCGCTATGCAAGAAAAACCCGCGGCCGCTTCTCCCCAGAGCGGATGGTTCGGGCGTCTGACCAAGGAAGCTTGGCAGGAGGTCACGGCCTTGATCCGGATTCAGCGCGTCGATAAGGAGGAGCCGCCCGTAATTTCACCCTCTCAGACATATTTCCTGCGTGAGAACCTGCGCATGCGCCTGATGAGCGCGCGGGTCGCTTTGCTGGCCCATGAGGAGGACAGCTTCAAGGCCGACACACGCGAAGCGGCGGCGTGGCTGCAGCATTACTTCGATGCAAGCGATGCAAAGGTCGCGCAGGGGTTGGCAACGCTCAAACAGCTGGCAGCTGCCGACGTGACCATCGAGGTACCCGACATCTCCGGCAGCCTGGAGGCGGTCCGCAACGCCAAGCTGGTGCGGGAGCGAGGGTTGCGCTGATGCGCCACCTGGCCATCACGGCGGTGTGAGCCTGTCGCCTGTCCAATGCGAACCCTGCTTTGGATCGTCGGCTTGTTCGCGCTCGTGGTGGGATTGACCATCGCGGCGCGAGACAACCCCGGGTACGTGCTGATCATGCTGCCGGCGCATCGCGTGGAGCTGTCGCTTAACTTTGCCGTCGTGCTGCTGGTGGTGGGCTTCGCAATCGCGTATGGACTGATACGGGCGCTCACCATAACGCTGCGCATGCCGGCGCTGGCCGGCGAGTTTCGCCGCGAGCGCAAACGCGCGAAGGCCCGGCGGGCTTTCGAGGATGCGGTGAAGGCCTTCTTCGAAGGCCGCTTCGGTCGCGCTGAGCGCGCCGCCAAGGAGGCTTTGGCACAGGATGAATCGCCCGCGCTCAGCCTCGCGGTGGCGGCGCGCGCGGCGCACGAGTTGCGATCCTATCCGCGCCGCGACGAGTACCTGCAGGAGATGGAGCGCCTGGCGCCGCAGGACAGCTATCTGCGCTTGATGACGCAGGCCGAACTGCTGCTCGACGAGCGCCGGTACTTCGACGCCTTGCAGGCTTTGTCCAAAGTCAAGGACAAACATACGGCGGCGTTGCGGTTGGAGCTCAAGGCGCAGCAACTCGCGCGCAACTGGGACCAGGTACTGCAACTGCTGGCGCAGTTAGAGAGACGCGATGTGTTCGAGCCGGCTCTGCTGCAGCAGCTCAAGCGATACGCACAGACCGAGAATCTCAAGCGCAAGGCGCTGGACGCGAGAACCCTGCGCAGCTACTGGGACAAGCTGCCGCAGCAAGACCGCCGGGACAGCCGCATCGCTGCAGCGGCGGCGCAGTGCTTCATCGCCTTGAACGATTGTGCACAAGCGCACGCGATCATCGAGGAGAGTCTGGATTCTGCCTGGGACCCATCGCTGCTGCCGCTGTACATCCAGTGCCTGCCACGCGATGCGCGCCGGCACCTCGAGCGCGCGGAAACCTGGCTGAAGCAGCATGCGGGGGATCCAGCACTGCTGTTGGCGCTGGGCGAGCTCTGCATGCATCAGGAGCTGTGGGGCAAGGCGCGGAGCTACCTGGAGGCGAGCCTGGCGGTGGAGCCCAGCCACGCCGCCTACGTACAGTTGGGACGCCTGCTCGAACGCGTTGGCAAGGCCGAAGAAGCGAGCCGGGTGTTTCGCCAGGGGCTGGAGCTGAGCCTCGGTCAGAGCACGAACACCAGCGGCGCTCGCAGTCGCGCCGCATCATAAGCATACCGACCGTCACCGCCAAGGGAGGAAAGGAGGAAGCGCCAGCAGGATCTGAATCTTGCCACTACCCATCGACTTACCGCAGAGAGGCCGACATGACCAGCAGCGACCGCAGCTCCGTGAGCGCCGACAGTGAGTCTACGTTGCGGGAGCAAATCCGGCTGCTCGGCCGACTGCTCGGCGACACGCTGCGCGAGCAGCAAGGCGAGGAGACGTTCGATCTCATCGAGCGGATTCGTCAGACGGCGATCCGCTTCCGCCGCGACGGCGACACGACTGCTCGCGGCGAGTTGGAGTCGATCCTGAATCGACTCAGCCATGCCGACGCCGTCTCTGTCGTCCGTGCGTTCACCTACTTTTCCCAGCTTTCCAACATCGCAGAGGATCTGCACCACAACCGGCGGTTCCGCGCGCACGAGATCCATGGCGCACCACCGTTGCCGGGCAGGCTGACCGCGGCGCTCTCCCGAGTCGTTTCCGCCGGGGTGGGCGCGCAGTCGGTGGCCGCCTTTTTCCGCTACGCGCTCATCTCGCCGGTGCTCACGGCACACCCCACCGAGGTCCAGCGTAAGAGTATTCTGGACCGACATCTCGAGGTGGCGGACCTGCTCAACCAGCGCGATCGACTGGAGCTCACACCGGAGGAGCAACGGGCGAACGAAGAACAGCTGCGGCGCGTCATCCTCACGCTATGGCAGACGCGCATCCTGCGCGAGCTGCGTCTGACAGTCCGCGACGAGATCGAGAACGGGCTCGCCTACTACCGTTACACGTTCCTGCGCGAGGTGCCACGGCTGTACGGGGAGATCGAGAACCAGCTCAAGGCGCAGTGGCCCGATGTGCAGACTTCAGTTGCACAGATCCTGCGGCTGGGCGCTTGGATCGGCGGGGACCGCGACGGTAACCCCAACGTGAGCCACGAGGTTACTCGTTACGCCCTCGCACGTCAGTCGTCCACGGCGCTCGACTTCTACCTGAGCGAGGTGCACGAGCTCGGCAGCGAACTGTCGCAATCGTTGCGCCTCGTGAGCGTCAGTCCCGAGCTGGAAGATCTGGCTGACCGGTCCCCCGACGCATCAGAGCACCGGCGCGACGAGCTGTATCGGCGCGCCCTCATCAATGTCTATGCCAGACTGGCGGCCAGTTCCCGCGCCTTGGACCAGCACGCGCCGGAGCGGCGAGAACTCGGTTCCGCCGAGCCTTACGCCGGCCCTGAGGAGTTCGTGCGCGATTTGAAGGTGATCCACGATTCGCTCGTGCACAACGGATCGGCGCGCATCGCGGCAGGTCGGCCGCGTGCGCTCATGCGCGCAGCACAGGTGTTCGGCTTCCATCTCGCGCCGCTGGACATACGACAGCACAGCGGTGTCCATGAGCGCGTCGTCGCGGAACTGTTCCTGCTCGGGGCGCGCCGTGAGGGCTACGATCAACTCCCAGAGGAGCAACGGCGCCGGTGGCTGCTCGAGGAGCTGTCGGTGCCTCGGCTGCTCCGCTCGCCGTTCTTGGCCTACACCGAAGATGCACAGAAGGAGCTGCGGATCCTGGACACCGTGGCCGATCTGCATCGGCGTTACGGTCCCCAAGCGCTCCCCAACTACATCATCTCGAACGCCAACGCCGCCAGCGACGTGCTCGAGGTGGCGCTGCTGCTCAAGGAGGCAGGGCTGCTGCGTCCGGGATCCCCAGCGCGGCTGGCGATGAACATCATCCCGTTGTTCGAAACCATTCTCGACCTGCGCGCCTGCGGGGCCGTCATGGATGCGCTATTCAGCATCCCCGATTACCGGCGCATGTTGGAGAGCCGCGGCGGCGAGCAGGAGGTCATGCTCGGCTATTCGGACAGCAACAAGGACGGCGGCTACCTCACCTCCAATTGGGAGCTGTACAAGGCGGAGGTCGCATTGGTGAACGTGTTCGAGCGCCATGGCGTCAAGCTGCGCCTGTTCCATGGCCGGGGCGGCACCGTCGGGCGGGGCGGTGGACCGAGCTATCAAGCCATACTGGCCCAGCCGCCTGGCAGCGTGCAGGGGCAGATTCGGATCACCGAGCAGGGCGAGGTCATCGCCAGCAAATACTCCGACCCGGACATCGGCCGCCGGAACCTAGAAACGCTGTTGGCGGCGACGCTGGAGGCCACGCTGCTCACCCACCCGGAGCATACGGGCGAGCACTCGCGGTACCACGAGGTGATGGATGAACTGTCCGAGCAAGCGTTCAAGGCGTACCGCCATCTGATCTACGAAACCCCAGGGTTCGTCACCTTCTTCCGGACTGCCACGCCGATCACCGAGATCTCCGAGCTGCACATCGGCAGCCGCCCCGCGTCGCGGCGCAAGACGGATCGCATCGAGGACCTGCGGGCGATCCCGTGGGTGTTCAGCTGGTCGCTAGCGCGCATCATGCTACCGGGTTGGTATGGCTTCGGCACAGCGGTCGAGCAGTTTGTGCGCAGCCACGGGGAGTCGGGGCTGGCAACGCTCAAGGAGATGCATCGCAGCTGGCCCTTCTTCCAGACGCTGCTGTCGAACATGGACATGGTGCTCGCCAAGGCGGACATCCACATCGCTTCGCGCTATGCGGCGCTCGTGGCCGACGCGGAATTGAGGGACAGAATCTTCGACCGCATCCAAGCCGAGATGCACCGCACGGTGAGCCATTTGCTCGCCATCACCGGGCAGCGCGAGCTGCTGGACACCAATCCACAGCTCGCCCGCAGCATCAAGACCCGGTCGCCATACATCGATCCCCTCAACCATCTACAGGTCGAGTCCCTGCGGCGATTTCGCGCCGGAGCAGAGGACGAGAAAGTCAAACGCGCGATCCTGCTCACCATCAACGGCATCGCAGCGGGTCTGCGCAATAGCGGCTAAGGCTCGTCGCCCTCGACTTCTGCAACGCAGGCGCGCAGTCGCAACAGAAGAAGGCCACGGGCGCACGGGATCGGACCTGCGCGCGGACGCCATGCGATCAACCGAGCTTGGCGCCGTCGGAAGGGGTGAAGGCGTCCGAGTAGAACTCGTCTTCGGGCAATCGGCATATCGATGTGAAGTCTTTGTGCGCGGCCTCGACCATCACCGGCGCGCCACATGCGTATACCTGGTACCCGGACATGTCGGGGAAGTCCTCCATCACCGCGCGGTGGACAAAGCCTGTGCGCCCGGTCCACGCCTCCTCCGGAGGCGACTCCGATAGGACAGGCACGAAGCTGAAGTTCCCATGCTCCTGCTGCCACCTCAACGGAAGGTCCAGCATGTAGATTTCGCTCTTCCTGCGTCCGCCCCAGTACAGCACCATCTGCCGCGTCACACCGACATGGAACGCGTGCTCGATGATGCTCTTGATCGGCGCGAATCCGGTGCCGCTCACCACGAAGATGATCGGCTTGAGACTGTCCTCGCGCAGGAAGAAGGTCCCCAGCGGGCCCTCGAAGCGCAGGATATCGCGCTCCTTCATCCGCTCGAATACGTATTCGGTGAACGCCCCGCCCGCCATGTTGCGCACGTGCAGCTCGATGTGCACGTCATCATCGGGCGGGCTGGCCATGGAGTAAGCTCGGCGCTTGCCGTCGCGCATGATGATTTCGAGGTACTGCCCAGCCAGAAACTGCAGACGTTCGTTTGCAGGAAGCGTCAGATACAGCACGGCCACGTCGCTGGACGGCCGCTCGATGCGTTGCACCCGACACGGGAGTTTCTTGATCTGGAGCTCGCCCGCGGCGCCGATCTCGCGCGCCTCGATGGTGACATCGGTCAACGGCTTGGCCTGGCAAAACAGCGCGAACCCGGACTTCTTCTCGAAGTCTGTGAGGATATGCGCCGCGTACTGGCCGTAGTCGACTGCACCCTCGAGGATTCTCCCCTTGCAGGCCCCGCACGCGCCGTTGCGGCAGCCATACGGCAAGACGATGCCATTGCGCATGGCCCCCTGGAGGACGGTTTCGCCCTCGTCCAGGGTGAAGCTACGATTGCTCGGCTTGATGTTGACCCGTAGTGACATGCACAACCCTTTGGCCGAAACGGGCATTCGCACCGAGGGCGGCCCGAGTTCCACTAGAATATCCAGGATGAGAAAACTCCGGATCGTAGAGTGCGAAAACACCGTCCTCACGGCGGCGAGCTCGCCACGGGGCGCCTGCGTGTGTGCCCCGTGCCGCGATGCTCCGACCGGCGCCAGCATCGGCGGACTGTCCCGCTGTTGGCTGCGCCGGTCGGTTCGGCGGTCGTCCTGCGCGGGGGCGGCCTTGCCCGGAATTCTTCACGTTGGACGCCGCGACCCGAAGAGTGCGCCCGCTACAGCACCGACCTCAGTTCGATCCGGACACTCAGAGGAAGCGTACCACAGCGCATGGTCCATATCAGTCGCAGCCGATAGGGCCATGTGCCGAGACTTTGCGCACTGGCTTGGCTGCCGCCAATGGAGACTCACCGAGATCAACCGATGGAACCGGTTTTGCTCGTGATCACGAATCTTCCGGACCGGGAATCGGCACGCAAGCTTGCGGAGGGCTTGGTCTCGGAGCGCCTCGCGGCGTGCGCAAACGTACTCGCCGAGTGCGCGTCCTTGTACTGGTGGACTGGGGCGGTGGAGTCGGCCGTAGAAACGCCGGTGCTGATCAAAACGCGCGCTGGTCTGTATGCAGAGGTGCAAGCCTATATCCTTGCGCATCATCCGTACGAGGTTCCCGAAGTGATCGCTGTGCCGGTGACCGCAGGTCACCCCGCGTACCTCGAGTGGGTGCTGCAAGAGACGAGGTCGGAAGCGGCACGCGCCGCAGGTGGGCTATGCGACCCTGGTTGAGATTTGTCGGGCGTCTAACCGGCACAGCCGTGCCGGCTTTTTTCCTCCTCGCGCGAGTGCACGCCGCGGACGATTTGCTGCCGCCAGAGCAGGCGTTCAAGTTCTCCGCGCGCATGATCGATGCAACGAGTGTCGAAGTGCGCTACGAGGTCGCCGACGGTTACTACTTGTACCGCGACAAGTTCCGGTTCTCTGCTCAGCCGAGCACCGTTACCTTGGGCTCGGCGGAATTCCCAGCCGGGAAGGTCAAGGAAGACGAATTCTTCGGCAAGGTTGAGACATACCGGGGAGCGGTGGCGATCCGGATCCCGGTGACCGCCGGCGCGGGAGATAGAAGTTTCACTCTCCGAGCCTTGTCGCAAGGGTGCGCTGACGCGGGGGTGTGCTATACGCCGCTCAGACAGAGCGCGCAGCTTTCACTGGCCGCCGCCGAGGATGTGCCCGGTGCCTCGACGGTCGGTCATGGCGGAGTCATTGCCAAGCTACGGGCGCTGAGCAATGCCGGTGGCGAGGAACCGTTCCTGCCGGTGGAGCAGGCGTTCACCGTCAGCATGCGACCGAGAGATTCCCGCACGTTACTCGCGGACTTCGCGCCCGCCCAGAATTACTACCTCTACCGCGACAAGATCACGTTCTCGGTGCCCGGGGATTCCGGCGTGAGGATCGCCGGTGTGACGCTGCCGGCGGGCGACAAGAAGTCGGATCCCAAGTTCGGTGACACCGAGGTGTTCCATCGGCCGTTCCAGGCGGTGGTCCACCTCGACCGGGGGAGCGTGCGCGGCCAGAGCCTGTTATCGATCGAAGCCGGATACCAGGGCTGCAGCGAAAAGGGGTTGTGCTATCCCCCAGCGAAGAAGACCTTCCGGCTCACCTTGGCGGCGCTGTCCGCGCCGGCGCGCGCTGGGGCGGCGCAGGCACCTGCGTCCCAGGACTTGCCGGTCGCGGCCGCCTCCTCGTCGGCTCGCCCAGCAGCGACTGGGGGGGACTTGGATGCCCGTGCGGCGCCTGTGCCGGCGTTGCCGCAGACTGAGAACTCAAGGGTCGCTGCGATCTTCAAGACCGGGAACTTCGCGCTGATCGTTGCCAGTTTCTTCGGGTTCGGCGTGCTGCTTTCCTTCACCCCTTGCGTGCTGCCGATGGTCCCGATCCTGTCTGGGATCATCGTAGGGCAGGGCCACAAGGTTACGCGCGCACACGCCTTCTCGCTGTCCCTGTCTTATGTATTCGGGATGGCTATCACTTACGCTCTCGCTGGCGTGGCCGCGGGCTTGTCCGGGACGCTGCTGTCCAACGCACTGCAGAACGCCTGGGTCCTGGGAGCCTTCGCGATCGTGTTCGTGCTGCTGGCATTGTCCATGTTCGGGTTCTACGAGTTGCAACTGCCTTCGTCGCTGCAGACCAAGCTGTCGGACACGAGCAACAGGATGAAGGGCGGCAGGTCCTGGGGAGTGTTCGTCATGGGGGTGCTGTCCGCGCTGATCGTGGGGCCGTGCGTCGCAGCTCCGTTGGCCGGCGCGCTGTTGTATATCGGTCAGTCCCGCAATGTGGCTCTGGGTGGCTCGGCACTCTTCGCGATGGCATTGGGAATGGGTGTCCCGCTCTTGGCCGTCGGGCTATCGGCCGGCGCCCTGCTTCCGCGAGCCGGGGCGTGGATGCAGACGGTCAAGAATTCGTTCGGCGTCGTGTTACTGGGGTTGGCCATCTGGATCGTGTCGCCCGTCCTGCCATCTGTCGCTCAGATGCTGCTGTGGGCGGGGCTTCTGATCATCTCCGCCATCTACCTGCACGCCATCGACCCGCTGCCGCACAACGCGTCGGGCTTTCGCAAGTTATGGAAGGGCGTGGGAGTGATTGCGCTGCTCGTGGGTGTGGCGTTGCTCGTAGGCGTTCTTTCCGGAGGTCGGGATCTGCTCCAACCGTTGGCGCGGTTGCGAGTCGGCGCGACCGAGACGGACTCGGGTGGGGCCATCCAGTTCCAGCGCGTTCGTTCCCTGACGGAACTGAACCAGCGGATTGCCCTGGCGGCCGGTCGCCCGGTGATGCTGGACTTCTATGCCGACTGGTGCGTGTCGTGCAAGGAGATGGAGCGCTTCACTTTCAGCGACCCTCAGGTCCGCCAGCGATTGAATCGGATGGTACTGCTCCAGGCGGACGTCACGGCGAGTTCGCCCGACGACGAGCAGCTTCTGAAGCGTTTCGGCCTGTTTGGTCCCCCTGGGATCCTGTTCTTCGGATCTCATGGGCAAGAACTGGAAGGGCTGAGAGTCGTCGGCTTCCAGCCGGCAGAGAGCTTCGGAGCCGCCCTGGATGCCGTGCTGAGCGCTTCGTGACAAGGATCCGAAAGGCTTCGGCGTACCTCATCGTCGCTGCGTTCGCGCTCGCCGCTGGTGTGATCTTTCAACTCGAGACACGGCACCGTGCAGCCAGCGAGTCCGCTCCCGCGCCGACGTCGGTACAGCTCTCCTCGGTGAACTTGCCTGATCTTACGGGGCGCGCTCAGGCGCTCGATCAGTGGCGCGGCCGGGTGCTGGTGGTCAATTTCTGGGCGACTTGGTGCGCTCCCTGCCGCAAGGAGGTCCCCGAGCTTATTCATGCGCAGTCCGAGTGGGGACAGCGTGGGCTGCAGATCGTGGGGATTGCCATCGACGAGGTGGAGAACGTCAAGCCCTACGCGGCTGACATGGGGATCAACTATCCGGTCCTGATCGGCGGCCCGGAGGGACTGGAGCTGGCCCGCGGCGCCGGCGATAGTCTCGCCGTGTTGCCCTTCACCGTCGTTGTGGACCGCAGCGGCAAGGCTGTCAGTACTCAACTAGGCGGCGTCGATCGCAAGAAGCTCGCAGCGTTGATCGAGCCTCTGCTCTGAGGAAGATCTGCCGGCGGTCGCCTGGCTGCTCCGTGCGCCTGGCATGCAGACCCTGAGGCCGCGCTGCCTGTTTTCCCATCTCCGTTGGTGTAGCATCCGGGCTCGCTGAAACCCGGGTGTAGGTCGGCTGGAATCCAACAGGTGCGGCACGAACGCACCAGCGAATTTCCGGCAATTTGCGGGTAAACTGGACAATCTGCCGAGAGCTGCGGCAAACTTGTGGCCATGACAGCTCAGCCGGGGCGACCACGGGGAGGCACGAGTCCGGTTCCGATGCGAGGCGACCATATCACTCGCGCTTCGCCGCCAGCACCGATCCGGGACGTCCCACCTTGCTGCTGAACCCTCTTTGCGGCCCGGATGCCGGCGACGCCGGTGCCTCTCCGACTGGATCGGCCTCGGGTTGCCGGTAGGAGCCGCTTCTCGAGTAACGGATCATGCGGCCGGTCTCGCCTATAGCAATGGTCTCCAAGTGCCGCGCAGCGCCGCGTTCGGGCACGGGCTCGGCCGCCGGTAACCGGCGGGCGCGGACCGACCGCTCGTACTGCAGGGTGATCGGCCCCTCCGCCCAATCTGTGGCCATGAGCGCTGCTGCGCTGGACAGATCACGAATCGCTTCGGGCAGTACGTGCTGAAGGCCATTCCGATACCTCATCCATGGATCTCAGGAAACTCAAGAAGCTCATCGATCTGGTACAGGAGTCTGGGATCGCTGAGCTCGAGATTACCGAGGGCGAAGAGAAGGTCCGGATCAGCCGGGTAGCGCAAGGAGCCCCCGCGGTCGTAAGCGCGCCGGCGGCGCCGATTGCGGCGATTCCAGTTGCAGCCGCGGGAGCTGCGGCGACTACGGCCGCGCCTGAGGCTCCGGCCCCCCAAGAAGGCCATATCGTGAAGTCGCCCATGGTCGGAACTTTCTATCGGGCCGCATCCCCCGGTGCCAAGGCGTTTGTGGAGACCGGCGACCACGTCAACGCCGGCGACACCCTCTGCATCATCGAGGCCATGAAACTGCTCAACGAGATCGAAGCGGACCAGGGTGGAACGATCAAGGAGATCTACGTCGAGAATGGGCAGCCGGTCGAGTACGGGGAACCGCTTTTCCTCATCGCTTAGGGACCATGGCCGGGTTCGAACCCGATGCGGGCTGAATCACGGCCGACGCTAGGCTTCCCGGCCCACGACCGCAGGGTAGACCCCGAGGCAGCGGTCAGTCCGTGGCGGGCTGGCCGGCCGCTGCAGTCCGTAGGCGCGCAGCGTGCAAGGCGTCAGTGGCGTCGATCCAGCAGCTTCGAAGCGACGGCTGGCGGGGCGCGCGTGAGCGCGCGCTGTAGGATTTCAACTGCCGGTTAGGATCTTCGCGTGTTCGAGAAAATCCTCATTGCGAATCGCGGTGAGATTGCCCTGCGCATCCAGCGTGCCTGCCGCGAGCTGGGCGTCAAGACGGTCGCGGTTCACTCCGAAGCGGACGCCGACGCGAAGTACGTGCGGTTGGCCGACGAGTCGGTGTGCATTGGCCCGCCCCCCTCGGCCCAGAGCTATCTGAACATCCCGGCCATCATCAGCGCGGCGGAGGTGACGGACGCTGAGGCGATCCATCCGGGCTACGGATTTCTGTCAGAGAACGCCGACTTCGCCGAGCGCGTCGAGAAGAGCGGGTTCGTATTCGTCGGTCCGCGCCCGGAGACCGTCCGGCTAATGGGGGACAAAGTCAGTGCTAAGCGTGCCATGGTCAAGGCTGGAGTGCCCGTGGTCCCCGGATCCGATGGTGTGCTGCCGGAAGCCCCGGATGCAATCGTCAAGGTCGCCCGTGATGTCGGCTATCCGGTCATCATCAAGGCCGCCGGGGGCGGCGGCGGACGGGGGATGCGCGTGGTCCACACCGAGGCCGCTCTCCTCAATGCAGTGAGCATGACGCGCTCCGAAGCGCAGAGCGCTTTCGGCAACCCCACAGTGTATCTGGAGAAGTTCCTGGAGCATCCGCGCCACATCGAGATCCAAGTGTTGGCGGACGAGCACAAGAATGCCGTCTACCTCGGAGATCGAGATTGTTCGATGCAGCGGCGCCATCAGAAGATCATCGAGGAGGCGCCCGCCCCGCTCGTCAACCCGAGGCTCAAGGCACGCATCGGGGAGCGCTGCGCGGAGGCCTGCCGAAAGATCGGCTATCGCGGGGCCGGCACCTTTGAGTTTCTGTTCGAGAAGGACGAGTTCTACTTCATCGAGATGAATACCCGCGTGCAGGTGGAGCATCCGGTGACCGAGATGATCACCGGCATCGACATCGTGCAGGCCCAGATCCGCATCGCGGCCGGACAGAAGCTGCCGTTCAAGCAACGCGACATCCAGTTCCGGGGGCACGCGATCGAGTGCCGCATCAATGCCGAGCACCCATACAAGTTCACGCCTTCGCCCGGGCGCATCACGCAATTCCACGTCCCGGGAGGCCCCGGCATCCGCGTCGACTCTCACGTCTACTCGAACTATTTTGTCCCCCCGAATTACGATTCGCTCCTCGGTAAGGTCATCACGTCCGCCGACACGCGCGAGCAGGCGATCGCCAAGATGCGCATTGCGCTGTCGGAGATGATCGTGGAGGGGATCGAGACGAACCTCCCCCTGCACCAGGAGCTGATGCTCGATTCGGCTTTTCTCCGCGGCGGCACCAGCATCCACTACCTCGAAGAGAAGCTGTCGAAGCAAAGCCGTCCCGATTGATCTCGCATGAGCTGGGTGAGCGTCGCGGTCGAGCTGGACCCCGCCCAGGCGGAGGCGCTTGCGGACGCTCTGGTGGACCTCGGCGCGATTTCGGTCGACATTACCGATGCCGATGCGGGGACGGACCGGGAGATGCCGGCTTTCGATGAGCCGGGAGAGGCGAAAGCTCTCGGGTGGGAGCGCTGCTGCGTGAACGTCCTATTCGAGCAGCAGGCGGACCATCGTCGCATCCTCCGCGCGGCGTGCGACCGCGTCGGGGTGACCGTCCCAGTGGATGTGCAGACCCGCGTGATCGCCGATCAGGACTGGGTCAGCGCCACCCAGCGGCAGTTTGCCCCGATGCAGGTGTCGCAACGTCTGTGGGTCGTTCCCTCCTGGGCTGATTCCCCGGACCCGGCAGCGATCAACCTGCGGCTCGATCCAGGGCTCGCCTTCGGTACCGGCAGCCATCCGACGACGCGGCAATGCCTGCAGTGGCTGGATGATCAGATGTGCCCGGGCTGGTCGGTGCTCGATTATGGATGCGGCAGTGGGATCCTGGCGATCGCCGCCAAGAAGCTGGGCGCGGGGCGCGCAGTGGGTGTGGACATCGATCCCAACGCGATCAACGCGAGCGTGGCCAACGCGACCCGCAATGGCGTGGAGGTCGAGTTCGCGTTGCCCGATGGCGTAAGCGAGGGAGCCTTCGACGTAGTTGTGGCAAACCTGCTGGCGAGGCCGCTGCGGGTGCTCGCTCCTCTGCTGACGGCACGCACACGCGTTGGAGGATCGATCGTCCTTGCCGGCATTCTCGAAGGGCAGGTCGCCGCCGTTCGTGAAGCCTACGCCGACTCTGCCGAGCTAGCGGTGGTCTACCCCAGCGAGGGTTGGGTCTGTCTATCCGGCGCGCGAACGCGGTAGGATTGCGGCCTCCCTTGCCGCAAGGGTCATGAGCATGTACACCCGCTGCCCGCACTGCGACACCTATTTCCGCGTCACACGCGAGCAGCTCCAAATCTCGAGCGGCCAGGTCCGCTGCGGCCGCTGCGAACGGGTGTTCGACGCTTTCGCGACGCTCAGCGCGCAGCTTCCAGCACCACCGCCTTCGCTGGAGGGTGTAGTCTCAGGCGACGCCCCCGGATCCGAATCCGCGCGCGCCAGCGAGGCCGCGCGCGGGGCCGAACCACCTGACCTGGATACGCACGGTGCGACGTCGGGACTGGGGGATCATCCGGCGCCTAGTGCCTCCGACGCTCCAAGCCCAACTGAGCCGCAGGCTTTGACACTGCCGGACAACCTGTTCGGCCCCGCGGCTCAGCGCGCAAGCACCGGTCGCGGTTGGCCCTGGGCCGTCGCTAGTCTCGTTTTGGTGATTGGGCTGTTCGGCCAGGGACTGTTCCTCCTTGGGACCGACCTCGCCGTACGGCTCCCGGAGCTGCGCCCTACCTTGATCGAAGCGTGCAATTGGCTGGGCTGCGCGGTCGTGCTGCCACGTTTGCCGGATCAGCTCTACATTGAGGCCTCCGACCTTCAGGTGCTGAATGCGACGCGGCCCAACGAAGTACTGCTCACCGCAACCATACGCAATCGCGCCGCGGTCGCGCAGGAGCTGCCGCTGTTAGAGCTGACGCTGACTGACAAGCTCAATCAAGCAGCCGCTCGGAAGGTGTTCTATCCTTCCGAATATCTGGACAAGTCCCAGGATCCGGAGCAGGGCGTCGGAGCGAGCCAGGAGATCGCGGTCAAGTTGTACTTGGACACGGGCGAGATTCGGGCCGCCGGCTATCGTTTGTATCTGTTCTTCGCGTGATGGCCACAGAGCTCAAGCGCACACCGCTCAACGCA
>Ga0335077_10000621_pt1 | contig 40209 bp, 39 predicted proteins | sample Lox_Sample_31_FD_207151 | JGI IMG/M metagenome (GOLD analysis project Ga0335077, IMG submission 207151) | Soil microbial communities from Loxahatchee National Wildlife Refuge, Florida, United States - Lox_Sample_3.1 | ecosystem: Environmental > Terrestrial > Soil > Wetlands | place: USA... | reverse complement strand
ATGGCCGCGTCTGGGCCCTGCCGTGGTTCATGAACGTGGGCTTGCTCTACTATCGCAAAGATCTCCTCGACAAGTACGGGCTCGCGCCTCCCCGGACGTACGCCGAGCTGGTCGATCAGGTCGGGCGCATCAAATCGGCCGAGCGGGACGCCGCGCTCGATGGTTTCCTCTGGCAGGGCAAGCAATACGAAGGCATGGTCGTGAACGTGTTGGAGGGATTCTGGGCCAATGGCACCCAGCTGTTCGGTGACTCGGGCACCGTCTTCCCGGACCCCGATCGCGCGGCGGAAGTGCTGGCCTTTCTGCGTTCGCTGATCGTGAGCGGCGTGAGTCCCCCGTGGGTGACCGCCGCCGACGAGGAGCTGACTCGCCGCGCGTTCCAGGATGGACACGCCATCTTCCTGCGGAACTGGCCCTACGTCATGGACCTGGTCGAGCAGCCCGGCTCGCCGGTGCGCGGCAAGGTGGCCATCGCATCCCTTCCACGCCATGCGCACGGCACGCGCGGTATCGGGTCGACGGGAGGCGCGCATCTCGGCGTCAATGCGCGCACCCGCTATCCGAAGGCTGCGGCGGAGCTCGTGCGTTTCCTGGCCGGTCACGCGGCCGAGCTCGCGATGGCCCGAGGGGCCGCGCTCAGTCCGAGCCGGATGGCGCTCTACCATGCTCCCGATCTCGTACGCGACCACCCGGACTTCCCCAAGATCTACGCGCTGACGATGGTCGCGCGACCACGCCCGATCGTCCCTTACTACCTCATGGCCTCCACGATGCTTCAGCCCGAGTTCTCCGCCGTGCTCGTGGGAATCAAGACGGCGCGCCAGGCGGTGACCGACGGGCGCTTCGGACTGACACATCTGCTCGACGGTCTCCGGTGACGCGGCGAGAGCGCGCCGACCGGCAGACCGGGCTCGTGTTCCTGGCCCCTGCGCTCCTGATGCTCGGATGCGTGACGATCTATCCCGCGCTCTCGGTGTTCTGGCTCTCGCTCCAGTATCGCATCCCGATCTTCGGCATCGCGCGGTTCGCCGGGCTCGATCACTACGCGTTCCTGGTCAGGGACCCGCGCTTTTTGAATGCCACGCGCGTCACACTGGTCTTCACCGTCATCTCCGTCGCGCTCGAGCTGGGCCTGGGGCTCGCCGCGGCGCTCCTGCTCCGCCGTCAGAGCGCGGCACGCCAGGCCGCCCTCTCGCTCCTGCTCCTGCCGTGGGCGCTTCCCTCGGTCGTGACCGCCAAGCTCTTCGAATGGCTCTTCCATCCCACCGCGGGCCTCGTGAACTTTCTCCTGAGAGGTCACCGGATCAACTGGCTCGGCGATCCTCACTGGGGGCTCGCGGGCGTGATCCTGGCCGACGTGTGGCGCACCATGCCCTTCGTCGCGCTGCTGTGCTACGCGCGGCTCCTGTCGATCCCTCCCGAGCTCTACGAAGCGGCCCAGGTGGACGGCGCCGGCTCGCTCGGCGGCTTTCGCCGCATCACGCTCCCGCTGCTCCGACCGGTGCTGCTCATCGCCCTGCTCTTTCGCACGCTGGACGCGTTGCGGGCCTTCGACATCATGTTCGTCCTGACCGGCGGCGGGCCGGCCAACACGACGGAGAGCCTCACCGTCTACGCCTACCGCAGTCTCTTTCAGACCCTGCAGCTCGGCCTGGGCTCTGCGATCGGCGTCGTGGTCTTCGCGCTCGTCATGCTCGTGGCCTGGGGATATCTCGCCGTGCTCCGGCGCGAAGGGTCGCGATCATGAAGCGGCTCCGTGGGATCGTGGACACCCTGGTCCTGCTCGTCCTCGCCATCTATGCGCTGCCCTTCTTCTGGCAGCTGCTGACCTCGTTCAAGCCGGACGTCCTGCTCCTGAAGCTCCCGCCCCTCGTGCCGACCAAGCTCACCGCGGCGCACTACCACGTGGTCCTGACGCAGAGCCCGATGCCGCGCGCCATCGGCAACAGTCTGGGAGTCGCCGGGATCACTGCGGCGCTCGCTCTCGTCCTCGGGCTCTTCGCCGCCTACGCGCTGGCGCGGCTTCCCGTCCCCGGCACGCGAGCGCTCCTGCTGGGACTGGTGGCGGGCACCGCATTCCCCCAGATCGCCATCGTGAGTCCTCTCTTTCTCCTCATCCGAGCCCTCGGGCTGCGCGACACCTGGAGCGCGCTGGTGCTGTCGAATGCCTCCTTCGCTCTGCCGCTGGTGATCTGGCTCCTCACAGGATTCATTCGCGAGATTCCCGAAGAGCTGGAAGAGGCGGCATCGCTCGATGGGGCGGGACGCAGCCAAATACTGCGGTGGATCGTCGTCCCGCTCGTGGCGCCCGGCATGGCCTCGGCCGGGCTCCTGGCCTTCCTGGCGAGCTGGAACGAATTTCTCTTCGCCTACACCTTCACCGCCAGCGAAGCGAGCCGCACTGTGCCGGTCGCGCTGGCGTTGTTTCCGGGAGTGTTCGAAGTACCGTGGGGAGACATCGCGGCGGCGTCGATCCTGGCCAGCCTGCCCCCGGTCCTGATCGTCGTCGGGTTGGGGCGCTTTCTCGTGCGGGGTCTCCTGGCGGGCGCTCTGAAGGAATGAGCCTTCGAGGCCCGGGAGGGGGCGACGAACCCCCCACCCGCGGCCTCGTCTGCTCGGGCTGCGGATTACTTTGGCTGCGGGACGATGCGCAGGTACGGCTTCGGAGCCTTCCAGCCCCCTGGGTACGCCTGCTTGGCGTCGGCATCCGAGACGGCCGGCACGATGATGACGTCGCCACCCTGCTTCCAGTTGACCGGTGTCGCGACCTTGTGCTTGGCCGTCAGCTGGCAGGAGTCCAGCAGGCGCAGCACCTCGTCGAAGTTGCGGCCGGTGCTCATCGGATACGTGAGCATCGCCTTGACCTTCTTGTCCGGGCCGATGATGAACACGGAGCGCACCGTCGCGTTGTCCGCCGCCGTCCGTCCCTGCGACGTCTCCCCCGCACCCTCCGGCAGCATGTCGTAGGCCTTCGCCACCTTCAGCTCCGGGTCGCCGATCATGGGGTACGTCACGGCGTGCCCCTGCGTCTCCTCGATGTCCTTGGACCACCGCTGGTGATCAGCGACGGGGTCCACGCTGATGCCGATGATCTTGCAATTGCGCTTGTCGAACTCGGGCTTGAGGCCGGCCATGTAGCCGAGTTCCGTGGTGCAGACCGGCGTGAAGTCCTTCGGATGCGAGAACAGGATGGCCCAGCCGTCGCCGATCCACTTGTGGAACTCGACGGGACCTTGCGTCGTCTCTGCGGTGAAATTCGGGGCTTCGCTGTTGATCCTGAGTGCCATGATCTCCTCCCCATACCGGGTACGATCAGGTTTGTGATGTCCTCGACGCCCACCATGCTGCGGCGGGCACTTCGTGTGCCCGAGTCGAGGAACGTGGGACCATGCCGAAAACGATGGCGACGTTACTGCCGGGGGGGCCTGGCTTTCTCCCGCGGGGGAAGAGGCCCATCTGCACGCATCAACGTACGGCCACACGTGGATACTGTCAAGCCCTCCGGGGCGAGCAGGCAGCCGAATCGGCGCGATCTGACCGAACCTCCCAGGCTCGGGCACACGTCGAGGGTGGAGAGGCCGCTTCGCCCACGCTGGGATAGAATCGATAGCGTGCGACATGACATGAGCGCGATCGTAGCTTTCGTGGGGCGGCTGTCATGTGGTCGGCCGTCGTCTCCGCGACGAGGGTGAGCGATGAGCCCGCTCGCTCCCGACCACCTCGATCTGGCGCCCATCGGTCGCGTCTCGGGCACGGTCCGCCTGCCCGGATCCAAGAGCATCTCGAACCGCGTACTGCTGCTGGCCGCGCTAGCGCACGGCGAGACGCTCGTCCGCGATCTCCTCGACTCCGACGACACCGCCCACATGCTCCAGGCCCTGGGGAAGCTCGGGGTGTCCTGCACGCCCGAGGCCGGTCGGGACTACCGCGTGACGGGTGTCGGTGGCGCATTTCCGGTGAAGGCCGCGGACCTCTTCCTGGGCAACGCGGGCACGGCCGTCCGCCCACTCACTGCGGCGCTCGCGTGCTCGGGCGGCCGCTATCGCCTGTCCGGCGTGCCGCGCATGCACGAGCGGCCGATTCGAGACCTCGTTGATACGCTGCGTGAACTCGGCGCCGACATCAAGTACCTGGGCCAGGAAGGATACCCACCGCTCGAGATCGGCCCCGCGGCTCTGGCTCGAGGGGTCACGGCGCGAGTGCGGGGCGACACCTCGAGTCAGTTCGTCACGGCCTTGCTCATGGCCTTACCGCTGATCGGAGGCGGAACGATCACGATCGACGGCGATCTCGTGTCGAAGCCGTACGTCGAGATGACCCTCAACCTCATGAGGCGCTTCGGCGTGACGGCAACGCGTGCGGACTGGTCCCGCTTCCAGGTCCCCGGCGCTTACTACCGTTCCCCCGGCGAGATCCATGTCGAGGGAGACGCGTCGTCGGCCTCCTATTTCCTCGCGGCCGGTGCGATCAGCGGAACTCGCGGTGCTGCGGTCGTCCGCGTGGAGGGAGTGGGACGCTCCAGCATCCAGGGGGACGTACGGTTCACCGAGGTGCTCGAGCGCATGGGCGCCACTGTGCGTGTGGGCGATCGCTGGATCGAGGCGACCGCCCCGGCCGGGTCGAGGCTTCACGCGCTCGACGCAGACCTCAACCACATCCCCGATGCCGCGATGACGGCGGCCATCGTCGCGCTCTTCGCCGACGGTCCGAGCGTGTTGCGCAACATCGGCAACCTGCGCGTGAAGGAGACGGATCGGCTCGCCGCCCTGGCCACGGAACTCCGCAAGCTGGGCGCCGAAGTCGAGGAGGGGGCCGACCACCTCGGCGTGACGCCGCCCAGGGACTTCCGGCCTGCCACCATCGACACCTATGACGATCACCGCATGGCGATGTGCTTCTCGCTGGCCGCACTGGGCGGCGTGGCCGTGCGCATCAACAACCCCGGGTGCGTGCGGAAGACGTTTCCGGACTACTTCGACGAGTTCCTGCGCCTGGCCGTGTTCGAACGCTGACGAGGCGCTTTGCTATACTCGGTCGGTGCATAACCCTCTCGCTCCGCTGTCCGATCTCGTCGTGCTGGACCTCACGCGCGTGTTGGCCGGGCCGTACTGCACGCGCCTCCTCGCCGACCTCGGCGCCCGCGTGATCAAGATCGAGCGACCCGGGTTCGGCGACGAGATGCGGCGCGCGCCCTTCCAGCTCGAGCCGGATCGCGAGGACCAGAGCACCTACTACGTGCGCTGCAACGCCGGCAAGGAAAGCGTGGGGCTCGACCTCGCGCACCCGGCGGCGCGGGCCGTGGTGCTCGACCTGGCGCGCGTCGCAGACGTCGTGGTCGAGAACTTCGTTCCCGGTGTGACGACGCGGCTCGGATGTGACTGGGAGACGCTGGCCGCGGTCAAGCCGGACCTGATCTACTGCTCGATCTCGGGCTACGGGCAGACCGGCCCGTGGCGGCTCCGCTCGGCGTTCGCCCATCTGATCAATGCGGCCTCCGGCATGATGCATCTCGAGCGGGGAACGGATCCGGCCCCGCGCTCCGCGAACCTGCAGGCAGCCGACGTCCTCGCCGGCACGCATGCCTTCGGCGCCATCCTCGCCGCCCTCTGGCGTCGCGCGCGGACCGGGCAAGGCGCCCGGCTCGACGTCTCGATGCTCGAAACGCTCGTGGCCGCCGACGACATGACCTTCGGCAGCGTGCTGAACGGCGGCCCCGAGCACGGAGCGCCGCGCATCGGCATGATCGTCACCGAGATCAATGGCCGTCACCTCGCGCTCCAGACCGGAGGCGCCGCCGAGATCATGCCGCGGCTCGTCGCCGTGATGAAACGCCCGGAGCTGCTCGAGGACCCGCGGTTCTCCACACCCGCGGCGCGCCGCGAGAACTGGTCCGAGCTCTGCAACATCATCGAGAGCTGGCTCAAACACTTCGCGACGGTGGACGACGCCGTCGACACGCTCAACCGCGCACGCGTGCCGTGTGCGCCGGTGCTGTCGCCGGCCGAGGTCGTGGCCCTGCCGCACCTGGGCGAGCGTCGGTTCTTCTCAGCCATACCTCATCGCGGCCGCGGTGAGGTACGCATCACCCGGAGCCCGTTTCAGCTCGACGGACAGCCGGTGGATCCCCAAGGGGCCGCACCCTATCGGGTCGGCGAGCACACGCGCCCGGTGCTCGAAGGCCTCCTGGGCTACGATCCGGACCGGATCGAGAAGCTCGTGGCCGCGGGCGCCGCGGTCGCGCCATAATCTGGAAAACCCTCACGACATCCAACGCAGGAGGACCCTCATGGCCCGGATGACCGGTGGCGAGGCTCTCGTCCAGTCGCTGTATCGCGAAGGCGTGCGCGTGATCTTCGGTCTGCCTGGCGTGCAACTCTACGGGGTGCTGGCCGCGCTGCGGGACGAGCCACGCATCCGGTTCATCGTGACCCGCCACGAGCAGGCGACCAGCTTCATGGCCGACGGCTACGCGAGAGCCAGCGGCGACATCGGCACGGCGCTGGTCGTGCCGGGTCCCGGCCTGTTGAACGCCGCGTCGGGACTGAGCACGGCGTATTCCGCCTCCTCGCCGGTACTCATGATCTCGGGACAGGTCCCGAAGGCGAGCATCGGCAAGGACATCGGGCTCCTCCACGAGGTCAACGACCAGATGGACGCCATCCAGCCCGTCACCAAGTGGCGCAAGCGCGTCCTCGAGGTGGCCGACGTCCCAGGGGCCGTCCGCGAGGCGATGATCCAGCTCCGGACCGGTCGGCCCCGGCCGGTCGAGATCGAGATGCCCCCCGAGACGATGGAGGACGAGGGCGACGCGGAGCTGTACGAGCCCGCGCTGATCACTCGCCCGGCGGCACCGGCCGCAGAGATCGACAAGGCGGCGGACCTGCTCATCGGCGCTCGCAAGGTGGCGATCTACGCCGGCAGCGGTGTGCATCTTTCGGGGGCGAACGAGGCGCTGGCGGCGATCGCCGAGTACCTGCAGGCCGGCGTCGTCGAATCGGCCGAGGGCAAGGGTGCGATCAGCGACCACAGCGATCTCGCCCTCGGCGCGGCGTTCTGGCGCGAGTCCCCGCTCCGCGCGTACCTGCATTCAGCCGGCGTGGTGCTGGCCGTGGGCAGCCGTCTCGCGCAGGTCACCTTCCAGCCCGGGCAGAGGATCATTCAGATCGACGTCGACGACCGGGAGATCGGGCGCAATCATCCGAACACGTTCGGGCTGGTGGGTGATGCGCGCGCTACGCTCCTGGCGTTGCTCGAGCGTCTCCGCGCGGCCGCGCCCCCACGATCGTCGCTGAAAGCCGAGCGCGAGGCGCTGCGCGCCGAGATCGCCGTCGCGGCCGTTCAGGAGCCACAGGCATCCATCTTGAAGGCGCTGCGGGCAGGCACGCCCGAGGATGCGATCTTCGTCGCCGGCATGACCCAGATCGGCTACTACTCCAGACCGCTCTGGCCCGTGTACCATCCCCGGACGTACCTCAGCTCGTCCTATTCGGGCAACCTCGGGTACGCGTACCCCGTCGCGCTCGGCGCCAAGGTCGCACGACCGGACCGGGCGGTGGTGTCGGTCTCCGGCGATGGCGGCTTCCTCTACAACGCGCAGGAACTGTCGACGGCGGTCCGACACGGCATCAACGTGGTCGCCGTCGTCTTCAACGACAACGCCTATGGCAACGTCGGTCGCGATCTCGACGAAGCGTGGGGCGGCGAGTTCGGCGCGGCTCTGCGCAACCCCGACTTCATGAAGTTCGCCGACGCGTTCGGGGTGACCGCGTTCCGCGCCAAGGATCCGCTCGAGGTGGGAGCCCTCGTCAAGAAGGCGGTGGATCTCGACCGCCCGGCGCTGATCGAGGTGCCGGTGGGCCGCATGCCGCGCCCGGCCTTCTGGCCGCCGCGCAAGACGCCTACCAAGTACCAGCGCTGAGGGAATCGGCGGGGACGAAGAGATCGGACGACCCGTCGCATGCATCGAGTCGCGTGGCGGGTCGTCCGGCTCGATTCCACTGCAGTCGTTCCGCGCGAGTCGTCGCATCGCACGGCGCGGACGAGGAGAGTGACATGTCACGAAATCACGTCGCTGATCAGGGCCGCCGCTACTTTCTCCAGCGTACCGGATACGCGCTCGGGATGGTCGCCCTCGCCGCGGGGCCGACTCGCGCGAGAGCCCAGACGACGAACGCGTCATCGCTCAAGATCGGCATGATCGGCGCTGGGCGCATGGGCAGCGCCCTCGGCGCCCTGTTCGTCAAGGCCGGGCATCCGCTGATGTTCTCGTCGCGCCACCCCGAGAGCCTGAAGGAGCTTGCCGCGCGTCTCGGGCCGCTCGCCCAGGCCGGCTCCGTCGAGCAGGCCATCGCCTTCGGCGATGTGGTGGTGATGGTCGTTCCCTACTCCGCGCTCGAAGGGATCGGGAAGACCTACGGCCGCGCGCTCGCGAGCAAGCCGCTGGTCCTGGACGTCTGCAATCCGATTGCGCGGCGCGACGGCGAGGAGCTGGTCAAGTGGGTCAACGAGCACGGAGGGGCTGGCCTGGCCAGCGCCATGCTGCTGCCGGGGTCACGCATCGTGAGAGCGTTCAACGGGATCAGCTATCGCAGGGTGGGTGAGATCGCCCATCGCCCAGGCGGACTCGTCGGTGTGCCCATCGCAGGCGACGATGCGAAGGCCATCGCTCTCGCCGAGGCGGTGATCCGCGAGATCGGTTTCGAACCCGTCCTCGTCGGCGGCCTCGCCATGGGAAAGTACCTGTTGCCCGGTACGCCACTGGCCGAGGAGCACACACCAGCGGAGATTCGGCAGATCGCCGCCAGCCTGCACTGAGGGTTCAGTCGGGCAGGATGGGCGGAGGATGATCCGTCCTCGGCATGCCCCGCCCGACGCATCAGCCCGCCGCGTCGCCGGAGCGAGATGACACGCACATTCAGCCGCCCGGACGCGATCAAGACGCTGTTCGCCGCTATGCACTGTCGTTCCAGCCGGACCTCCCATTCGTCGTGGTCGGGACCGACGGAGGGTTCCTCGACGGCGCCGCCACGGTCGAACAGCTACCGCTGGCGCCCGGTGAGCGCGCCGACGTCATCGTCGATTTCTCGCGCGCGCAGGGCCGGCAGGTGCTGCTGCTCAACTCGGCGCCGGTGCCTTTCCCGAGCGGCAGGGCGCCGGACTCGCGCACGACCGGGCGCGTGATGGCCTTTCGCGTCGGCGCAGGTGTCGTGAATGACCCGAGCCGCATCCCGGAGACACTGCGCTCTACGGTCGTGCCACACCCCGTCCCCACGGCTCCCGCGCGTTCCCTCGCGCTGTTCGAAGATCGGGATTCCTACGGTCGCATCGAGTTGCTGCTCGGCACCGTGCGCCAGGGCGCCATGACGTGGGGCGACGCGGTGACCGAGGATCCGAGGCTCGACGCCGTGGAGATCTGGGAGATTCACAACGCCACGGAGGACAGCCACTCGATCCACTTGCACCTGGTGCAGTTCCAGGTGCTGGGCCACCGCTCGTTCAGGGCTCGTGTGGAGCGACGCACGCTGCGCGACCTCCGCTGGCTCGGGAAGGAACGCCCCCCGCTGCCCCTCGAGCGCGGCCTCAAGGACACGGTCCCGATTCCCCCTGGTACGTGCACCCGCATGGTCGCCCGGTTCGATCGGCCCGGGCCGTACGTCTGGCATTGCCACATGCTCTCGCACGAGGACCACGAGATGATGCGGCCCTACATCGTGCGCGAGCCGTAGGTCGCTGTCGATCCGCGGTCTTGCCGTTCGACTCTTCAACGGGAGCATCGGAAGACCAGGGATCGGGTCCGCTCGAGTCCTGTCATGGGAGGAACTGATGCGAACGATCGCGCAAAGGATCACCCCGTTCTTGTGGTTCGACGGACAGGCCGAAGAGGCCGTGAGGCTCTACGTGTCGATCTTCGAGAATTCCACAATTCGAAGCGTGACCCGGTACGACGAGGCGGGCGCCAGGGTGGCCGGCCGGCCGAAGGGATCGGTCATGACGATCGCCTTCGAGCTCGCCGGGCAAGAGTTCGTCGCGCTGAACGGGGGGCCGGCGTTCACGTTCACCGAGGCGATATCGTTCGTCGTGAACTGCGAGACGCAGGAAGAGGTCGATCGCTACTGGCAACGGCTCTCGGCCGGGGGCCGGGAGGTCCAGTGCGGGTGGCTCAAAGACCGATTCGGGCTGTCGTGGCAGATCGTGCCCACAGTCCTGGTCGAACTGCTCCAGAACGAAGACTCCGAGAGATCCCAGCGGGTCATGGCAGCGATGCTGAGGATGACGAAGATCAGCATCGAAGAGTTGCAACGGGCGCGCGCCGGCGGATGACGGTCCCCGTGCCTGCGCGTGTGGCCGCCGCTCGGGCCGGCCACACGCGCGGGCGACGCAAACGACCGGTTATTCGGTGAGCACGTCCTGCATCATCGCCATCACGCCCTCGTCATCTCCGAGTCCCGCGTTTCACTGAAGGACCCAGCTCGAATCGGCGCTGCCTGCCGCGCCCTGGTTCGTGACGGTGAGGCCCTTGATCAGCCAGAGGTACACCACGCCGGAGGTGTGCCTCCAGAGGATGTCGGCGAAAGCATCCCCGTTGAAGTCCGCCACACCCTGGATGGTCCAGTCCGGACCCGCAGACCCCGGGGAGCCGGCGCTGGCCATGCTCGTCCCGTTCATGAGCCAGATGTAGACGACGCCCGACGTATGACGCCACAGGATATCCGCCTGGCCGTCACCGTTGAAGTCACCGACGCCCTGGATCACCCAATCGGTGGTAATGGCGCCGGGGGATCCGCTCCCGACGATCGTGGCGCCGTTCAGGAGCCACACGAAGACCACCCCCGAGCTGTGCCGCCACAGAATGTCGGCCTTGCCGTCCCCGTTGAAGTCGCCCACGCCAGCGACCACCCAGTCAGACGTGGCGCTGCCCGGAGACCCGGTCCCGATGATGTTGGCGCCGTCCATGAACCAGATGAACAGCACCCCCGAGCTGTGCCGCCACAGCACGTCGGCCTTGCCGTCCCCATTGAAGTCGCCGACGCCCACGATCGTCCAGTCGGTCGAGACAGCGCCTGGAGATCCGGTCCCGGTCACGGTGGTGCCGTTCATGAACCAGATGACCACCGCTCCCGAGCTGTGTCGCCACAGAATGTCGGCCTTGCCGTCCCCGTTGAAGTCGCCGATGCCCGCAATAGTCCAGTCGGTGGACGCGCCGCCGGGAGAGCCTGAGGCATGAATGGTCGTGCCGTTCATGAGCCAGGTGAAGACCACGCCCGAGCTGTGTCGCCAGAGGATGTCCGCATCACCGTCGGCGTCGAAATCGCGCAGCACATGGGGGACGGGAACGACGGTCGCGACGAGAGGAACCGTGATCCAGCCACCATTGGACATGATGGTGACGGTTCCCGACACGGAACCAAGCGTCGAGCTGCTGAAGCCCACGACGGTAGGTGAGCTCCCGCTGGGATCGATGTTGTAGGTACTCCCTGACACGAGACTGAAGCCTGCGCCCGCCAACAGGGCCGATCCCGTCAACTGGGACTGTCCGGTGTTCCGTACGGTGATCGTTTGCTGCTCCGGGAGGCCGATCGGGACGTTGCCGAAATCGACGAAGGTCGGAGTGGTCGCCAGTCGTGCCGTCGAGTTATCGGGACGGAACAGCTGGCCGCTCGGCTTGAAGGGCCCGCACTGCTGGGCAAATGCCAGAACCCCCCGCCCGTCCGGAAGGACGACCAGGCTTGGGAGATTCCCACTACTGGGCGAGGGCGTGCTCGCGAGACCCCACGTGCCGGCCACGGGATCGAACAGAGCGGTCTCGAGAGTGAAGCACGGGCCAGCAAGCGCGCTCGCGATCAGGAGGAAACGTCCGTCGTTCAGCCTCGCCAGTGCCGAGGGCTGGGCGGGACCGAGCCCACTCGCCAGGGCGGCTGCCGCCCACATGCCGGTCGAGGGATCGAAGGTCTGGCTAGCCGTCGTGAGGGAACCGCTGACGACCATCGTCCCGACGACGAGCGCCGTTCCGTTTGCGAGCAAGGCACCGGCGGCCCCGCCCACGACGTTCGAGTTCGTGAGCGTCCAGGTTCCCATGGTGGAGTCGTACAGCTCTGCCGAGGTGAGCAAGGCGCTCAACGTCGAGCCGCCCGCCGCGAGCACCTTGCCGGTGGGCAGGAGGATGGCCGTGTGCCCCCGGCGTGGGTTGTTCATTATCCCTCCGGCGCTCCACGTGCCGGTCGTCGCCTGATAGACTTCCGCGGCGCCGACCAGCGCGGTGCTGCTGGAATTGAGCCCTCCACTCACCAGCACGTCTCCCGTCGGGAGCAGCGTCGCCTGGTGGCCGGTCCGGGGCGTCAGCATGGCGCCGGTGAGCGTCGATTTCTGCGCGGCCGGATCGTACACTTCGGCGGCCGACAAGCCGGTCACGAGGATCGTGCCATTCATCAGTACCGTCGCGACACCGCCATTTCCGAGGAGCGCGCCGGCGGCCTGCCAGATGCCGGTCGTAGGATCGTACCGCCGGACCTGCGGACCGATCTGGAACACGCGGCCATCGGCAAGCTTCACGAGCGTTCCGATCGTTCCCGCGTTGCTCGCGGTCGGCAGCGCGGGCGGGCCCGTCTGCACCCATTCGCCTTCCGGTCCGAAAGCCTCGACCGTTCGCGCCCCCAGGCTCAGGGTGAGCATCATGACCGCGACGATACCGACCCAGCGGCTGGTCGCGGGGACGCGATGGCAACACTCACGCAAGCGTGAGAAATGTGCACACATGTAGTGGGGCCCTCCCCAGACCCGGTCGCAGTCTATGCATGGCGCGAGCCATTTCTCAACCGAAGGACCCGATTTGCCCAGCGCGGGTGCGCGCCAGGCTGCATGGAACGCAGATGCGGTCACGTACCACGCTCATACGGCATGTTCGAGCGAGATTCATCCGCGACCCGCCACGAAAGCGGGTCACTCGGCGCCGGCACGGGCACGTGTGTCCGGTTGATCACGGTGGGGTGTCGGTGGCGATCGGAAATTATTTCCAGTGCCCGGTGGTATTTCCGTCCACGACACTGATCGACGCTCGCAGGTCCGCCATGACACCCGCAGATCAGAACGCGCGGACCAGCCCCTCGAGGGCTGGCTCTAGGGCGCTGATCGGCTCAGGTTGGCAGCGAGGGGTGATCGGTCCTCGACGAGTACTTGCGCGTGGTCGGCTAGTGACTGGCCTCGACTTCCGGGTCCGCGATGGCGAGGTCCATGTGCTCGAAGAACGTGCCGAGCACGCGGTACGTGAGTCCCCAGATGTAATGGCCCTCGTAGAGGACGGCAGGAAACTCGAAGATCACACCATCGCGCGGCGTGGGCCTCCGGGCGGCATTGCGCGGGTCGAGCAGGTGCCGGAGCGGAACCCAGAACGCCTCGGCCACCTCGCCGTCGGTCGGCGTGAGCGGCTCGAGCGTCGCGCCCAGATGAAACACGAACGGCGACAGCGACATGCCGGTGATCCTGCCCGCGGATCGAACCGGCTGGGTCCCGAGCGACCCCAGGCACGGGGCGTCGTCGAGCCGTAGCCCCACCTCCTCGCGGGTTTCGCGAATGGCGGCGGCCAAGGCGCTCACGTCTTCAGCATCCACCCGTCCTCCGGGCAGCGCGATGTGGCCGGACCACCGATCGTGCTCGTGCTCGGCGCGGCGGATCAGACAGACGTGCAGATCAGCGGGCTGCCCCGCCAGCACCAGCGCCACTGCGGCCAGATCGCCCTCGGATGGTGGGGCGCCAGGCGGCATGCTCGCGAGGGCGCGCCGCACGCGTTCCAGGTCCGGTGGCATCGGCACGGGTGCCGGGTTACGAGGTTCTGCGCTGGTCACGACCCGCGTCCCGCTGGTACTCGATCACCTGGTGGCCTTCGACTCTGAGACGCGCGACCACGGAGCCCCGTCGCGGATGGACCACGCCAGGGCTGTTCCGCAGGAACTCCTCCAGCGCACCTCGCCAGCGACTTCCCCGTCGGCGCCATAGGTGCGCTCCGCGAAATCGATCGTGCCGGCATCCGTGAGCCGCACCACGGTGGAACATCTGGTCCCGTATTCCGCCGAGAGGATGCGCAGCGACGACAGGCGGCGTTCCCTCTCGATATCGGCGCCGGCTTCCGGAAGGTCTCGCTCGTCCGCAGGCACCGTGTCGTCCAGCATCGCGAGGTAGTCGTCGATGCTGAACGGAGACCTCGTCAAGCCCTCCAGGGCGGCACGCCCCTTGACGACCTTTGGCCACGGGGTGTCGAGCAGGTGGTTCGAGAGGCCGTGAATGCCGGGCTCGACCGCGAGTGGAGCCTCCGCGCGGTTCGAGTAGTACATGAGCTGCTCCCCGTCCCCGACCAGCAGGCAAAAGCCGTTGTAGGGCGTGGCGTCGCGCACGAGGTCCTGGACGTAGGAGCCGGCCGACATCGCTCCCGTGAGAAAGCCCCGGACCAGCGCTCCGCGCGATGGAGCGTCGTTCCGGTGCGTGGCGGGGTTGCGGAAGTTCGTCAGCGCGGCGAATCGTCCGGCCCTCGATACGCCCAGCCAGGTACCGCCGCCAAGCAGGTCACGGCCCGCCAGAACACTCGGGGCATCCGTCCACGGAGCCGCCGGCGCCGCCGGGCGGGCGAAGTACTCGTCCCGATTCGCCGCCACGATGAGCGGCACGCCTGGGACGACCCGATAAGCGAACAGGATCAGGCACATCCAGGAGAGCAGGTAAGGCGCGGCTTCAATGCCTCAGTCCTCGGCGAGCCAGACGTCCTGGAGTTTCTGGTTGGAGTAGTAGTTGGGCGGCGCCACGTAGTTCTTCATCTTGGACCAGTGGACCAGGTTGCGCGTCCACCAGAGCCCGGGCAGATAGTAGGCGTTCTCCAGGACGATCCGTTCGATCTCGTGGACGACTTTCTTGCGCTCGGCGGGATCGAGCGACCGCGCCTGCCGCGCGAACAGGTCGTCGACCTTGGGGTCGGAGAAACGGCCCCAGTTGCGGCTGTCGCCGGTGGTGTAGATGCCGAGCCACAGGTCGGGATCGTCCATGAACTCGACGGGCGGGAACACGATCAGCTCGAAATTGCCCGTGTCCCGACCGTCCCCAAACCACGCCGCCGTCTCGAGAGGACGATGCTCGGCCTCGACGCCGATCTTGCGCCACTCCTGGATGACGAAGACCGCGAAGTCCTGGTACGGCAGCTTGACGTTGCGGTTCTTCAGCACGACCTTGAGCCCGTTCGGGTAGCCGGCCTCGGCCAGCAGTCGCTTGGCCTCGGCTCGGTTCTTTTCCGCGTCCTTGCCGAACCCAGGGAGCTTCTGCAGATCGGCCTCCGACATCTCCCACTCCGAGCCCGGACGCATCAAGCCGCCGATGATCTTGAGTCCGTTGATGGGATACAGCACGCGGCTCGCCGTGTAGCGGTCGATCGCCAGCGTGAGGGCCTTCCGGACGCGGACGTCGTTGAAGGGCTTCTGGTTGTTGTTGACGGCGATGCCCCAGTGGGCGCTCACCGGCGTCTCCTGCACCGCTACCTTGTCCCCGAGCTGCTTGCGGATCGCCTCTACCTCGGCCAGGGGCATGTCACGGAACTCGACATAGGCTCGCCCAGAGCGGATCGCGGCCGCGCGCACCGACGTCTCCGTGCTGATGAAGAACTTGTACCCGTCGAGGTAGGGCCGATCCTTCATGAAGTAGTCGGGATTCCGCTCGCCCTCGAATGTCGAGCCGTGCGTGTAGTTCTTGAACTTGAAGGGCCCGGATCCGATGACGTGCGTCTTGAAATAGTTCGGGTCCTGATCCAGGTACTTCTTGGGAAAGATCACGTTCCAGGGCGAGGCGAGGTTGGCGAGGAGCGACGCCGACGGGAATTTCAGCTTGAAGACGACCGTGGTCGAGGCGGGAGCCTCGACTCGCTCGATCGCACTGAAGCTGCTCTTCCGGAAGCTCAGGACGCCCGGAGGCGGCGAGATGATCTTCTCGTAGCTGGCCTTGACGTCCGTGGCCGTCAAGGCCGAGCCGTCGTGGAACTTGACGCCTGGACGGAGCTTGAAGGTGTACGTGCGCCCGTCGGGCGCGATCTTCCACTCCGTGGCGAGGTCGCCGATGATCTTCGAGAAGTTCTGCGGGTCGAACTGGAGCAGCGTGCTATAGCACGGCGCCACGAGCTGGATGTTGGCGAAAGTCCCCTCCTGGTGAGGGTCGAGGCTCGGCGGCTCAGCGCCGATCACCGCCAGCAGGATCCCCCCGCGGCGCGGCGTGTCCGCCGCCGGCACCGGCGCGGGGCCCGCCAGCATGGCCGCCAGGATCACGAATACGAGCGCCAGGCGGGTCATGCGACCTTCCAGATGTTGCCGGTCTTGGCGAGGTGCCTGATCGGTGTGATCGACTCGACCTTCCATCTCTTCCGATCGAGCCACGCCTTGAAGTCGTCCTGCGTGTTGGCGTGGCACTCGGCCACGAGGCGGCCGTCTCCCAGGGCGAACACCGTCGTGATGCTGGTCTGCGCATCCGGCCGCCACTGACTCGTCTCCCGCAATTCTGCTCCGAACCTCGTGACGTCGTCCCATCCGGACGCGGTGCCGATCGCGATCCACCGTCCCATGAAGTCTCCTTTGCCGGGTGAGCTGCTACACACCCTTCGGTGCCACGAAGGGATACGGGACGGCCCGGCCGCCCCGGATGGGAAGCACGAGAGTCGCCGTGCCCGGGCAACTCTCCACGGCGTTCTGAAGGCGCATGCCGACGTCGAGGTCGACGAAGCCGAGCCCCTCCTTCTCGGACTTGCGGCTGACGGTCGCCCAGACGGTGATCGTGTCGCCCGGCACGATCATGGCCCGATGCTGGAAGGACACCTTCCACGGCCATCCGTCCGGGAGACACAGGTCCTTCAGGTAGCGCGGAAGGATGCTCTGCTTCCAGGACCCCTGCCCGAGGATGTTGGGCAGGCCATCATGGTAGATGGCGAAGGACTGATCGTAGTGGATGCGGTGCCAGTTCTCGATCGCGGCGCTCCACCGGAAGAGGTGCGTCGGCGTCAGCGGGCCAATGACCAGCGGAGGCATCGCCTGGCCGACCTCGACGTCATCGTAGTAGCGCTGCGGCGGGTTGCGAAGCTCGTCGGCGGTGATCATGTCACGTGTCTTTCCGCGGCAATCCGCCCGAGGGCCGCGCGCGAGGCGTACTCTCTGTCCGTTGAGCGTGCGGCCGAGGGCGCCAACGCCGCAGATGGGCCCTTCTCATCGCGTTAGCGGCGGATGCCCGAGGCTCTCAGGATACACAGGACCTCGCCGTTCTGGTTGGTGTACGTCGTCTCGGTCGTGATGATGAGCATCCGGTGGCCCTCCCGGCCGACGCGCTCCTTGATGTCCGCGTACCTGGCCTGGGCAAAGATGCGGTCTCCGAGGGTGGGATACTTGTAGAGCTCGATCTCGTTCCCGGCGTTCAGGATCCGTTTCAAGCTGGTCGGGATGGGAGGGAGCGCCCCCCGACGGTCGGCCTGCACTCCTCCAATGCCATCCGAGTCCGCATCGTGCTCGAACGCGCGTGTGATGGGATCGTCGGCGCCGGGGGGCGTCTTCCTGCTGAGATAGGTGCAGTAGATCGGGGGAGTCACGATCCCGCCGAACTTGGTGCCCTTCGCGAACGCCTCGTCCCAGTAGCGGGGATCCGGATCCATGATCGCCTGCGTGAAGCGTCGCAGATCCTCGCGCTCGATACCCCACAGGCTGGCTTCCACTCGCTCGGCGGTGACCCCGATCAGCGCCCGGATCTCGTCCGTGAGCACACTTTTCTGGTCGGCCATCCCAGTCCCCTTTTTCAGGTCCGGAGCGACACGGCGAGGAATCGTCAGGCGATCCCCGCCGGCCGCTCGGTTCACGCGCCGACGGTGACGCCTACTTGGAGGGCTTCGGGAAGAAGTCTTCCGTCCACGGCCAGGCCCCATCCACCTCGAACGGGGGCAGCCCCTTCCCGACACGGTCGAGGTACGGGCTCGTGATGGGCTCGTTCCACGGGTTGATGCACCCCTCGTACACCTTGGGCCCCAGCTTGAAGTGCTTGGCCTGTTCGAGCGTCTCCACGAACGGAGCATTCGCGTCGTACATCTGCTCGAGCCGAGTCGGACGAGGCCCGGTCCGGGATACGTGGCCCCACGCCATGCGGCCGATGGTCTCCTCCAACAGCCAGACACATTCGATCAGCTTGTCAAGATCCACACCCGTCTCGATCCCCATGCCGTCCAGCATGTGCATCAGATCCTCGGTGGCGGTCATGCCCGTGGCGCGGCCATTGCCGCAGTAGGGACAACCCCCGACGCCGCCGATGGTTCCCTCGAGGTGCAAGCTGTCCGTGGCGTCGAGGCACCTGATCGCCGCGTAGGTGGACGGCAAGGCCATTCCTCGGCTGTTGTGCAGGTGCGCCCTGAAGTTGGTGACGGCGGGCCACTTCTTCTTCACGCGGGTGAAGATCTCCTCCACCTTGACCGGATGGCACCAGCCCATGGGATCGCCGATGCTCACCGACGTGACCGTGATGCCGGCCTCGTCCCACAACTCGTGTTGCTTCTCGAGGAACTTCATCGCCATGCCCGGCGTGAAATCCCCCACGAAGTTCGAGCCGAAGCTGGCATTGGTGCCGATGCCGGCCTCCCTCACGCCTTTCTCCTTGGCGGCGGCGATGATCCGCGGCCACGCCGCCATCTCCTGCATCTGGGAGCGGTTCGTGTTCCGGCGAGCGAAGACGTCGCACATGTGGCAGGAGAGCCGGGGCAGCCGATCCTTTTCCATGGTGAGCGGCGGCGAGTACTGCTTGGCGCGCTCGACGCCTTTCTCGTTCAGCGCCAGCGCGAGGTAGGTCACGCCCGGCCTGGGGCGGAACATCTTCATGAGCTCGTCCATGCGGGCCATCTGCGGCGTGTATTTCGGGCTCACGAAGGAGCCCACGACGATCCGCTTGAGACCCGTCTCCGAGAGGGCATCCAGCAACGCGACCTTGGCCTCGAGAGGAATGTTGGCGTCCTCGATCTGCATCCCCTCCCGCATGCCCTCTTCCGTGTAGACGATCGTTGGATATCGTGCCGACATACCCACCTCCTTGTGTTCCGCGGTCATCTGGCGGCGCGGGGACTCCGCGCGGTCTCCAGGTCGACGCTGCCGGCGCTGGATGGCGGCAGCGACATTGTAGCGGAGTCAGAACTCGCCTTCCAACCAGGGTTCCTCGTCGCGCCGAGGGGCCGCGCTCCCCTGGTGACGCTCACGGCACTAGCCTCCCTGCTTCAGGTAGGTCTCGGGGCGAGCCATGAACCTGCTGCGACATTCCAAGCTGTCGAAGTAGTACCACTTGCCGCCGTGGAACTGCCTCGTCCCCTTGGCGGGATCGACCTCGCGCGCGCCGTGCGCCGTCTCACCGGTCTTGGCGCGCGCTGCCGCCTCATCCACCACGGTGCTGCACACTGGACACTGGGCCATCGTCGGTTCTCCCTCCTGTGGCTCGCCTAGTCGTCCGGGGCTCCGGCGTCAGGCCTCCGCCTCGACCGGCACGGACCTTCCCAGGATCACGCGGCCCGGAGAGTCGATGAGCGCGTGCGCGATGCGGGCCCGATGCTCGAAGCTGGTCCCGAGTCTCATGGTCCACGCCGACACGCGCCGGAACCACAGATGCAGGTCGAACTCCATCATGAACCCGATGCCGCCGTGCACCATCTGGGAAAGCCGCACCACGGCCTCGCACTTTTCGTTGCAGAACGCCTTGGCCTGAGACACCTCGACGCTCGCCCGCAGGCCCTGGTCCATCTTCCACAGCGCCTCGTAGGTCAGGAGCTCTCCGCCGTCGATCCACATGATCATGTCCGCGCACAGGTGCTGGATCGACTGGAATGCACCGATGGGCTGCCCGAACGCGACGCGGTACTTGGCGTACTCGATGGCCATCTCGGCATCCTTCCTCGTCGCGCCCAGCATCTGCGCGCAGAGGAGGACCGTGGCCCGCTCGAGCATGCGCTCGATGATCGGACCGCCATGATGAAGGGGCCCGATGAGACTCGATCGGGACACGCGGACGTTGTCGAAGACCACTTCGCTCTGCTTGTCCTTCGCCAGCGTGACCAGCGGAATCTGGGAGAGCCCCGGGCTCGCCGTATCCACCAGGAAGAGCGAGAGGCCACCCAGCCCCTGGGACGCGGGCGCCGTCCGGCACGCGACGAGACACTGGTCGGCCGCCACGAAGTTGTCGACGAAGAGCTTCCTCCCGTTGATGACGAAGTGCTCCCCGTCACCGACGGCGTGCGTCCGGATGGTCTCAGAGAGGAAGCGCGGATCCTCCTCGGTGAACGCCCACGTCAGCACGCTTTCGCCCCCGGCCACGGCCGGCAGCACCGCCTGGCGCTGCGCCTCGGTGCCCTCGCTGGCAATGGTCAGCGCCGCCGCCACGGTGCTGTGGAGCGGAAGGGGGACGAGGGCCCGTCCCGCTTCCTGCAGGATCAGGCCCACGTATACGAGCGGGAGATCCTGTCCTCCGTACTTCTCGGGCAGGGCCATGCCCTGCCAGCCGAGCTCGGCGACCTTCCGCCACAACAGCGGCGGATAGCCCTTGGCATCCGTCTCCATCTCGCGCACGAGCGTCGTCGGACACTCCGCTTCCAGGAACTCCCGGGCGGTGTGGCGCAGCATCTTCTCTTCATCGGTCAGCAAGAGATCCATCGTGTCCTCTCCACCCTCGCGGCGCGCTATTGACGCGGCCCCGACGGGCGCCGGCCAGACGGTAGGCCCAGGCCGCGGCGCGCGACCTGGTCGCGCATCACCTGGACGCTGCCGTGGTTGATCCCGGACTGGAAAGCGCCCATCAGGTTGTGCGCGAAGATCCCCTTTTCGACCGCGCGGGGCGAGCCGTTCAGCAACTGCCCGTAGGGCCCCAGCATCTGCGTGATGGCCTCGGAGGTCCTGACCCCGTGCTCGGGAGACCAGACCTTCTCGGCCGAGCCTTCGTACGTGAAGTTCCCACCGTGCTCCACGATGGACATGCTCCGCATCGTCATGAGCCGGCACACCTGAGCCTCGATCCATAGCTCCGCGATCTTGTCCCGGATGGCCGGGTCGTCCGCCGGGGAATAGCCTCCGAACCGGTGCTCCTTGACCCAGTTGACGATGTCCTCGTCCCGGCGCACCGAGATCAGGTACCGCGCCGCACCGACGCGATCGAGGTTGAGGCCCATCGAGCCCACCCCCCACCCCTGATTCTCCGCGCCCAGCAGCGTCGTCCTGGACACCCGCACATCATCGAAGAACGTCTCGTTGGTCCGGTAGGCGCCGTAGGTGGTCCCGAGAGGAGCCCGCGGCTGGTTCTGGATGGTCCACAGCGGCCGAACCGTGATGCCTGGCGTATCCATCGGCACGAGGAAGATCGAGATGCCCTGGTGCTTCGGCACGTCGACGTTGGTCCGCGCCATCAGGTAGATGTGCGTCGCGGTGTGGGCCGCGGACGTATACATCTTCTGGCCGTTGATGACGTACTCGTCACCCTCCCGGACTGCGCGGCATTGCAGCGATGCGAGGTCGGCGCCGGCCTGGGGCTCCGTGAAGCCCAGCGCGAAGGAGAACTCACCACTGATGAGCTTCGGGATGAAGTATCGCTTCTGCTCCTCCGTGCCCGCCGCCAGGATCGCCGGCGCCCCGCTTCCGGCCAACCCCACGGCGATGTTCACGCGGGCGAACTCCTCCTCGACGATGTACTGGCTCATCCGGTCGCCGTCCTGGCCGCCATACTCCTTCGGGTAGCTGATACCGAGCCAGCCACGCTCGCCGATCTTCTTGAAGAGCTGGCTCACGAGCGGCCCTCGCGCGATGCTCCGGCCGACACCGAAGCCCTCGCTGGCCCCTTCCATCTCGTCGACGACCTCCGGAGTCAGGTGCTCCGCGATGAAGGCGCGGACGTCACGTCGCAGGGCTTCCTGTTGGGGCGAGTATCCGAAATCCATGGTGGTATCCCCCGTCTCTGTTTACCGGAAGTGAGCGATCGAACGTGGCGGCTCGGGCGGCATTGGCCCTACTCATGGTAGTCGAGCCCGGCCTCGGCGAACTTCGCCTTGAAAGCCGGACGCGTGAGGAAGGCGATGAAGCCCCGCGCCAGGTCAGCGGACCCGGTCTTGGCAGCGACGCCCGCCGAATAGGTCGTGACCTTCTGCAGCTCCTTCGGCAAGGGGCCGACCAGCGTGACGCCCTTGACGGGCACGATCTCGCTGATCTGGTGGACGACCATCTCGACCTCGCCCCTGGCCACCAGCTCGGCCGGGTACCCGCCCGATACCAGCGCCGTCTTGGGCTTCATGGCCTCCGCGATGCCGAGCCGTTGCAGGACGGAGGCGAAGTGGATGCCGCTCGTCGCGCCCTGAGCGGGATCCACGTAGGTGATGGACCGGGCGGCAAGGAGCGTTTGCTTGAACGCCTCCGTCGTGGAGATGTCGGGCCGGGCCGCGCCCTCTCGCACGCCGACCCCCATCCCGGTACGCGCGATGTCCGTGCGGCTGCCTGCCACGACGTCGCCCTGCCGTGATGACTCGTCCACGGCGACGTCGGTCATGATGACCACATCGGCTGGATCGGCCGCCATCTTCTGTCGGACGACGCCGACGGTCCCGAACGTCAGCACGACGGTATGGCCAGTCTCCTGCTCGTACGCGCGCGCCATCTGGGTCACGATCGCTCGCACCGCGCCAGCGCTGATGACCCGTACTTCGGCCGCCTGCGCCTCCGCAAGAGACAGCGCCAGGAGCATGGCGACGATGCTCGTCGACGCGACCATCGCTCTGATCACCGTCATCGTCGCCTCTCTCTCGCCAACGTTCACCAGCATCCGCCTGAGCGTCGCTCGACGGCCGCGCGCGTGCCGTTCGGCACGATTCCATCTCGAACTGCGAGCAGTATCGGCGGCTCGACGATACTGGTCAAGGATTCGGTACGCGACGCTCCAATGGACGCGGAGCAGGCGGCACGGGGCGACATCGACCACGAGCTCTCCAGAGCGGCAAGCCAGCACCACCGATGATAGAGTGAGAACGTGCAATGGGCTCGATCCTCCGTGTGGTTCTATTGATCCTCGGCGTGACGATGGCGACATCCGTCGGTATCGTGGGAGCGCAGGGGCCTGTGGCCGGCCCGATCTACTCGGTGATCTACGTGGAGGTCATGCCCACGGCGACAGCGACCGCCGCCGCACGGCTCCGCTCCTATCGGGAGGCCACGCGCAAGGAGGACGGCAACCTCCGCGGCGAGATCATCCAGCGCATCAGCCACCCGAACCAGTTCGTCGTGCTGGCGGCGTGGAGGGACCAGAAGGCGTTCGAGGCGCACGCCGTCGGCACGAGCTCGACCGAGATGCGAGCGCAGATTACCGCCATCCGCAACGCGCCGACCGACGAGCGCGTGCACGTCGGCCTTGCGCTGGGTCCGCCCGACCGGCGTGCGCCGAACGATGCGGTGTACGTCGTCACTCACGTCGACGTCATCCCCCCGCGCAAGGACGACGGCATGGTCGCGCTGCGCCAACTCGCCGAGGACAGCAGGAAGGGCGAGGGCAACCTGCGCTTCGAAGTCGTCCAGCAGATCAATCGTCCCAACCACTTCACGGTGGTGGAGATCTGGGAGAGCGCGAAGGCCGTGGAGGCGCACTCGATGGCCGCCCCGACACGCCGGTTCCGCGACGCGCTGGCGCCCGCGACAGGCGCCCTCTACGACGAGCGGATGTACCGCGCGCTCGACTAGGACGACCGGCCACCGACCGAGGAGCACGACCCGCATTGCCCGTGGACGAGCCGATCCGGCTCGGCGCGTCGGACGTTCCCGAGGGGCGCCCCTTCGCTCACCCGGACCGCACCGCCGACGACCTCGTGTCGATCCTCGGGATGGCGCGGACGCTACGCCGGATCCTGGCCTGGCCCTCGACCTCGCCCGCCCACCCGAGCCCGTACACGCTGGAGGTGGGGAACGAGGTGGCTCCCCATCGCGTGATCATCTGCGACGACGCCGCTCTTCGGACGGAGTCGGCGCCCCCGTTCGTCGGGTTCTTCGCCCTCAAGAGGCCAGGGCTCGACAATGCGCCACTCACGGAGGTGGATGATCAACTCGTCCTCGAGTTTCCTCGTCATCCCGGCATCCTGAGCTATAGCTCGATCGCGCTGCCCGATGGGAACTGGGGCAACCTGATCGTTCTGCGCTCCGTCGCAGATGGTGAGCGTTGGCGAGAGGGCGAGCGGCACGCCTGGGCCGCGCGCGAGCTGGCGCCCGCGCACTACTCCTCGGTGCGCCTGCACAGCGGCCGTTTCCCCGGCGGCTTGCTGTCGGGCCTCGAGCCGGTCCTGCTTCGCACGCGCTACTTCGACTATCGGGTCTCGAGCCCATGGCGGGCCGAGCGTGTCCTCGGAGCAGGCGATTGAGGAGCCGCCGGGCGCGCGCCACAGTGAGCGCCGGAGGGGCGGTCGCTACGTGTCGCGGGCGGCGCCCTGTGCCCCGCGCAGCTTGGGGTCGAGCAGGTCGCGGAGCCCGTCGCCGAACAGGTTGAGCCCGAGGATTCCCGCCATGATGGCCATTCCGGGAAACACGGTGAGCCAGGGCGCCTGCTGCAGATAGAGCCGCCCATCGGCCAGCACGTTGCCCCAGGACGGGATCTGCGGCGGCACACCTACTCCGAGGAACGACAGGGCGGCCTCTCCGAGCACCGCGGCCGCAAAGATGAAGGTCGCCTGGACGATCACCGGCGAGAGACAGTTCGGCAGGACGTGCCAGCTCAGGATGCGCAGATCCAGACCACCGAGGGCGCGCGCGGCCTCGACGTAGGGCGTTTCCCGGATCACCAGCACCGACCCGCGCACGATCCGGGCGACTCGAGGCACATAGACGATGCCGAGGGCGACCACGACGTTCAGCACGCTCGGCCCGAGAGACGCCATGAGAGCGATGGCGAGGATGATTCCCGGGAAGGCCATGAGGCCGTCCATGACGCGCATCACCGGATTGTCCAGGCGGCGGTAGTAGCCCGAAGCCAGGCCGAACGGGAGGCCGCCCAGCAGCGAGAGGCCGACCACCGATGCGCCGACGACCATCGAGAGCCGCGCCCCGTACACGACCCGGCTCCAGACATCGCGGCCGAAATGGTCGGTGCCCATCCAGTGCGCGCGCGTGGGAGCGGCGAGTCGCGTGCGCACGTCGAGATACTGGGGATCCCACCGCGCCAGCACGGGCGCAGCGGCGGCCACGGCAAGATTCACCGCGACGATCAACGCGCCGACGACAGCGGTGCGGCGCCGCAGCAATGTCCGAAGCGCCCGAGATGAACCCGGGCCAGCGTCCAACCTGGCCACGGCCGTGAGCGGCGCGGCGAGAGCGCCCGCATTCGGGGACGGAAGTTCACGGGCCACTGCGACCAGGCCCCGTATACCGGATCCGCGGGTCGATGACGAGATAGGCGAGGTCGACGAGCAGATTGACCATCGTGTAGGTCAACGCGATCATCAGGACCACCCCCTGCACCACCGGATAGTCACGGCGCAGCACCGCCGAGATGATCAGCCGCCCCACGCCGGGAATGTTGAAGACCGTCTCGATCACCACGGCGCCGCCGATGAGGAGCGCCACGGTGATGCCGATCACGGTGATGGTCGGGATGATGGCGTTCTTGAGCGCATGCTTGTAGACGACGGCGCGCTCGTGCAGCCCCTTGGCGCGCCCGGACAGGATGTATTGCTCCCGCAGCACGTCGAGCATGCTCGAGCGGGTGATGCGCGCCACCAGCGCCGACTGGACCAGGCCGAGCGACATGGCCGGCATGAGGAGCGAGCGCACGTTACGCCAGAGTCCCTCGTCGAGCGGAACGTAGCCGGACACCGGCAGCCAGCCGAGCCACACGCCGAACACGAGGATCATGAGGAGACCGAGGAGGAAATTCGGGATCGACAGGCCGACCAGCGCGAGGGCCATGAACGACTGATCCACCGCGGTGCCGTGACGCCGGGCCGACACGATGCCGGCGGGCACACCGATGAGGACCGACAGCAGCGTCCCCCACACGGTGAGCAGGATCGTCGGTTCGAGCCGCTCGACGATCGCCTGTCCGACCGGGCGCCGGAGGAAGATCGACTGGCCCAAGTCTCCGTGGGCCAGGCGCGCGTACCATCGCACGAGCTGGAGCGGCAGGGGTTGATCGATGCCGAGAGACACGCGGAGCACGGCGAGATCGTCGGCGCTGGCATCCGGGCCGGCCAGCACGCTGGCCGGGTCGCCCGGTGCCAGGCGGATGAGCACGAACGAAACCGTGGCCACCACCAGCATCACCGGGACCACCGCCAGGACCCGGCGCAGGAGGTAGGTTTTCACGGCCGGGCGCCGCGCGTCGGCGCTACCGGGTGACGCCCACGTTCCAGAAGTGCAGGAATGGATTCGGCTCGAATCCCTTGAGGTTCCGCGTCACGAGGAGGGTGAAGAAGTCACCCATCTTGATGCGTCCCACGTCGTCGTAGAACACGGCCTGGATGCGCTCGATCAGCGCTCGTCGCTTCTTCGGTTCGCTCTCGCGGACCAGCTCGGAAAGCAGGCGCTCCTTCTCCTCGTGGCACCACCACCCGGGCCAATTGCACTGAAGATTTGCGGAGAGGGCGGGATCCGGTGAGAACGTGATGCCGGTGGTGAACACATCCCACAACTCGGGCTTGTTACGCCGCTGGACGAGCGTGGCCCAATCGAGCACCTGGAGGTCGACCTTGAAGCCGACCTCCTCCATCTGCTGGCGGGCGACCAGGGCCGAGTTGTACATGTACTCGTACTCCTTGGTCGTGATCCAGCGGACGGGCTGGCCGGCGTAGCCTGCCTCACGAAGGAGGGCGCGGGCTCGCTCCTTGTTCCGCAGGTTGTACCCGGTCACGCCCGCGGACGAATGCCACAAGGTCTGCTCGGGAAAGTAGAGCGCTCCGTCGAGCCGGTAGAAGTCCTTGGTACCGATGGCCGCGGCCATGATGGGCTCCATGTCGAGGACCGCCTGCATGGCTTGCCGCACCTTCTTGTTCGTCATGACACCCTGCTTGTGGTTGAGCGCGGCCGTGATCCAGGCCCCCAGCTTCACGATGGCCAGATCAAGCTTCGGGTTGGCCTTGAGACGATCGTACTGGTCCTGCTTCGGACTCTGGGCGAAGTGGTACTCGCCGGTCTCGATGCCGGCCAGGCGTACCGCCACGTCGGGAACCGGGATGAACAGGATCTCATCGACGGCGGCGATGCGCTTGCCCCCGAGCCCGTCGGCCGGCTCCGAACGCGCTGCGTAGTCCTTGAAGCGGACCATCCGGATGTGGCGGTCGGGCTTGTGCTCGACGAACTGGAAGGGCCCCGTGCCGATGTATTCCTTGATGGGCAGGTCACCGGCCGCATCGACCACCGACTTCGGATAGATCGCGAGATACGGCGAGGCCAGCGCATAGAGGAGGGACCCGGAAGGCTCCTTCAGGTGAATGACGAGGGTATAGGGATCCTTCGCCTCCACCGCCTCGATGACCTTCCACACGGTCTTGCCGGTGGTATGCAGTCTCCCCCAGCGGCTCAGCGAGGCGGCCGCGTCGGCGGCGGTCAACTCCTTGCCGTTGTGAAAGCGGACGCCCTTGCGCAGCGTGATGGTGTATCGTCGCCCGCCGTCGGCGACCGCATGTCCCTCGGCCAGCATCGGGATCGGCGCATAGTTCTTGTCGAACGTGTACAGGCCTTCGAACATGTGCCACGCCACCTGGTAGGCGATGGTCGCGGTCGTGGTGTGAACGTCGAGGGTCGGCGGCTCTCCGATCATTGCCGCCTTCAGCACGCCCCCGGTGCGGAGAGTGTCCTGGGCCAGAGCCGGGCCCCAGCTGGCGAGCAGCAGGAGGACGACGGTCACGATCACCGGGCGGCGCACGATCGACTCTCCACGCATGGCGTCCTCTCCTGATGGCGGGTGTAGGCCTGGATGGCTCGATCCGGCTCAGGGGACTGCTCCAGACGAGGCACGGCCCTAGCATAGCGTAGGCGCCGGCCCACACGACCGGAGCGACATCGTCAGCGGCGACCTCGTCGCGGCGATGGGCGAGCCGTGGACTGCTGATCGGGCAGGGTCAGTCCAGAACGCTCCGGCCCGGCTCTCCAGCGAGGGTGAGCAGCAGGCGATCGAGGGAACGGTCGAGACACCTCTTGATCTCGTCTCGGCAAGCCCGAAACACTTCCTCGCCCTGGGTGGCGGGATCTCCGATGTCTCCGTGCTCGCCAGCGAACTCTCTCAAGGTGAAGAGCGGACGGCCGTCGGCCTCGGCGTAGACTCCGATCAAGTCCTTCTGCGCTTCCGTCATCGTGAGGATCAGATCGGCCTCGGCCATCAGGTGGCGATGGCGCTTGAGATCCGTCGAGACCAGGCTGTCCTCCGACAAGTCGATCCCGTCCTCGCGCAGGACGATCCGGGCATCCAGCGAAGGCAGCATCCCGTCGCGCGCGTAGTTGGCGATCCCGCCCGAGCGGATGCGAATGCCGTGGCTGGCGCCACGCGCGTCCAGCATCCGCTCGAGCAGGACGTGGGCGATGATGCTGCGGGCAGTATTCGCGTGACAGACGATCAGGACGGTCTTCACCGCGTCAATCGCGTCACCGCTCCTCCCGCGGCCACTGCCAGAAGCGCAGGCCTCCGCCGAGATTCGACCACTCGCTCGCGGGCCGCTCGGCGAGCTTCCTCCCGAAGTCGATGCTCGGTGGCACCTTGAGGTCGGCGCCGAGCGTCTTCGGGAAGAGCTTCGCCAACTCCTCGGGATCGAGCCTCCGATCCGCCTCGAGACGCCGCAGCGCCTGCGGCTGTTGCAGCAGGGTGTAGCCGTAACCGAAGGAGTGAAAGACCTGGCCGTTCACGTTCGCCGCGGCGTCGCTCGACAGGTAGACGACGAGCGGCGCCACGTTGTCGGGATCGCGCTCGGTCCCGATGGCCTGCTCGCTCGGCCACTTGCCGGTCTGCTCGAACACCGTGCGGCCGCGCGGCGTGGAGTCGATCATCCGCGTGGCGCCGCTCGGCATGATGGCATTCGCCGTCACGCCGTACTTCGCCATCGCATTCGCCGTGGACCACGTCAGGCCGATGATCCCGGCCTTGGCCGCCGCGTAGTTCGGCTGGCCCGGCGCGCCGAGCGCCGACACCGACGACATGCTGATGATGCGGCCGCCCTTCTGCTCGCGCATGACGACGGACGCAGCCCGGCTGGTGTTGAACGCGCCCTTCAGGTGGACGGCGATGACCGCGTCCCACTCGGCCTCGGTCATGTTGAAGAGCATGCGGTCGCGGAGGATACCGGCGACATGGACGAGAATGTCGAGGCGCCCCCACGCCTTCGTGGCCTGCTCCACCATGCCCGTCGCCTGCGCGAAGTCCGAGACGGAGCCATAGTTGGCGAGCGCCACGCCACCGTTCTTGACGATCTCGTCGACGACCTGATCGGCAGGACCGCGCTCGCCGCCTTCACCGGCGAGGCTGGCGCCGAGGTCGTTCACGATCACCTTCGCTCCTGCCCGCGCCAGCGCGATCGCGATGCCGCGGCCGATGCCCCGCCCCGATCCCGTCACCAGCGCCGTCTTGCCATCGAGCATGCCCATATCCACCAATCCTCCTCTGGGTGTAAGTGATGCGTCAGCGAGCCTCGGCTGACCGAGGCACTATATCACTTCATCGCCACGGGCCTCGACGGCCCTTCGAGCCCCGGGCGGCGCCCTGCGGACCGCTTGCTACGGTCAGCGCCAGGCCCACACCGGCTGCTCGAGGTGATCCACGCGCGTCGACCGGCCGTGCAGGACCACTTCGCGCATCTGGTAGACGACGGCCGCGGTGGGAGCGTGAATCAGGGAACCCAGGAGCGGAAGCTGGATCACCGGGCGGTCGCTCTCCGCGATGCTCACGAGTCGCGGCACATCGGGCTTGTCCAGTTCGGCCAGAGGCACCCGATAGATGCCGGCGACCTCGGCAGGATTCGGCGTGAGGTCGCCGGGCTCGGCGCTCCACACGACGAGGGGCGTGATGACGAACCCCGACCGGGTCGGGTAGTCGTCGAGCCAACCGAGCACGGACTCGGGGCCGAGCGCGAGACCCGTCTCTTCCCGCAGCTCACGCCGGACGGCGGCTTCTGGGCTTTCCCCGGCGTCGATCCGCCCGCCCGGCAGGGCCCACTGGCCCGCATGGGCGCGGAGCGTCTCCGCCCGCCGCGTGAGGAGAAAGCAGGCTCGCCCACTGTCGTCCGGGAGCAGGACCAGCGCCACGGCGGCCGCGCGTCGCCCGCGGACGGGGACGGCGCGGCGCTCGAATGCGGCCAGATGTTCCTGCGCGCGCGTCCGTAGCGCGTCGCCGAAGACTCCGTCACCTTCGGTCAATCGGATCCTTCGGGGGATATCTCCTGCGGTCCGCGTCGAGGCTAGTAGGCCGGGAGCTTGCCGACCTTGGTGGCGGACTTTCGAACCGCGCCCACCTCTTCGGCCGCCTTCGAGGCAAGGAATCGGCTGTCGCTGGCCAACGTGACGAACTGGTAGCCGGCCGCGATCATCTTGAGCGCGTAGGCCGCGGTGTTGTTGTGGATGCCGGCCGCCACGCCGTGACGCTTGCACGCCTCGACGATCTGCTGCTGCGCCTCGACGACCGGCGCGTCGGTCTGATCGAGCCGGGGCTTGCATCCGAACGCGAGGCTCAAATCGGACGGACCGACGTAGACCGCATCGACGCCCGGCACGCTCAAGATGTCGTCCAGGTTCTTCAAGGCCGTGGCGGTCTCGATCATCGGCATGACCACGATGTCCTCGTTCGCGTGGTCGCCGTAGTCAGCGCCGGCATAGATGGAAGCTCGCACGGGCCCCCAGCTCCGGTACCCGCGCGGCGGATACCTGCACGCCTGGACCATCGCCTCGGCCTCGGCCCGGGTGTTGATCATCGGGCAGATGACGCCGTACACGCCCGCGTCGAGGATCTTCATGAGGCGGGCCGGATCGTTCCACGGCACGCGCGCGAGCGGGATGACGGGGGTGGTCGAGATCGCCTGAAGCATGGTGACCGCGACCTGATAGTCGACGACCCCGTGCTGCATGTCGACCGTGAGCGAGTCGAATCCCTGATGCGCCATGACCTCCGAGGCGAACGCGCTTGGGATGGAGAGCCAGCCGTTCACGACCGCTTCCCCTCGGGCCCAGATGGACTTCAACGTGTTTTCCCGCACGGCCTGCTCCTTTGCTTGCGTGGGTGGTGAGCTGCGCTCCGGCGGACACGACCGCGGGCTCCAACTCGACCATCGCCGGCGCGTGCGCTCCTGAGCGCGTCCGCCGTGGTCAGTCGGTCATCCGCCAGCTTAGTCGGCCCGGCCGGACCGGTCAAGGAGCGGTCGTGTCGTCGAGGAGCGGTTCCGCGCCGATCACGCCGCGCGCGGCAGGGTGCGAGCCTCCGCGCCGCGTGCCGACCGAGCGCCGCCGTGCTCCGTGGCGGCGGGAGGCGGCGCGCCACGCCGGGCCACGCCGTTTCCACGAGCGATTCGTACCCGGACGGCACCGACAGCACGATTCGCCCGGACCGCCACGGCGCGCGCGGCGTCACCCGCACCGCGACGAGCGACTCGCCACGAAGCCGGCGATTGATCGCCGCCCGGATGTCGGCAGCGATCACGTCACCCTCGTCCTGCCGTCGATCCTGCCAGATCCGCCACACCAGGGGTCCGATAAACACGATACTCACGAGCACCATCGCTACGATGGCCATTTGAGTCACCTCCACGGTTAAGATCGCCGGCCGGGCGGCGAGGATTCCTGTTGAATCCATTCCCGATCGTTTTCCGTCTCAATCAGTGGAAGGGGGGGTGATCATCGATGGCCAAGCGAATCCTGTTGCCACTCGACCGGAGCGAGACGAGTCAAGCCGTGCTGCCAGTCGTGGCGGAGTTGGCTCGCGGAAGTGGCGCGACGGTGCGATTGCTCCACGTGGCGCCCGTTCCGCGCGAACGCGTCGCCGATGACGGCCGCGTCGTCGCCTATGCGAATCAGGAAATGGAGCGTATCGAGTCCGAGCGTCGCCGGTTCCTCAAGGCCGCCGAGGCCGAACTCGAGGGCGTGCCCGTCGAAGCGGTCGTGCGATTCGGGAATCCCGCGGATGAGATTCTCCTCGAGGCGGATGTGTTCGGCGCCGACCTGATCGCCGTGACGGCGCATGGTCGTGGCTGGTTCCGCCACCTGCTGAGTGACGTGGTGGGCGCGCTCTTTCGCCGATCGGATGTGCCGGTGCTCGTCCTCGCGAGCCGTTGAGCGCGAGGGCGCCGCGCCGGCGCGCGATCAGACTTGCCGGTACCTGAAGCAGCCAGTCACGTGGTCGTTCACGAGGCCTACGGCCTGCATGAACGCGTAACAAATCGTGGGACCGACGAACTTGAAGCCGCGACGGGTCAAGTCCTTGCTCATGAGCCGGGACTGAGGAGTCTCGGCGGGAACCTGTCGGTGTGACGTCCACGCGTTCTTGACGGGTTTCCCGTCGACGAATTGCCAGATGTAGGCGCCGAAGCTGTCGTACTCGTCCCGCATGCGGCCGACCATCTTCGCGTTGATGACCGCGGCCTCGATCTTCATGCGATTGCGCACGATCCCTGGGTCCGACAAGAGGCGCCCGCGCTTGCCTCGATCGAACCGGGCCACCTTGACAGGATCGAACTGGGCGAACGCCCGGCGATAGTTGTCGCGCTTTCTGAGAATGGTGTCCCAGCTGAGACCGGCCTGAGCGCCTTCCAGGATGAGCATCTCGAAGAGGTGCCGGTCGTCACGAGACGGCACGCCCCACTCGGTGTCGTGGTAGCGGGCCTGCAACGCGTTGCCCGTCGCCCACTCGCACCGTATCTTCGTCTTGTCGGAGGTCATGCCCGGGTCGGGCGTTCCCGCGTCAGCCGATCAGGCGTACCGGTGGCGGTGTTCTTCGGGAAGCCCGAAGTGCCGCGCCGTCTCGTCCTCGGCGTCGAACTGGATCAGCACCGCCTCGCCGGCGCCCACGACCCACGCGTCGTGCCCGGGCTCGACGACCACGACCTGCGGCGCCACGAACTCGAAGGTGCAGCCGTCGGCGTATTCGCCGCGGACGTGTCCGCGGGCCAGCAGGCCCACATGCGCGTGCATGCAGAGGGCCGTGGCGACGGTGGGCTTGATGTGCGTCGACCACCGAAACCCCGGGGGGTATACGAGCCGCTTGATCCGTCCTTTTCCGGCGCGCATGATGTCGACCCCGATGCCGCCCACGGTGCGCCGATCGGCGCCCTTGATGGGGGCCGTCAACGGGTCTTCGGAGCGTCGCGCAGTTTTCCTGCGAGCTCGGGCCGGCTTCTTGAGCGATTTCTTCCTCATGGCTCGGGCCCTCCCAGCACTCCTGGTCACGTGAGGCCACTGGTCGGCGCAGCCGACCGCCGGGACGAGGCAACTCTGCGCTGGCCTCCCCGGGTTGTCAAGGTGAGCCCCACCTCTCCTTGACGGGCTCGCGTGCTGAACGCTAAGCTCACCACACCCTGAGCGCATCACGGCTCGCAGACCACCGCCAAGAGCCGGTGATCGGGATTTCATGACAGACCAGGACCTTCGGAGCTTCGTGGCCGCGTACGCGGAGGCCCATCCCACCGAGGTGATGCGCGTCACCGACCCCGTGGCGATCGAGCACGACGTGATGGCCGTCGTCCTCGAGTACGAGCGCCGTCGGCGATACCCGATCATCATCTTCGAGCGCGTGCACGGGTACTCGATTCCCATCGTGGCCAACGTCGTGGCGAGCCGCCGCGCGCTCGCCTTCGCGCTCGGCGTTCCCGAGGGCGAGTTGGCCCGAGAATATGGACGTCGGATCAAGCAGCACATCAAACCGGTGGTTGTTCCCGATCCGCCCTTTCACCAGCACGTGGTGCGGGGCGACGGCGTGGACCTGGCCGCGCTCCCGATCCCGTTCTACTTCCCCGGCGATGCCGGACGATACTTGACCGCCGGGATGCTCGTGGCCCGGGATCCCGAGACCGGCGTAGAGACGGAGGGCTACCATCGCTTCCAGGTGAAGGGCCCGAACCGCATGGGCGTCAGCCTGCACTCGCGGCGGCGCATGTTCGAGTACCAGCGTCGGGCCGAAGCCAAGGGGCTGCCCCTGCCGTGCGCGATCGTGCTCGGTCTGCATCCCCTGGTGTCCATGGGCTCGCTCGCCTATCCGCCGCCCGACGTCGGCAAGTTCGAAGTCGTGGGAGGGCTGTTCGGCGAGCCACTCCAGGTCGCCGCCTGCTCGACCATCGATCTCCACGTCCCCGCCGCCGCCGAGATCGTGATCGAGGGCGAGATCGTCCCAGGCGTCCGCGAACCGGAGGGGCCCTTCGGCGAGTTCACGGGGTACTTTTCACGGCGGAGCACGGAGCACGTCTTCATCGCGCATGCCATCACGATGCGCCAGCGCCCGTGGTTCCAGTCCATCGGGTCCGGACGCGCCGGCGACCACATCACCACGCTCGGCCTGATCCGCGAGGCCGAGATCATGAATGCGCTCACGCGCGTGATCCCGAACGTGAAGGCGGTGCACGTCCCCCTATCCGGCACCTCGTCCTTCACCGCCTATGTCTCCATCAAGCAGGGACGCCCCGGTGAGGCCAAGCATGCGATCCCGATCGTTCTCGGCGTCGACCACTACCTGAAGCTGGTGATCGTCGTCGACGACGACATCGATGTCTTCGACGAATCCGACGTCCTGTGGGCGGTCGCCACGCGAATGCAGCCCGACCGCGATCTCGTGGTCATCGCCGGCAGCCTGGGCGCTCTGCTCGATCCGAGCGCCGACGAGCGGGGGGTCACGGCCAAGCTCGGCATCGACGCCACCCGGCCGTTCGGCGAGCCGTTCGCCGAGAAGCTCGTGATGTCCGCCGAGCGAATGGCCTGGGCGCGTGCACTCGTCGACCGGCTCGGCTGAGGAGCGCGACGGGCCTCGCTTCCTCCCGCCGCATCGGCCGCTCGACCCGCGCGTCGCTGACACGCAGGGCGCGGCTCCCATGCTAGGATTCGCCCGAGAAGCCACGACTCGACCCTGTGAGGCCGCCATGAAAATCACCCACGTCACGACGCGGGTGCTCCGCACGCCAGCCGACAACCCACTCGTGGTTGGCCTGCCTGCACCCACCGACACACGCGAGTTCGTCACCCTCGAGCTGGGAACGGACCAGGGCCTCGTCGGCATCGGGCTCACCTTCTTCGGCGGCGCCATCACGGCAGCGCTGAGGGCCGCCGTTCAGGGACTAGCCGACCTCACCGTCGGCGATGATCCCAGCCAGGTGGAGGCCATCGCCGCCAAGCTGCGCCGTGCGGCTGGCAGCGCCGGTCCCGGCGGCATCTTCTCGCTGGCGCTCTCCGCCATCGACACCGCGTGCTGGGACCTCATGGGCAAGGCGTCCGGCCGCTCCGTCTGCGCGCTGCTCGGCGGGCTGCGCGACCGCATCCCGACGTACGCGAGCGGCGCCCTGATGCGGCCGCATCCCCTCGACTATCTCGCCAAGGCTGGCCCCCGGCTGCGGGACATGGGCTTCCGCCAGATGAAGATGCAGTGCGGAAGCGAGCCCTCGGCGGCGGCCTCCGTCGAGCGCGTGCGTGTCTTGCGCGAGGCCATCGGGCCCGACGTCGACCTCATGTGCGACATCAATCAGCTCTGGAGCGTCCACCACGCCATCGACATCGGCCGGCGGGTCGAACCCTATCACCTCTACTGGCTGGAGGACCCCGTCACCCACGACGACTACCCGGGGCTCGCCCGCGTCGCTGACGCCCTCACCACGCCGATCGCAGCCGGCGAGTACCACTACGGCATCACCCCGTTCCGTCACCTCCTCGAAGCGCGTTCGATCGACATCGTCATGATCGATCTGCTGCGCGTTGGAGGCATCACCCAGTGGCTCAAGGTCGCGGGCATGGCCGAGGCCTTCAACCTGCCGGTCGTGAGCCACCTCGTGCCCGAAATCCACGTCCACCTCGTCGCGGCCGTTCCCAACGGTCTCACGGTCGAGTACATGCCTTGGACGCTCCGGCTCTTCGAGGACACCCCCTCGATCGAGCATGGTCAGCTCGTCGTGCCCAAGCGGCCGGGCCTGGGACTCGCCTTCGATGGAGCCGCCATCAAGCGCTACCAGGTCGGCTGAGGTCGTGACGACGGTATTGGCCCGGACCGCCATCGCGATCCTCGTCGTCGTCCTCTGGGGGTCCCCGGCGATGGCCCAGGCGGACGACCGGCGGGCGCTGGCGCGGGACCTCGCGCACCTGATGGTCACCGACGCCCTCCGTCGTGAGCTGAACGAGCAGGTGACGACGGGGTTGACCGCGGCCGTCGGCTCGACACTCGAGGTGCGATTGAGCCGCCGTCTCCAGGACCAGGAGTGGCGGCTGATCGGAGAGCTCGTGCGCGTCTTCATCAGCGAGACGCTCGTCCCAAGCCGTACCGACGAGATCGCGGCCGAGATCTACGCCAGGCGATTCGACGAGGCGGAGCTCCGCGAGCTGCTCGTCTTCCAGCGCTCGGCCGTCGGTCGCAAGGCCGCGCGACTTGGCCCCGTGATCGCCACCGAGACAGCTCAGGCGATCAACGATGAGATCCGGCGCAGTCCGGCTCTCCCGCGCCTGGTCGAGAATCTGCAGGGCGCGTTTCCCGTTCTGCGAGTTCCGGAATCTCCCTGAGCGCCGGGCCGACGGCGAACGTCAGGTTCGGTCACCCGATGGCAGCGGAGCCGGCAGCAGCTCGTAAACCGGATACCGCGGAGCCAGCGACGCAAACCGGCTGGCGGGCGACTCGGCCGGCACCGGGAAGTACCGCTGAACCTCGCGACGGAACTGATCGAGATACGCCTTGAGAATCGGCGGCTTCTCGGCGTCGGCGAGAGGTCGCAGCCGGCATCGCTCGGCGCGGAACCCTCGGCGCAACGTGATCTCTCGGACCTTCCCGCTCGTGCGGCCTCGCACCTCGAGGACGCGCATGTGGGGAAGCCCGATGCCCACTCGCACGAGAACGCCGATCGCTCGGTTCAACAGGTGCTCGAGCGGGCTCGGACGTTCGTACGGACCCTGCGGATCGCTCACTGGTGGATGACGGGCTGTCCGCCCCGTCAGGGTCCAGGATACCCCATCGTCGGGCGAGCGGGCCTTCAGGGCGGAGCGCGCGCCATGAAGAGGGCATAATGGAAGCAGGCCATGAACGAGCACTGGTACAAGGACGCCATCTTCTACGAGCTGCACGTGAAGGCGTTCCAAGACGGCAACGGCGACGGCATCGGTGATTTCCGCGGCCTGGCGCAGCGGCTCGACTACGTCCAGGACCTGGGCGTGGACTGCCTGTGGCTGCTGCCGTTCTACCCATCGCCGCTGCGCGACGACGGCTACGACATCGCCGACTACTACGATGTCGCGCCCGGCTACGGCACGATGGAGGAGTTCGAGGCATTTCTGCGCGAGGCGCACCGCCGGAACATCCGAGTCATCGCGGACCTCGTGGTCAACCACACGTCGGACCAGCACCCATGGTTTCAGGACGCGCGGCGAGGTCGGTCGGCCAAACGCGACTGGTACGTGTGGAGCGCCGATGGCAAGCGGTACCGCGACGCACGCATCATCTTCCTGGACACCGAGACGTCGAACTGGAGCTGGGACTCGGAGGCTCGGGCGTACTACTGGCACCGGTTCTTCAGCCACCAGCCCGATCTCAACTACGACAACGTCGAGGTGCAGCAGGCGATGCTGGACGTGCTGCGCTTCTGGCTCGACAAGGGGCTGGACGGCTTCCGCTGTGATGCCGTGCCCTACCTGTTCGAGCGTGACGGCACGAGCTGCGAGAACCTGCCGGAGACCCACGCGTTTTTGAAGCAGCTGCGCACCGAGGTCGACCGCCGCTACCGCCACCGCGTCCTGCTGGCCGAGGCGAACCAGTGGCCCGAGGACGTCCGCCCGTACTTCGGCGATGGCGACGAGTTCCACATGGCGTTTCACTTTCCGCTGATGCCGCGCATGTTCATGGCCGTGCACAGCGCCGACCGGCGCCCCATCACCGACGTGTTCCTCCACACACCGTCCATCCCCGAGTCCTGCCAGTGGTGCCTGTTCCTCCGGAACCATGACGAGCTCACGCTCGAGATGTGCTCGGATCCCGAGAGGGACTACATGTACTACGCGTACGCGCAGGATCCCGTCATGAAGCTCAACGTCGGCATCCGGCGGCGGCTCGCCCCGCTCGTCGCGAACGATCGCGGGAAGCTCCAGCTCCTCCACGCGCTGCTGTTCTCGCTGCCGGGCACACCGGTCATCTACTACGGCGACGAGATCGGCATGGGCGACAACGTCCACCTCGGCGACCGCAACGGGGTGCGGACGCCGATGCAGTGGTCCGGCAGCCGGAATGCCGGTTTCTCGACCGTCGACGCGGCGTCGCTCTATAGCCCGGTCATCGCCGATCCGGTGTATGGCCATCAGGCCGTCAGCGTCGAGGCCCAGCTCGGCGCCCCGGCGTCCTTGCTCTCCTGGATGCGCCGGATCATCGCGGTCCGGAAGACGACGCGCGTGTTCGGGCGCGGCAGCCTCCGCTTCCTCGAGCCCGCCAACACCCGAGTACTGGCGTATCTGCGCGAGTGGTCGGGGGAGACGATCCTCGTGGTGGCCAACCTGGCGGGCTCCGCGGAACCGGTGGAGCTGAACCTCCAGGCGTATCGAGGCGCCGTGCCGGCGGAGATGTTCGGCGGCGCCCTCTTTCCGACGATCGGGGAGCAGTCTTACTTTCTCAGCCTTGCGCCGCACGGATTCTACTGGTTCCGCCTGATTCGCACCGGCGCCCGGGCCGAGACGCCATATGGGATCGAGGACCGGGCGGTCTGACGGTCCGCGGCTCGACCCGGGCGCGGACGTGCCCGCGCCAGCGGCCGGCTCGGCTCTCCGCCCGGAGGCGCCCATCCCGGAGACGTTCGAGTTCATCGCCTGCCTCGAGCTCCGCGAGTTCGTGGGCACCCGCGCCGAGGACGAGCGCCAGCTCGTGGATCTGATCGAGCAGGCGCCGCTCGACTCCATCTACTACCACACCCACGCCTTCTTCCTCCGCCATAAGTTCCTCGCCGGCATCTACCCGAACGACTTCGCCACCTGGGTCGCCGTCCATCTTCGCGACCAGGCGCTCGGCGAGCGGCTGGCGATGGTGGATCCAGCCGAGTTCGACACGCTGGAGCACCTGCGCGACGAGCTGGTGGCGGTCATCGACGACCATCTGCGACAGCTCGGAGCCGTCCCCCGACTCGTCACGGGCGAGCCTTTCGATTTCATTCGTTCCAGGACGGTCGAGGTGCCGACCGGTATCGAGGTGCGGACCCTCGGAGAGTTCCGGCAGGCGCTCCTCGACGTGGACAGCAGCGCCATCTACTTCCACGTGGTGCAGGCGCGCGCCCGCCTCGGGCGCGCGAACGACTTCGCGGCCTGGCTCGGACGTCGCCTCGGCCTCACCCAACTCGCCCAGCGCGTTCGGGCGCTCCATCCGTACGGCGGGAGCCTGGAGCGGACGCGGGCCCGCCTGCTCCAGCTCTGCGACGAGGCGCTGTCGGAGAGCGGCAGCCGGTGATCCCGCCCCGCGTCGAAGCGTACCGGAGCGTTGCGCCCCGGGGCAGTCTCGACCTGCTCTTGCGGCTCGCCGAACGCCTCCGCGGCCGCCGGTTCGCGCACGTCAACACGAGCCGGTTCGGCGCCGGCTCCGCGGAGCTGTTGACCCGCATCGTTCCCATGCTGCAAGACCTCGGGATCGACACGACCTGGGAGGTGATCGTCGGGACGCCCGACTTCTACACGGCGGTGGGACGGATGGAGCGCAGCCTCGCGGGCGTCGAGCCTGCCGTTCCCGAGGCGATGCTCGGCGCGTACAGCGACGTCGTGGCCGGCAACGCCGCGACCTTGCCGCTCGAGGCGGATCTGGTCATGACCCACGACGTGGCGCCCCTCGGCCTCGCTCGTCACCGCCCGCAGCGCGGACACTGGGTCTGGCGGTGCCACAGCGATCTGTCGCGCGCGTATCGACGAACGTGGGCGATGCTGCGTCGCGACGTCGAGCGTCACGACGCAGCGATCTTCTCGCTGCCGAAGTTCGCGCAGCGGCTGCCCATCCCGACCTTGATCGTGCACCCCTCCATCGATCCGCTGAGCGAGAAGAATCGGGAGCTGACACGCACCGAGATTG
>Ga0335077_10000620_pt1 | contig 40343 bp, 43 predicted proteins | sample Lox_Sample_31_FD_207151 | JGI IMG/M metagenome (GOLD analysis project Ga0335077, IMG submission 207151) | Soil microbial communities from Loxahatchee National Wildlife Refuge, Florida, United States - Lox_Sample_3.1 | ecosystem: Environmental > Terrestrial > Soil > Wetlands | place: USA... | reverse complement strand
AGCTCGAAGCCCACGGGGTGAGCTTCCGGCGTCTCGCCGAAAGAGTCCGCTTCGCGGTATCTCAGCAGCTCCTGCGCGACACCGACATGCCGATCGGCGAGATCGCGTGCGTGCTCCAGTACGCAAACCCGGGCGCGTTCGCCACGGCTTTCCGCCAGTGGTCCGGCGTGACCGCATCGCAATGGCGGGCCCGCGCGCGCAGCGAGAGCCCGTGGATCGCGGTGGGCGGTGCGGAACCGGGCACGCGCAGGCGAGCGGCCTGAGGCGGCCGACCTCCGCGGTTGCGTTACACTTGGCCCAGGCTCGGGCCGCCCGCGGCGGCGGGCTTCGAGGCCATCCGCGACCGGCACGAGACCCGCATCCCATGCGCTTCCAAGGCACCGACAGCTACGTCGCCACACCCGACCTGATGCTCGCGGTCAACGCCGCGATCACCCTCGAGCGGCCGCTGCTGGTCAAGGGCGAGCCCGGCACGGGCAAGACGATGCTCGCGCAGGAGGTGGCCCGCGCGATCGGGCGCCCGCTCGTCCAGTGGCACATCAAGTCCACGACCAAGGCGCAGCAGGGCCTCTACGAGTACGATGCGGTATCGCGGCTCCGCGATTCGCAGCTCGGCGACGAGCATGTCGCCGACATCGCCCACTACATCAAGCGCGGCGTGCTGTGGGGGGCCTTTCAGTCGGACACTCCGGCGGTGGTCCTGATCGACGAGATCGACAAGGCCGACATCGAGTTCCCGAACGACCTCCTGCGCGAGCTCGACCGGATGGAGTTCTACGTCTACGAGACGCAGCAGACGATCTCCGCGACGCACCGGCCGCTGGTCGTGATCACCAGCAACAACGAGAAGGAGCTGCCCGATGCGTTCCTGCGCCGCTGCTTCTTCCACTACATCCGCTTCCCCGACAAGGAGACGATGACGCGCATCGTCGACGTGCACTTCCCGGGGCTCAAGAAATCGCTTCTCAAGGAAGCCCTCGAGGTGTTCTTCGAGCTGCGCGAAGTGCCGGGGCTCAAGAAGAAGCCGTCGACGTCGGAGCTGCTCGACTGGTTGAAGCTCCTGCTGGCCGAGGACATCCCGCCGGAGGCGCTCCGCAGCCAGGACAAGAAAGTGGTCATACCGCCGCTCTACGGCGCGCTGCTCAAGAACGAGCAGGACGTGCACCTGTTCGAGCGCGTCGCATTCATGGCCCGCTCGGGTCGCTAGCGTGGCGTTCGTCGGCCCCGTCACGCTCGAGGGTCGCCACGCGACGATCGAGCCGCTCGCCCGCGAGCACGAGGACGGCTTGCGGCGCGCTGCCGGCGATGGCGAGCTCTGGCGCCTGTGGTACACCTCGGTGCCGGCGCCCGAGCGCACCGCCGCCTACATCGACGCGGCGCTCGCCATGCGCGAGCGAGACGGCGCCATGCCTTTCGTCGTGCGCGCCGCGGCGAGCGGCGAGATCGTCGGCTGCACGCGCTACTTCCACGTCGACGCGGCCAATCGGCGGCTCGAGATCGGCTACACCTGGTACGCGAAGCGCGTGCAGCGCACGGCGCTCAACACCGAGTGCAAGCTGCTGCTGCTCACGCACGCCTTCGAGGCGCTCAGGTGCATCGCGGTCGAGTTCCGCACGCACTGGTTCAACCACGCCTCGCGCGAGGCGATCCTGCGCCTGGGCGCCAAGCAGGACGCGGTGCTGCGCAACCACCAGATCTCGCCCGACGGAAGCTATCGCGACACGGTCGTGTTCAGCATCATCGAGGGTGAATGGCCCGCGGTGAAGCAACATCTCAGATATCAGCTGGAACGGCCGCGATAGCCGGTCCATGCTGGTCGACTTCTTCCTCCACCTCAAAGCCGCCAGGCTGCCGGTCTCGACGCGCGAGTTCCTCACCCTGCTCGAAGCGCTCGAGCGCGACGTCGTCGCGAACAGCATCGACGATTTCTACTTTCTCGCGCGGACCTGCCTGGTGAAGGACGAGGCGCTCTACGACCGGTTCAACCTCGCCTTCGGCGCCTATTTCCACGGCGTGGAGGGCATCTTCGACATCCGCGCCGAGATCCCCGAGGAGTGGATTCGAAAGCTGATCGAGGGCACGCTCACCGAGGAGGAAAAGGCGCTGGTGAAGGCCCTCGGTGGCTGGGACAAGCTCATGGAGAGTCTCAGGCAGAGACTCGAGGAGCAGCGCGCGCGCCATCAGGGCGGCTCGAAGTGGATCGGCACCGCGGGCACGAGCCCGTTCGGCGCGTACGGCTACAACCCCGAAGGGATCCGCATCGGCCAGGAAAGCGGGCGCAGCCGCAGCGCGGTCAAGGTCTGGGACGAGCGCAGCTTCGCGAACCTCGACGACTCGGTGGAACTCAATACGCGCAACATCAAGGTCGCGCTCCGCAGGCTGCGCCGCTTCGCCCGCGAAGGCGTTCCGGAAGAGCTCGACCTCGACGCGACGATCGAGGGCACCGCGAAGAACGCCGGCTGGCTCGACCTGCACCTCGTCCCGGAGCGGCGCAACCGCGTCAAGGTGCTCCTCTTTCTGGATGTCGGCGGCTCGATGGACCCGCACGTCGCGGTCTGCGAGGAGCTCTTCTCCGCGGCCAAGACCGAATTCCGCCACCTCGAATACTTCTACTTCCACAACTGCGTCTACGACTACGTGTGGCGCGACAACGCCAGGCGGCGCAACGAGCGCGTTGCCACCTTCGACATCCTGCATAAGTACGGGCCCGACTGGCGGCTGATCTTCGTCGGCGACGCCGCGATGAGCCCGTACGAGCTGTCCGAATCGGGCGGGAGCGTCGAGTACGCGAACGACGAGGCGGGGATCGCCTGGCTGCAGCGTCTCTTCGACGCCTATCGCCGCGCCATCTGGCTCAATACCGAGCCGGAGCGCAGCTGGAGCTACAGCCGATCGACGCAGATGATCCTCGGCGTCCTCGGCCCGCGCATGTTTCCGCTCACCCTCGAAGGCATCCACCGCGGCATCGCGCTCCTGCGTAAGTAGACTACAGCGCACTCGACCCGCCGGGCGGCTGGACTATAATCGCCCGCGAAGGGTGCTTACTTCCGGAGGCTCGCATGCGCAGAGGTCTCGTTCTCGCCGCGGCGCTCGCTGCCGCTGCATTACCCGGTGCCGCGGAAGCGATCAACTGTTACGCGGTACTCGATCGCAGCAACTCGACGATCTATCAGGATACGCAGCCGCCGTTCGACTTGAGCGAAGCCGGTCGCCCGGCACGCGACGCGATGCGCGCGCGCGGCGAGTTCCTCACCATATCCGACGCCGACCGCTGTCCGCTGATCGCCGCTCCGCCCGGCGTCACGGGGTACCAGCCGGCCAGCGTCGACGACATCGTCGCCGGCATCCGGCCTTATGGCTCCGGGGCGGTGTCGACGACGAGCGCCGCCGCCGCGGGCGGCCGCGGCAACGCGCGGCCCGCTGCGCCTGCGACTTCGACGCGCAGCAGCTCGTCGGGGATGCGCACCTACTGATTCGAACGCGAGGCATCCGCTCGCGCGCTCACGGGCCGGATCGAGTTGGCGCGCCCGCGGACGCGACGCCCGGCGGCACGGTCGCGGCGCGCGGCGCGAGCGCATACCACGCGATTGCGAGCGCCACCAGCGCCCAGACGATGGCCGGGCCGGTGGGCAGGTCGAGCGCGGTCGAGATGACCAGGCCGGCCGCGTACCCCGCTCCACCCAGGCTCCATGCGGCGAGCAGCCGGTGCCTCGCCATCCGGCGCGTCGCGAGCGGCGGAACGATCAGCGTCGCGAAGACGAGATACACGCCGACGAGCTGCACCGACACCGTGACGGCGAGCGCGAAGAGCGCGTAAAAGCCGATCCGGCCCAGCTTCGCCCCCCAGGCCAGCCAGAGCGCGAGGATGCCGGCGTAGATCGCCGCGGTCCAGGCGAGCCAGCGCGGCTGCACCCAGAGAATCTGGCCCACCAGCAGGTCGCGCAGGTGCTCGCTGCCGTGGACATTGCTCGCGAGCAGCAGCACGCCGCCGGTCGCGGCGAGCACGAATACCACGCCGATGACCGCTTCCTGGACCTCCGGCCAGACGCGCTCGGTCCAGGTGAGGAGCAACGCGCCCGCGAGGGCCGCGACGAGCGCGGCGGCCTGGACCGCGATCCCCTCGGGCTCGAAGCCGGCGCGATCCGCGAGCAGCACGCCGCAGCCCGCAATCTGCGCGATCGCGAGATCGATGAAGACGATCCCGCGGGAGAGCACCTGCATGCCGAGCGGAACGTGCGTCGCCGTGACGAGCAGCCCCGCGACGAGGGCGGGCAGCAGGATCGAGAAGTCCAGCGCGCCGCTCGTCATTGCGCCCCCTTGAGCAGCCGATCCACCGTGTCGTCGAAGAGCCCGAGCAGATCCTTCGCCCGATCGTCGCCGCCGACCGTGAACGGGAGCGCGACCGCGTTGATCTTCGCGCGCTCCGCGATCCACTGCGAGGCCCGGTCGCTCTGGTAGGCCGCGCGGATCACCATCTTCGCGGGCGTGCGCTCGAGGGTGGCGAGCACGTCGGCCAGGTGCGAGGTCGTGGGCTCGATCCCCGGCTTGGGCTCGAGCGCGGCGACCTCCTTCATCCCGAGCCAGTTGAGGAGATAGGTGAAGTCCTTGTGGTGAACGATCACCGCGACGCCCTTGAGCGGCGCGGCTTCCCGCTCCCAGCGCGCGATCGCCGCGTTCCAGCGCGCCGCGAAAGCCTTGCCGCGCTCCTGGTAGTAGCCGGCGTTGGCCGGATCGAGCTCGGCCAGCCGCGCGCTGAGCGGCCCGGCGACCCGGGCGATGTTGCGCGGATCGGTCTGGATGTGCGGGTTGCCCAGCGGATGCACGTCGCCCTCGGCGCGGTCGAGACGGGCCGGCTTCTCGAGCATGGGCACGTTCGGTGCGGCTTCGAAGTACGCCTGCTTGCCCGGCTGCACCTTCGGGTTGCCCGCCTGCTGCAACACGAGCGGCAGCCAGCCGATCTCGAGCTCGGCGCCGGTCGCCACCACGAGGTCGGCGTTGCGGGCGCGCGCGATCAGGCTCGGCTTCGCCTCGACGTGGTGGGGATCCTGGAGCGCGCTCGTCGCCACGTACACGTTCACCTTGTCGCCGCCGAGCTCCTGGGCGAGCGCGCCCCACTCGGGCACGGTGGCGAAGACGTTGAGCGCGGCCGGCGCGGGAGCTGCGAATCCCGCGAAGGCCAGCGCGGCGAGACTGCGAAGGAAGGTTCTCATGGCGACTCCTTCAGAACTTGTGCGCGCCGTGCGCGCCGAGCGTGAGGATGTATTGCACGAAGAGCTGGTGGTCGGTTACGCCGGCCTGGTTCCGGCTTTGCGCGACCTGCAGGCGCAGGCGGGAGAACTCCGACGGCGTCCAGTCGACCATCAGCGTGTAGCGCTCCGGGTGGAACACCGGCGCGTCGAGGTACCCGCCGTTCGCGCCGTAGTCGGGACTGCCCGGATCGAGCCGGTCGTAGCGCGCGCCGACTCGCCAGTAGGGCATGAACTGCCACACGCCCTGGAGGTACCAGCCGTTCTGCGACGAACGGTACGCGGCGGTCTGCATCAGTCCGAGCGTGTCATCGCGGTCGTAGGTGAGATCTCCGTGCTCGCGGCGCCAGATGTACTCGCCCTGGAGCTTGAAGTTAGTCTCCTGGGCGTTGCCGTGGGGCGCGTACTTCCACACGAAGTCGGCCATGGCGACGTCGCTCGTGCCCGAGAAGCCCGTGTCCACGCTGCGGGCGAAGGCGTCGGTGACCGTCGAATCGCGGTCCTGCGCCCGCGTATGGAGATAAGACACGCCCGCGCGCCAGCTGTGGCTGTCGCCGATGTCGCCGCCGGTGTGCGCGTAGGCGATGGCGGCGTTGACCGCGTTGGTGTTGCGGTCGGTGCCGGGGAAGTTGTCGCCGTTGCCGATCTCCGCGCCGAGCTCGAGGTACTGATCGGTCGGCGCGATCCATTTGAGCTGCAGCCCGTCGTTGTCGTACTGGCCGCCGAGGAAGGCATTGTAGGCGAGCGGCGCATCGACGAAATCCCAGGCGTGCTGATGCTGCTCGTTCAAGTAGCCGATCCCCGAGAAGAAGCGGCCGAACTTCGGCGTGAGGCCGTAGGGCAGCGCAGTCACGATGCCGTAGGCTTCCTCGACCTCGACCGTGTTCTGCGGCGTGAGCGACACGATGAGGTTGCCCGCGAACTTGTCGTCGACGTTGGCGGAGAGCGCGACCTCCGATTCGCCGAGATTCAAGCCGCGACGGCCTGGACTCACGTCCGCATCGAGGAGGAAGCCGCTCAAGCGATACTGGTTCGGGTCCTGCGAGAGGTGCGCGTAGGTGCCTTGAAGCACAGCGGAGATGGCGGGATTGAACGCGGCGATGCCGCTGCTCCCCCCGGCGGAAGCCGGAGCCGGAGGGGCGGGCGATTCGGCGACTGCGGGCGCGGCGGGAGGCGCCGGCGCAGCTACGGCAGCCGGCGGCGCGGCAGCCCGCGCTTCGGCGTCCTTGAGCCGCTCCTCCAGCGCCTTCAGGCGCGCATCGTAGGACTGGCGCAGCGCGCGCAGCTCCTCCCGGATGGCGTCGACTTCAGGGTCCGACGCTGCGACGGCGGTCGGGATGAACGAGAGTGCCAGCGCGGCCGCGGTCAACGCAGCTGCGCCGCGCGGGACCCGGAATGGGTGAGCCATGCGACCTCCTTCGAGCGAGCGATGAACGCCATCGGACGATGGCGACCCGGAGACTCAAAGGAGCGTGGGTGGGGCGCGGCTCTGGTAGTAGGACCGGAACGCCGGCGCGATAGAGGCCGGCGCGTATTGCGCGTCCGTCTGGTCGACGCCGCACAGCGGGCGCTGCGGGGCGTCGCTCGTGACCGCGTGCGATCCGCTCGCGGAGAGCGCGCAGATCGGACAGGGCTCGTCGTGCGGCGCGATGAGCGAGTGGTCCGAGGTCTCGCGCAGCGCTTCGCCCACATGCTCGAGCACGTGCATCTTCGCGCCGACCTGCATCCCCGCGATCAGCAGCGAGAAGACCAGGACGAAGAGCGTGGGAAGCGTGCGTTTCACGAGCGGAGCCTGCGAGAGGGAGTCGGCAATCTACCACGCCTTGGCGTCGGCGGATCGGCCGGAAGACCGAGCTTGTAACGACCTGCTACGTCGCGCCGCGCGCCAACCCGATAGAACATCGTCGCACGCGCCCGGAATGCAGCGCTTCACCGCGGTGACGGCGAAGCGGCCATCTGATAGAGTGGTCGGACACCCTTCAGCGCGCGATGGAAATCCTACCGAACGCCTCCGGAGGCCGGCGCGGAATGCGCGGCGTCCTCGTCGCGCTCGGCTTCGCCGGCACAGCGGCGCTTGCCGCGACCGCCGGTACCCCGCAGCGATACGACTTCGGCACGCTGCTCATCGAACAGCCCGTGGCTCGCGCGACGCCACCCGGGGCGAGGACTGGTGTCGTCTACTTCGTGGTGGAGAACGTCAGCAAGAACGCCGATCGTCTCGTGCGCGCATCATCGCCGGTGGCCGCGCACGTCGTTCTCCATCAGATGGCGGTCGTGGACGGGATGATGAGGATGCGCGCGGTTCCGTCGGTCGAGGTCCTGCCCGGCGCACGGCTCGAGCTCAGTCCCGACAACGGCTACCATTTGATGCTGCTCGACCTGAAGCAGCCGCTGAAGCTAGGCGAGGAGTTTCCGCTCATGCTTACGTTCGAGCGCGCCGGCACGGTGCGCACGGTCGTCCTCGTCGAGGAGATGGGCGCCACCCCGACCGCGCGCCGCCGCTGAAGGCCCGCAGCTAGCGAAGCAGAGGGTCGACGATCCCGTGCAGGCGTGCCTCCGTGAGAACGGGGTCTTCGTCGTCCCAGCCATCGTGCGCGAGGCGACCGTCGCGGTCGATGACGAAGCTGACAGGCAGGCGCCACATCCGACCGTAGCCCCCGGCCCATGCGCTTCCGAGCAGCCCGACGGGAAAGTGCAGGCTCGCCGCGACGCTGCGGACCTTGGGTATCGCCTCTGGACCGTCGAGACTGAACGCCAGGACCTGCAAACCCTGGTTCGCGTGCCGCTGCGCATACTCCGAAAGCATCGGCAACTCCTCGCGACATGGTTCGCACCAGGTTGCCCAGAAGGTCAGGATGACCACCTTTCCCTTGAGATCGCTGGTGGCGATGTCGCGTCCGTCCAGCGTCTTCAGCACGAGCGGCGGAGCGGGGCGCCCCAGCTGCAGCTCGTCGGCGCGGGCAGGAAGGCTCTCGAGGCAGCCGCCTGCCGCGAGGGCTGCCCCGAGCAGCAGGCGACGACGCATCGGATCGGTCGGGTGGATAGCGGCCTTTGGACCCGACCGGAAGTCATGCCTAGCCATCAGAAAGCGTAGCTGACGCCGACGGTCGCGGTCCAGCGCGGAAACAGCTGATAGCCCTGCAGATCGCTGTACACCGGGAGCTGAACGAAACCGTAGACGTGCAAGTTGGAAGCCACCATCGCCGTCAGCCCCGGACTCACGTAGGCCACCGTCCCGGCGGAGTCTGCCGTGTCCGCGAGCGTCCCCTGATCGGAAGCCTTGTGCGTGATGTTCACCTGGAGCTGAGGAACGACGTGCGGGTTCTCCTCGTAGCGCAGGCCGAAGCTGACGTTGAGAAGATTGCCGGGCCGGAAGTCTTCGCCGGTCTGATCGAGCTTGTGAAACATCGCGAGTTGGTATTGGCCGCTGACGAACGCGTCGAAGTTCTGGCTCACCGCCTGGTAGTAGTACGCGCCGAGGACGAGATCGGTGCTGCCGGTGCCCGGCTGTAGGCTCGTGTCGAGGAGGTTATCCGGCGAGGGATTGAGCGAGCTCGGCCCATACCTGAAGGCGACCGGATGGCGCCCGGCAATCCCGGTGTCGTCGGCGTTCGGCCCACCGTAGTTCCCGGTCGGAGCCTTAATGCCGACCTGGACGCCGAGGTTGTGCGTCGGCAGGAAGCCCTGGTAGCTAGCGATGAAGCGCATATCCCCAAGGCTGTCGACGTATGCGCCGCTGACCAGGTCCGGCGTAAGCGGGTTCGGCGACTCCCCGTAGGTCGTGTGGTTCCGATAGACCCATGGCACGAGCAGCCTGAAATTCCAGTCGGCGCTCGGCGAATAGCTGATGCCTAGCGTGTAGTAGTGATTGTTCGTCTCCTTCTCCACTTCCTGCTCGCCGCCGTCGTTGTTGATCTGCGCCACCTCCGGGAAGGAGACGCTGTGTCTGCCGAAGCGAAGCTGGTTCTGGTCGATCGTGTCGAACTGGAAGCTCACCTGCCAACCGGTCGCGGCCGAGTAACCCATCGCCGCATCGGTCGACAGCGAACAGCCGCAGGTGGCGCAGGCATGAACGACAGCTGCGTGCTGCAGGAACGCAAGCGCCGCGAGCGCCGCCAGGAGGCGGATCGATCCGGCATCCGTGACGAGGCGCGCGGGCGCCTCGCGAAAGCGTGACTTGGCCATTTACCTTGCCCTCGAGTAGCGTCGTCGGGAAACGGCTGAATATGGCGCCGACGACACCGCCCGGCGAATGTGCTCCGCCGAAGCGATGATCGGCCTACCCGCCGTTGCCTAGGAGACCCTGACGCCGGTGAGCGAGGGAGGACCGCGCGCGGGGGGAAGCGCCGCGCGGCGGACGATCTGCGCGGATTCGTGCGGCACGCACGGCTGCACCGGCGAGCCCGCGGGCAGCGGAACCTCCGGCACCGCCGGCTGTACGAGAGCGCAGCGCGAAAGGTGCTTGAATGCCTGGCACTGCGGGCAGTCGTGATCGATCGGGTGGGTCGGGCTGCCGGGGATGTCCGAGGCGTCGTGATGGTGGTGATCCTCCGGCGCCTCCCCCAGATCGTGCCCGTCGAAAGCGTGCTCGAGAGCATCAGCGTGCCCTGCGACCTCGACCGCCCATGGCAGGGAGCCGAGCGAGGGCCAGACGAGCGCAGCGAGGACCGCGTATCCCACCCAGGTCCGCGAGCCGCGCACCATCCGGCGGCGCAGAACGCGCAAGGCGGGCAAGCCGATCGCAGCCATCGATGAGATCGATCCCATTCCGGCGGTCAATCTAGCATATTGGTCGGTCGCAGAGAATTGGCCGACCGCGAGCGAGCGGCCCGGCGCTCGCTTAGACACGATCGGGGATGCGAATATTCCGGCCGCCGCCCAACGGCCATTTGCATTCCAGCGCCCGCCGCGAGATGATTTCGTTCCTGCCCCTGCTCAAGCTGCCATGGCTGAATCCAGCAAGCTCGACGAATCGCTGACCGAAAGCGAATACGACGACCTCGAGGCGTTCTTCGGCTCCAATGCCGTTCCCCAGGACTGCATGGACCTCGAGATGCTCGACGGCTTTCTCACCGCGATCGTGAGCGGGCCGGAGCTGATCCAGCCCTCGGAGTGGCTGCCGGTGGTATGGAGCGACAGCCAGCGCAGCGTCTCCCCGGTCTTCGTCGACAACGACCAGGCGGAGCGCGTGTTGTCGCTGCTCCTGCGCCTGCAGAACAGCATCGCGCGAACGCTCAACGACTCGCCGACGCGCTTCAAGCCGCTGCTCTATCGTCCGGAGGACGGCATCAAGGGTCGCGAGGCGGGCGAGGGACGCCGCGAGGAATCCCCGCCGCCGGAAGCGAGCGCGTGGTGCGAGGGCTACATGACCGGCGTGCTGTTGCGCGAGGAAGCCTGGGAGCCGATCTACGCGACCGAGCTCACCCGCGACTGGATGCTGCCGGTCGAGGCGCTCGCGTACGGCGATCACGACCCCGAATACCTCGACTGGGTCGACAGCGAAGAGAAACGCGAAGGCTTGATCGACGAGCTGCCGGTCGCCGCCGTGCTCATCCATCGCTTCTGGCTCGCCCGGCGCGCCGGCGAAGGCGTGAGCCGGGCCGAGCGGCGCGCGCAGCGCCGCGACGCCACCCGCAAGGTCCGCCAGCGCCTGCACTAGCAGCGCCGCGGGCGTCGCGCTCTAGGGCCTATGGACTTGCGGCCGGTACCGGCCGATCGCGTTTTCCGGCTCGTGCGCCGGAGCGGTGCGCACCGTGGTGCCCCGCGCTCGAGCGTGCATGTGGAGCGCCACGGCGACGATGAGGAGCACGATCGAGCCGGCCAGCAGCCACAGCGACCAGTCGCCATGCTGGAGCCGCGCGGCCCACTCGTCCGGCAAATCCTCGGTGGCGGCATAGACCGGCGTCTGGATCGCAGCGCCGATCAGCGCGCCGGTGACGAAGTTGCGCCAGTGTCGCAGCGTGCTTCTCGTCTGTCGCATGCGGTTGGTCATCGCGTCGCTCCGAAGTTCAGGCGATCCCAATGTAGCCTTCCGCCGGCGCGGCATGAAATCGGTGCGCGTCTGATTCGGCCGTAGGAGAATGCGCCGCCGCTGTCGGGCGGACGCGAGACGTCGCAGCGGGGCGACGCCTATTTCAGAAAATCGAAGTCGCAGCCCTCTTCGGCCTGCAGCACGCGCTCGGCGTACAGCCGGCGATAGCCGCGCGAAGGCAGGGCAGGCGGCGTCCAGGTCCGGCTGCGGCGCTCGAGCTCGGCGGCGTCGACCTCGAGATCGATGCGTCGCTCGCGCACCGAGATGCGAATCGCGTCGCCGGTGCGCACGAGCGCGAGCGGGCCGCCGACCGCGGCCTCCGGCGAGACGTGCAGCACGACCGTGCCGTACGCGGTGCCGCTCATCCGCGCGTCGGAGATGCGCACCATGTCCTTGACCCCTGCGCGTGCGAGCTTCGCCGGCAGCGGCAGATAGCCCGACTCGGGCATGCCGTAGCCGCTCCTGGGCCCGGAGTTCTGCATGACCAGGAAGTCGTCGGGCGTGACGTCGAGCGCGGGGTCGTCGATGCGCGCGGCGAGATCGTCCGGCGAAGAGAAAACCACGGCGCGTCCTGCGCGCTCGAACAGTCGCGGATCCGCGGCGGAGCGCTTCAGGATCGCGCCGTTCGGCGCCAGAGAGCCGAACAGCGCGACCAGGCCGCCCACCGGGTGGAACGGCGCCGACAGCGACCGAACGATCGCGGGATCGATCCATTCCGGCGGCTCGGCCAGCCGCTCGCCGAGGCGCTCGCCCGTGACGGTGAGGCAATCGAGATCGAGCAGCGGCTTCAACTCATGCAGCACGGCGCTCATGCCGCCGGCGGCGAAGAAGTCCTCCATATAGTGACTGCCCGTCGGCTTCAGATCGACCAGCACGGGCGTCGTGTCGGAGAGCTCGTTGAAGCGGGCGAGCGACACCGGGATCCCGAGGCGGCCGGCGATCGCGGTCAGGTGAATCACCGCGTTGGTGGAGCCGCCGACGGCGAGCAGCACGCGCAGCGCATTCTCGACGGAGGCGCGGGTCACGATCTTCGCGATCGTCAGCCGCGTGTGCGCAAGGGAAACCGCTGCGGCGCCCGTCGCCTCGGCGGCGCGAAGTCGATCGGCGTGCACTGCAGGGATCGCAGCGGTCCCCGGCAGGATAATCCCCAGCGCCTCGGCGATGCACGCCATCGTGCTGGCGGTGCCCATGACGGCGCAGGTGCCCGCGGTGGTCGCAAGCCGCGCTTCGACGCGATCGATCTTCCCCCGATCGATCTCTCCGCTGCGGAACTTCGCCCAGAAACGGCGGCAATCGGTGCAGGCGCCAAGGCGCTCGCCCTCGTGGCGCGAGGTGAGCATCGGTCCCGCCACCAGCGCGATCGCGGGAACGCCCGAGGAGGCCGCGCCCATCAACTGCGCGGGGACCGTCTTGTCGCAGCCTCCGACCAGCACGACGGCGTCGAGCGGCTGCGCGCGGCACATCTCCTCGACGTCCATCGCCATAAGGTTGCGATACATCAGGCTCGTCGGATGCAGGTAGACCTCGCCGAGCGAGATCGTCGGAAAGGCAAGCGGCAGGCCTCCCGCCGCGAGCACGCCGCGCTTGACCGCGTCGATCAGCTCCGGAAAGTGGCGATGGCAGTTGTTGAGGTCCGAGGCCGCGCTGGCGATGCCGATCGTCGGCCGCTCGAGCAGCGCGGTGGAATAGCCCATCGAGCGCGCGAAGGAGCGGCGCAGGAACGCCGCGAAGCCGGCGTCGCCGTAATGGGTGAGCCCCCTCGAGAGGCCGCGCGGCGGATCGTCCGACATGGCTCCGGGCGCCTAGCGCGTGAAGGAGCTTTGCACGCAGTCGCCGATGCGCCGGCTGGTCGCGGTGACCGTCGCGCCGGCGGCGCGGATCGTGCCCGTCGCGGAATCGCCGCGATACGTCGCGGACACCGCACTGGTCTGCTCGTCGTCCCCGAGGCGACAGGTCATCGTGTAGCTCACGCTGTCGCCGGATTGCACGAAGTCGGAATAGCGGCAGGGGCCTTCGCGCGAGGACCTGCCTCGCAGAGCCTTCTCCATCTCGGCGATGTCGTCCCGCGTATAGCACTTCACGCCCGCCGACTGGGTGGAGCCCTCGGCGACGAGCGTCGTCTCCCAGAGTCCCTCGGTCATGTTGAGGGCCGCCGCCGCCCGGTCCGCCGCGACCGCGGCGAAGAAGCCGAGCCAGAGTGCGCGCAGCGGCACGCTCGCGAGCGCGCGTCGCCGCGCACCGGTCTGCGCGCACGCGGTGCGAGAGCGCGCGATCACCGGCGGATTACGGCAGCTTGATCTTCCCGCCCAGCGCGCCGGGGGGAAGCCCCGCGGGCAGACCGCCGGCGCCGGCAGTTCCCGGGAGCACGATCGACGACGAAGCCTGCCGGCGGAGCTCCTGCAGTTCGTGAACGGCGCGCTCGACGCCGACCTTCGCGGCCTCGCCGTACACGGCGACCGCCTCCGCGAGGTTCTTCGCCTCGACCTCGAAGCTGATCGGCAGCGGGCCCATGTTGGTGAGAATCTGGGCCTCGCCGATGAACAGCGTCTGCCGGCTTCCATCAGGCGTGCCGTCGGCCTTCACCGGCACCATCACGCGCAGGGTGCCCGCGGCGCGGTCGGTGTAGATTTCCTCGCGGTAGAGCGAGGTGGGGTCCATCCTGGCATCGCTGGCGCGCGCGCCGGTCTGCTCGGCCATGACTGGCTCCACTGATCGAAACGTATTATTTTAGCAAATGCCGCTGCGCGAGCCGCCTGCCGGCCGAATTCCGGATGCTTCTTTCTCCGGAGCCTGTTTACCTGCGGAGGGACTGGCGCGTTAAACGGGGGATTCGTCGACCGATGCAGCAGCGGAGCTTGGCGGTTGAAAATCGGCGATCCGGACGAACCTGATGGGTCAGGCTCCAGTCTAAGATCGCGAAGCAGGAGGGTATATGATGAAACGATTTGCAATGATTCTCGCCGCTGCAGTCTTCTCGGTAGGCGCGATCGGCGCCGCGAATGCGCAGCACATGGGACACATGGGCGGCATCCCGGGTGGCGGGATGTCGGGCGGCTGGCACGGCGGCGGAGGCGGCAGCTGGAACGGTGGCGGCGGCTGGCACGGCGGCAGCGGCTGGCACGGTCACGATGGCCACTCGCACGTCGTCGTCGGCTTTGGATTCGGGTTCGGCTGGCCGTACTGGGGCTGGGGCTGGCCGTACTACTCCTCGTACTACTATCCGTACTATTACCCAGCGTACTACTCCTACCCGTACTACTACGGCTATCCGTACGGCTACGGTTACGACTCGGGCGGATATGTCGAGCAGGGATCGGGCGGCTACGTCGAGCAGGGCGGCGGGTATATGCCGCAGGATTCCGGGAGCGGCTACGCGCCGCAGCAGGCCGCCCCCGCGCCGGCACCGTCGCACCCGCGCGCGCAGTTTTCCTATTACTGCACTGATCCGGCCGGCTACTATCCGCAGGTGGCCACCTGCGCGAAGGGCTGGCTCCGCGTGCTCCCGCAGAGCGCGCCCGGCCCAACGAGTCCCGGGCAACCGTACTGAGGGGGTAACGTGAGCACACGCTTTCATCTTTTCCTGCCGCTCGCGGCGGTCGTCGCTCTGGCGGGTTGCGTCACGGCGCCCGTCGGACCGGCGGTCATGGCGCTGCCCGGCAGCACGAAGAGCTTCGACGCTTTCCGGGCCGACGACATGGCCTGCCGCGACTACGCCCACTACTCGATCGGACCACTCCCGGGCACGCCGGGCGACGTCGCGACGGCGAACGCCGTCGGCGGCGCTGCGCTCGGCGCCGCTGCAGGCGCGATCATCGGCGCCGCCTCGGGGGCGGCGGGCCCGGGCGCTGCGATCGGCGCCGGCACGGGTCTGCTCTTCGGCAGCGCCGTCGGCGCCAACGCGGCCGGCTACACGTCCTACGACCTGCAGCGGCGCTACGACGCCGCCTATATGCAGTGCATGTACGCCAAGGGCAACCAGGTGCCGACTCGTTTCGGGCCGCGCCCCTACGGTCCGCCGCCCGGCTACTACATGGCGCCGCCGCCGGCGGGCTGATCGGCGCAGGCTCGTCGCGGGAGGCGGCGCCGGCGCTCTCCTCGCGATTCTCGGGCCGGAGGTGCACCGGGGCTGAGGCATAATCCGGCGCTCGCGGTGGGAGGACTTCACGATTCGAAGCCGAACGAAGGGCGCCGCGCTGCGCCTGCTGCCTGTCTCTGTCTTCGCCCTGGCGCTCTCCTGCGCCGCGCTCGCCGCCGACCCTGCGAAGGTCCTGCACGTCGCCAGTCCGGATATCGAGACGCTCGACCCGCATCAGTACACCGACGATCCCTCGTTCCAGATCATCGGCACGATCTTCGAGAGCTTGTACGAGTGGCACTATCTCGCCTCGATGCCGACCCTCTATCCGGTCACGGCGGCCGGGCCGCCGCAGATCACCGCCGACGGCCTCACCTGGACGATTCGCATCAGGCCGGGCATCTATTTCACCGACGATCCGGCATTCGCGGGCCGGCCGCGCGAACTGGTCGCGAGCGACTTCGTCTACTCGATCACGCGCTGGATGGATCCTAACCTGCGTCGCGGCGGCGCGCCGCAGTCGACCGATCTCATCGTCGGCGCGCGGGCAGTGATCGATGCCGCGCGCGCGGCCGGGAAGCTCGACTACGACCGCCCAATCGCGGGCCTGCGCGCGCTCGACCGCTACACGCTCCAGCTCAAGCTCACCCGCCGCAACTATCCGGTCGCCCAGGCGATACTGAACTACTTCGTGTGCGCGCGCGAGGTCGTGGAAGCGGCGCACGGCGACATTCGCGCTCATCCCGTCGGGACCGGCCCCTACCGGCTGCGCGAGTGGAAGCGCGGCTCCCGCCTGGTGCTCGAGGCGAATCCGAACTATCGCGCGCTCGCCTTCCCGCCGAGCGCCGACCCGGCGCGCGCCGCCCTCGAGAAGACGATGCATGGCAAGACTCTGCCGCAGATCGGCGTGATCGAAGTCGCCTTCATCGAGGAGGATCTCACGCGGCTGCTCGAGTTCGATCGCGGCGCGCTCGACATCGTGGTGCTGCGCGCCGAAGTGGCTGCGCGGCTGCTCGCGGACAATGCGCTGCGGCCGGAGTACGCGGCGCGGGGCATCGTTCGCCACGTCTTCACCGAGCCGTTCCTGTTCGACGTGTACTTCAACATGGACGACCCGGTCATCGGTGGCATGGACAACGCGAGAGTTGCGCTGCGCCGCGCGATCGCGATGGTGCAGGATCGAAAGACGCTGGTCGACGTGGTCTATGCCGGGCAGGCGGTGCCCGCCAATCAGCTCGTGCCCCCGGGCGTGTCCGGCAACGACCCGGCGCTTCCGCCCGCGGCGCCGCCCGATCCCGCCGGAGCCAACGCGCTGCTCGACCGCTTCGGCTTCAGCGCCCGCGACGCGGAAGGCTTCCGCCTCGCTCCGGGCGGCAAGCGCTTGAGCCTCACCCTGTCGCTGCGCACGGGCGCGATCTCGCGGGAGATCGCGACGCTGTGGAAGAAGAGTCTCGACGCCATCGGGCTGCGCAGCGACTTCCGCATCGTGCCGTTCCAGGACGTCATCAAGGAGCTCGAGGGCGGGCAGTACCAGATGTTCTGGGGCGGGTACGGCGGTGTCCCGTTCGGCTATCCCCAGCTCTGGCAGCTCGACGCCCGCCAACCGCCGACGGTAAACGTCTCGCGCTTCAACTCGCCGGAAGCCGAGAAGCTCGTCGACGCGTTCTTCGCGAGCAGCGACGAGGCAGGGCGCATTGCCGCCGCGCGCAGAGCGTCCGAGATCGCCGCGACCTACGTTCCCATGCTGCCGACGATCTTCCGGCTGGAGAACGACTTCACCCAGCCGTGGGTGCAGGGCTACAGCCCGATGCGCTTCACCAACTACTGGAAGTACCTCGACATCGATCTCGCGCGCCAGCACCAGGCGCAGCGCTGAGAGTTGCGGCGGAGCGCGGAAGTCGATCCGCGCTTCGGACCGAAGCCCGCGGACCGGCCGCCCGCAGGATGTCAGGCGTTCGGGTTCGGCGGACGCAGCGCGCCGAGGCACTTGGCCCGCACCGGATCTCCCGACGGAAGCTTTGCGCACACGCCGTCCATCTCGCCGCGGATGCGCGTGAGCGCGGCCGCGTGCGCGGGTTCCTTCCCCCAGTCCGCGAGCTTGCGGCCCATGCGCTCGAGCCCGCGCAGGTTCCGGTCATAGAACGTATCGGGCACGGGCGCGAGCTCGCCGATGACGCTGCCGGCGCTGCGCTCGATGGCGGCGACGTCCTGCGGCGCGAGCTCGATCAGCGCGTTGACGTAGCGCGCTCCCCACTGCAAGCGCGTCGCGGGGCCCTGCGCCGCGGCATAGGACTGCGCGTACCAGTCGACCGCCCCCGCCGTGTCGCCGCGCTTCTTGGCCACCTCGGCGAGGTCGACCATGAAGTAGTACGGTGAGTGCGAGCGCTTGAGCTCGGCCTTGAGGAGCTTTTCGGCGTCGTCGAGCAGTCCCGCCTCGACGAGGGCGTCGGCCGCGGCGTCGATGACCGCCTGGCGCGCGTAGGGATCGGTGGTTTCACGATCGGCGCGAGCGACTTCCTCGCGCAGCGTCTTCTCGAGCGCAGGCGGCAGCGGCGCGTCCTTCGCATCGAGGCGCGCGAGCGAGACTTCCGCGCCGATCGCGCTCAGCCGATCGACCGTGGACAGCGTCGGATCGGCAACCAGCCGATCGAGGGCGGCGCTCCACGCGGCGACCAGGCGCGCGCGCTCCGGTGATTTCGGCGCCGTGACGAATCCGGCGATCTTGTCGGCATACTCGGTGAGCGTATCGAAGTTCTGGCGAACGAGCTGCGGGTCGCCGAGGAGCGCGGTCAGCCCTGCTTCCGCGCCGGGGTCCGCGGTCGGCCTGGCATCCTTTGTCGTGGCCTCTGCCGCCAGCGCCTTCAGCTTGAGTCGCGCGGCCGTATCTTTCTGGTCGGCGGGACAGCTCCGGGCGAGGCGCTCCAGCGTCGGCGCGACCTCCTTGTCGGGCATCAGCTGCTGCTCGTCGGTGATCCACGAGTAGTACGCGAGCATGCGCCAGTCGTCGGCCGAGATCGCGGCGCGGCCGCGGTCGGGGGAGAGCGCGGCGGCGAGCGTCTCCTTGACCGGCCGCGCGCCGTTCATCCCCGTCGCGAGCACGCTCATGTACTGCTCGGGGTCCGCCTCGCCGGGCAGGCGCACGATCTCCCGGCCGTCGGGATCGAACAGGATCATCGTCGGATAGCCGACCACGTTGAAGCGCTCGCCGAGCTTCTGCGCCCCGGGGCTGTCGCCGTCGATGTAGACCGGGATGAAGTGGGTCGAGCGGTCGATGAAATCCTGCCGGTTGAACAGCGTCGCCTTGACCTGGTTGCAGGGCGGACACCACACCGCGCCCCAGTAGAGGAAGAGCGGCTTGCCTTCGGACTTCGCCGCGACGAACGCCGCATCGACGTCGCCCTTGCGCCAAGCGATGGCGTCGCCGTGCCCGGCGGTCGCCGCCGCGCCGGCGGCTGGAGCCGCCTTCGCCACGGGGTCCTTGGCGGGCTCCGAGGGCGAGCACGCGGCCAACACCCCGCCGAGCGCGACCCCGAGCAGAAGCTTGGCAAGCGTCATGGGGAGGACTCTCATGCTTGGATGGCCCGAAGGGTACCACCGTTCGCACCCGCCTCGCCGCGCGCCGGTGGGCGAGGGAACCGGCCGTGAATTTTCCGGTCTTTTCCCGGAGCGGCCCGGCACGCTTGTTGCTTTGGCCTCGGCAACAAGGAGACAAGCGTATGCGCACCGTGGGAGCCGGGGCTCGAGGCCGATACACTCGCTGGATCGCGGCGGCGGTTGTGGCCGCTCTGCTCGTCGGCGCCGGATGCTCGCAGCTCGAGGAGAAGGAACGGGAGCTCACCTTCCGCGTCGTCCCCGGCACCGCGAGCTGGTACGACGGACTGCCCCCGGGCGTGCAGGAGAGCGACCTCTCGCTCGATGTCGGCGGGAAGCCTGAGCACATCCACGCCTGGTGGTGGCCGGCCGAAGCGCAGGACGCGCCCGCCGTGCTCTACCTTCATGGCTCGCGATGGAACTTGACCGGCCAGGCCTTTCGCATCGAGGAGCTGCACGACTTCGGCTTCTCCGTGCTCGCGATCGATTACCGTGGCTTCGGCAAGAGCGACGGCAAGCTTCCGTCGGAACGCACTGTCTACGAGGATGCCCGCGTCGCGTGGCGTCGCCTGGTCGAGCTCGAGCCCGATGCCTCCCGTCGCTTCATCTACGGCCATTCGCTGGGCGGGGCGGTCGCGATCGACCTCGCGGCGTGGCTGAGCGAGCAGGCGCGGGCGGACGACACCGTCGTTCCCGCGCACGGCCTGATCGTCGAATCGTCGTTTACCACGCTGGCGGACATCGCGGAGGCCGTCACGTCGCCCTGGCTGCCGGTGAGGCTGCTCCTGTCGCAGAAATTCGATTCACTGGCCAAGATCCGCGAGCTGCGCATGCCGGTCCTGATCGTGCATGGCGGCAACGACAGCTACGTTCCATCGCGATTCAGCGAGCAGCTGTACGCGGCCGCGCCGGAGCCCAAGAAGCTGCTCCTCGTCGAAGGCGCGACCCACAACAACTGCATGCGCGTTGGCACTGCCGAATATCGCGAGGCTATCCAGGAGCTCTTCGGGGTGGGAGCCGCCGCCCCCGGCCGGCACGCGAAATCGTAGCGCTGCCTCCTCGGTTACACTGGCGGCAGCGCGTCCGGTAGCGGCAGGTCGCGCGACCCGCGGTGACCGTGCGACTCATCGCCCATCTCGACATGGACGCGTTCTACGCGTCGGTGGAGCTGCTGCGCTATCCGGAGCTGCGCGGCGAGCCGGTCGTCATCGGAGGCGGAAGCCGTCATAAACCGGAGGAAAGCGTCGATCCGGAGACGGGCCGGATGGTTCGCCGCTTTGCGAAGCTTGCCGACTACGTCGGGCGCGGCGTGGCGACGACCGCGACCTACGAAGCCCGGGCGTTCGGCGTGCACTCGGCGATGGGACTCATGAAGGCGGCGCGGCTCGCGCCGCAAGCTTTCCTGCTGCCGACCGACTTCGCGATCTACGGGCAATACTCGCGCCGGTTCAAGAACGCGGTCCGAGCGATCGCCCCGCAGGTCGAGGAGTCGGGCATCGACGAGATCTACATCGATCTCACCGACGTCGGCCTCGCGCCGGGCGCATCGATCGCCGACGAAGCCTCGGACGCGGCGCGAGACCGAGCCGCGCGCGTCGGGCGGGCGATCAAGGACGCGGTCCGAGCGGAAACAGGGCTCGGCTGCTCGATCGGCGTGACGCCGAACAAGCTCCTGTCCAAGATCGCCTCCGAGCTCGACAAGCCGGACGGGCTCACGGTGCTCTTCGAGGACGAGGTGCCCGCGCGCGTCTGGCCGCTGCCGGCGCGCAAGATCAACGGCGTCGGACCGAAAACCGCCGCGCGCCTCGAAGCGCTGGGAATCGTGACCATCGGCCAGCTCGCGCAGGCCGAGCCCGCATGGCTCATCGAGCGCTTCGGGAAATCCGCCGGAGCCTGGATGCACGCGGCCGCCAACGGCCGCGACGGCCGGCCCGTCGTCACGCAGAGCGAGCCCGTGAGCGTCAGCCGCGAAACGACTTTCGAGCGCGATCTTTCTGCGGAACGCGACCGTGCCGAGCTCTCCGCGATCTTCACCGAGCTTTGCAGCGACCTCGCCGGCGACCTGCAGCGCAAGGGCTACGTCGGCCGGACGATCGGCGTGAAGGTGCGCTACGGCAATTTCAAGACGCTGACGCGGGACCGGACGATTCCCGAGCCCACGCAGGACGCCGCCGCGATCCGGCGCGCCGCCGGCGAATGCCTGAAGCGGGTGCCGCTCGAGCGGCGCATCCGCCTGCTCGGCGTGCGGGTGAGCGGCCTTTGCCGGTGCGACGAGGCAACGCCCTGCGTCCCCGTCGCCGCGGAGCCCCGCGGCGACGCGACGCCGTCGCTCTTCGGCGAGCGCGGCCCGGAGTGACGCGGGCAGGCGGGGGGCGCTTCGCCGTCGAACGCGCGGGAAGCCTTCGCTAGATGCCGCGCGAGAGCGCGCGCTTGAGCTCGCGCAGCTTCGCCTTGACCCGGGCTTCGTTCTCCGGACCCATGCGGACCATGATCTTCTGCCCCGCCGAAAGATCGGCGTACGCGGGGTCGGCGAACTCGTAGAGCACCTTGGGCTGCACGAGCGCGATCGTGCTCGGCGCGTCCGGTGCGGCGAGGAGGTGGTCGATCACCTCGAACAGCCGATCGTTGAAGTAGCGCGAGGGGTAGCCCAGCTCGGTGTACGCCTGCTGGAACAGCGGATAGAAGCGGACGTAGAGCGCCACCAGCTTCGCCGAATCGACCGCATCCATCGCCCGCACATAGGGCGTATAGCGCGAAGCGTTGTCGGCGGCGATCGTGAGCGCGCCGTCCGGTCCGGCGACGTGGAACGAGCCCGGCACGGGCTTGACCGGCATCAGGCGCGGCGCGACGTTCTTGCGCGGAAGGTTGTCGATCGTCGCCACGATGTTGCGGATCAGCTCCTGTGGGCGGAACAGCGCTGCGAACCCCGAGGTTCCGAACAGCGCCTCGAGCCCTTCGCGCGCTGCCGCATCGCTTTCGCCCAGCGCGGGCAGCGGGGGCGCGCCGGACGCCACGCCAGGCTCGATCGGGTGCTCGACCCGCGCCTCGGCACTCGGTGCGGCCGGCTGCGTCGCGGCCGGCTGCGCCACGGACGGTGCGGCCGGAGGCACGGACGGTCGCTGCCAGAGGTAATACGCGAACGCCCCGATGAGGATCAGCAGCACGCCCAGGGCGGCCAGGCCCCAGCGCGCCGAAGAGCCGCGCGGTCCGAACAGCGGTCGATCGTCGGCGGCGATGTGGATGTCGGTGTCGGTCATGCGTACCTCGCTCAAGCAGGCGCGGCCGGGCGGGACGCCCCCCGCGCAAACGGATCAACCCTTGCGCATTGCCTCGTACTGCGATGGTGTCGCCCGCGCATGCGCGAGGTATTCGCGGATGTGCAGGATATCCTGCCGGCCGAGCGCGTCGCCGTGATGCGGCCGATGAAGCGTTCCCTCGACGCCGTTGAGCTTCACGCGCAGGCGTGCCTTGGCCAGCGGCTCGGTCGTGGCGCCCAGGTGGTGCAGCAGCGATTCGACCTCGCGCCACTGGATGTTGCCGCTGACCGGATCCTGAAAGATCGCGCGGAGCAGGTTTTCGTGTTTTCGGCTCATCGGAGCAATCCTCGATCGCGAACGAAAATGGCGGCGTCAGCGCGCACTCTTCATTGCCCGGGCGAGCGGCGCGTCGAACTCGACCTCGATCCGCGGTGCGCCGGCGGCGCGCGCATCGAGATTCCAGCGTCCTGCGAGCTTCTGCGGCGTGTCCGTGGTCAGCGAGAGGGTCGCCGGGTCCGCGGTCCCCGAGTACTGCACCCGCTGCCCGTTGGCGACGAGCCAGTAGTTCAGCCTCGGACCCCCGTCGAAATCGATCGTCAATCCCTCGCCGATGCCACCCCCGTCGGCGCAATCCATCGCCTTGCAGGCGAGGAGCTTCGCGCCCACGTCCGTCACGGACAATACAACGCGCCGGATCGGACGGCCGCTGACCTCGTCGGCCCCGGAGACGAGGTAGGCATGGCGCGGCATTACGACGACGGCGCCGCCCTTGGTCTCGTAGGCGATGGTCCCGCTCGCCGCGCCCGCCTCGGCGAGCGCCGGGCCGGCCGCGAGCGCTGCGCCCGCCGCGAGGGCCAGCGCGGCGGTCCGCGGAGAATGCGGTGGGCGGCGAGTTGCGGTGTGCTCTTTCATGGCCGAGGACGGCGCCACGGACGAGAGGATTGTACCGGACGCACTTCCATGGCGTCCTACAACAAAATCAGACAAAGGCTGATTTTCGACCCGAGTGCCGTCGGAGACACTCCCTGCCGTGTAGGGGAAAGACGAGCGGCGACTTCAAAGACTGACCTGGATTCGAGTTGCGCGAAGGCCTTGTCCCTGCACTCCATCGCCTGACGACAACAAGCCCCGAGAACAAAAACAACGCTGAACATCCTCGAGCCCGTTCTCCCCCCGAATGGCTTGAGGAACCTTGACGGGCCGGCCTACGGCCCGTTTTGTTTCTCGAGCGCCGCGGCGCGGCGCCGTGCGTTGACGCAACCTCCCTCGTTTGCGGTAGATTGAGGCAGGAGCGGCCAGAGCCGCCGCAGGAGGATTCCATGAGATCGACCCGGAGTGCAGAGGCGTCGGCGCGCCTCGGCGCGATGCTGCTGACGGTTCTCGCCGCCTGCTCCGCGCAGGCGCAGGACTACCCCGGCCGGCCCGTGAAGATCATCGTCCCCTTTGCGGCAGGAGGCCCGGCCGACATCTACGGCCGCTTCCTCGGCCAGCGGCTGCAGGAAGCGCTCGGACAATCCTTCATCGTCGACGACCGTCCGGGCGGCGGCTCGATCGTGGGCACCGACGCGGCGGCGAAGAGCCCGGCGGACGGCTATACGCTGCTCCTCATGTCCAACACGCATACGGTCAACGAGTCGCTGATTCCGAACAAGCCTTTCGTGCTCACCCGCGACTTCGTCCCGGTGGCCCCGATCAACTATTCCGACCTGGTGATGGTGGTGAATCCTTCGGTGCCGGCACGGACCCTGGCGGAGTTCATCGCTCTGGCGAAAGCGCAGCCCGGGAAGCTGAACTACGCCTCCTCCGGTCCGGGGACGCCGTACCACATGGCCGGCGAGCTCTTCAAGGCGATGGCCGGAGTCGACATCGTGCACGTTCCCTACCGCGGGAGCTCCGGGGCGCGGACCGACGTCATCGGCGGGCAGGTGCAGATGATGTTCGACGCGGTGACGACCATGAGCGAGCACGTCAAGGCAGGACAGGTGCGCGCGCTCGCCACCAGCGGCAAGGTCCGCTCGACCGTTCTCCCCGACGTGCCCACGCTCTCGGAGGCCGGCGTCCCGGGCTACGAGGCGACGATCTGGCTCGGGCTGGTGGCGCCGAAGGGAACGCCGCCGCCCGTCGTCAATCGGCTCAACGCGGAGATCACCCGGATCGTGAGCCGTCCCGAGGTCAGGCGCGAATGGGCCACGCAGGGTGCCGTGGCGATGACGATGACGCCGGAGGAGTTCGGCAAGTACATCGACGACGACATCGTCAAGTGGGAGCGCATCGTGAAGATCTCCGGCGCGAAGCCGGACCAGTAGCCCGGGGCATGTCGCCGAGCGAGCTTCGACTGCTCTCGGCAGGCGCGGCGCAGGGCGTGGCGGGAGCGCTCGCGGCGCAGCTGCGGGCGGAGACCGGCGCCGAGCTCCGCGCGAGGTTCATGCCGGTCGGCGCGCTGCGCGAGAGCATTCTCGCCGGCGAGACCTGCGACGTTCTGGTGTCGACGCCGGCCATGCTCGAGCTATTCGCGCGCGCGGGCAGCGTGGCCGCGGAGACGGTTGCGCTCCTGGGCCGCGTCCACGCCGGCATCGCGGTGCGTGCGGGCGCAGCCGCGCCGCCGATCGCCGATCGGCAGCAGTTGCACGCGGCGCTGTGCGCGGCGACGCGCATCTACCTTCCCGACCCCGAGCGGGCGACCGCCGGCGGCCATCTCGTGAAGGTGATGCAGGAGCTCGCGATCTACGAAGCGCTCCGGCCGCGGCTCGCGATCCATCCTACCGGGACCATCGCGATGGCCGCGCTCGCGGCGAGCGATGAGCGCGGCTGCCTGGGAGGCACGCAGGTGACCGAGATCCGGCACGTCGCGGGGGTGAGCCTGGTCGGCATCCTGCCCGGGCCCTTCGACCTCGCCACGCCCTATGCCGCGGCGGCCTCTGCCGCGGCACGCGATCCGGGCCTCGCGCGCCGCTTCGTCGCGATGCTCGCGGGCACCGAAAGCGCGGCCCTGCGGGCGGCCGCTGGCTTCGAGCCCTAGCGTCCTACACAGTCAACGCGACGTCGAACCTTGCCGCGTAGCCCGCGCCCTCCTGCTGCGGATCGAGCACGAGGCTGCGGCCGCCCTCGCTGAAGATCCCGTCGTGGGCGTTGCGGAGCCACCGCTGTCCGCGCTGCGCGTACGGCTCGAGCGCGAACACGCGCCGGGTCAACGCATCGTCGAAATACAGCTGCGAGGTGAATTCCTGGGTCCGCCCCGCCGCATCGCGCGTGCGGATCTTGAAGTGCAAGCGCACCGCCCTTCCGCCGTACCAGCCGGGATAGATGGTGAGAAACTGCGCGGCACCCGCGCCGGTAACGATGGCACAATGCTACGCGTGAACTCCCAGGACATCACGCTGCAGCTCGCCTCGCTGGGCGATGCCCAGGCTATCGCGACGCTGTCGCGCGACCTGATCGAATGCGGCCTGGGCTGGGAGTACCGCCCCGAGCGGATCCGCGAGCTCGTCGCGGCGCGCGACACCGTGACCCTGGTGGCGCGGGACGGCGATCGGCTGATGGGGTTCGCCATCATGAGTTACGGCGAGGAATGTGCGCACCTGATCCTGATGGCGGTGCGACCGGCGGGTCAGCGCCGCGGCATCGCCCGGAGGATGACGCAGTGGCTCCTCGAAACCGCCGCGACCGCCGGCATCGCGTCGGTCCATCTGGAGCTGCGCGCGCAGAACAAGGATGGCTTCGCCTTCTACCGGGCGCTCGGATTCTCCGAAACGCTGCGGCTGCCGGGATACTACGGCGGGCGCGAGACCGCGATCCGGATGATTCGAGTGCTGCGCGCGCCGGGTGCGGCGCTGCCCGCCTGGCGGCCCCCGAGGCGGTAGCGGCCGCTGAACGCCGCGCTCGCGCGGCGCCGGAGAATCGGCCGGCGGCGCAGCGGCAGCCGCCCGCTAGCGCAACCGAGCGTGCGCCTTAATCGACGCACGAAAGCGGGGGCGCGACGTCTTCGAGGGCTCGCCTCTCCGCGGCCACGCCGATCCACGCTTCGACCGCTGCGGCGATCAGCATGAGCGCAGCGCCGGCGGCGTAGCCCCACGCGATCGCCGCGGGCTCGCCCGTTCCGATCAGCGCTCCAAAGATCCAGGGCGCGGCCACGCCGCCCAGCGCGGTGCCGAGCGCGTAGAAGAGCGCGATCGCCAGCGCCCGAACCTCGAGAGGAAAGCTCTCGCTCACGGTCAGGTACGCGGAGCTGGCCGCGGCCGACGCGAAGAAGAACACGACCGCCCAGGCGAGCGTCTGCGTCACCGCGGTCAGGGCACCGTGGACGAAGAGCAGGGCCGTCGCGGCGAGCAGCAGCCCGGACGACGCGTAGGTCGCCGCGATCATCGGCCTGCGGCCCCAGGTGTCGAAGAATCGCCCGAGCAGCAGCGGTCCCAAGAAATTGGACACGGCGAATGGCACGAGGTAGAGGCCGACCCTTTCCGGCGGAACCGCGAAGAAGCGCCCGAGCACCATGGCGTAGGTGAAGAAAATCGCGTTGTAGAAAAATGCCTGCGCCGTCATGAGCACGAGACCCAGCACGGCGCGCCGCGGATAGCGGCGAAAGAGGCTCAGCCCCAGGTCCACGAAGCCGATCGGGCGCTCGCGCGTCGAGAGCTTGAGCCTCGCCGGCGCCTCGGTCGGATCGCCCGCGGCCGATCGGCGCTCGATGGCAGCGACGATCCTCGCGGCTTCCTCCGGGCGGCCATGGACCAGCAGCCAGCGCGGGCTCTCCGGCAGGGCGCGGCGCAGAAGCAGGATGCCGAGGCCGAGCCCCGCGCCGATCCCGAAGGCGAGGCGCCAGCCGAGGTCCGGCGGGAATCGACCCGGCTCGAGCAGGATGACGGTGCCGAGCGCTCCGGCGAGCGCGCCGAGCCAGAAGCTGCCGTTGATCGCAAGATCCGTCCTCCCGCGGTAGCGCGCTGGAATCAGCTCCTGCAGCGCGGAGTTGATGGCGGTGTACTCGCCCCCGATCCCGGCTCCGGTCAGAAACCGGAACAGCGCGAAGGCCGCGAAGTCCTGCGCGAGCGCAGTCGCCGCGGTCGCGGCGATGTAGACGCCGAGCGTGACGAAGAAAAGCCGCCGGCGCCCGAGGCGATCGGTGAGCCAGCCGAAGAGGAATGCGCCGAGGACCGCGCCGGCCAGATACGCGCTCGCGGAGGCGCCCACTTGCGCCTCGGACAGGCTCAGGGCCGGGCTCGCCTTCAGCGCGCCCGAGACCGCACCGCCGAGCGTCACCTCGAGGCCGTCGAGGATCCAGGTGATGCCGAGCGCGGCGACTGCGATCGAGTGGAAGCGACCCCAGCGCAGCCGATCGAGCCGCGCGGGCACGTCGGATTCGAAGACCGTTACAGCATCTCCATGTGCTGAACCATGCGCGAGCGCGTGCGGGCGTCGGGCAGCCGTCCGTACAAGGCTCCCATGTTCTCGACCATGTGCGCCGTCTGGTGCGTGGCGGGGATCGCGCAGCTGATCGAGGGATGGGAGAGAACGAACTTGAGGAAGAACTGCGCCCAGTTCCGGCAATCGAACTCGCTTGCCCACGCCGGAAGCGTTCGGCCATTCACCGCGCGGAACAGACGCCCGCCGTCGAAGGGACGATTGACGACGACCGCCGCTCCACGCTCCGCGGCGAGGGGCAGCAGCCGCTCCTCGACCCGCCGGTCGGCGAAGTTGTAGGTGAGCTGCACGAAGTCGAAGCGCTCGCGGCTGAGCGCCCTCTCCATCTCCTCGTGCTTGTTGCCTTCGGACGTGGTGACGCCGATGTAGCGCAGCCGGCCGGCGGCCTTGAGCTCCTTGAGCGTCGGCAGATGCGTCTCCCAGTCGAGCAGGTTGTGGATGTGCACGAGATCGAATTTCGCCAAGCCCCACAGCTCGAGCGAGCGCTCGAACTGCATCCGCCCGAGACCCTCGCCGATGGTCCAGATCTTGGTCGCCGAGAACAGACGAGGATGAGGCACGTTCCGGAGCATCCCGCCGATGACCGTTTCGGAGTACCCGTACATCGGTGACGAGTCGATCATCGCCCCGCCGCGCTCGAAGAAGGTCGCGAGCACCGGCACCAGCGCGCCCGCGGCCGGGGTGTCGGGTGGAACGTTGAAGGTGATCCAGCTTCCCACTCCGATCGCGGGCAGCGTCTCGCCGCTCGCGGGAATCGCTCGCACGATGGGTGCCGGGGCCTGCGCCGCGGCGCCCCGTGTCCAGACGGGAAGCGCGATCGCGCCGCATGCGCGCAGGACGTCGCGGCGACGCGGTGACCGGAGAGTTTCGGGCATGAGCGTTCGGCGGGGCCCGGCGCGAAAAGTTTTTCTCCGCCCCGACACAAGGTTACACCCGGTGGGACGCCGCCGCACCGGCAACCGCGTTGTTGGCCGCGGCGAGGGCTTGCGATAATCGATCCCGTCCCCACCTCGCTCTGGAGTCGATTCCGGCCGTCACCCGGGCGCCGCGGAGAGTCCCCCATGTGGGAAGCGCTTGCCATCGCCGTCATGCTGCTTGCCGCGGCGCTCTTCCTCGACAGCCTGCGCATCCGCGAGGCCGCGATCCGCGTCGCGCGGGAGGCCTGCCGCGCCCGCGGGCTGCAGTTCCTGGACGACACCGTGCAAGGCGCGCGAACGCGGTTCGCGCGGGACGGCTCCGGACACGCGCGCCTGCGGCGTACCTACCTATTCGAATTCTCCGACGACGGCGTGGGCCGCCGCAGCGGGAGCATCGTCATGCTCGGCGCGGAGCTCGAGTCGCTGCAGCTCGAACCGTACCGCCTGGCGTAGCGGCGCAATCGGTCATCCGCGGCTGCGCTTCGGCCGGCGGCGCGCGACCGGCCCAGCGGGCGAAGAGGCTAGGGCCGCGCGGCGTAGGCTTCGTCGAAGGCCCGCTCGAGCTTCCGGTTCGTGCCGCGGATGCGATCGACGACCGCCTTCGCCCAGTCGAAATATTCGCGCTTGCGGGCGAGCGACCAGTCGTGCGGCGGGCTCGACGCGATGTCGCGCAGGTTGCAGGTCTTGTCGGCGAGCTTCACCAGCCGCGCCCGGCGCGAAAGGCGCGCGGCGTGCTCGATCTGCAGGCGCTTGCGCTCCGCCTTCGGCAGGCTCTTGTCGTCGGAGACCTCGCGCACGACTTCCGCGACCGCCTTCCCGAAGCGCCCGCGCAGCTCCTCGTAGGTGGTCTCGGTATCCTCGATCGTGTCGTGCAGGACGGCGGCGGCGAGGATCCCGGCGCTGGTGATCCCCGCCTCGTCGCAGAGCGCATGGGCCAGCGCGATCGGGTGGTTGATGTAGGGCGAGGCCTCGGGATCCTTGCGCCGCTGCCGCCGGTGCTTGTACGCCGCGAAGGCCAGCGCATCGACGAGAAGGCGCGTGCCGATCCGGTTCACGATACCAGGCTGGGGATGCGCGCGCCCCTTTTCACCGCGCGCCGCGGCGCGACCCTCCGCAGGGGTTGCTTGCGCCTCATCTTCCTTGCCTCCGTGAGCCCGCGAGCGGGATCGCCTCGATCAGGAGCGGCCGCCCGTGCGGCCTCAAGCCTCACCGGTCCGACAGCGACGCCGCCGCGGCGTTCGCATGCTTGCGATGCCCGGGGCGTGCGTCCCGGGGCCGGCGGCACGGCGATCGGGACAGCGGACCGGGCCCTTGCCGATCGCTCCTCCCGAAAGATGCGAGCCGCGCATGCAAGCGCCTCGGCCCGCGTTATAGAATGGCCGTCCCGCCGCAGGAAGCACCCGATGTCCTCCACGATCGCCCCGCAAACCACGACGGCTCATTGCAGCGAGCGATTGGCCGCGCTCAAGCCCAGGGTGCTGCAGGGCCTTCAGCGCGGGGTCGAGAAGGAGAGCCTGCGGGTCCGTCCGGACGGCGCGCTCGCGCTGACGCCTCACCCGTCCGCGCTCGGCTCGGCGCTCAAGCACCCGCGGATCACCACCGACTTCAGCGAATCGCAGCCCGAGCTCATCACCGGCGTGCACGCGAGCCCCGACGCCTGCGTTCAGGAGCTCACCGAGATCCACCAGGCGGTCTACCGGGCGATCGGCGACGAGCTCCTGTGGGCCTCCAGCATGCCCTGCCGACTGCCCGCGGAGGACGACATCCCGATCGGGCGCTACGGAAGCTCCAATATCGGGCGCATGAAGACCGTCTACCGGCTCGGCCTTTCGCACCGTTACGGCCGCCGGATGCAGACCATCTCCGGCATCCACTACAACTTCTCGCTTCCCGACCAGCGCTCGGACGACGAGTACTTCGCCCTCATCCGCAATTTCCGGCGGCATCTGTGGCTGGTTCTGTACCTGTTCGGCGCGTCGCCCGCGGTGTGCTCGAGCTTCGTCGCCGGAAGGAAGCACGAGTTGCAGCGCCTCTCCGACGACACGCTCTATCTTCCCTACGCCACGTCGCTGCGCATGGGCCGCCTCGGCTACCAGAGCGACGCACAGTCCGCGCTGGAGGTGAGCTACAACGACCTGCGCAGCTACGCCGCGTCGCTCGAGGAGGCGCTCACCAAGCCCTATCCCGCGTACGAGTCGATCGGCGTGCACCGCAACGGCGAGTACCAGCAGCTCGCCACCACGCTGCTGCAGATGGAGAACGAGTTCTACAGCACGATCCGACCCAAGCGCGTGATCCGGCCGGCGGAACGGCCGCTGCACGCGCTCCGCGACCGCGGTGTCGAATACGTCGAGGTGCGCTTGATGGACCTCGATCCTTTCGTCCCGGTGGGCATCACCGCGGGAACGATGCGCTTTCTGGACGTCTTCCTGCTCCATTGCCTGCTCTGCGACAGCCCGCCGGACAATCCCGACGAGCTGGCTGCCGTGGTCGAAAACCAGCGGCGTACGGCCTCCCGCGGCCGGGAGCCAGGGCTGCGCCTCGTTCGCGAAGGCGAGCAGGTTCCGCTCGCGGAATGGGCCGAAGAGCTGCTGGGCGACTGTGGACCGATCGCGGCAGCGCTCGACCGAGCCAATGGCGGCCATGCCTACCGCGGCGCGCTCGCCGCGGCCGTCGCCGGCGTCGCCGATCCGGATTCGACGCCTTCCGCCCGAGCGCTGCACGCGATGCAGCACGAGCACGGCAACTCCTACGTCCGCTTCGCGCTCGCCCGGTCTGCGGCGAATCGCGACGCGATCATGGCGCTGCCTTTCGCGCCGGAAGTCGCCCAGCGCTTCGCGCGGATGGCCCAGGAGTCGATCGAAGCCCAGAAGCGCATGGAAGCGACGGACATGCTCCCGTTCGAGGCGTTCCGGCAGGTCTACCTCGCGCCGATGCGCCTGAGCGAGTGAGGCGCGCTCGCGCGGGCCTTCCGCGCGAGCAGCCCGTGGGACCGACCCCGGAGATCAGGAGGGCGGTTCGGAGCCCGCGGGAAGATCGTGGCCGATCAGCGTCGCCTCGGGCCGGCGCGGCGGCGGCTCCTCGGCGTCGGCCTCGCCGCGCGCCGCCGCGATCGCTTCCTCGGCCCCCGCGGTCGCATCGGCGACGTCGTCGCCCAGGAATCCGCCGCTCTGCCGCGCCCACAACCGGGCGTAGAGTCCGTCGCCCGCGAGGAGGCTCCGGTGATCGCCCTGCTCGACAGTGCGCCCGCGGTCGAGGACGATCAGCCGATCCATCGCCGCGATCGTCGAGAGCCGATGGGCGATCGCGACGACGGTCTTGCCCTCCATCAGGCGATACAGGCTCTGCTGGATCGCGGCCTCGACTTCGGAGTCGAGCGCGCTCGTCGCCTCGTCGAGCAGCAGGATCGGCGCGTCCTTGAGCATTACGCGCGCGATGGCGATGCGCTGCCTCTGGCCGCCCGAGAGCTTGACCCCGCGCTCGCCGACGTACGCGTCGTAACCCTTGCGCCCCTTGGGGTCGGTGAGCTGGAGGACGAACTCGTCGGCCTCCGCCCGCCGCGCCGCGGCGATCATCGCCTCCTCGGTCGCGTCAGGCCGGCCGTAGACGATGTTCTCGCGAACCGACCGGTGCAGGAGCGAAGTGTCCTGGGTCACCATGCCGATCTGCTCGCGCAGCGACACCTGCGTCGCGTGCGCGATGTCCTGGTCGTCGATCAGGATCCTTCCGCCCTGGACGTCGTAGAAGCGCAGCAGGAGGTTGACGATCGTGGACTTGCCCGCGCCCGACCGTCCCACGAGCCCGATCTTCTCTCCGGGGCGGATGCTCAGATCGAAGCCCTCGATCACGTTGCCCTGCTTGCCGTAGGCGAACCTGACGTTTTCGAAGCGGATGTCCCCGCGGGTGACCGCGATCGGCTTCGCGTCGGGCGCGTCAACCACGGTGTAGGGCCTCGCGATCGTGTTGATGCCATCCTGCACGGTGCCGATGTGCTCGAACAGCGTGGCCATCTCCCACATCACCCAGTGCGAGATGCCGTTCAAGCGGAGCGCCATGGCAGTCGCCGCGGCGACCCCGCCGACGCCGACCTCCCCTTTCGTCCACAGCCAGAGCGTGGCGCCCGCGCTGGCCGCGATGAGTCCCATCGAGAGCACGTGATTGACGATCTCGAAGCCGGTGACGAGCCGCATCTGCGTATGCACGGTGCTCAAGAATTCCCGCATCGCGCTTTTCGCGTAGGAGGCTTCGCGGCGGGCGTGCGAGAAGAGCTTGACCGTCGCGATGTTGGTGTAGGCGTCGGTCATTCGCCCGGTCATCATCGAGCGGGCGTCGGCCTGGAGCCGAGCGACGCGACCGAGCCGCGGGACGAAATACGCGAGCGACGCAACGTAGAGCGCGAGCCAGGCCACGAAGGGGACCAGCAGCCGCAGGTCGAAACGGCCCAGCACGGCGAGCAGGGTGACGAAATAGATCACCACGAAGACCAGGAGCTCGGTGACGATGAGCCAGGTATCGCGCACGGCGAGCGCGGTCTGCATCACCTTGGTCGCGATCCGGCCGGCGAACTCGTCCTGGTAGAAGCTCATGCTCTGGCCCAGCATCAGGCGGTGGAAGTTCCAGCGCAGGAGCATGGGGAAATTGCCGAACAGCGTCTGCTGCTTGATCGTCGACTGCAGCGCGACGAGCAGGATGCTCCCGGCGAGCACCGCGCCGAGCAGCGCCAGCCGCGACCCTTCCTGCGTCCACAGACGCGCGGGCTCGACCTTCGCGAGCCAGTCGACGATGCTGCCGAGGAAGGAGAAGAGCAGCGCCTCGAAGGCGCCGATCACCGCAGTGAGGAGCGTCGTGGCGAGCAGATACGCGCGCAGCCCCTTCGAGCACGTCCAGAGGAACGCGAAGAAGCCCCGGGGCGGCGTCGCGGGCACCGCCTCGGGATAGGGATCGACGAGCCGTTCGAAGAATGCGAACACGCGGGCCTCCGCCGCCGTCCCGCGCCACGCGTCGTCGCTCCGGACGGTGACGGGAGCTCGCTTCGCGCCGGGATGAGCCCGCCAGTCGTGGCTGAGGGCCCGGCAAAGGCCCGTATCTTACCTGCGTGCTGGCCGGAGCGGGCGCCCCCGGGCCGCAAGGCTTTCGGCTAGTCGCCGAACAGCCGGTAGATCGCGACCGCGAGCAGGAGCAGCGCCCAGAACGGCAGCGACAGCAGGACGCCGTAGATGATGCCCTTGGCCGCGCTCAGATCGTCGTTCATCGCCGTAGCTCGTCTCGGAATGGATCTGGACGATCTTGCCCGGGGCAAGCTATGAACACTACTGAAGAATTCGCAAGTAATATATGAGCTGTGTTCAACCTTCGATCGGTCGATCTCAACCTCCTGCCGGTGTTCGAGGCTGCGTACGAAGAGCGCAGTCTGTCGCGCGCGGCGGAGCGACTGGCCATGACGCAGTCGGCCGTCAGCCACGCGCTGGCGCGGCTACGGGCGCTGTTCCGGGACGAGTTGTTCGTGCGCCAGGCGCGGGGCGTGCTGCCGACTCCGGCCGCGGAGCGGATCTACCTCGACCTAAGAGGGGCGCTCGGCCTGGTCCGCCAGGCGGTCACGGACCGCCGCGGCTTCGACCCGCGGACCTCCGCCCGGCGCTTCTTCGTCACCATCCCCCACCCGATGGGCCCGCTGATCGCTCTGCGCCTTCAGGAGCGGTTCGCGAGGATTGCGCCCGGGATCGCGGTCGCCGCCAGCACGCGCTCGCGGCCGATCGACCTGCCGCGGGCCTTGCGCGAAGCCCGCGTCGATGCCGCGGTAGACTGGCTGCCGATCGCCGGCGCGCAGTTCCGGGAGATCGTGCTCTTCGACGACGCGCTGGTGGCGGTGGCGCGCAGCGGGCATCCCGCGTTGCGGCGCCCGCCGTCGCTCGATGTCCTGCGCGAGGGAAAGTTCGTCCTGCTGCGCAGCCGCGTCGAAGGCGACCATCCGCTGGAGGGCGTGCGCGGCTGGCACCGGCTGAGGCTTGAGCACGCGCTCGAGGTGTCCGAGGTGCTGGAGATCTTCATGGTCGCGAGCCGGTCCGATCTCTTCGGACTGATCCCGCGCAGCATGGAGGCATTCGCGCGCGAAACCTTCGACCTGCGCGTGATCGGCTGGGCGCCGAAGGCGCCGCCGTTCACCGTGAAGCTGATCTGGCACGCGACCCGCGACGCCGATTCCGCCCACCGCTTCTTGCGCGAGCAACTCGGCCTCGCTGCCCGCGCGGTCGTGCGCCGCCGCTGACGCCTTGGAGACGCCGGCCTACTTGCCCATCAGGAGCGACGGCAGCCCGAGCGTGAGCGGCGGCCAGAGCGTGATCCCGAGGAGGACCAGGAGCAGCGGCACGAGCCACGGCAGGATGGCGCGGGAGATCTGCTCGAAGGTCACCTCCGCGATGCGCGACATCACGAAGAGCACTACGCCGATCGGCGGGTGGATCGTGCCAAGGATCAGGTTGAAGATCATGATCAGTCCGAACTGGACCGGATCGACGCCGAAGCCGATCGCGGCGGGAACGAGGATCGGGATCAGGATCAGCATCGCCGCCAGCGCTTCCATGAAGCAGCCCACCGCGAGCAGCACGACGTTCGCGGCGAGCAGGAAGACGATCGGCTGGTGGATCGCCGCGACGATCGTCGGCGCGAGCGTCTGCGGGATGCGCGAGATCGACATGCACCAGCCGAGCGCGCCGGCGACCATGACGAGCACGGAGACGATGCCCGTCGTCTCCGCGGTGTTGACGAGGATCGCGGGCACGTCTTTCACCGACAGCGTGCGGTAGACCGCGAAGCCCAGGAACAGCGCGTACAGGTCGGCCACCGCGGCCGCCTCCGTGGGCGTGAACAGGCCGCTGAACATGCCGGCGAGCAGGATCACCGGGGCGAGCAGCGCCCACACGCTCTCCTTGAACGCGAGCCACACGCCGCACAGGCCCCCGAAGGCGTGGCGCGGCAAGCCCTGCCGGGGGGCGATGATCGCGACCATGATCATGAGCGAGAGCGCCATGAGCACGCCCGGCGCGACGCCCGCGAGAAAAAGCCGGCCGATCGAAACGTCGGCGCTTACCCCGTAGATCACCATCGGCAGGCTGGGCGGGATGATCGGGCCGATGGTCGCGGCCGCGGCGCTGATGGCCGCCGCGGTCTCGGGACGATAGCCGGCCTTTTTCATCGCCCGCACTTCGACGGATCCCGTTCCCGCCGCGTCGGCGACGGCGGAGCCGACCATGCCGGCGAAGATCATGCTCGAGAGGATGCTCGCGTGCGCGTAGCCGCCGCGCAGCGACCCTACCAGCGAGGTGGCGAAGCGCACGATGCGGTCGGTGAGCTTCGCCGCGCCCAGGATGTTGCCCATGAGGATGAACAGCGGCGCCGCCACGAGCGGAAACGAGTTCATTGCCTGCGCCATCTTCTGCGGCACGATCGACGGCGAGAGGTCGCCGAAGGCGACGAAGGCGAGCGCCGCGAGACCCATCGAGGCGTAGAGCGGCATCCCGAGCAGGATCGCCGCGAGCCATACGCCGACGATCTCGAGCATCAGCTGGATCATTCGACGCTCTGCTCTTCCGCCGCCGAGGCGTGCGGCCCGCGCAGCGCCTCGCCGAGCTCGATCGCGCCCTGGAGCGCCGTGATCGCGCCGCCGAGCACCATCGGCGCGTACATCCACGCCATCGAGATCGGGAGCGAGGTCGCTTCGAGATCGTGGTTCTTGCTGATCAGCCCCGCGCCGTAGACCGTCACCAGCGCACCGAACAGCGCCATTGCCGCCTGAATCGCGATCTCCACCGCGCGGTGGACGCCTGCCGGGAGCCGGTCCTGGAAGAAGCGGATGCGGATGTGGACGCGCCTGCGCGTGGCGAGCACCCAGCCGAACACGGCGAGCCAGACCATCAGGAAGCGCGAGAGCTCGTCGGTCCAGATCAGCGGCTCGCCGAGCGCACGCGTCGCCACGCCCAGCGCGACGCAGCCGAGCAGCGCGACGACAATCGCGCAGGCCACGAACGCGACGGCGCGATCGAAGCGGCCGGCCAGGGCGCTCAGCACGGGACCGGCTTCAAGCCGAGGCGATCCGCTCCCAGAGTCCCTTGCCCCACTTCGACTCGAACTTCGCGGGCACGCTCGCCAGGACGGGCTTGCGGAAACTCTCCACGTCCGGCGCGATCACCGTCATGCCGCCCGCCTTGAACGTGTCGGCGAGCTTGGCTTCCTGTCCCAGGATATCGTCGTCCTGGGCCTTGCCGTGCGCATCGATCGACGCACGCAGGATCTGGCGATCCTTCGCCGCGAGCCCCTGCCAGGCGGCTTCGTTGATGACGACCAGGCGCGGCGTGATGATGTGTCCGGTGAGCACGAGATACTTCTGGACCTCGTAGAACTTTCCGCTCTGGATCGTCGGGAGCGGATTCTCCTGTCCGTCGACCGCACCCTGGCTCAGCGCGAGGTAGAGCTCGCCGAAGTTGAGCGGCGTCGGCCTCGCGCCCCAGGCCTCCGCCATCGCGCGGTAGGTATCGACTTCGGGGATGCGCAGCTTGAAGCCCTTCAAGTCGTCGGCGGTGTTGATCGGCCTCGACCCGGAAGTGACGTGGCGCTTGCCGTAGTAGGTCGAGCCGATGACGCGCATCGAGCGCTTGGAGACGAGCTGCGCGTTCATGTCGTCGACGATCGGCGAGCCGAGCACGCGGCGCGCGTGCTGCGGGTCGCGCCAGAGATAGGGCGCCTCGAGGATCGAGAACTGCGGGACGAACTGGCCAAACTGCGCGGCGCCCTCGTCGACGATCTGGATCGCGCCCGACGAGCAGGACTCGACCAGGTCGCGCGAGGAGCCGAGCTGTCCCGCGGGGAAAGTCTGGATCTCGACCGCACCGCCGGTGTCGTCGCGGACCTGCTTCGCGACCTTCTCCATCATCTGCACCGAGGGGTGGTTGAGGGGCAGCACCGTCGCCCAGCGCAGCGTCGTGGCCGCCCGCGCGCGCGCCGGCAGCGCGGCCGCAGCCGCTCCCGCGATGCCGGCGCTCAGCCAGCGGCGGCGTGTCCAGGGCCTCGGGTCGCTCATGGCCTTCCTCCTCCGTTCTGTCGCAGGTCGCGGCGTTTCGATGCTGCGCGGCGGCGCCGGGCTGCATGCCGCGGGGCGCTGGGATTCTAGCGCAGCGAGCCGCATCGCGTCGGGCCCGAGGCCCGCGCCGCATCGGCCATCCCGGCAAGAGCGATGAAATCCGCCCCCGGCGACGCCGAACGTGTAGGATACGCCGCGGAGGCTCCGGCACCGCTCGCGAGCGGTCCGGCGCGCGATCGCAGTCCATAATTCAGGAGGAATCGCGACATGAAAACCGGAATCTTCGGGCGCTGGATGCTGTCTGCCTCGCTGGTCGCCGCAGCGGCGGGATGGATCGGCGCGGCGCAGGCCCAGACGCGCACTTTCAGCTTCGCCTACGACCAGCCCACGACGACCGCATACGGCATCGCCGCGAACATCTTCGACGCGAAGTTGAAGGAACTCTCCGGCGGGACGATGAGCATCAACCAGTTCCCCGGTGCGCAGCTCGGCCAGGAGCCGCAGATGCTGCAGAAGATGCGCGCCGGCGACATCGACTTCGTGATCACGTCGACCGCCAATGCCTCCACCGTGGCCCCGCAGGCGGGCGTATTCTCGATTCATTTCATCTTCCGCGACCAGGCGCACTTGCAAAAGGTGCTTGCCGACCCGGCGGTGTCGCAGGAGTTCCGGGCGATGGTCAAGGACTCGGTGCAGGGCGCGCAGGTCCTCGGGCTGCTCACGATGGGCTTTCGCAACATGTACGGCAAGAAAGAGGTAAAGAGCGTCGCCGACATGAAGGGAGAAAAAGTTCGCGTGCAGGCAACCAAGACCGAAGACACGCTCTTCCCCGCCTACGGCGCGCAGACGGTCCACATGCCCTTCGGCGAGGTCTACACGTCGCTGCAGACCGGTGTCGTGAACTACGCGGAGAATGGCGTCAACGTGTACCTCGCGAACAAGCACTATGAGGTAGCCCCCATCCTGTCGATGACCGAGCACGAGGCCAACAACAACTGCCTGTGGGTGAGCCAGAAGACCTGGGACAGCCTGACGCCGCAGCAGCAGCAGTGGGTGCAGGCGGCGGCCGATGAGATCGCCAAGAAAGAGCCGGCGATGGCGCTCAAGCTCGAGAAGGACTCCGCCGACAAGCTCAGGACGATGGGCGTGAAGGTCGTCGATAACGTCGACAAGACCGGCTTCATGAAGGATGCAGCCCCCGTGCAGGACCAGCTCGCCGCCGAGCTCGGACCGCACGCGGTAAAGCTCCTCAAGCTCGTGCGCGAGGTCCAGTAACGATCCGCATCGTCCGGACGGAGGCGCCCGCGCGCTTCCGTCCGGAGTGCCGAGCGCCATTCGCGCGCTAGGGACAACGCCATGGCCGACATGCGGGCGCTCATCTTGCAGCGCCACCGCCGCCTGAAATGGAAGTGGCTCGACCCGGTCGAGGCGGTCCTGATGGTCCTTTGCGGCGTGTGCATCTTCATGTTCACGCTCACGGTGCTCTGCGACGTGGTCACGCGCACGATCGGCGCCCCGTGGCTCTGGCTGCAGCAGGTGACCACCGCCTTCTTCGCCTGGGGTGTGTTCATCGGCCTGGCTGCGGCCACGCGCCGTCTCGATCATTTCTACCTCGCCGAGATCACCAAGCGGATGAAGGGCCAGCCGCGCCAGGTGATCGAGACGGTGAACCGCCTGATCGTGCTCGTCGTGGCACTGATGATCGCCTGTTTCGGCTGGAAGAATGCGCTGCTCGACCTCGGCAGCTACCGCATGCCGTCGCTCATTCCCCTCACGGTGTACACGGCGATCGTGCCGATCTCCGGGGTGCTCGTCGCGCTGTTCATGATCGAGCAGCTCGTCAACGGGTGGAAGAACGGCTTCGAGGGCCCCGAGGACAGCGAAGACGTAGTGGAGCACGTCAAGTGAGCGCCAGCACGGGCTTCATCCTGTGCCTGATGGGCGGGCTCTTCCTGCTCTTCGGCTACATGGGTGTGCCGGTCACCTTCGCGCTGCTCGCCGGCGTGCTGGTGGCGACCGGGTTCACTCAGATCAGCCTGCAGTCGATGATCGGGCAGCTCTTCCACGGCATCGACGCCGAGACGCTGCTCGCGGTCCCGTTCTTCCTGCTCGTCGGCGAGCTGATGGCCTCCTCCGAGGTCGTCGAGCGAATGATCCGCCTGTCGCAGACGATGGTCGGGCACCTGCGCGGCGGACTGGCGCAGGTGGTGACGCTGTTCAGCATGTTCTTCGCCGGCATCTCCGGTTCGTCGGTCGCCGACGTTGCCGTGCTCTCGCGGACTGTCGCGCGCGAGATGGACAAGGAGGGTTACGACCGCGCCTTTACCGCCGCGCTGATCGCCTGCGCCTCCACAATGGCGAACCTGATTCCCCCCAGCATCATGGCGGTGGTCTATGGCGCGATCGGCAACGTGTCGATCGGCGGGCTCTTCCTCGGCGGCGTGGTGCCGGGCGTGATGATCGGCATCGGGCTGATGATCTACAGCTATTTCTTCGGGCCGATCGGCGTGATGAAGAAGCGCGCGACCCTGCGCGAGTTCGCGATTGCCGCCGGTGGCGCGTCACTTCCCACGGTGATCCCGGTGATCATCATGGGCGGCATCCTCACCGGCTGGTTCACGCCGACCGAAGCCGGAATGATCGCGGCGGTCTATATCCTGATCGTGCTGATTCCAGTCCTGCGCCCGCGCCACATCGTGCAGCTCCCGCGCGACTTCATGTACGCGGGGCTGCTCTAC
>Ga0335077_10000617_pt1 | contig 40418 bp, 42 predicted proteins | sample Lox_Sample_31_FD_207151 | JGI IMG/M metagenome (GOLD analysis project Ga0335077, IMG submission 207151) | Soil microbial communities from Loxahatchee National Wildlife Refuge, Florida, United States - Lox_Sample_3.1 | ecosystem: Environmental > Terrestrial > Soil > Wetlands | place: USA... | reverse complement strand
CAAGGGCTCGCAGGTCTACATCGAGGGCAGCCTGCGCACCCGCAAGTGGCAGGATAAGCAGGGCAACGAGCGCTACACGACCGAGATCGTGGCGAGCGACATGCAGATGCTCGGCGGCCGAGGCGGTGGCGGCGCGGGGGGCGCGGGGGGCGCGGCCGAGCCGCCACGCGAGCGCGGAGAGAGCGTGGAGCCTCTCAGCACCAGCACCGAGCGCGACGAGTTCGACGACGACATTCCGTTCTAGCGGCCATTAAGTCATTGAAAATGCGGCACTATCGTTGCCGCGGAGCGGCCATGCGGCCGCCATTTTCACGCAGATCCGGTGCGGCGGGCGGGCATAGGCCGTAAAATCTCGCCTTTAAGTACGCCGTTGCTCATGCCAGGTCGGTTCTACCTCAAGACATTCGGCTGCCAAATGAACGAGTACGACTCCGCGCGTATCGCGGACGTGCTCCATGCGAGTGACCGGCTCACGCCCACGGACGACCCCGCCAGCGCGGACATTCTGCTGATGAACACCTGCTCGGTGCGCGAGAAAGCACAGGAGAAGGTGTTCTCGCTGCTCGGTGAATGGCGCACCCTCAAGACACGGCGGCCACACGTGATCATCGGCGTAGGCGGCTGCGTCGCGGCACAGGAGGCGGGCGGCATCCGCGAGCGAGCGCCGTTCGTCGATCTGGTGTTCGGGCCGCAGACGTTGCACCGCCTACCCGAGATGATCAGCGCGCTGCGCGCCACCGGAGCGCCGGTGGTCGACGTGAGCTTTCCGGAGATCGAGAAATTCGATCACCTGCCTGCGCCGCGCGCCGAGGGCGCTGCGGCGTACGTGTCGATCATGGAGGGCTGCAGCAAGTACTGCAGCTTCTGCATCGTTCCCTACACGCGCGGCGAGGAGCTCAGCCGCTCGTTCGCGAGCGTGCTGGACGAGGTGCGCCAGCTCGCCGCGCAGGGCGTGGTGGAGCTGACGCTGCTCGGCCAGAACGTCAACGCCTACCGTGGCGCAATGGACGACGGCGTGCCGGCGGATCTGGCTACGCTCATTCATCACATCGCCGCGGTGCCGGGGATCGAGCGTATCCGTTTCACCACCTCGCATCCGAGCGAGTTCAACGACAGCCTCATCGAGGCCTACGCGAATGTTCCGCAGCTCGCCAACCATCTGCACCTTGCGGTGCAGAGCGGCTCGGATCGCGTCCTCGCGCTCATGAAGCGCGGCTACACGGCGCTCGAGTTCAAGGAGAAGATTCGCAAGCTGCGCAAGGTACGCCCCGACATCAGCATCTCCTCCGATTTCATCGTGGGATTCCCGGGTGAGACCGAGCGGGACTTCGCAGCCACGCTGCAGCTCGTGCGCGATGTGGGCTTCGATCAGTCCTTCAGCTTCATCTACAGCCGCCGCCCGGGCACGCCGGCCGCGGCGTTGCCGGATGAGGTCCCGCACGCGATCAAACAGGAGCGTCTCGCGGCCCTGCAGGGACAGCTCGCGCAGCAGGCCGAAGCGATCAGCGCGGCCATGGTGGGCTCGGTGCAGCGGGTGCTGGTCGAGCGCGAGTCGCGCAAGAGTGCGCATGAGCTCGCCGGTCGCACCGCGAACAATCGCTGGGTAAACTTCGCGGGCAGCCGCGCGCTCATCGATCGTTTCGCGGATGTCCTTATCACCGCGGCGCTGCCCCACAGCTTGCGCGGCCGGCTCGGCGCCTGAAGTCGTGGCAGCTTCCCCCAGCGACACACAACGCGAGTTCGATCTCGAGCCGACCGATAACGCACGGCTTGCCAACCTGTGCGGACCGCTCGATGAGAACCTGCGGCTGCTCGAGACGCGCCTCGGAGTGGAGGTACGCCGCCGTGGCGACAGCTTTCGGATTCTCGGCGAGCGCGCCGCCGAGGCCGAGGAGACACTGCGCGAGCTGTTTCGCCTCGCCAAGCAAGCGGAAGTGACCCCGGAGCACGTGCATCTCGCGTTGCAGGATCTCGAGGCGCGTCCCGCGCAGGATGCGCGCGCGCCGAGCTCCGCACCGGTGGATGAGCACTTGGTGCGCGTGTACCGCGGCGCGATCCGCGCGCGAGGTGCGCACCAGCGCGAGTATCTGGCGCAGATCCGCGCGCGCGATCTCACCTTCGGCATCGGACCCGCGGGCACCGGCAAGACCTATCTCGCGGTCGCCTGCGCGGTGGAGGCGCTGCAAACCGAGCGTATCCGCCGCGTCGTGCTCGTGCGTCCCGCCGTCGAAGCCGGAGAGCGCCTCGGCTTTCTTCCGGGCGATCTCACCCAGAAGGTCGACCCGTACCTGCGACCGATGTACGACGCGCTCTACGAGATGATCGGCTTTGATCGCGTCGCGCGTCTGATCGAGCGCAACGTGATCGAAGTGGCGCCGCTCGCCTTCATGCGCGGCCGCTCGCTCAACGATGCCTTCATCATCCTCGATGAGGCGCAGAACACGACCGTCGAGCAGATGAAGATGTTTCTCACCCGTATCGGCTTCGGCTCCAAGGCGGTGGTCACGGGAGATGTCACGCAGACCGATCTGCCGGCGGGCAAGCTCTCCGGCCTGCGCCACGTCGTCGATGTGCTGAACGGCATCGAGGAGGTCGCATTCACCTTCTTCGATGCCAAGGATGTGGTACGCCATCCGCTGGTACAACGCATCGTGCAGGCATACGAAGCGCGGGGCGGTGCCACATGAGCGAGCCGCTGCGTGTGGAGGTGCTGCGCCGGGGACGCACCTGGTCACCGGGTGCCACGCAGATCGATGCCTGGGCGCGCGCCGCCCTGGGCCGCCGCGCAGCCGGTCGGGAGCTCGCGGTTCGCATCGTGGGTGCGCGCGAGAGCCGCAGGCTCAATGCGCACTACCGCGGTCGCGATCGGCCTACCAACGTGCTGTCGTTCCCGATGAGCTCTGCCGCGCAGCCGCAGCGGCCGGGCGCCATGGCGTCCACTGCTGCCACGGGCATGCCCGCCGCGCTCGGCGATCTCGTCATCTGCTCGCCGCTGGTGCGGCGCGAAGCACAGCTGCAGCGCAAGAGCCTGCGTGCGCATTGGGCGCATCTCGTCGTACACGGCGCGCTGCATCTCATCGGCTACGATCACGAGCACCCGCGCGCCGCGCGCCGCATGGAGCGGCGCGAGATCGCAGTGCTCAAACGGCTCGGCTTTCAGAATCCGTATCGGAGCGTTTGAATAGTGTCGAAGGACAGCAGCACAACGGGGCGCTGGCTGCGCCGGATTACACAATCCTTTTCCGGTGAGCCGCAGGACCGAGAGGAACTGATCGAGTTGTTGCACGAGGCGAGCGAGCGCGGACTCGTCGACGGCGACGCGATGACCATGCTCGAGGGAGTGCTCGAGGTGGCCGACCTGCAGGTGCGCGACATCATGGTGCCGCGCGCGCAGATGGTGTTCGTGCGCCGCGACGATCAGCCCGGGCGCATCTTGCCCGTGGTAATCGAATCGGGCCACTCGCGCTTTCCGGTAATGGATGAGGACCGTGACGACATCGTCGGCATCCTGCTGGCGAAGGATCTCCTGCGCCTCACCGCGGACGCGCACCGCGAGCGCTTCGATATCCGCGAATACATGCGCCCCGCGGTGTTCGTTCCGGAGGCGAAGCGTCTCAATGTGCTGCTGCGGGAGTTCCGCCGCAATCGCAACCATATGGCGATCGTCGTGGACGAGTACGGCGGGGTCTCCGGCCTCGTGACCATCGAGGATGTGATCGAGCAGATCGTCGGCGAGATCGACGACGAGTTCGACGTCGAGGATGAGCACAATATCCGCAAGGAGGCCGAGCGGCAATTTCACGTGCGCGGCGTCACACGGCTCGATGAGTTCAACGAGTACTTCGGCACGCAGCTCGCGAACGACGGCTTCGACACGGTGGCGGGTCTCATCATGAGCCGCCTGGGGCGGCTGCCGCGGCGCGGCGAGACGCTCAGCATCGACGGCCTCGAGTTTCGCGTCGTGCGCGCCGACCGCCGTCGCATCGATGCGCTGCGTGTGGTGAGCGCTCGAGACGTCGTGCCGCCCGAGGAGCGTGCCGCGGGCGGCGACGCCTGACCGCCAGCTATCTGAGCCACCTGACTTATCTGAGCCGCCTGAGCCATCTGAGCGCCGCGCGCATCCGCGGCGCCCTCGCGGCGGCGTGCGGCGCGATGCTCGCGACCTCCTTCGCGCCGTTGCAATGGTGGCCGCTCGCACTGCTGTGTCCCGCGGCGCTGATCGTGCTCTGGCAGGATGCGACGCGGCGTGAGGCTGCGTGGCGCGGTTTCTGGTTCAACACCGGCACCTTCGCCGCCGGCACCTACTGGCTGTACATCAGCATCCATGGCTTCGGCGGCGCGCCCCTGTGGATCGCTTTCGGTCTCATGGCCGGCCTCGTCGGCATCATGGGACTCTACGGCGCGCTGCTCGGCTACTGCGTCGCGCGCTGGCTGCCGCGGCGCGGCGCGCTGCGCTGGATGCTCGGTATCCCGGCGGCGTGGCTGCTCGTGGAATGGTGGCGCGGCTGGTTTCTATCGGGCTTCGCGTGGCTCTCGCTCGGCTACTCGCAGAGCGACACCTGGCTCGCAGGCGTCGCGCCCGTGCTCGGAGTCTATGGCATCAGCGCACTGCTGCTCCTCGGGGCGGGCGCACTCGTCACGCTCGTGCTGGGCAGCGCGCGCGAGCGGGCGATCGCCGTCGTGGTACTGCTCGTGCCATGGCTGGCCGCAGCGCCGCTGCGCAAGATCGAGTGGACCCAAGCCGTGGGAGCGCCCGTGAGCGTCGCCATCATTCAGGGCGCGATCCCGCAGGACCAGAAGTGGCTCGACAGTAATCGCGACACGACCCTCAGACTCTATCGGGAGCTCACGCTGCAGGCGCTCGGCACGAAGCTCATCGTCTGGCCGGAGTCCGCGCCGCCGGATCTCGCCAACAATCTCACCGATTACCTTTCCGAGATCTATCGCGATGCGTCCCGCCGGGGCTCGTCTCTCGTGCTGGGTGTGGTGCGCGCGGACGGCGATGATTACTACAACTCCGTGCTCGCGCTTGGCGCGAGCGTCGGCTGGTACAACAAGCGCCACCTCGTACCCTTCGCGGAATTCTTCCCGGTGCCGGAGTTCGTGCGCTCCTGGCTGCGGCTCATGAGCCTGCCGTACTCGGATTTCACGCGCGGCGCGCGCGTTCAGTCGCCGCTCAGGGCCGGCGGACTCGCGCTTGCGACCACCATCTGCTACGAGGACGCCTACGGCAGCTACGAGTTGCCGGTGCTCGCAGAGAGCGATGCACTCGTGAACGTCACCAACGATGCGTGGTTCGGTCACTCGAGCGCGCGCTATCAGCACTTTCAAATCGCGCGCCTGCGCGCCATGGAGGCCGGCCGCTTCATGCTGCGCGCCGCGAACGACGGCATCTCCGCCGTGATCGGCCCACACGGCGAGGTGCGCGCGCGGGCCGTCGAGTACCGACCTTTCGTGCTGCGGGCCACCATAACCGCGCGACGCGGACTGCCACCCTTCGCGCGGACCGGAAACTGGTTGATTATTTCCCTCGGTGCGGCCACGCTGGTGTGCGTGCTGGCCTGGCAACGGCTCGCCGGCGCCGGCGGCGCACGCGAGCGTACCGCGTGCGGCCGGGGCGCGGGTACACTCGATGCTTCACAGTCGTGATATGTCCCCAATGCAGGCGGAACCTGTGCCGTACGCGAAGGTCTAGCGGAGCCGGATCCGCCTCGATCTCGGAGTGCTACATGAGTCTTCACTGGTCGGCCCGCCGGGCCGCATTGCTGTTTGTATCCAGCGTGGCGCTTGCTGCGTGCTCGGGCAGCTCGAACGCGCAGCCGAGCGCATCCGTCGCGCCCCGCACCGTCGCTCCCGCGCCGAGCACCCCGGATGCGGGGGCCGTGACTGGGCTGCCGGACTTCTCCGGCCTGGTCGAGAGATATGGGCCCGCGGTCGTGAACGTCGAGGTCGTGGAGCGCTCGCAGCAAGTGGGCGGCCAAGGGAGCGGCTCCGACAGCGATTCGGATGATCCATTCAATGACTTTTTCCGCCGTTTCGGCATTCCGGGACCTAACTTCGGCCCGCGCAATGCGCCCCCCCAGCACGGCACCGGCTCGGGCTTCATCGTCAGCGCCGATGGCTACATCCTCACCAATGCCCATGTGGTATCGAATGCCGAGCAGGTGACAGTCCGCCTGACCGACCGGCGGGAGTTTCAGGCCAAGGTGGTCGGCGTCGACCAGCGCACGGATGTGGCCGTGATCAAGATCGCCGGACACGGGCTGCCCGTGGTGAAGATCGGCGATGCAAACAAGTTGCGGCCCGGACAGTGGGTGGTCGCCATCGGCTCGCCTTTCGGATTCGACAACAGTGCGACCGCGGGCATCGTGAGCGCCACCGCGCGCTCGCTGCCGGGCAGCGACAACAACTACGTGCCATTCATCCAAACTGACGTCGCGGTCAATCCCGGCAACTCCGGCGGTCCACTCTTCAATGTGCGGGGCGAGGTCGTGGGCATCAACTCCCAGATCTTCAGCCAGACCGGCGGCTACATGGGCCTGTCCTTCGCCATCCCGATCGATGTCGCTGTGAACGTGGAGAACCAGCTCATCAAGACCGGTCGCGTGGTGCGCGGGCGGATCGGCGTGACCATTCAGGACGTGAATGCGCAGCTCGCCGAGTCATTCGGGCTCGACCGGCCGCGCGGGGCGCTCGTGAGCTCGGTGGAGCCGGGCGGGCCCTCCGACAAGGCAGGCGTCAAGCCCGGCGACGTGATTCTCGCCGTGGACGGCCAGAACATCGACCGCTACAGCGAGCTCTCCACGGAGATCTCGAACATGAAGCCCGGCACCATGGCGCGACTTGCGGTGTGGCGCGGCGGCAAGGAGCAGGAAGTCAACGTCACGATCGCCGAGCTCAACGAGAAGGCCGAGCGCACCGCCTCACGCGGCGGCAGCGGCCGGGGCGGCGATCAAGCGGCACGGCTCGGTCTCGAGGTGCGGCCGCTCTCGCCCGATGAGAAGCAGCAGGCACAGACTCAGGGCAGCTTGGTCGTGGAGCGCGCGAGCGGGCCGGCCGCCGCGGCGGGCGTCGAGCCGGGGGACATCGTGCTCGGCGTGAACGGCAAACGCGTGCACAGCGTTGCAGAGCTGACGGATGCGGCAAAGGGCGCCGGCAAAAGCATCGCGCTGCTCATCCAGCGCCAGGATGCGCAGATATTCGTGCCGCTGCGGTTGCCGTGAGCGGCGCGTGAGCGTGCCCGCGCGCGCTGATGGATGAAGTCTACGATCCGACGGCGGTCGAGAGCGCCGCGCAGCGCCATTGGCGTGCCATAGACGCCTACCGCGCGCGGGAAAACGATCCGCGCTTTCCCAAAGGCAAGTACTACGTGTGCTCGATGCTGCCGTATCCGAGCGGCAAGCTGCACATGGGCCACATGCGCAACTACACGTTGAACGACGTGGTGTATCGGTTCATGCGCTCGTCGGGCTACAACGTGATGACGCCGATGGGCTGGGACGCCTTCGGTTTGCCGGCCGAGAACGCGGCCATCGAGAAGCACGTCGCGCCCGCGGCGTGGACGCGCGCCAATATCGCGGAGATGAAGTCGCAGTTCGCTCCCATGGGCTTCGCCTTCGACTGGTCGCGCGAGGTGACCACTTGCGATCCCGAGTACTACCGCTGGAACCAGTGGCTGTTCCTGAAAATGCTGAAGAGCGGTGTCGCCTATCGCAAGACGCAGATCGTCAACTGGGATCCGGTCGATCAGACGGTGCTCGCGAACGAGCAGGTGGAGGACGGCCGTGGCTGGCGCTCGGGGGCGCTGGTGGAGAAGCGTGAGATCCCAGGTTACTACCTGGCGATCACGCGCTATGCGGACGAGCTGCTCGAGTTCGTGCGCAACGACCTGCCGGGCTGGCCTTCGCAGGTGCGCACCATGCAGGAGAACTGGATCGGGCGCAGCGAGGGCGTGCGCTTCGCATTTCCCTACGAGCTGCACGGCGCGCAGCAGCGGCTCTGGGTGTTCACGACGCGCGCGGACACCATCATGGGAGTGACGTTCGTCGCTCTGGCGCCCGAGCATCCCCTGGCGCTGGAGCTCGCCGCGGGCAACCCGGCGCTCACGAGCTTCATCGAGGAGTGCAAGCGGGGCGGTGTGGCCGACGCCGAGCTCGCCACGATGGAGAAAAAAGGCGTGCACACCGGTTTCTTCGTGACGCATCCATTGACGCGGCAGAACGTGGAGGTATGGATCGGCAACTACGTGCTCATGAGCTACGGTGAAGGAGCGGTGATGGGCGTGCCGGCGCACGACGAGCGCGACTTCGCGTTCGCGCACAGGTACGGCCTGCCGATCAAGCAAGTGCTCGAGGATCGCAGCGACGCATTCGATCCTTTCGTTTGGAAGCACTGGTATGCGTCGAAGCTCGACTCCGTGCGGCTCGTCAACTCGGGCAAGTACGACGGCATGCGCTACGGGCCCGCGGTCGACGCAATTGCTGCGGATCTCAAAGCGCTGGGGCTCGGAGACAAGCAGGTTCAATGGCGTTTGCGCGACTGGGGCATCTCGCGCCAGCGCTACTGGGGCACGCCGATCCCGGTCATCCATTGCGATGGCTGCGGCGTCGTGCCCGTGCCCGAGACGGATCTGCCGGTGCTGCTGCCGGAGGATCTGGTGCCCGACGGCAGCGGTAATCCGCTCAACAAGGACGAGCGCTTTCTCGCGTGCACCTGTCCCACGTGCGGCCGGCCCGCACGGCGCGAGACCGACACGATGGACACCTTCGTCGACTCCTCGTGGTACTACATGCGCTACTGCTGCCCCGGGGCGCAGAGCATGGTCGATGCGCGCACCGATTACTGGATGCCCATGGATCAGTACATCGGGGGCATCGAGCATGCCGTTCTGCACCTGCTCTATGCGCGCTTCTGGACCAAGGTGATGCGTGATCTCGGTCTTACGCAGTGCGACGAGCCCTTCAAACGGCTCTTCACGCAGGGCATGCTGCTGGCGCACTGCTACTACCGGGAAGATGCGAGCGGCAAGCGACGCTGGTTCTATCCCGCGGAAGTGGAGCAGCAGTTCGACGAGCACGGCATGCCGGTGAGCGCGGTCGCTACCGAGGATGGCGCGCCGGTAAGCTATGGCGGTATCGAGAAGATGTCCAAGAGCAAGAACAACGTCGTGGAGCCCGGAGTCTTCGTGCAGCGCTTCGGCGCCGACACTGCGCGCGCCTTCGTGATGTTCGCCGGCCCTCCGGACCAGAGCGCGCCCTGGTCCGACACGAGCGCGGAGGGCGTGCACCGTTTCCTCAGGCGTCTCTGGGCCTTCTGCTACGAGCAGCGCGCGCGAATCGCCGGCGCAGGGCCCTTGGCCGCAGCGACTCTCGATGCCCCGCTAAAGAAGAGTCGGCGCGAGCTGCACGCGGCGCTGCACCAGGCGCTCTTCGACTACCAGCGCATGCAGTTCAACACCGTGGTCTCGGCGGCCATGAAGATGCTCAATGCGCTGGAGGGCGCGAAGACGCAGCCTACGGCGGCCGCGTCGTTGCACGAGGGCGTGGGCATCCTGCTGCGTACGCTGTATCCGATCGCGCCTCACATTGCGCATGTGTTGTGGGTCGAGCTCGGCTACGATCGTGAGCTCGGCGATCTGCTCGACGCGCCGTTGCCTCAGCCGGCGGAGGATGCGCTGCGCCAGGACGAGCTCGAGCTGGTCGTGCAGGTGAACGGCAAGCTGCGCGGTCGCGTTACCGTGGCGGCGGAGGCGAGCGAGGAGGCGATCAAGGCCGCCGCGCTGGCGGATCAGCACGTGCAGCGCTTCGTCGAGGGCAAACCCGTGCGCAAGGTAATTCTGGTCAAGGGCAAGCTCATAAATATCGTCGTCGTATGAGTGCCCGCACGGCGGCTGCCGGCGCCCGTCGACACCTACTGTGGCTGGCGCTTGCCTTGCTGCAGGCCGCCTGCGGATTTCACCTGCAAGGTCACGCGCCGCTGCCGCAGTCTTTTCATACGACCTACGTCGAGGCCAGGGACGAGCAGAGCAACTTCGTGCAGGGCCTGCGCAAGGCGCTGCTGATCGCAGGGGCCAACGTGGCCGACTCGAGCACCGACGCGGGCGCCGTGGTGCATGTCCTCGATGACCGTATGACCGAGCGCGTGCTGGCGGTCTCACCGAGCAACATTCCGGTCGAGTACGAGCTCACCTATACCGTGCGCTTCTCGGTCGCGGCGAACGGCAAGGAGTTGCTCAGCCCGCAGGAAGTCTCCGCGCGCCGCGATTTCAGCTTCGACGAGCACGTTCTGCTCGCAAAGGACAACGAGGAAGCCATCCTCCACGATGCCTTGGCGCGCGATCTGGTGGGGGTCGTGATGCGGCGCCTCTCCAGTCTCTAGCACGCATGGAGCAGGCCTCTGCTCTGGTGATGCGGCTCGACGCCGCGCCCCGTCTGGGGCTCACGGCGTTGCTGAGCCGCTACGGGCTCGAGCTCGTGCTGCTCGCGCCGCAGGAGCTCATTCCGGGCTCTTATTGGGGCGCGAGCGAAGCGGGGCTGATCGGCGCGCGCCTGTACGCGCGGCTCGACACCCCGGTCCATTCGGTCCTGCACGAGACGGCGCATTTCATCTGCATGAGCCCAGAGCGTCGCGTGGGGCTCGAGCGCGACGCTGGCGGCGACGACCTCGAGGAGTGCGCCGTGTGCTACCTGCAGATCCTGCTCGCGCGCGTGCTGCCCGAAGTCGGCAGCGAGCGTCTGTGCGCCGACATGGATGCGTGGGGCTACAGCTTCCGACTGGGCAGCACTCGCACGTGGTTCGAAGGCGATGCAGAGGACGCCCGCAACTGGCTCCTGCGCGCGGACGTGATCGATGGCAGACAGCAGCTCACTTACCGTCTGCGCGGCTGAATGCGTCGGTGGCCGAGACCAGCTCGTGCGTGATGCCTGGCTCGAATGCCGAGTGGCCGGCGTCGGGCACAATGCGCAGCTCCGCCTCGGGCCAGGCGCGATGCAGATCCCAGGCGCTTCTCATGGGACAGACGACGTCGTAGCGGCCCTGCACGATGACCGCCGGGATGTGGCGCATCGGTCCGATGTCTGCAAGCAGCTGGTCGTCCGAGCGCAGGAAGCCGCGGTTCACGAAGTAGTGGCATTCGATACGCGCAAAGGCCGCCGCGTAGGATTCCACCTGAAACTTGGCGATGTACTCGGCATTCAGCCGCAGGAAGCTCGTGGCTCCCTCCCAGATCGACCAGGCACGCGCCGCACGCTGCAGCTGCTCCGGGTCATCGCCGGTAAGGCGCCGGTAGTAGGCCGCGATCAGGTCGGAGCGCTCCGCGGGCGGAATCGGCTCGATGTATTGCTCCCAAAGATCCGGGAACAGCGCGGCGGCCCCGCCCGGGTCCTGATAGAACCATGCGAGCTCCCAGCGGCGCAGCAGGAATATGCCACGCAGCACCAGCTCCGACACGCCCTGCGGGTAGCTCTGCGCGTAGGCGAGCGCGAGGGTCGAGCCCCAGGAGCCGCCGAAAACGAGCCAGCGCTCGATGCCGAGATGCACGCGCAGCCGCTCAATGTCCTCGACGAGATGCCAGGTCGTGTTCTCGTGCAGGCTCGCGTGTGGGCGGCTGCGCCCGCAGCCTCGCTGGTCGAACATCACGATCCGATAGCGCTGCGGATCGAAGAACTGGCGCATCTTCGCGTCCGTGCCGCCGCCCGGGCCGCCGTGCAGAAAGAGCGCGGCCTTGCCCTCACGATTGCCGCTTTCCTCGAAGTAGAGCTCGTGCACGTCCGAGACGCGCAGGTAATCGCGCCGATAGGGGCTATGAGGGCGGTAGAGACGCCGCAGCGTTCGCGGCGCCGGGCGCCCTTCGGATACCGTGGGCATGACGATGACCTGGCCGGCTGGATCACTCAATATACCGCAGGTAGCATGAGACCCACGCTCGGTAGCGAGGGGAGCGTACGAGAGTTGAAGCTGAGCCCGGAATCTCTGGTCCGCCATCTCGAGCAGCAGCTGCTGCCGGTCTATCTCATCTCCGGAGATGAGCCGCTGCTCACCGGCGAGGCCGCCGACGCGGTGCGCGTGCGCGCGCGGTCGGTGGGCTTCAGCGAGCGCGAGGTGCACTTTCTCGATCGCGGTATGGACTGGGATGCCGTGCGCGGTGCCGTGCACACGCTCTCGCTGTTCGCGCAGCGCCGCATCATCGAGCTGCGGCTGCCGAGCGGCAAGCCCGGGACAGTCGGCGGGCGCGTGCTCGCGGGTCTCATCGAGTCATTGGGCACCGATGTCGTGTTGCTGATTCTTACGGGCCGCCTCGATCGCGATGCGCAGAGCGCGGATTGGGTGCGGGCCGTTGAGGCGCGCGGAGCGTGGGTGCAGGCGTGGCCGATTCCCCTGGCCCGCATGCGGCCGTGGCTCGAGGCACGCTGCCGCCGTCTGGGTATCGCCGTGGACGCTCAGGGGCTGCGGCTGCTCGTCGAGCGCACCGAGGGCAATCTGCTGGCTGCGCATCAGGAGCTGCAGAAGCTCGAGCTGCTGCATCCGCGCGAGCGCATCGATGCCGAGCGCGTGCTCGCGGCGACCGCCGACAATGCGCGTTTCAACCTTTCCGAGCTGACCGAGGCGCTGCTCTCCGAACAGGCGCCGCGCGCGCTGCGCGTGCTCGAAGGTCTGCGAGCCGAAGGGGTCGAGCTGCCGCTCATCCTGTGGGCCGTCGTGAAGGCACTGCACCAGGCGTGGTCGCGCTACGCGGATGCGCCCCGCCAGGAGACGCGTTTTGCGCGGCTCGTGGCGCGCGCATTGGACGCAGACGGCAAGGCGAAGGGTCGTCTGAGCGGTGATGCCTGGGACGAGCTCGCGCTGCTCGTTGCCGACATGTGCGGCCGCGAGGCCCTGTCGGCTGCCTGATGCCACGCGTCATGCAACCCATCGGACTGTTTGGTGGCGCCTTCGATCCGATCCACTACGGCCACCTGCGCACCGCGTTCGAGCTGTGGCAGGCGCTTGGTCTCGCGGAGGTGCGCTTTCTGCCCACGGGCAATCCCCCGCATCGCACGGAGCTCCGCGCGAGTGCCGAGCTGCGCCTGAGCATGGTGCGGGCCGCAACCGCCGATCAGTCGGCGTTCGTGGTCGATGACCGCGAAGTGCGCCGCTCGGGCGTGTCCTATTCAGTGGACACCCTCACGGAGCTGCGCGCCGAATATCCGGACCGCTCGCTCTGCCTGCTGCTTGGCATGGATGCCTTCGTCGGCCTGCCCAACTGGCATCGCTGGCGTGAGCTGCTCGATCTGACGCACATCGTCGTGGCGCACCGTCCCGGATGGAAGGCACCCACCATGGGCCCGCTCGGCGAGGTTATGGTGGATCGGGGCACCGGCAGCATCCGCGATCTGCACGACTCCGCCGGCGGGTGCATCTACGTGCATGCCGGCACGCAGCTCGAAATCTCCTCCACGGAGCTGCGGCAGCTTCTGGTGGCGGGCCGTGATCCGCGCTACCTGGTACCCGACCCCGTGCGCAAGATCATCTTCGAGACCGGGTGCTATGCTCGGCGACAGCAGCGCTAGGCTCAGCTCCAGGGAGCGCCCCCAAACCGCATGAGGATCACCCGCACGCCTTCACCGCCCACCCCGGAAGCGACTTCCACGCTGCACTCTCTCGTGACGGCGGCCCTCGAGGACATGAAGGCGACGAACATCAAGGTGCTCGACGTACGCGGGCTCACGGACATTGCGGACACGATGATCATCGCCTCGGGAAACTCTGACCGTCACGTGCGCGCAATCGCCGACCGCGTGGTCGAGAAGGTCAAGGCGGTGGGTCTCAGGCCGCTCGGGCTCGAGGGCGAGCGCGAGGGCGAATGGGTACTCGTCGACCTCAACGATGTGATCGTGCACGTCATGCTGCCGCGGGTGCGCGAGTTCTACAGCCTCGAGCGACTGTGGGAGGCGCCGCAGACGCGCGAGTCCGCGGATGCGGGCTTACGTCGCGCCACGCGGCGCAGGCCGCAGGAATAGTTTCGCGCCCGGCCGGCGGCGGGCAGCAACATGCGACTACGCGTGATCGCGGTGGGCACGAGGATGCCCGCCTGGGTCAGCGAGGCCTGCGCCGACTATGTGCGCCGGCTGCGTCCCACCTTGCAGGTCACGCTCAGCGAGATTGCGCCCGCGCGCCGTGGTGGCGCGGGGGCACGTGCCGCCGGCACAACCGCGCAGGCGATCGCCGCAGAAGGCGAGCGCCTGCTCGCCGCGCTCGCGGCCGACGATTTTGCCGTCGCGCTCGATGAGCGCGGCCGGCAGCTCACGTCGCGGGAGCTCGCGAGCTGGCTATCACGTCGCATGCACGAGGGGCGCGACGTAGCCTTCCTGATCGGTGGGCCTGACGGGCTCGCAGTGCCCGTCCTGGCGCGCAGCGACTTCACCTGGTCGCTCTCGCGGCTCACATTGCCGCATGCGCTCGCGCGCTTGCTGCTCGTGGAGCAGCTATATCGGGCCCATACGCTCCTCGCCGGACATCCGTATCATCGGGAGTGATGGATACCCCGGCACCCATCGCCACGGCCGTCGCGCAGCACGTGCTGTGTCTCGCCTCCGCCTCGCCACGGCGGCGCGAGCTGCTCGCACAGATCGGTGTGAGCCACACGGTCTGGCCCGCAACGCTCGATGAGGAGGCTCTGAGCGGCGAGGCGCCGCGCGATTATGTGCAGCGGCTTGCCCGCGCGAAGGCGCTCTGCGTGTGGAACCGTCGACAGGACTTGCCGGTACTCGCTGCCGATACTGTCGTCGTGCTCGGGTCCGCGCTTTATGGCAAGCCCCGAGATCGCAGCGACGCACTCGAGATGCTCGCGGCGCTCTCGGGACGCACACACGAGGTGCTCACGGCCGTGGCTCTGGCGACGCGCGAGGGCGTCGCGGCCGCGCTCAGCGTGAGCAGCGTGCACTTGCGCGCGACGAGCGCGGCGGAGCGCGCCGCATACTGGCAGACGGGTGAGCCTCGGGACAAGGCGGGCGGCTACGCGATCCAGGGCCTCGGCGCAGTGTTCGTGGAGGCGCTGCACGGCAGCTATTCGGGCGTGATGGGACTGCCGCTGTTCGAGACGGCGCAGCTGTTGCGGGCCGCGCGCGTGCCTTGCTGGCAGCGCCCGGCGGCTGGCTGAGTCGAGCGCCGCGCCATGGAGCTGCTCGTCAACGTCGGGACCCGCGAGACGCGCGCCGCGCTCATCGAAAGTGGCGCGCTGCATGAGATTCACATCGAGCGTGCAAGCCGGCGCGGCCTCGTCGGCAATCTGTACAAGGGACGTGTGTCGCGCGTGCTGCCAGGCATGCAGGCGGCGTTCGTGGAGGTCGGTCTGCAGCGCACGGCGTTTCTGCACGTCGGGGACATAGCGCTCGCGCGTCCCGAGGATACCGTCGTGGAGCTGCCCGCGGTGGATGACATCCGGCGCCTCGTGAGCGAGGGCGACGAGATATTGGTGCAGGTGGTGAAGGATCCCATCGGCACCAAGGGAGCGCGGCTCACGACCTTCATCGCGCTGCCCTCGCGGTACCTCGTCTACCTGCCACGCGGGGAGGGCGTCGGCGTCTCGACGCGCATCGAAGAGGAGGGCGAGCGGGCGCGGCTCAAGACGGCCGTCGGCGAGCTGCTCGCAGGTGCAGCGAGCGGCGGCTACATCGTGCGCACAGCCGCCCAGGGCGCCACGCCCGAAGGCCTGCGCGAGGACATGAGCTATCTCGACAAGCTGTGGCAGCACGTACACGGCGTGGCCGCGAGCACGCGGCCGGGGGAGATCGTTCACGAGGATCTGCCGCTGCCCCTGCGCATGCTGCGCGATGAGCTCGCGCGCGGCGTGACGCGCGTGCTCGTCGATTGTCCGCACGAGCACGCGCGCATGCTGGCGTTCGCGGCGACCTTCCTGCCCGACACCTCGGCCGCGATCGAGCTGTACGCTGCCCCGCGGCCGCTCTTCGACCTGCACGGCATCGAGGAGGAGCTCACGCGCGCGCTCGACCGCAAGGTGCCGTTGAAGTCCGGCGGTCATCTGATCTTCGATCAGACCGAGTCGATGACGACGATCGATGTGAACACCGGCGCCTACGTCGGACGGCGCAACCTCGAGGAGACCATCTTCCGCACCAATCTCGAGGCCGCCGTCGCCATTGCGCGGCAGCTGCGGCTGCGCAACCTCGGTGGCATCATCATCATCGACTTCATCGACATGGTGGACGAGTCGCACCGCCGGCAGGTGCTCACGGCGCTCGAGCGCGCCCTGGCGGGCGATCGTGCCCAGACACGCATCGTGAGCCTCTCGCCCCTGGGGCTGGTCGAGATGACTCGCAAGCGTACGCGCGAGAGCCTGGAGCACTTGCTGTGCGCGCCGTGTCCGAGCTGTGACGGTCGCGGCTTCGTGAAGACGCCCGAGACCGTGAGTCACGATATCTTTCGCGAGATTGTGCGACAGAGCCGGCAGTTCGCGAGCCGTGAGCTGTTGATACTGGCCCATCAGGACGTCGTGGACCACCTGCTCTCGGAGGAGTCGGCCGCGCTGGCAGAGCTCGAGGCACAAGTGGGTCGTCCGATCCGCCTGCAGGTCGAGGCGCTCTACGGCGCCGACCAGTACGATGTCGTGTTGATCTGAGCTGCGCCACATGAGCGAGCTGTCCGCAAACCACAGCGATCGACCCGCCAGCCCGGCGCGCTCGAACTGCCCGGTGCAACGCGCATGGCCGCTCGCACGCTGGGCGCACGCGGCGCTCGCGGTACTGGTGAGCGCGGCATTTCTCGCCTTCTGCTATCGGCTCGCGCTCGCCCGTGTGCCGCAATATCGCGCGAACCTGGAGAGCCTGGCCCGCGCCCGTACCGGTCTCGATCTGCATTTCAACGAGCTCGGTGTGCGCTGGGGTTGGTACGGTCCCGAGGCCGTGTTCCGCGACGTAGAGCTCGGCGAGCCGGGAGCTTCCAGCGTGCTGCTCCGTGCCTCGGAGCTCATTGTTGGTCTCGACCTGTGGCGCACTCTGCAGAGCGGCCGCTTGCAGGCCGGGCGCATGACGCTGATCACGCCCGACATCGACGCCGCACGTTTCACAACCCAGCGGACCGCGACTGCGCAGCGTGGCGCGCCGCGCGCGGCTGAGTGGGATCCGGCGCTGCTCGAGAAGTGGCCCGAGGGGCGTCTCGATGTGGAGGGTGGAACACTGACACTGCCGGACGCGCAGAGTCCAACGCGCACCGCACGGCTGCTCCTGAGGCGCGCAACTCTGCGCCATGGAGTCGGTCTCTGGAGCGCCACGGTCCAGACTCTGCTGCCCGAGCGGCTCGGAAGCGCCGCGAGCTTCTCGCTGCAGCTGAGCGATGAGCGCGCGCAGCATCGCGGTCTTGCCATGCGCGTCCATTTTCGGGGGCAGGGAGTGCATTTCGCGGGCTGGCACGGGCTTCTCGAATCGCAGTGGCCGGCGGCACGGCTGCCAGCGGCGGGAACGGGTGACATCGATATCGCACTCAGCTTGAACGACGGCCATCTGAGCGATGCGTCCGGTCAACTGCGCGCGGAGGAGGTCGGGTGGCGCCGCGCCGCGCCGGGAGCGCCGAGCGAGGAGCTGCGCGTTGGCCACGTGCAAGGCGAGTGGCATCTCTTGCGTGCCGCGGGCGCGTGGCATTTGAGAGCTCACGATCTCATCCTGGGCACGAGCGGGTACGCCGCGCCGCGGGCCGTGTTGAGCGTCGATGTCCGCGACGATACGGGCGCAGTGAGCGGTGAGATCAGCGACGGGCCGCTGCAGCTGCTGTTAGCGGCCGCGCCGTGCGTCGTGCCGGGCCTCGAGATGCCCGATCCGTCAGCGCTACGGGGCACGCTGGCGCACCTCACGTTTCACTGGAACGCTCGCACGAGCGGCGCGCGGCTCGAGCTCGCGGGTCACAGTGAGGATCTGCAGCTCGCATTGCCGGGGACGACCCTCAAGCTCGCAGGTCTGCATGCGCGCCTCGCGGGCACCGAGCGTGACTTGGGCATGGATCTGGAGGCATCCGCTGCGCGACTGAGCTCGGCGGCGGCGCGGCGTGTGCTCGATGGAGTGCAGGTGAGCGCGCATCTGCATTTGATGAGACTCGGCAATGGGTGGCAGCTCGCTGCCGATCATGTCGCCCTGGAGCACGCGGCCGGCGCGTTGTCTTTAAATGGCACGGTGCGCATACGACCCGAAGGGCAGCCGTCTTCGCTCTTGCTGCATGTGATGCTGGCCCATGCCGATGCGGCCGCGTTGTCGGATCTACTCCGGGAGTCGCTGCCCCAGAGCTTTGCCGCGCAGGCCGCGCGTGTCCGCAGCGGACGTATCCCGCATGCAGAGCTCGATTGGGCCGGCGCGCTGGGCGCGCCGCCCGCAGCCGCCCGGCTCTTCAGTGGCTCGCTCGCGCTCGAGGACGGGAGCATGGACGGTGTGGGGGGCTGGCCGGACATGCAGCAACTCTGGGGACGCATCGCCTGGCGCGGGGACCAGTTTCGCGCGGAGATCGAGCGCGGACGCGGTGGGCCGTTCCGTATCGAGGCCCTGAGTGCCAGCTGGCGCCTAGAGCGCCCAGAGAGCGCGCGACTCGCAGGACAGGCGCACACGCGACTCGAGGACGCAGTCGCCTGGCTGCGTGCCCATCCCGAGTTCGACGGTTTTGCATCCGCCGTGCGTGATCTGGACGTTCGCGGGCCCGCCACGGTCAGTTTCAACCTGGATGCCCCGGCGGTGAACGCCACAAGTACCGCCGCAAGGCTGCGAGTATTGACGCAGCTCGATGCAGATGTCGTACGCCTCGCAGCGCCGCTGCCCGTGCTGCAGTCTCTGAGTGGCGTGCTCGCCATCGACTCGGGACATCTACAGCGCTCCGTGCTGCACGGCAGCTGGCTCGGTGGCACGCTTGCGCTACGCATCAGCGAGCGCCGCGAGGCGCATGCGTCCGCGCTCTCGATCCAGGCACAGGGCACGCTCGACTCGCGCGAGCTCATGCGCACCCTCGGCGTGGACACGGGCACGGGCACGGCCTCCGTCGCAGGCCGTACGAGCTGGAGCGGCGAGCTCATCTGCCCGCTCCTCGCCGCGCACGCGCTGCATGACGCTGGGACCTGGAGCGCGCAACTCGACAGCTCGCTCACCGGTGTGTCGAGCTCTCTGCCAGTACCGCTCGCCAAAACGGCATCCGCGCTCGCTCCTGTGCACCTGGATCTGCGCGGCACGAGCGACACGACCCGCCTGCAGCTGAGGCTCGGTAGCAAGGTGTTCGGCATTCTCGATCTCGAACGCGCCGGCGGCGGCTGGCGCCCCTCGGGCGGATTGCTGGCCCTCGGGGAATCGCCGGGAGAGTCGGTTCCGCAGCGCCTGTTCAGCCTTACCGGTTACCTCGACCGACTCGACCTACCCCGCTGGATGCTTGCCTGGCGCAGGTTGGCCGCGACTCCCCAGGTGCTGCCCCTCAGCGCCGATCTCGAGGTCGGAGCGCTCGCGCTGGCCGGCGAGTCCTATTCGGACGTGGATCTGACGCTGACACCAGATGACCAGGGCTCCGTGCTGCGCCTCGAGTCGGACGGGCTTGCAGGCTCCGTTCGCTGGCCTGCGAATGCAGGCCAAGGCTCGGTCGAGGCACATCTGCGCAGCGTGAGTCTGGCCGAGAACTCCGACCCCTCAGCTGGCTTGGCGCTGCTCGCCTCCCTCGGGCCCGAGGCCGATCTGAGTGCCGACCGCATTGTGTGGCGAGGCCGCTCGTTGGGCTCACTGAGCGCTCACCTGCGTGCCGTGGGAGATCGCCTGACGATCGATCCGATCGCGCTCAGCAACGCAAACGAGGATCTCGGGGCCACCGTGCGCTGCGAATCGATCGGTCCGTGTCGCGTGCGTCTCGAGCTCAGCAGCCGCGATGCGGCGGCGAGTCTCAAGGACTTCGGTTTCCGCTCGGATCTGAGCGCCGCGAGCGGTGCGCTCCAGGCGGAGCTCGCATGGACGCCCCGCAGCGTCAACTCGGTGCGCGCGTGGGTGGCAGGGCTCAGCGGCCAATTGAGCCTCACGCTGGGTGCGGGCAGGGTACAGCCGGGCGCACACACGGAGCCAGCGTTCGCTCTACTCGCGGTCCCGGAGCTGCTGCGTGACTCCTCGGCCGCGTTCGGCATCACCGATGCGCAGGCGAGGCCGACGCTCGCCTTCAGCGGCCTGACCGCCGAGTACCAGCTGCACGACGGCAGCGCCTTCACCTCGAATCTGCATCTGGACGGCGATGTCGAGATCCTCATGAGCGGTCGCATCGGACTCGTGGCGCAGGACTACGATCTGGATGCGCGGATCCTGCGCGGCGAGGAGCGACTGCCCGCGCCGGTGCGGCGCTTCGCGAGTGTCCCGCGTGTGGCGGCCGTGTGGATGGGGCTACGCGATCTGCTCTCCGCGCCCGCACGATCCGACTCGCGCGCGACGCTGCATCTGGGCGGAACGTGGGATGCTCCCGTGGTTCGAGGTGGCCGATGAAGATCGCCGCGCTGCAAATGACGTCCTCGGCCGACGTGTCAGGCAATCTTGCGATCGCCGGGCAGTTGCTCGAGGAAGCAGCGCAGACCGGCGCACGCCTTGCGGTGCTGCCCGAAAACTTCGCTTTCATGGGCCTTGCGGATGCGGACAAGCGCAAGGTGGCCGAATCGCAGGGAACAGGTCCGATCCAGCAATTCCTGTCGTCCACGGCGCAGAGACTGCGGCTCTGGATCGTTGCCGGCACGATGCCGATGCGGATGCCCGAAGAAGAGCGCGTGGCCGCCGCCTGCCCGGTGTACGACGAAACCGGTCGGCTCGTGGCCCGCTACGACAAGATCCACCTCTTCGATGTGGATATTCCCGGTCGAGACGAGCACTATCACGAATCTGCGAACATCGTGCCTGGAAAAGCACCGATTGTCGTGGATACGCCGGCAGGACGCATCGGCCTTACTGTCTGCTACGACGTGCGCTTTCCCGAGCTCTACAGGCAGCTGGGGGCAACCGGAGCGCAGCTCTTCACCATTCCATCGGCCTTCACCGCACCCACGGGGCGAGCGCACTGGGAATCGCTGCTGCGCGCGCGCGCCATCGAGAACCTCTGCTACGTCATCGCCCCGGCGCAGAGCGGCTTTCACCAGAACCGCCGCGAGACCTATGGCGATTCGATGATCATCGATTACTGGGGCCAGGTGCTGTGCCGCAGGCCGCGCGGGCGGGGCATCCTGGTGGCGGACGTAGACCTCGAGCGTCAGCGGGAGGTCCGGGCAAGCTTTCCGGTGCTCGAGCACCGGGTATTGTAATGTGGCCCGCCACGCCCAATAGGACTGCCCTAGGCTGACAAACAGCCCACGGAGAGCGCGACAGATGACGATGCAAGCCGCCGAGCGAGCCGATGCCTTGAGCATTGCGCGAGACGTCATATTGCGGCCGAGCGGTCTCGACGATGCGCGCATCGATCGCGTCGTCGGTCAAGTGCTCGCGCACTCGGTGGATTTCGCCGACGTGTACTTCCAGCTCGCGCACGAGGAGTCGTGGGCGCTCGAGGACGGCATCGTGAAGGAGGGCAGCGCTGCCATCGAGCAGGGCGTCGGCGTGCGTGCGCTGGCGGGCGAGAAGACCGGCTTCGCCTATTCCGACGAAATCATCCTGCCAGCGCTCGATGAGGCTTCGCGCGCCGCGCGCGCGATCGCGCAGCAGGGTTCGGAGCGCTCCGTGCAGGCATGGCAGCCGCGCGCCGGACATCAGCTGTATCTGCCGGATGATCCCGTTGCAACGCTCACCGATGCCGACAAGGTCGCCTGGCTCGAGCGCGTGGATCGCCAGACGCGCGCGCTCGATCCGCGCATCGTGCAGGTGATGGCGAGCGTCACCGCCGTGCACGAGGTGGTGCTGGTCGCCAACAGCGACGGTGAGCTGGCGGCCGATGTTCGTCCACTCGTGCGCTTCAACGTGTCGGTGATCGTGGAGCAGAACGGCAGGCGCGAGCAGGGCTACGCGGGGGGCGGCGGGCGCTTCACTCTCGCGGACCTCGTCGCGAATGATCGTCCGCTCACGCTGGGCCGTGAGGCGGTACGTCAAGCGCTCGTGAATCTCGAGGCGGTTGCTGCTCCCGCCGGATTGATGACGGTGGTGCTCGGGCCCGGCTGGCCGGGAGTGCTGCTGCACGAGGCGATCGGCCACGGTCTCGAGGGAGATTTCAATCGCAAGGGGACGTCGGCGTTCGCGAATCGCATCGGCGAGCGCGTCGCCACACCCGCCTGCACCGTCGTCGACGACGGCACGCTCTCGCGGCGACGCGGCTCGCTCAACATCGATGACGAGGGCACTCCGACCGCCTGCACCACACTCATCGAGAACGGCATCCTGCGCGGCTACATGCAGGACAAGTTGAACGCACGCCTCATGGGCGTACGCTCGACCGGCAATGGACGTCGCGAATCTTTCGCGCACGTCACGCTGCCGCGCATGACCAACACCTACATGCGCCCGGGTCCGCATGCGCCCGAGGAGATCATCCGCTCGGTCGAGCGCGGCATCTACGCCGTCAATTTCGGCGGCGGCCAGGTCGATATCACATCGGGCAAATTCGTGTTCTCGGCGAGCGAGGCATATGCGATCGAGAATGGTCGCATCGGCGCGCCGCTCAAGGGCGCGACACTCATCGGCAACGGCCCCGATGTGCTGACGCGCGTCAGCATGGTGGGCAACGATCTCAAGCTCGATGAAGGTGTCGGCACGTGCGGCAAGGAAGGCCAGAGCGTGCCGGTCGGCGTCGGTCAGCCGACGCTGCGCATCGATGGACTCACCGTCGGCGGCACTGCATAACAACAACGCGGCGCGCTTGCGCGCGCCTCGATTGCGCTTCGCAACACACACCACACCGTGGTTGTCACGGCTCCGAAGAGCACGGCCACGCTTGCGAATGCAATGCGATCGAGTATGCAATGAACCGCGACCGACAGACATAATTCCGCAGGGTGTGTGCGACTTGCGACGGCGCTCGCATCACGCGCAACGCTTGTTTTGAAGCTGTGATCTCTGGCACGCCGGCTCGGCTGATAGGACCGTAGTTTGCTTCACCAACGCGACAGCAGGAGCACTGAGATGTTCGCCGACCCTGCAGAGCCGAAGCTGGAACTTCCGAAGGATCTTCTGTCCGAGCTGCAACGGCGCGGCCCGAAGCCACGCACCGATATGCGCGTCGATGGATGGAAGCCCTCGCTGCTGGGCCGGTTGCTGCGACTGTTCGATACCAAACGCTCGGAGTAAGCTTGGGCGCATGAGGCGCCCTGAGCTGCGTCTGGCGCGACCGATCTACGAAGGCCTGCCCTGGCTCTACCTGCTTTTGGGCGTCGCCGCACTCTCCGCCAGTTACCGCCAACACTCCGCCTCGTTGAGCGTTGTCCTCGGCCTTCCCGGTCTTGTATGCCTGCTCGCCGGCATTGTCGTGCTATTGCGACGGCGCCATTACCGGCGCATGCGCGCCTCGTACGTGCGTCCAGATGCGCTCTCCGAGCCGACACGCGAGGAGCGAAGCTCCTGAAGCGCGCTAGTCCCCGAGCTTACTGAAGCGCTACTCGGCGGACTCGTCGGGCTGCACCGCCGGCACCGTCTCGACGAAGGTGGTGCGCTTGGCCGGGGAGCGCTCATCGATGTACATGAGCTCGTGCTTGCCGATCACGACGACGTCGCCATCGTTGAAGTTGTGGCGCCGCACACGCTTACCCTGCACGTAGATGCCGTTCGTGCTGTTCAGGTCCTCGATGATGCTGCCGTGCGCGTTGGTGATCAGCTGGCAGTGATGACGACTGACGAAGCGGCTGTCGATCTGCACGTCGTTGTCGGCCGTGCGGCCGATGATGATGCGGCCGAGGCGCAGCGTGAGGTCCGCGACCGTGCGCCCCTCCGTCGCGATGATGATGCGGCCGACGATCTCGCGTGTACTCTCGCGTACGTTCTCGGGTGAGGTGACCGGGCGCACGCCCTGCGGCTGCAGTTCAGGCTGCGCAATGCGCGCTGCAGCATGTGCGCGCGCGGCAAACTCCACCCAGCGCAGCTCCTGCACCGCCGATGCAATGTCCTCCGGAATCACGTAGTCACGATCCATGTTGAACGCGGCCATCATCGAGGTGTCGCATAGCGTGTTGATGAGGCGCGGCACGCCTCCGGCGTAGCGATAGACCTCTGCGAAGGTCTCCTCGGCGAACAGCTGCCGGTCGCCCGCTCCTGCCACCTCGAGGCGGTGCTGGATGTAGGCGCGCATCTCCGCGGGCGAGAGCGTTCCGAGATGAAAGCGCAGCCGGATGCGCTGCGCGAGCTGCACCAGATCGGGTGCATCGAGCTTCTCGTTGAGCTCGGGCTGACCGGCGAGAATGATGCGCAGCACCTTCTCCTTGGTGGTCTCCACGCCCGAGAGCAGCCGGATCTCCTCGAGCACGCGCAGCGAGAGATTCTGCGCCTCGTCGACGATCAGCAGCACCTTACGGCCGGCGGCGTACTGCTCGACCAGGAAATTGTTGAGTGTCGCGATCAGCTCGGCTTTCTTCATCCTGAAGGGCGAGAAGCCGAACTGCACCAGGATCGCCTGCAGGAAGTCGATCGCGGAGACCTGGGTCTGATTAACCTGGGCCACGACCACGTCCTTCTGAATCTCCTGCAGGAAGGACTCGATCAGAGTCGTCTTGCCGGAGCCGATCTCACCGGTGATGACGACGAAACCATCCGTGAACCAGATGGTGGACTCCATGTACGCCTTGGCGCGCGCGTGCTGTTTGCTGAGATAGAGAAACTGCGGGTCCGGGCTGAGCCGGAACGGCAGTTCCTTCAGTTTGAACAGCTCGAGGTACATGCAGTGATACGGTGCCTCCCCGCACGTATCAAAGCGGGCGCGCCGCTTCCGCTTAGATCTTACGGGATGCGAATCTCCGGGGCCAATTCGGCGAGCAACCGGCGTGCCCGGGTGTCGCGTGCATGCGCGCTCGCAGCCACGAGCGTGCAATGCCCCAGTTTGCGCCCCGGCCGCGGCCGCTTTCCATATTCGTGCAGGTGCAGGTCCGGGTACGCGAGCAGCGCGGCGCGCGGCGGCAGCGAGCCGATGAGATTGATCATCGCCGAGTGTCCCCGGGCGCGCGTGGAGCCGAGCGGCAGACCGCCGATGGCCCTCAGGTGATTCTCAAACTGGCTGGTGTCCGCGCCCTCGATGGTCCAGTGACCCGAATTGTGCACGCGTGGCGCGATCTCGTTGGCGATCAGGCGGCCGGTGCGCACGAAGAACTCGATGGTGAGCACGCCGACGTAGCGAAAGTGCGCGAGCATGCGCCGCAGATACTGGCCTGCGAGACGCTGCAGACGCTGCGAGCCGTAGGGCGCGCGCGTGAGGCGCAGCATGCCGGCGGCGTGCATGTTCAGACTCAGCGGGTAGAGCGCGGTGCGCCCGTCGCGCGCACGTACGCCGATGATCGAGACCTCGAAGTCGAAGTCGACGTGCTCCTCGTACATGAGCGGCACGCCGCCGAGCCGCTCCCAGGCGCGCTCGGCATCCGCGACGCTACGCACGCTCGCCTGTCCCTTGCCGTCATAGCCCAGGTGGCGCGTCTTGAGCACTCCGGGCAGGCCGATCTCTGCGAGCGCGCGTGCCAGATCGGCTTGCGTGTGAACCGCGCGCCAGCGCGTGGTGGGGATGCGCAGCCGCTCGAACAGGCGCTTCTCGCTGACTCGGTCCTGCGCCGCCGCGAGCGCCGCGAGCGGCGGTCGCACGCGCCCGCGGCGCGCGAGGAAGCGTGCGGTCTCGAGCGGTACATTCTCCCAATCGAACGTGATCACGTCGGCGCGCTCGGCGAGCTCTGTGAGCCGCGTCTCATCGGTAAACTCACCGCATAGCAGCGGCGCAAGCTGTCCGGCCGGCGCATCGGCGGCGTGGTCGAGGAACACGAATTCGAAGCCGAGCGGATAGCCCGCGAGTGCGAGCATGCGGCCGAGCTGGCCGCCGCCCAGAACGCCGATGATCATGCGCCGCCCGTGTGGCGGGGATCCGGATTCTGTAGTACGGCGGCCGTTTGCTGCTCGCGGTAGTCCCGCAGCGCGGTCGCGATTACCGCGTGCTTGTTGGCGAGGATCGCCGCGGCGCTGAGGGCGGCATTGGTGGCGCCAGCGGCGCCGATCGAGAAGGTGGCTACCGGCACCCCCGCCGGCATCTGCACGATGGAGAGCAACGAGTCGAGACCGTGCAGCGCGCGCGACTGGATTGGCACACCGAGCACCGGCAGGAGCGTCTTTGCAGCAGTCATCCCGGGCAAGTGCGCGGCACCACCGGCCCCGGCGATGAGAACTTCCAGCCCGCGCGCTTGCGCCCCGCTCGCGTACTCGAATAGCAGATCCGGGGTACGGTGGGCGGAGACCACACGCACCTCGTAGGGAATCGACAGCGTGTCGAGCACCTCGGCGGCGCAGCGCATGGTGTCCCAGTCGGATGCCGAACCCATGATGATGCCGACCAGCGCTTGCATGGCTTCATTGTAGCTGCCCGGCTGCAGATACCAAACAGCCGCTCCGGCACGCGGCGGCGCGCTCAGACCTCTGTATCCGTGCGTGCGAACAGCCCGCGCAGCATGCGCAGCAGCCGGCGCCGGGCTCCGCTTGCCGGGCGGCTTTGGTCGCGCTCCGCGCGCGCGGCAGCGATAGCTGGCTGCCACTCGCCGCGGTCGACCCGTGGATGAATGCGCGCGAGCTCCGCGAGCGCAGCGTCGCTCTCGATGAGGCGGTCGCGCCAGGCCTCGAGCCGGTGCAGGCGTCGTGCCTCGAGCGCATCCTGTGCGCGCCGCGCTGCGAGGGCAGCGCGCACGCCTTCGAGGTCCAGGGAGCGCATCAGCCGGCCAATGTACTGACGGTGGCGCGCGCCGGCGCTCCGGCTTGCAATGCGCCGCGCCTCACGCAATGCGTCGATGAGCGGCTCCGGAAGCGCGAGCGCCGCGAGCTCCGCGTCGTCGAGCTCGATCAGCTCTTCGCCGAGGCGCTGCGCCGCCTCGGCCGCACGCTTGCGTGCGCTCCTGCTCGGTGTCACGGCAGGCGCAGCGCGCTCGGCTTCGTCGTCGGGGCCTTTCTCGGAGGTCACAGACATCGACTCACATGCCGTAATGGCGGGTGCCGCTGCTACAATTCTGCGCTCAGACTCGTGCGGCGGAGCCTATGCAGCAACAGGAAGTCGACGCAAAGCGAATCCCCGAGCTCTCGGAGACCGTGACGCTCGCGCTGCGCGAGGCCACCCGCCAGGGTGCCACGCAAGCCGAAGCGGATGCCAGTGTGCAGCGCGGACTGACGGCGACGGTGCGGCTCGGCGAGGTGGACACGGTCGAATATCAGCGCGATCGCGGCCTAGGTGTCACGGTTTATTTCGGCAAGCGCAAAGGCTCGGCCAGCACGGCCGATCTGGCGCCTGCGGCTGTCCGGGCGACCGTGGAGAAGGCTTCTGCCATTGCCCGCTATACGACCGAAGATGCCTGCGCGGGGCTTGCAGATCCGGAGGATCTCGCCCGCGACGTGCCGGATTTGGATCTGTACCACCCCTGGCCACTGGAGCCCGACGCCGCCGTGGAGCTGGCCCGCAGCTGCGAGGCCGCGGGGCTGGCCGTCGATGCGCGTCTCACCAATTCCGAGGGCGCCTCGGTCTCGACCCATCGAGGCGTGCGCGTCTATGGCAACTCGGCGGGGTTTCTCGCCGGTTACGCGAGCAGCTCGCACACGCTCACTTGCGTGCTGCTCGCGCAGCAGGGCGAGCATATGGAGCGCGACTACTGGTACTCGACTGCGCGCGATCCGCAGCAGCTCGAGGCGACCGCGACCATCGGGCGCCGCGCGGGCGAGCGCGCGGTTGCGCGCCTCGGCGCTCGCAAGCTCAGCACCCGCCGCGCACCCGTCATCTTCGTCCCCGAGATGGCGCGCGGGCTCTTCGGCAGCTTCATCGGTGCGATCCGCGGTGGCAGCCAGTACCGCAGGTCCTCGTTCCTGCTCGGTGCCTCCGGTCAGCCGGTATTCCCTGCGTTCCTGCAGATGCACGAGCGTCCCCACATCGCCAAGGCGATGGGCAGCAGCCCCTTCGATGATGAAGGTGTCGCCACGCGTGACCGCGATCTGGTGCGCGATGGGGTTCTTCAGGGATACGTGCTCGACAGCTACTCGGCGCGCAAGCTCGGACTCAAGACCACGGGCAATGCCGACGGTGTGCACAACCTGCTCGTAACCGCGCCCAACCACGCCTGCGCATTCGATGAGTTGCTGGCGCGCATGGGCACGGGGCTCCTCGTCACGGAAATGATGGGCCAAGGCGTCAATCCGGTCACCGGTGACTACTCGCGCGGTGCGAGCGGTTTCTGGGTCGAGAACGGCGTGCCCGCCTTTCCCGTGCACGAGATCACCGTTGCAGGGAACCTGCGCGAGATGTACCGCAATATCATTGCGCTTGCGACCGACGTCGACACGCGCGGGGCGATCCGGACGGGCTCGGTGCTCATCGAGGGCATGACGATCGCCGGCGAGTAACCGCTACTCGAGCAGCTCGCGCAGGCTGTGAGCGCCGCAGCACTTCTGCCGTGCCTCCTCCAGGCGCGTCGCGAGCTCTTCCGCCGCTGGCACGTGCACCTCCGGCAGCTTGAAGCGGCCGCTGGGCGGGCCGCGCGCCGCATCGAGAATCGCGAGCGTGCCTATCTGATCCGGATCGCGGGCGAGGGCGAGCTCGCCGTTACCTTGCACGCTCAGCAGGCGCGCCTGCTCCAGAGCCGTCGCCGCCCGAGCCACTGCCAGCCCTGGCAGCTGCAAAGTCGCAGCGACAGAGTCGATGCTGACGTGTGCGGCACCCTTGAGCTGCGCCTCTCCGACCAGGACCATCACCTTGAGGGCGAGCTGTTCCTGCTCAGCGGTTGAAAGAGCCGCTTCGCTCGAGCCGAGGCGCAGATACGCGGGATATTGCAGGTAGAAGGCCAGCTGGGCCCCCGTGAGCAGGATGACCCAGCCGAGATAGGTCCACATCAGCACCGCGATGATCACCGCGAAGCCGGCGTAAACGACCGTCAGACGCGCCGAATGCTCGACGAGCTCCGTGAACACCCGTCCTATCGTGGCCCAGGCGATGCCCGCGCAGAGGCCCGCGATGAGCGCCGGGCGCAGCCGTACATGCGTGTTCGGCACGAATATGTACAGCAGAGTAAAGAACGCCGTGACCACCGCGTAGGGCGCGAACCGGAAGGCGAGCTGCAACATGCGCCGGGTGAGCGGCAGCTGCGTCACGACACGTGCCGGCTCGCTCGTCAGCGCGGCATGCGTGAGGCCGATGACGGCCGCGACCAGGATCGGACCAATGACGAGCAGCGCCACATAGCCAGTCATCCGGCGCGCAAGGTTGCGGGGCCGGTCCACGCGCCACACGAAGTTGATGCTGTCCTCGGCTTTCTTGAGGGTACCGATCAAGGTCCATGCAAACAGCGCCAGTCCGATTCCGCCCACGAATCCGGTGCGCAGCCGATGCGCGAAGTGCACGACGCTGGTCGAGAGCTGGGCAGCCCCGGCCCCCGCGGGCCGAAAGAACTCATAGACGATGGGCTCCAGAGAGCGATGCATGCCGAGCAGCTTCAGCAGCGAGAAGCTCAGCGCGACGAGCGGCACGAGCGACAGCAGCGTCGCAAACACCAGGCCCATGGCGCGCAGATTGATCTGTCCGCGCAGGAGCTCGCGCACGATGGCGTAGGGGTAGCGCGCGAGGCGCAGCGCCACACCGCGCAGCGAGCGCCGCTCGGAGGCCGGTCCAAAGAACGGCGCCTCGATGTGATCCCAGATCCAGTCCGCTGCCGTCATGGTTTTGCTATCGTCAACGGCTCCTCGGGTCACGGCCGGCGATTGCGGCTGCAGCGCGCCATGGATGCATCCACGCACTATCCGCAACGCATCGTCTGCCTCACGGAGGAGACGACCGAAACTCTCTACCTCCTCGGCGAGGATTCACGCATCGTCGGCATCTCGGGCTTCACCGTGCGCCCGCCACGCGCCCGCCGCGAGAAGCCACGCGTCTCTGCATTCACGAGCGCCCATACCGAGCGTATTGTCGCGCTGCACCCGGATCTGGTGCTCGCTTTCTCGGATCTGCAAGCAAGTATCGCGGCCGACTTGGTGCGGGCGGGCATCGAGGTGCACGTTTTCAATCAGCGCAGCATAGCCGAGGTGCTGCGCATGATCCGCACGCTCGGTGGCCTGATCGGCTGCGAGGCGCGGGCGCGTGAGCTCGCCGAGCGCCTGGAGGCGGGCGTGGCAGCCGTGCGCGAGCGCGCCGCGGCGCTCCCGCGGCATCCGCGCGTGTACTTCGAGGAGTGGGACGAGCCGCAGATCTCCTGCATCCGCTGGGTCTCCGAGCTCATCGGAGCCGCTGGGGGCGCGGACTGTTTTCCCGAGCTCGCGCTCCAGCCGCTCGGGCGTGGTCGCATCATCGCGGATCCGCTGGAGGTACCGCGCCGCGCGCCCGACATCATCTTCGGCTCCTGGTGCGGCAAGAAATTCAGGCCCGAGCGTGTGGCGGCGCGCCTCGGCTGGCAGGACGTGCCGGCTGTCCGCGGCGGTTTCGTGCGCGAGATCAAGTCGGCGATCATCCTGCAGCCCGGGCCGGCGGCGCTGACCGACGGCGTGCGCGCACTCCAGGAGGTGATCCTCGAATGGGTCAGCTCGTGAGGCGCGTGAGCGCCTCGAGGTACTTCTCGCTCGTCTTGGCAATGACATCCGGCGGCAGATGCGGCCCCGGAGCCCGCTTGTCCCATTCGAGTGTCTCCAGATAGTCGCGCACGAACTGCTTGTCGAAGCTCGGCGGACTCGTGCCCGCGCGATAGGTCGCCGCGGGCCAGAAGCGCGATGAGTCCGGCGTCAGCACCTCGTCGATGAGGGTCAGTCGACCGGCCTCGTCCACGCCGAACTCGAACTTGGTGTCCGCGATGATGATGCCGCGCGCGGCGGCGTGCGCGGCGGCGAACGCATACAGCGCGAGCGCCGTGCTGCGCACCTGTGCAGCGAGTGCTGCGCCGATGAGCTGCTGCAGATGCGCGAAAGAGACATTCTCGTCGTGCGTGCCCGCGGGCGCCTTCGTGGCGGGCGTGAACAACGGCTCCGGCAGGCGCTGCGCGAGCTCGAGGCCCGCAGGCAGCGCGATGCCGCAGAGCGCGCCCGTTCGCTGGTAGTCCTTCCATCCCGAGCCAATCAAATAGCCGCGCACCACGGCCTCGACCGGAAGCGCGCTCAGACGCCGCACGATCACGGCTCGTCCGTCGAGCATTGCGAGCTCGTCGGCGTCGTGAAGCACAGCATCGAGCGGCCTGCCAGTGAGATGGTTGGGCACGATGTGCCGCGTGCGCTCAAACCAAAAATTCGAGATCTCGTTGAGAACGCGACCTTTGTGAGGAATGGGATCGGGAAGGATCACGTCAAAGGCAGAGAGCCGATCGGTCGCAACCATCAACAAGCTTGCGTCATCGACGGCGTAGATGTCGCGCACTTTGCCCTCGTGCACTTTGCGCAGAGTGCCGAGGTTCGTGCGATAGACCGTGCGCGTCGCCATGGCAAGCTAATATACAACGTATGACGCAATGGACCGGCAAAGTCATCGGCGGAGTGGTGGGGATGCTCGTGCTCGGGCCGCTCGGGGCTGCCGTCGGCGTGCTCGTAGGTCATCAGTTCGATACTGGCGCGGCAACGCCACAGCCGGATGCGGCGCTCGACGCTGCTGCGATCGGCGAACTTTTCTTTCGCACCACCTTCCAGGTGATGGGCCACATCGCCAAGGCGGACGGCAGAGTCTCGGAGCGGGAGATCGAGGCCGCGCGCGGCGTGATGGCGGAGATCAGATTGAATGCGGGCCAAGTGCGCGCGGCGATCGCGCATTTCACGACCGGCAAGCAGGCAGGGTTCAATTTCGATGCCGCAATCGACTCGCTCGCGCGCGCATGCGCCGGGCGTCCCGATCTGGTGCGCATCTTCCTCGAGATCCAGATGCGTGCCGCATTGAGCGGCAACGATCTCGGTGGGCCGGCGCGCGTGCTCATGCAGCGAATGGCCGGGCGCCTCGGCGTGTCCTTCCTCGAGCTCGCGCACATCGAGGCAGTTCAGCGCATCCGGCGCGGCAGCTTCAGCCGCGGTCCGGCGCACGATGCGGGCGCGCAGCAACTGCAGCTGCAGGAGGCCTATCGCGTCCTCGAAGTGGAGTCCGACGCGGACAACGAGGAGCTGGTCAAGGCTTACCGGCGCCAGCTCAGCCGGCATCATCCCGACAAGCTCAAGGCCAACGGACTGCCCGACTCCATGATCGAGCACGCCAAGCAGAGGACGCAGCAAATCATCGAAGCCTATGACCTGATTCGCGAGCGCCGCGGCATCTGAGCGCGGCCGATGCGAATGCTACACTCGCTGGATGCAGCCATCCTGGATCGCCCCTTCGATTCTGTCGGCAGATTTCGCCCGGCTGGGTGAGGAGGTCGCCGCGGTCCTGCAGGCCGGCGCGGACCTCATTCACTTCGACGTGATGGACAATCACTACGTGCCCAACCTCACCGTCGGGCCACTGGTGTGCGAGGCGCTGCATAAGCACGCGCCGGACGCCCTGATCGACGTGCATCTGATGATCACGCCCGTCGACCGCATCGTGCCCGACTTCGCGAGCGCCGGGGCAACCTACATTACCTTTCATCCCGAGGCGACCGAGCACATCGACCGCACCATCGAGCTGATTCGCGACCACGGCTGCCGTGCCGGGCTCGTGTTCAATCCGGCGACGCCGCTCGATTATCTGGACTACACGCTCGAGGAGCTCGACATGGTGCTCATCATGTCGGTCAACCCAGGCTTTGCGGGTCAGAAATTCATTCGCGGCGCGCTGCGCAAGCTCGCCGAGGTGCGGCGCCGGATCGACGCGGTGGGCAAGCCCATCAGGTTGGAGATCGACGGCGGGGTGAAGGTCGACAACGTCGGTGAGATTGCGCGCGCGGGAGCCGACACCTTCGTTGCCGGCTCGGCCATCTTCGGCAGCACGGACTACGCCGGAACGATCCGCGCCATGCGGCGCGCGATCGGCACGATCGGCTGACCCAGCGCGCGCTAGCCGCTATTCGTCGTCGCTGTCGTCGTCCTCATCGTCATCGTCATCGGCCGCTACGCGTGATGTCTTCGCGATGGCAGGCTTGGCCGGCACGATGACCGGCCGGGTCTTCATCTTGGGTCGGGCGTTGAAGACGACGATGGTCTTGCCGGTCGCCCGCAGCAGACCCTGCTCCTCGAGGACCTTGAGCACCCGACCGGCCATCTCGCGCGAGCAGCCCACCAGGCGGGACAGCTCCTGACGGCTGACCTTGATCTGCATGCCCTCGGGATGCGTCATGGCATCGGGTTCGCCGCAGAGGTCCATGATCGCGTGTGCCACCCGTCCGGTCACGTCGACGAACGCCAGGTCGCCGAGCTTGCGGTTAGTGCGGTCGAGGCGCGTCGCGAGCTGCGTCGCCAGCTCGAAGATGAGGCCGGGGCTCTCCGCGGCGATCTGCCGAAAGCGCGGATAGGTCATTTCCGCGAGCTCGCACTGATTGCGCGTGCGCACCCAGGCGCTGCGGGTGGGTTGCTCGTAGAACAGGCCCATCTCACCGAAGAACTGTCCCTTGTTCAGATAGGCGAGGACCATCTCGTTGCCTTCTTCGTCCTCGATCATGACCTCGACGGAGCCGCTGATGATGTAGTAGAGAACGTCCGGCAGATCCCCGGCGTGGATCACCACCGTTTTCGACGGCACCGTCCGGATGCGGCAATAGCTCAGGAAGCGGTTGATCGCCGGGATATCACTCAGCGGCTTGACGTTTTCTTCCATATTGACCCCCTGGACCGCGCGTGCACGTTAGGTGCAGGTTTTTATACATAAGCCCGCAGAACTGCAAGCGAAGTGGTCGAGATTCTTCACGGTTGAGGCAGCGAGGCCCAGCCGCTACACCCAGTATGCCGTCCGCGTCATCAGTCGCGCGGTGCGCCGCATGAGTTCCTGAAGCGGATGGGGCAGCTCGATCGCCCCGGCGGTGCGGGCGTTCGAGGCATGCCGCGATTCGTCCTCGCGCATCGCTCGCAGGAGGCTACGGCTGCGCTCGTCGGCGCGCGGAAGCCGGGCGATGTGCTCGTCCAGGTGGCCTTCGACCTGGCGCTCGGTCTCTGCGACGAAGCCGAGACTCGCCTTGTCGCCAAACGCCGCCGCCAGGGCACCGATCGCGAATGAGCCGCCGTAGAAGAGCGGATTCAGAAGGCTGGGTCGAGAGCCGAGCTCGTGCAAGCGCTGCTCGCACCACGCGAGGTGGTCGGATTCCTCTCGGGCCGCCTCCAGCATGAACTTGCGTGTCACTGCGGAGCGCGCCGCCAGAGCCTGACCATGATAAAGCGCCTGGGCGGCAACCTCCCCGGCGTGATTGACGCGCATGAGGGCCGCGGCGGTGCGGCGAGCCCCGTCCGGCATTGACAAATCGCCGCCGCTGGCGGGATTCGGACGCGCAGCCTGAACCGTCCCGGAGAGGGTCCGTAGCGCGCGATCGGCGGCGATGATCAGGGGCTCCAGGATCCGTCTCGGTGCCATACCCTATCTTAAGGGAATCGCACGACGCGGCAGCGGCCTGGCCCGGCTGGGGGGCGCTTTGCATTGGCGGGGGCGCTTCAGTACACTTCCCCGCCTTTTTCGGCATGGTTTCCCGCGCCTCGACCGGCATCCGGCGGGCGGAGTTCATAAGATGAGTACGGTATTCGCCAAGCCTGGACTGGTCCGCGGCGACTGGTACATCGTGGACGCGAGCGGTAAGACGCTGGGGCGGCTCGCCTCGCAGATCGCGCATCGGCTGAAAGGCAAGCACAAGCCGAGCTACAGCCCGCATGTCGACATGGGTGATCACATCGTCGTCGTGAACGCGGAGAAAGTCCGCGTGACCGGCCGCAAGCTCTCCGACAAGGTCTACTACCACCACACCGGCCATATCGGAGGCATCAAGTCGATTGGACTCGGGAAGCTTCTGGCGGAGCATCCCGAGCGTGCGATCGAGTTCGCCGTGAAGGGCATGCTGCCCAAGAACCCACTCGGCCGCCGCATGTACAGAAAGCTGCACGTGTTCGCCGGGAGCAATCACCCGCACCAGGCGCAGCAGCCCAAACCGCTGGAGATCTAGGATCCCGATATGGCGCTTCAAAACCACTACGGCACAGGCCGCCGCAAGACCGCCACGGCAAGGGTCTACCTTCAGCCAGGCAGCGGGATCATCACCGTCAACAACCGCCCGCTCGATGAGTTCTTCGGCCGCGAGACCGGCCGCATGATCGTGCGGCAGCCGCTTGAGGTCACGCAGCTTGCCAGCAAGTTCGACATCACGGTCCACGTGACCGGGGGCGGGATCACCGGCCAGGCTGGCGCCATCCGCATGGGTCTGACGCGAGCTCTCATCGAGTACGATGACACGCTGCGCAAGGCGCTGCGGGTTGCCGGCTTCGTGACCCGCGATGCGCGCGAGGTCGAGCGCAAGAAGGTCGGGCGCCGCAAAGCACGCCGCGGCACGCAGTACTCGAAGCGCTGATCATCGCTCGCCGCCACCGGCCATTGGGGGATCGTCTAGTGGTAGGACAGCGGACTCTGACTCCGTTAACCTAGGTTCGAATCCTAGTCCCCCAGCCAATCAAGAAAAGGCCCACCTCCGGGTGGGCCTTTTTGTTTGGCCCTGCAGGGGTGAGGCCCAGGGATGGGCCGAGCAATCCTAGTCCCCGGTTCAGATCTCGTTCACACCCTCGTCCGTAGCAACGAGGAGGAGATCGGCGGGTCGATGGGCAAAGAGCCCGACCGTCACGACTCCGGGGATCTGGTTGAGAGCCGCCTCGAGCGTCGGCGGATCACTGATCGAGAGACCGTGGACATCGAGGATGTGGTTACCGTTGTCCGTCGTGAAGTTGCGACGCCATACGGGACGGCCGCCAATGGCCGTGAGACGACGCGCGACCAGGGTGCGGGCCATCGGGATCACCTCCACGGGCAACGCGAAGGCACCGAGCGCATCCACGAGCTTCGTGCCATCGATGATGCACACGAATTGCATCGCGGCCTCCGCCACGATCTTCTCGCGCGTGAGTGCCCCGCCGCCCCCCTTGATCAGGTGGCGCCGGCGCGTGGCCTCATCGGCGCCATCGATATAGAGCGCCAGCTCGTTCACATCGTTGAGGTCCCTCACCGCGATGCCGGCCTGCGTGAGTCGTGTGCGCGTGGCATCGGAGCTTGCAACCGCAGCCTCGATGCGGATGCCCCCGGCCACGAGCGCGTCTATGAAGCAGTTGACGGTGGAGCCGGTACCGACGCCGAGGATCATGTCCCGACGTACGTAGCGCAGGGCCGCGGCCGCTACTCGCTGTTTGTTTTCCGACGCACCCATGGTGCCGCGCTCCGTTAGCCAGGCTCCAAAACGACTGTGCCCGCTTACGCGGGCACAGTCGTTCGGATTCGATTCGACGAGCGCGGCCATAATCCGCGCTCGCCGAGTATCAAGGCCTATTTCTTCTTAGCAGCTTTCTTCTTGGCCTTCTTTTTCGACTTCGCCATGTTGGCTCTCCAGTTGTCGGGTTAGTCCGAGGTCGGAGTATATACACGCGAACTGAAATTACAAGCAACGACGCGGGGTTGAAGAGTGGGCCTTCACTCCAGCGAGAGGATGAACTTCCAGTGTGCGGTATCGACGGGCATCACTGAGAGCCGGTTGCCCGGTCGCAGCAGAATCATGCCGCGCAGCTCCTTGCTCGCATGTGCGCGCAGCTCCTCCAGAGTGATGACGCGCGCGAGTCGGCGTTGGAGCTTCACATCCACGACATACCAGCGCGGCGCATTGCGCTTACTCTCGGGATCGAAATGATGGTCCTTGCGATCGAAGGCCGTCGCATCGGGGTAGCCTTCCTTGACGATCTCGACGATGCCGGTGATTCCCGGCACCTCGCAGCTCGAGTGGTACAGAAACGCCGTATCACCGCGCTTCATCTGATCGCGGAGCATGTTGCGGGCCTGAAAATTACGCACGCCATCCCACGCTGTCGTGCGACGCGGGGCACGCGCGAGGTCATCCACACCGAAGGTGCTCGGTTCAGTCTTCAGTAACCAATGTGGCACCGGATTATCCCCTCCTCGGTCACGATCGCATCGAGTCGCACATCATGCGCGGCCGCCTCGATCGCAGCTACCCGCTGCGCCGCGAAGCCGATGCCGACGAGTCGCGGCCGCTGCCATACGGAGCGAAGGCGCCGGAACGCGAACGCGCGATCGTAATAGCCCGCGCCCATCCCGAGGCGCATCCCGCTGGCATCGAAGCCGACGAGCGGCAGAAACACCAGATCGAGCGAGCCGATAGCCGCCACCTGCGTGCCTGCAGGCTCGAGTATGCCCAGAGGATTCGGGCGCATCGGACCGGAGGCAGCAACGAACTGCATTCGGCGGCGGCGCCGGTCACTGAGCCGCGGCACGAAGATGCGGCCACCGTGCCGGCGGACCAGCGCAGCGAGGGGAGCGACGTCGAGCTCTTCGGGCAAGGGGCTGTAAAGCGCGATCCGTTGGCCCGGATGCAGTGAGAAATGGCGCTGCACCTGCAGCGCGACGCGCCGGGCCGCCGCTTCACGCTGCTCGCGCGTCAGGGCACGTCGCCGCGCACGCAGCTCGGCGCGCAAGAGCTTGCGCGCTCGCGCGCGCTTGCTAGCGTCGTTGGTCAAGACAACGCCTGGATCGGCGCAGCACTAAAGACGGCGCCCGTATTGGCGCAGCACTAAAGACGTCACCCGCATGTGCCGTTGCGAGCCGTTGCTCTCGAACCAGAGCAACAAGTGGGACGAGCTGCAGCAGGTAAGGCTTCCCGCTCGGAAGAGCGGACATGCACAATTCTGCACGCAAGCCCTTGTCCCATGGGTGTTTCAATTAGGGTCGAGAGGTAACCCGGCCCGCTGTCGAACACCGCAGGCGACGCGAACTACACTCTACACGAGGAGACGCGCGCGGGGGAGACGCAGCTCCCAAAAGCGCACGAAGAGGGAAGGCTACAGCTCGAGCTGCTGGGATCTTTCCAGCGCCGCCTCGACCCGCTCCCGCATACCGCGCACGCGACCGACGACCTCGCTTCCCAGCTCGGAATCGCGCTGCTTGAGACGCAGCAGCTCGTTGGCGAGATTGAGCGCGACCACGACGGCGATGCGATCCAAGCCGACGACTTTGCCGGTGTCGCGCACCTCACGCATGCGTGCGTTCAGGAACTCGGCCGAATCGAGCAGCGCCGAGCGTTCCTCATAAGCACAGGCGACGAAGTATTCCTTCTCGAGGATGCGCACGCTCACGCGCGCGGGCTCGGATGCGACACCCGATCGGCGCGCCGCACTGTCCTCCGCCGCCGGTGGACTCATGCGCCGTGCTCCAGCGTCTTCAAGCGGCCGATCATCTGCTCGACGCGTGTGCGGACCTGCTCGTTCTTGCTGAGCAGCGAAGCGCGCTCGCCGGCGAGAGCCTCGTGCCGTTGGCGCAGTGCCCGGTTCTCTTCCTTGAGCTGGTCCATCGAAGCGGTCAGGTCCTCAACTCGCTTTTCCAGTCGCCGGAGCTCGAGATCGAGCTGTGTTCTTGTTGTGTCGTTCATTCGAATGACTATAGAGCGGGGCTGTTCCGGTGGCAATGCATTCGAGAGGGGTTCGGGCCTACTTCGTGCATAATGTTCACCGAATGCAGGTATTCGACTATACCGGGATCCAGCAGGCGCTCAAGGAGTCACGCTCGCTGGCCGATGCCGCCGAGGCCCATGGCACCCTTGCTGGCTGTCTCTGCGCAACAGTGGCCTACCGCTTCGAGGACTGGCTCGCCGAGATCCTTCCCGAGGGCGAGGCGAGCGCCGACGCAACGCATGCGCTGCACGAGCTTTTTGACAGTACGGCCGAGGCGCTCGGCGGTTCACAGATGGAATTCAGCCCCCTGCTGCCCGAGGACGCCGAGCCGATCGATGCGCGCGCCACCGCGCTCGGTCTGTGGTGCCAGGGCTTTCTGTATGGGCTCGGGGCGAGCCCACTCAACGATGCGGCACAGCTGCCGGGTGACCTCGGCGAGGTCGTGCGCGATCTCACCGAGATCAGTCGCGTCGGTGTCGACACCGGCGAGAGCCTCGAATCCAACGAGGGCGCATACGCTGAGCTGGTTGAGTTCGTGCGTGTCGGCGTCCAGCTCGTGTTCGACGAGCTCGAGCCGCTGCGGACGCCTCCGGCACGGCCCGAAGGCGTCCTCCACTGACCGCATCCTCTACTGACCTGCGAGGATCATGAGCATGACCCGTGAGCCGGTCGCTTACATCGAAGCACGCAAGCTCAAGGGCAATGGACGCGCCGAGAGCATCGCCACCGCCGCCGATAGGATCGGTAGGAGCCGGCGGGGTCAATCCGACTCTGTCGCGACTTCGAAGGTCAGAAGAATCGGGCGGGAAGAGTTTGCGCGTCGCCGGAGGCAGCTCATGCGGATCATGGGTCGCGACTGCATCGCAATCGTGCCCGCCGCTCCCATTCGGCACCGCAACAATGACGTCGAGTACGCCTATCGCCAGGACAGCGACTTCTATTACCTGACCGGCTTCGATGAGCCCGAGGCCGTTGCCGCTCTGATCCCGGGGCGGGGCCACGCGGAATACGTGCTCTTCGTCCGAGACCGCGATCCCGAGCGCGAGACATGGGATGGACGGCGCGCAGGCACGGCGGGGGCGACGCGCGACTACGGCGCGGATGATGCATTTCCGATCGCCGACATCGATGAGATTCTGCCGGGCCTCATGGAGAACCGTGCGCGCGTGTTCTACGCGATGGGCACACATCCGGAGTTCGATCAGCGCGTCGTCGGCTGGGTGAACGGCCTGCGCGCCCAGGCGAAGCACGGCCGTCACCCACCGCATGAGCTCGTGGCGCTCGATCACGTACTGAACGACATGCGTCTGTTCAAATCGCGCGCTGAGCTCGGCCTGATGCGCGAGGCAGCGCGCATTGGCACGCTGGCGCATCTGCGGGCGATGCGCAGCTGCCGTCCCGGGCGCTGCGAGTACGAGATCGCGGCCGAGATCGTGCACGAGTTTCACCGCCATAATGCCGAGACCTCGTACGAGCCGATCGTCGGCGGCGGTGCGAACGCCTGCATCCTGCACTATCGCGAGAATGATCAGGTGCTGCGCGACGGCGAGCTGCTGCTGATCGATGCGGGCTGTGAGTACGAGTGCTACGCCTCGGACATCACGCGCACGTTTCCGGTGAACGGTCGCTTCAGTCCCACACAGCGTGCCGTCTACGATGTGGTGCTCGAGGCGAACCGGGCGGCCATCGCGCAGGTGCGGCCCGGCAACACCTGGAATCAGCCGCACGAGGCCGCGGTGCGCGTCGTGACTC